>BNJT01001315.1_pt1 | contig 344722 bp, 465 predicted proteins | sample 8540491 | NCBI WGS metagenome assembly BNJT01 (sample SAMD00202455, study PRJDB9452) | human saliva metagenome | host: Homo sapiens | reverse complement strand
ATTTCCTATCCTTTGGATGAATTGAAAAATTGACACTGTCAACCGTGTTGTAGATGTCACTAAAACGGCTGGTGGTAAAGGTCTTAACGTTACTCGTGTCCTATCAGAATTTGGTGACTCCGTAGTCGCAACAGGACTTGTCGGTGGTAAACTTGGTGATTTTTTAGTAGAGAATATTGATGATAAAGTAAGCAAACGTTTCTTCTCTATTCAAGGTGAAACCCGTAACTGTATCGCAATTCTACATGGAGAAAACCAAACAGAAATCCTAGAAAAAAAGGTCCTGAAGTTCAAGAAAAAAAGAAGGTCAAGATTTCTTGGCTCATTTCAAAGAACTTTTAGAGACTGTAGAGGTAGTGGCCATTTCAGGTAGTCTACCAGCAGGACTTCCAGTTGATTACTATGCTAGTTTGGTTGAACTTGCGAATCATGCTGGGAAACCTGTTGTCTTGGACTGTTCAGGTGCCGCTCTTCAGGCTGTTCTTGAATCTCCACATAAACCAACAGTCATCAAACCAAATAATGAAGAATTATCCCAACTTTTTAGGAAGAGAAATTTCTAAAGACTTGGATGAATTTAAAAAGAAGTCCTTCAAGAACCACTATTTGATGGAATCGAGTGGATTATCGTTTCATTAGGTGCTAATGGTGCATTTGCTAAAGCACGGTATACTTTCTATAAAGTAGATATTCCAAGAATTCAAGTAGTAAATCCAGTCGGTTCTGGTGATTCTACAGTGGCAGGTATTGCTTCAGGTCTTTTCCATAAAGAAACGGATCAAGAACTGTTGATCAAGGCAAATGTCCTTGGTATGCTTAATGCTCAAGAAAAAATGACCGGTCATGTCAATATGGCTAACTATCAAGGTCTATATGACCAATTAATTGTAAAAGAGGTATAAAATGGTTTTAACAGAAAATAAACGCGCTTGTATGCAAAAACTCTCTGATGAGAATGGTATCATCTCAGCTCTCGCCTTTGACCAACGTGGTGCTTTGAAACGCCTCATGGCTCAATACCAAACAGAAGAGCCAACAGTTGCTCAAATGGAAGAACTAAAAGTATTAGTGGCAGATGAATTGACTAAATATGCTTCATCTATGCTACTTGACCCTGAGTACGGACTTCCAGCTACAAAAGCTCTTGATCCAAATGCAGGTCTTCTCCTTGCTTATGAAAAAACAGGATACGATACAACAAGTACAAAACGCTTGCCAGACTGCTTGGATGTTTGGTCTGCAAAACGTATCAAGGAACAAGGTGCAGATGCTGTTAAGTTCTTGCTTTACTATGACGTAGATAGCTCTGACGAACTCAACCAACAAAAACAAGCCTACATTGAACGTATTGGTTCTGAGTGTGTGGCTGAAGATATTCCATTCTTCCTTGAAATCTTGGCTTACGATGAAAAGATTGCGGACGCAGGTTCTGCCGAATACGCTAAAGTAAAACCACGCAAGGTTATCGGTGCTATGAAGGTCTTCTCAGACCCACGCTTTAACATTGATGTCTTGAAAGTGGAAGTTCCAGTTAACGTGAAATACGTTGAAGGATTTGGCGATGGCGAAATCGTTCATACACGTGAAGAAGCTGCAGACTTCTTTAAAGCTCAAGACGAAGCTACTAACCTTCCTTACATCTACTTGAGTGCAGGTGTATCAGCTAAACTCTTCCAAGAAAACTCTTGTATTTGCCCACGAATCAGGTGCAAACTTCAATGGTGTTCTTTGTGGACGTGCAACATGGGCTGGATCAGTTGAAGCTTATATCAAAGACGGTGAAGCAGCTGCTCGCGAATGGCTTCGTACAACTGGTTTTGAGAACATCGATGAACTCAACAAAGTTCTTAAAACAACAGCAACTTCATGGACCGAACGTGTGTAAGTTCTTCTTTGAAATCATTTTAAAAATAAAAAGTCTCACAAATGGTGAGACTTTTTTTATATATCAGACTTTGATAATGTGTGTTTTTTTGTCAAAGGATTTTAAGAGTTTTATCACTTAATTTTTGAATCTGAAATAATCGTATCAATATCAGCAATGTTATAGAAAGTATAAAAAAATCAAACTTATTAAATTTACTGTGGTCAGCAAGAAGAATCTTTTTATTAGCATTATTTAATGCTAGCTTTTGGACTTCGCCTTCATCTTCGCTAAAAGTAGCGATAGCATGATCTTTTATACCATTGCAACTAACAAAAGCTTTAGAGAATTGAAGACTTTCGATATCTTGGAGCGTTAAGGTTCCGACAAAGGCACCAGTGATTTCTCGATAATTTCCACCAATCAAAATTAAATCAGTCAGTTTTCGTTCATTCAAGATAATGAAAACAGGAAGGCTATTTGTTACTACACGAATATTATCTATCGGAAGTTCACGCGCAAAGAACTCAAGAGTAGTACCTGGACCGATAAAAATCGTTTCTCTTTCTTCGACTAAATGACCAGCAAATTTTGCAATTTCTTGTTTTTCAGCAATCTGAAGACCTTGTTTTTCGATATTCGAGCGTTCATTTGCTAATAGAGAACCAGAACGAAGTTTTTCAGCGCCTCCATGCACTCGAACAAGTAGATCCTTGTCAGCTAACTCTTGCAGATAACGTCGAGCAGTCATATCAGAAATATCTAAACGATTCATTATTTCTTTGACTGTGATGGTTCCTCTTGTATTGACAATCTCTAAAATCACATCTAGTTTTTCTTGTTTTAGCATTGATTCACCCCCATATCCAATATCATTTTATCACATTTTAAACATCTAAGCAACTTAAATAAAACAAAAATAAACAAAAACAAAAAACATCTGTGTTTGTTTTTAACTCAGATGTTTTTATATTTTTTAATTAGTCTAATCCGTAGTTATAATCATCGTCCTGCATAGCTTCGACTTCACCAAGTAGATAACCATTACCAACTTGAGAGAAGAAGTCGTGGTTGGATGTACCAGTTGAAATCCCGTTCATAACAATTGGATTTACATCGTCAGCTGAGTCAGGGAAGAGAGGATCTTGTCCTAGATTCATAAGAGCTTTATTGGCATTGTAGCGAAGGAAAGTTTTAACCTCTTCAGTCCAACCAACACCATCATATAAACTCTCTGTATAACCTTCTTCATTTTCATAAAGTGTGTAGAGCAGGTCGTACATCCAGTCTTTTAACTTTTCTTGCTCTTCTTCTGGTAATTCGTTGAAACCAAGTTGGAATTTATAACCAATATATGTTCCATGAACTGACTCGTCCCGAATGATGAGTTTGATGATTTCAGCAACGTTTGCCAACTTGTTATTTCCTAGATAGTAGAGTGGAGTGAAGAAACCAGAGTAGAAGAGGAAGGTTTCAAGGAATACACTAGCCACTTTCTTTTCAAGTGGTGTTCCGTTAAGGTAAATCTCATTGATGATTTGTGCTTTTTTCTGAAGATATGGGTTTGTATCAGTCCATTCAAAGATTTCTTCAATCTCAGTCTTGGTATTCAAGGTTGAGAAAATAGAAGAATAAGATTTAGCGTGGACAGATTCCATAAATTGGATATTGTTAAAAACAGCTTCTTCGTGAGGAGTACGAATATCAGCGCGAAGAGCATTTACCCCTGTTTCAGACTGCATGGTATCCAAAAGTGTCAAACCGCCAAAGACTTTTCCTACCAAGTCTTTCTTGATTTGATAACTTTCTCCAGTCATCTAAGTCATTAGATAAGGGAATACGTGTATCCAACCAAAATTGTTCAGTTAGTTTTTCCCAGGTTGATTTATCGATGACATCTTCGATAGCATTCCAGTTAATGGCTTTGTAGTAAGTTTCCATTACAAATCTCTTTCTTTTGATTTTATTAAAATAGTGATGAATGTTCTATCCTTGTGTGATTGGGTTACCGCACAAAAAGTCGGTACTCCGACTTTTTGATGTTACCTTATCTTTGTAAACAAGATTTTAGTGAGATTTTAAATCACACAGCTTTCACATTGGTTAGCACCAACTTCACCGCCGTCATCTGTGTAGGTACGAACGTAGTAGATAGACTTAATGCCCTTGTTAAAGGCGTAGTTACGAAGGATAGATAGGTCACGTGTTGTTTGTTTGTTCTCTTTCTTCCATTCATAAAGACCTGTTGGGATATCACTACGCATGAAGAGAGTAAGTGAAAGCCCTTGGTCTACGTGCTCAGTTGCAGCAGCATAGACATCGATAACTCTACGCATATCCATGTCATAGGCAGAAGTGTAGTAAGGAATAGTTTCAGTTGATAATCCTGCAGCAGGATAGTAAATCTTACCAATTTTCTTCTCTTGACGTTCTTCAATACGTTGAGTAATTGGGTGGATAGAAGCAGACACGTCATTGATGTAGCTGATAGAACCATTCGGCGCTACAGCAAGACGGTTTTGGTGGTAAAGTCCATCTGCTTTAACTTTATCACGAAGTTCAGCCCAATCAGCTGCAGACGGGATAAAGATTCCTTCAAAGAGTTCTTTAACACGATCAGATTTTGGAACAAATTGACCAGACGTATACTTATCGAAATAAGTACCATTTGCATAGTCTGACTTCTCAAAGTTGTGGAAGGTAATGCCACGTTCACGCGCAATATTGTTTGATTCTACCAAAGTCCAGTAATTCAAAGCATAAAGTAGATGCTTGTAAATTCAACAGACTCAGGAGATCCATATTCGATTAATTGCTGAGCAAGATAGCTGTGAAGCCCCATGGCACCAAGTCCAAATGTATGAGCTTGGCTATTTCCGTGGTCAATAGTTGGAACAGCAACGATGTGAGAGCTATCTGTTACAAAGGTCAAAGCGCGAACCATTGCACGAATAGAACGTCCAAAGTCAGGTGATGTCATCATATTTACAACGTTTGTTGAACCAAGGTTACATGAAACATCAGTACCCATTTGAAGGAATTCTTGCGCATCGTTGATAAGACTTGGCTCTTGGACTTGAAGAATTTCTGAACACAAGTTACTCATGATAATCTTACCATCGACAGGGTTTGCGCGGTTAGCTGTATCAATATTTACTACGTAAGGATAGCCAGATTCTTGTTGCAATTTAGAAATTTCTGTTTCCAAATCACGCGCTTTGATTTTTGTCTTACGAATATTTGGATTTGCCACCAATTCATCGTATTTTTTTGTGATATCGATGTAGTTAAAAGGTACGCCATACTCTTTTTCAACAGAATAAGGACTGAAGAGGTACATTTCCTCATTCTTACGTGCTAATTCGTAGAATTTATCTGGTACCACAACACCAAGTGAAAGAGTCTTGACTCGAACTTTTTCATCAGCATTTTCTTTCTTAGTAGAAAGGAAAGCAATAATGTCTGGGTGGAAGACGTTAAGGTAAACAACCCCAGCCCCTTGACGTTGACCTAGTTGGTTAGAGTAAGAGAAGCTATCTTCGAAAAGCTTCATAACTGGTACGACACCAGAAGCAGCCCCTTCATACCCTTGATAGGTGCTCCAGCTTCACGAAGGTTGCTGAGGGAAATTCCGACACCACCACCGATACGTGAAAGTTGAAGAGCTGAGTTGATAGAACGTCCAATAGAGTTCATATCATCTGTTACCTGAATCAAGAAACAGGATACCAATTCACCACGACGTGCACGGCCTGCATTCAAGAAAGAAGGTGTAGCTGGCTGGTAACGCTGGTGGATGATTTCATTGGCAATATCAATTGCGATAGCTTCGTCACCATCAGCAAAGTAAAGAGCGTTAAAGAAGACACGGTCTTCCATGCTCTCAAGATAGTACTCTCCGTCATTAGTTTTCAAGGCATATTGATTGTAAAACTTGTATGCTGCCATGAAAGACTTGAATTGGAAGTTTTGATCCTTAATAAATTGGTAAAGCTCTTCTAAGAATTCTGGACGATATTTCTTGATAAACGCTGTTTCGATATAGTCTTGTTTAATAAGGTAATCGATTTTATCAGTGATAGAATCAAAAACCATAGAATTTGGTACAACATTTTCTTTAAAGAAAGCATCCAAGGCTTCTTTATCTTTGTGGAGCATGATTTGTCCATTAACAGGACGGTTGATTTCATTATTTAGGCGGAAGTAAGTTACATCCTCAAGTTGTTTTAATCCCATAAAATTTCCTTTAATTCATTACAAAAGAAAGGCTTCTAAGATTGACATAGAAGCTTTTAATCCTGATACTTAAGCAAGTTCTTTAAGTTTTGCTGGTTGGAAACCAGAGAAAACTTCAGTTGGTGTTTGAATGATAGGAGCAGCATTGAAGCCTAGCTCTTTAACTTGTTCAATAAATTCAGGTTGTTCATCAAGATTGATTTCGCGATATGCGATTTTGTTACTATCTAAGAATCGTTTGGTCATTTTACATTGAACACAATTGTTTTTAGAATAAACGGTTACCATTCTGTAACTCCTCTTTCAAAATTTAATTACTTCTTAAGTATATCAGAAAAAAAATCTTTGTCAACGAAGAAAAACTAAATATTGTAGATTTTTTTTAGATGAGAGTTATCTGAACACAATATATAGTGATTGCAAAAAATAAAACCCATAAATAACAGCGTTTTCTAAATGTTAAAATTATAAAAAACTACATGATGTATTTTGATACATAAAATAGAAGATTTTCAGCAAGTTATCTGAAAGGAAAAAGAAGAAATCCCATAAAATACTTGAAAAAATTCCTAGAAGATGATATAATACAAAATTGTAAGGGTTATCAGATATAACTCAAAAAGAAAACATTTAAAGGAGAGTCAAATTATGGCTTCTAAAGATTTCCACGTAGTGGCAGAAACAGGTATTCACGCACGTCCAGCAACATTGTTGGTACAAACTGCTAGCAAATTTGCTTCAGATATTACTCTTGAGTACAAAGGTAAATCAGTTAACCTTAAATCTATCATGGGTGTTATGAGCCTTGGTGTTGGTCAAGGTGCTGATGTTACAATCACTGCTGAAGGTGCAGACGCTGATGACGCTATCGCTGCTATCTCAGAAACAATGGAAAAAGAAGGATTGGCATAAGGATATGACAGAAATGCTTAAAGGAATCGCAGCATCTGATGGTGTTGCAGTTGCTAAGCATATCTACTCGTTCAACCGGATTTATCATTCGAGACTATTACAGTCGAAGATACAAATGCAGAAGAGGCTCGTTTGGATGTTGCTCTTGAAGCTTCTCAAAACGAGCTTTCTCTTATCCGCGAGAAGGCTGTAGGTACGCTTGGTGAAGAAGCGGCGCAAGTATTTGACGCTCACTTGATGGTTCTTGCTGACCCTGAATTGATCGGTCAGATTAAAGAAACAATTCGTGCTAAGAAAGTAAATGCAGAAGCAGGTCTGAAAGAAGTTACAGACATGTTTATCACAATCTTTGAAGGCATGGAAGACAACCCATACATGCAGGAACGTGCAGCGGATATTCGCGACGTTACCAAACGTGTTTTGGCAAATCTTCTTGGTAAGAAACTGCCAAACCCAGCTTCAATCAATGAAGAAGTGATTGTGATTGCACATGACTTGACTCCGTCTGATACTGCTCAATTGGACAAAAACTTTGTAAAAGCTTTTGTAACAAACATTGGTGGACGTACAAGTCACTCAGCTATCATGGCTCGTACACTTGAAATTGCAGCTGTCTTGGGTACAAACAATATCACTGAACTTGTAAAAGATGGTGACATTTTGGCTGTTTCAGGTATTTCAGGTGAAGTGGTTATCAACCCAACTGAAGAACAAATTGCAGAATTCAAAGCAGCTGGTGAAGCTTACGCTAAACAAAAAGCTGAATGGGCTCTTTTGAAAGATGCTAAAACTGTTACTGCAGATGGTAAACACTTTGAGTTGGCAGCAAATATCGGTACACCTAAAGACGTTGAAGGTGTGAACGAAAATGGTGCTGAAGCTGTTGGTCTCTACCGTACAGAATTCTTGTACATGGATTCTCAAGATTTCCCAACGGAAGACGACCAATACGAAGCTTACAAGCAGTTCTTGAAGGTATGAACGGTAAACCTGTTGTCGTTCGTACAATGGATATCGGTGGGGATAAAGAACTTCCTTACTTCGATCTTCCTAAAGAAATGAACCCATTCTTGGGCTACCGTGCTTTGCGTATCTCTATCTCTGAAACTGGTAACCAAATGTTCCGTACGCAATTGCGTGCATTGCTTCGTGCATCTGTTCACGGTAAATTGCGTATCATGTTCCCAATGGTTGCTTTGTTGAAAGAGTTCCGTACTGCTAAAGCTATTCTTGAAGAAGAAAAAGCAAAATTGGTTGCTGAAGGTGTTGCTGTTGCGGATAATATCCAAGTTGGTATCATGATTGAAATTCCTGCTGCAGCTATGCTTGCTGACCAATTTGCTAAAGAAGTTGATTTCTTCTCAATCGGTACAAACGACTTGATCCAATACACAATGGCTGCTGACCGTATGAACGAACAAGTTTCATACCTTTACCAACCATATAACCCATCGATCCTTCGTTTGATTAACAACGTAATCAAAGCAGCTCACGCTGAAGGTAAATGGGCTGGTATGTGTGGTGAAATGGCTGGTGACCAAACTGCTGTTCCACTTCTTGTCGGAATGGGCTTAGATGAGTTCTCTATGTCAGCTACATCTGTTCTTCGCACACGTAGCTTGATGAAGAAACTTGACACAGCTAAGATGCAAGAATACGCTAACCGTGCTCTTACTGAATGTTCAACAATGGAAGAAGTTCTTGAACTTTCAAAAGAATACGTTAACTTTGATTAAAAACATTAAAACCTTGTAGGACAAAACTACAAGGTTTTTTTATTCTAATTTAAAAAGTCCACCTGTAAAATTTTCTAAAAATATGGTAAAATAGACAAAGGAAAAATACGGAGGCAACTATGCAAAACAGACCAATCATTATCGGAGTAACAGGGGGATCTGGTGGAGGAAAAACCAGTGTTTCTAAAGCAATCTTATCCCATTTCCCAAATGAAAAAATTGCCATGATTGAGCATGATTCCTACTATAAAGATCAATCTCATTTAACCTTTGAGGAGCGTATTAAGACTAATTATGACCATCCTTTTGCTTTTGATACTGACTTGATGATTGCGCAAATTAAGGAATTGTTGGCAGGGCGTCCTGTTGATATTCCTACCTATGATTATGCGGCCCATACAAGAAGCTCGAAAACCTATCGCCAAGAACCTCAAGACGTATTTATAGTGGAAGGAATTTTGGTTTTGGAAGACAAACGTCTTCGTGATTTAATGGATATAAAGATTTTTGTGGACACTGATGATGATGTTCGTATCATCCGTCGTATTAAACGCGATATGGAAGAACGTGGTCGTAGTTTAGACAGCGTCATTGATCAATACCTTGGAGTCGTAAAACCTATGTATCATCAGTTTATTGAGCCTACTAAACGCTATGCTGATATTGTGATACCTGAAGGTGTAACCAATACTGTAGCTATTGATTTACTGACAACAAAGATTGAGAAGATTTTAGAAGAAGCTCGTTTAGCCCAGTAATAATTAAAAAAACTGTATCTCTTGATACAGTTTTTATTGTTTAATTTTTTCAAGTCTCGGAACAATGACGAGAGTTAAGAGGGCTGAGATAATTAATTCTGCGATTGAATTTGTTGAGATAACAGTCGCTAATAGTTTTTGAATATTTCCATCAAAAACATTACCAAAGAGAAAGAAGATACCGCCTAAGACAAAAACTGTATTAGTGAGTGAGCCAAGTGCACCTGCAAAGATGAGTCCAGCTCTTCCCTTTAGTAGTTTATAGACGAAATAAGGTGTCAAACCGATTAAGATACGAGGAACAATTGCGATCACAACTGAATAGAAGTTACCATTTGGTACAAATGGTGAGAAGAGATAGCTTGTTGGCAGGATTGTGAGAGTATTAACCGTTAAGCTAAGCATTCCCATCAGAAAACCTAAGGTTGCACCGATTCTTGGTCCGTAGATAATACTTGCAATAATTACTGGAATGTGAACGATGGTTGGTTTGATTGGAAAGGGAAGTACATTAAATAAAATTGAGCTTAGTAAATGAATAACAATCATAATAGCAAAAAAGATAGCGATTGGAGCAATATTAGAGCGTTTGTTCATGAATTTTATCCTTTATTTCTTGTAAAATAGTTTCGAGATTAGCGAGAGCACCACGACCTGTATCCCCACAGGCCAGTAGAGAATCTTTGGGAGAAATAATTGTATAACCATAATTTTCTAAAGTTTTAAGATTAGCTTGGGTAGCAGGATGGTCATACATTTTTGTATTCATAGCTGGAGCCAATAGTTTAGGTACAAAGTGTGGCAAAGCAAGAGCAGTAGCAGTCACCATATTGTCAGCAAAACCGTGAGCTAATTTAGAGATTGTATTGGCTGTCGCAGGAACTACGATAAATAAATCTGTTTCTTTTCCTATTTGAATGTGATTTACTTGATCTGGAAAAGGTTCGTGCATGACATCGAGATGTACAGTATTTTGTGATAGCACTTGTAAAGTTAATGGCTGAATGAATTCTGTTGCTGACTGAGTCATAAGAACAGTAACAGAATGCCCCTGTTTTTTTAAAGAACTAACTAGGTCAACTGTCTTGTATGCAGCAATAGATCCTGTAATAGCGAGTGTAATACGGGCCATAAAATCCCTTTCTTTTAGACATAACTTTTGATTTTCTCGAGGAGTAAATCAGCAATTTCATGTTTACTCATAGCAGTTTGGAAAGAATTTTTTTCAACTAAGTAAGCCTTATGTTGCTCGCTACTAATCTGAGTAAGGTCGTTTGCGACAATTAAATCAGCTTGGTTCTTTTCAAGGCTTTCCCGAGCAATTTGAATCAGATGTTCCTGGCTGACATCAACCAGTAATTTAAATCCAATCAGGTGAATCTTAGGATTCCATTCTTTAACAAGAGATATGATTTTTGGATTCTTCTTGAGAAATAGAACCTGGACGTCTTCCTTAGATGAGATTTTTGTTTCCTGATTTTTCATATCTAAAAACTCAGTTAAATCTTGACTAGCTTCAACCTCATCAAATCCAGCCATATAGACAGGAGTGTAATCTGATACAGCCATAGAATGGATTAAGACCTGGTAATCCGTAACCTTATCTTTCATGACTTGCAGCAAATCAGCTGTATTTTTAATTTCGATGATGGTCAAGTTTGGATGATTAACTGGCTTAACTGCCTGAAGAGTGGTAATCAAACAAACTTCATGGCCATCCTTTAGAAGAGTTTCGGTGATAATTTTTCCAAGTTTACCGGAAGAGTGATTGGTAATAGAACGAACTCTATCAATTTTTTCACTTGTACCACCAGAAGTAACTAAAATTTTCATAGAACTATTGTACAAAAAAATGAGCATTAAGTAAAATGAAAGCGATGTAACAAGGGCCGAAAATAGGATGTTAATCCATAGTTAAAATCTATAAAGGCATATAAAAAATTAAATAGAGATAAAGAAAGTCTGTTATTTAGCGATATTCACGAACGTTACTAATCATAATGACTGTTAAAAATCTTGTTTTATGATATAATGAATTAACACATTAGAGGCTAGAGGAGTTTTTTTTATGAAACAGATATTGAAATTGCACAGAGTATTGAGTTAAAACCGATCGTTGATGTTGTTGAGAAACTCGGTATTTCATACGATGATTTGGAGTTGTATGGAAAGTACAAGGCTAAACTAAGCTTTGATAAGATTCGTGAAGTTGAGGCAAACCCAGTTGGTAAGTTGATTCTTGTTACAGCTATCAACCCAACGCCAGCAGGTGAAGGAAAGTCAACCATTACCATTGGTCTTGCTGATGCTTTGAATAAGATTGGTAAGAAAACGATGATTGCGATCCGCGAACCTTCACTTGGCCCTGTTATGGGTATTAAAGGTGGAGCTGCTGGGGGTGGTTATGCTCAAGTGTTACCAATGGAAGACATCAACCTTCACTTTACTGGTGATATGCACGCAATCACAACTGCAAACAATGCTCTCTCTGCCTTGATTGACAATCACTTACACCAAGGAAATGAACTAGGAATCGATCAACGTCGTATTCTCTGGAAACGTGTTGTTGACTTGAACGACCGTGCTCTTCGTCACGTAACTGTTGGTCTTGGTGGTCCACTTAATGGTATTCCACGTGAAGATGGTTTTGATATCACAGTTGCTTCAGAGATCATGGCTATCCTTTGCTTGGCAACTGATATTGAAGATTTGAAACGTCGTTTGGCTAATATCGTTATCGGCTACCGATATGACCGCACACCTGTTTCGGTTGGTGATTTACAGGTTGAGGGTGCCTTGGCATTGATTTTGAAAGATGCTATTAAACCCAACTTGGTTCAAACAATTTATGGTACACCTGCATTCGTACACGGTGGCCCATTTGCCAATATTGCCCACGGTTGTAACTCTGTATTGGCGACAAAAACAGCTCTTCGTTTAGCTGATTATACTGTAACAGAAGCTGGCTTTGGTGCAGACCTTGGTGCAGAGAAGTTCCTGGATATCAAGACTCCAAACTTGCCAACAGCTCCAAGTGCAGTAGTCATTGTAGCGACTCTTCGTGCCCTTAAAATGAATGGTGGAGTTGCAAAAGATGCTCTGACAGAGGAAAATGTGGAAGCAGTACGTGCTGGATTTGCAAACTTGAAACGACACGTTGAAAATATTCGTAAGTTCGGTATTCCAGCGGTTGTTGCTATCAATGAATTTGTTTCTGATACAGAAGCTGAAATCGCAGCCTTGAAAGAACTATGTGCTTCAATTGATGTTCCAGTCGAATTGGCTAGCGTATGGGCTGATGGAGCTGAAGGAGGCGTTGCTCTAGCTGAAACTCTCGTAAAAACAATCGACGAAAACCCAGCAAACTACACACGTCTCTATGACAACGAACTTTCTGTTCAAGAAAAAATTGAAAAGATTGTTACTGAAATCTACCGTGGTAGCAAAGTAAACTTCGAAAAGAAAGCTCAAACCCAAATCGCACAAATCGTACAAAATGGTTGGGATAAACTGCCAATCTGTATGGCCAAAACTCAATACAGTTTCTCAGATAATCCAAATGCTCTTGGAGCACCTGAAAACTTTGAAATTACTATTCGTGAATTGGTACCTAAGCTGGGTGCAGGCTTCATCGTTGCCTTAACTGGTGATGTCATGACTATGCCTGGTCTTCCAAAAAGACCTGCTGCTCTCAACATGGATGTTGAAAGTGATGGAACTGTTTTAGGTCTATTCTAATTGAGCAACAAAAAAGACAAGCTCAAAATCGGGTTTGTCTTTTTATTAACATTAAAAAATCTCCTAGATTGTGACTAGGAGATTTGTATTTTTATTTCATAGTTGGGAAAAGAAGTACATCACGGATAGTAGTAGTATCAGTGAGTAGCATGCAAAGACGGTCGATACCGATTCCCAAACCACCCGTTGGTGGCATACCATATTCAAGGGCTTCGATGTAGTCATAGTCGATACCAGTCGCTTCATCGTCACCAAGTTCTTTTGCTTTAGCTTGGGCTTCAAATCGGCTAAGCTGATCGATTGGATCGTTCAATTCGGTGAAGGCATTTCCGTATTCTTTAGTCATGATGAAGAGTTCGAAACGGTCAGTAAAGCGTTCGTCTTCAGGGTTCTTCTTAGCAAGTGGAGATACTGCTACTGGATGTCCATAGACAAAGGTTGGTTGAATCAATGTTTCTTCAACAAATTCTTCAAAGAAAGCATTGATAATGTGACCTACTTCAGTATAGTGTTTCTCAACTGGAACTTTCTTGTCAGCAGCAATAGCTTTAGCTTCTTCGAAGGTCATGTCTTGCCAGAAATCGACTCCTGTAATTTCCTTGATAGCATCCACCATGTGTACACGTTTAAATGGTTCGTTAAGTTTTATCTCAGTTCCTTGATAGATAACTGGAGCGTCGCCTTTAACAGCTTTTGCAACGTGTTGAATAATACCTTCAGTCAAGTCCATGATATCTTGGAAGTCTGCATAAGCTTGGTAAACCTCGATAGAAGTGAACTCAGGATTGTGTGTAGCGTCCATTCCTTCGTTACGGAAGATACGACCAATCTCATACACACGTTCCATACCACCGACGATAAGTCGTTTCAAGTGAAGCTCAGTCGCGATACGAAGCACCATGTCAATGTTTTGTGCATTGTGGTGAGTGATAAATGGACGAGCAGCAGCACCACCAGCTTCATTGTGAAGAACAGGTGTTTCAACTTCTAGGAAACCTTTTTGATCAAGATAACGACGAATTTCAGAGATGATTTTTGAGCGAGTAACAAAGCGTTCAAAACTTTCACGGTTTGAAATCAAATCAAGGTAACGTTTACGGTAAATAGTTTCAACGTCTGTTAAACCGTGGAATTTTTCTGGAAGCGGACGAAGGGCTTTAGACAAGTGAGTGATGTGTGTAGCCTTAATAGAAAGTTCTCCCATATCGGTACGCATAACTTCACCTTCGACACCAAGGAAGTCTCCGAGGTCAGCTTTTTTGAAGATTTCGTAGTTTTCTTCACCGACAGCATCTTTACGAACGTAGATTTGGATTTGACCTTCACGGTCTTGAAGGTGTGCAAAACCTACCTTTCCTTTACCTCGTTTAGTCACCAAGCGTCCAGCGATAGTGGCAGTTTCATTTAGTTCGTGTAGTTGTTCTTTATCAAGATCAGCAAATTTATCTTTTAGTTCTTGAGAGTTGGCAGTACGTTCAAAACGTTTACCGAAAGGATCAATTCCTTGTTCACGGAGCGCAGCCATTTTTTCGCGACGAACGATTTGCTGGTCATTTAGTTCTTCCATGTGTTCTGTTGACATGAGTTCCTCCTAATTTTAATCGAAATTTGAAATAATAAATTAATTTTTCACGATACTCCATTTTATCATAAATAGTCAAGAAATTCACGGATATTCTATAAAAACTAAAAAGAACTTGATTGTTAATATCAAGTTCTATATTTTTTGATAAGAAGTATCGTTCCAAGTCTTTAGAGTAAATGTTTCAAAGTCATCAGTTTCTATAATTGTTAGACTTGCATTAGCCAAACCTCCGTCTTTACGAAGCAGAGCTTCCTGATAGCCTATAAGCATGCGAAGACTTGCAGTAAGGTTTGCTCCATGACCAACTAGTAATAGGTGCTCTGCCTTAGAGTTTTTTAAGGACTTGATAAATTGGATGGTGCGCTGAGTTGTAGTGTAGAGTGATTCAGCTTCAAACATGCGAGTATCAAACTTAGCTAAGTTAGTTTTAAAGGCTTGAATTTGCTGAGGGTAGATAGCGTTTAAAGTCGCAATTTTTAGACCTTCCAGTTTACCGAGGTGCCATTCTCTGAGTTCAGGAACACTTTCTAGGGACATGGATTTGTCAGTTGACTTTGGATAATCTCAGCTGATTTTACCGCTCTTGGTAAATCACTCGAATAAATCTTGTCAAAAGGGATATCTTTAAGATACTGGCCCAGGTCTTTTAAAGTTTCAATAGATTCAGGGAGAAGTGGTGAATCTCCGCCAGCCCCTTGAAAACGACCTTCTAGATTCCAGACTGTTCGACCGTGACGGACAAAGTAAAGTTTCATGAGTTACTTCCCCTCCAAGATATCTACAAATTCAGCTTTTACAAAGTTTGCCAGATCTTTAGGTGCGATGATGATACTGTGTCCGACTTCTCCAGCAGAGACAATCATTCTTTCTAATTCTAAAGCTGTTTCATCAATAAAAATAGGGTAGTTGTGTTTTTGACGGATACCTACAGGGTTATTAGCTCCATGGATATATCCAGTCGTTTTTTCTAAATCCTTTTGAGAAATCATGGCCACTTTTTTATTTCCAGAAATCTTTGCTAATTTCTTTTCAGAAAGGTGTTCGGTGATAGGGACAATTCCTATTACCGGACCAGTCTTATCACCCAATAATGCTAAGGTCTTAAAGATATGATTTCTATTATAACCAGAAGGAAGTTCTCCTTCTAAAGCATTGATTTGAATGCCTTGATGGTCAACACCTGCCTTAGTCAAAATTTGCTCTACTAAGGTTTTTTTAACTTTAACTTTCTTAGCCATTATTTGTATTTATCCTCCAACTGACTCATCCAAATACCTAACCAAATGCCAAGAGCAAAAAAGAAGGCTACAATCACATAAGACACAAGAGATAAACCATTGTAGTTAATGCTTTCAGCATTACCCGCATTTGGAATCAATATCAAGAGTGTACTTGAAAGAACGATTGCAATGATGAAGTGATAAACACGAGAGTGATACGCTCGAAGAGCGTAGTCCATCAATTTTGAAAAAATAATAAGAGTGGCAGCAGCTCCAATTCCTATTGGAAGGAAGGTGCCAAATAAATCAAAAGTTTTAAATCCAGTTAACATTGGGGTATAGAGACCTAAAATCAAGAGAAGATTTGAGGGGCTTAATCCTGGAACTAAAATACCTAGAGCAAGAAGAGCACCAGCTAAGATAAAACTTGTGAAACTTGCGTTTAGTGAACCAACCACAAAGTTTAAAGCGTATAGACCAATTCCAGAAACAATAAAGGTCACCCAAAACCAGATAAGATCGACTTTGTCTCTTTCTGAATCTTGTGTAGCCTCTTTTACAAGACTTGGGACTGTACCAATAATAGCACCCGCAAAACTCCATAAAACATAAACTTGATAATGCTCTAGTAAGTACTCAATTGGATAAGAAAATAGCCCAATACCTAGTAACATACCGATAGCAACAGGTAAGAAATAAAGAATATCTTCTTTTAGGTTTTTTTAAATGGATGGGCAAGAAAACGAATCATTCTCTCATAGATACCCAAAAATAGCTGCCAAGACTCCACCAGAAATACCAGGCAAGATAAATCCTAGGGCAATAACAATTCCTTTAATCATTTTTGAAATCCAAGATAACATAAACTCTCTCCATATTTATTCTCTAAAAATTCTCTTCTTGTATTATATCACAAAGTAAGAGAAATAAAAAAGCAAGCAGAAGTAATATCTTGCTTGCTGAATGAAATTAAGGTTTTAAAAAAATAGTTTTCTAAACGTCTCTTCCTTATCTTTTGATAAAGAAATAAGATTTAAGTCTAGATGATGTTCAAATCCAACTAGGTTCCCTTTTGATGTATATTGATGAAGATCAAAGTCAAGGTCTGTATTTGGTGAACTTTCAAAATAGCCCGAATCAGGTCCGTAGGAAGGAATCCAAATAGCTGAAAAACTTATCTGTACTAATGCTATGTTCTTCCATGAAGTAAACACCGATGTAAATACCGATGTTTTTTTAGCACCTAGAGATTCTAGTTTAGCACGGAAAGCTTCAACCCCTTTATTCATGTCTGACATGGTTTTTTTCTTCGACATCTAACCAATAGTAACTTGGATTGTATGGGGAAGCTGAATTGTAGAATGCTTCAGCAGCCTTTTTCCATTTCCTCTACACTTTTTCCAGATACATATGCATAGACAGCAACTGGAATATTCCTTTTTTTGGAATTCTGAGATATGACTTTTATAAGCTTTTATCTGTTCCATACGTATAAGATGCATCGTTCTCAGTAGTAATCTGGTTTCCTCCGTGGACTCGAACAATAGCACCAGAGATATTTTTTTAGATAAAATATCATAATTAATCTCTGACGGTCTTTGCCAACCAGAGATATCGATGATAGGCTTATCCAAGTTATGTAGAGCTTGTGTTTCTATTTGAACTGGATTTTGTTTGGTTTTTACAGGATGTTCTTCGAATCGTGGACGATTGAGAATCAAGAGTCCTATAAAAGCAGCAAATATAATAACTATAAAAGCTGGACGAATTTTTTTTCTCATACTCCTATAGTTTATCGTAATTTGTGAAAAAAATCAAAAAATATACTCAAAACGGAGTAGTGACAGTCATTAGCGTTATGTTGAGGTCAACAAATTTGTGTATCGTGAAGTAAATTGTGGTATAATAATAAAGAATTTCTATAGAAAAGAGAAAAATATGGCAAATTATGCAATTATTTTAGCAGCGGGTAAAGGTACCCGTATGAAATCAGATCTACCTAAAGTTATGCACAAGGTTGCGGGAATTTCAATGCTTGAGCATGTTTTTCGTAGTGTTGGTGCAATTAATCCTGAAAAAACAGTTACTGTAATCGGGCATAAGGCTGAACTTGTAGAGCAAGTTTTAGCAGGGCAGACTGATTTTGTGAGACAATCTGAGCAATTAGGTACTGGTCATGCGGTTATGATGGCCGAACCAATTCTTGAGGGTCTTTCTGGACAAACATTGGTTATTGCAGGTGATACACCATTAATCACGGGTGAAAGTTTGAAAAACTTGATTGATTTTCATGTGAATCACAAGAACGTAGCCACTATCCTTACCGCAGAAGCTGAAGATCCATTTGGTTATGGACGTATTGTTCGTAACGATAATGCTGAAGTACTAAGAATTGTTGAACAAAAAGATGCTACTGATTTTGAAAAGCAAATCAAAGAAATCAATACAGGAACTTATGTTTTTGATAATGCTCGTCTCTTTGAAGCTCTTAAAAACATCAATACCAATAATGCTCAAGGCGAATACTATATCACAGATGTGATTGGTATTTTCCGTGAAGCTGGTGAAAAAGTCGGAGCCTATACTCTTAAAGACTTTGATGAAAGCCTCGGGGTCAATGATCGTGTAGCACTTTCTACAGCCGAAGCTGTTATGCGTCGTCGTATTAACCAAGCTCACATGGTTAATGGCGTTAGTTTTGTAAATCCAGAAGCGACTTATATTGATATTGATGTTGAAATTGCTCCAGATGTACAAATTGAAGCTAATGTAACCCTCAAAGGTTCTAGTAAGATTGGTGCTGAGACTATTTTGACGAATGGAACTTATATTGTCGATAGTACTATCGGTTCAGGTGCAGTGATTACCAACTCTATGATTGAGGAGAGCACAGTCGCTGATGGTGTTACAGTCGGACCTTACGCTCATATTCGTCCAGGTTCTAGCCTGGCAAAAGATGTTCATATTGGAAACTTTGTTGAGGTGAAAGGTTCTAGCATTGGAGAAAATACAAAAGCTGGCCATTTGACATACATTGGTAACTGTGAAGTTGGCAGTGACGTCAACTTTGGTGCTGGTACTATAACAGTGAACTATGATGGGAAAAATAAATTCAAGACATTCATCGGCAACAATGTCTTTGTTGGTTCTAATTCAACCATCATTGCTCCTGTTGAACTAGGAGATAACTCTCTTGTTGGCGCAGGTTCAACCATTACTAAAGACGTGCCTGCTGATGCTATTGCCATCGGTCGTGGCCGCCAAGTTAATAAAGACGAATATGCAACCCATCTCCCTCACCATCCTAAAAACAAATAGGAGCTAACCATGGAATTTGAAGAGAAAACACTCAGCCGTAGAGAAATCTATAAAGGTCCTATTTTCCAATTGGTACAAGACCAGGTTGAACTTCCTAATGGAAAAGGAACTGCTCAGCGAGACTTGATTTTTCATAATGGTGCAGTCTGTGTCTTAGCCGTTACTGCAGAAAATAAAATCGTCTTGGTCAAGCAATATCGTAAAGCGATTGAAAAAATTTCTGTTGAAATTCCTGCAGGAAAACTAGAAATTGGAGAAAATGTTGATCCTGAAGCGGCAGCCCTTCGCGAGTTGGAAGAAGAAGCAGCTTACACTGGAAAACTAACTCTTTTGTATGATTTCTATTCTGCTATTGGTTTCTGTAATGAGCGATTAAAGCTTTATTTGGCAAGTGATTTGACAAAGGTTAAAAATCCACGTCCGCAGGATGAAGATGAAACTTTAGAATTACTTGAAGTTAGTCTTGAAGAAGCTAAACAACTGATCCAGTCTGGTGATATCTGTGATGCCAAGACTATCATGGCTATCCAGTACTGGGAATTACAAGAAAAATAGGGGAGGAACCTATGGGAAAACCTTTATTAACAGACGAAATAATCGAGCGTGCTAATCGTGGTGAAGATATCTCTGGTCCTACTTTAGTAGATGATCAAGAAACAAAGATATTATCGACTTCATCTCAACATTATAGAGCTTCACGTTCAAGTGACCATGGTTTTAGTCAAGATACCCTAACGATTGAGGTTGAACCACAAATCCATAAAAGTCGTCGAATTGAAAATACTAAGAGAAATGTTTTTAACTCAAAACTGAATAAGATTCTATTTGCTGTTATTCTTCTCTTGATTTTGCTAGTTTTAGCAATGAGATTTATTTAAGGGGAATGTCATGAAAATTGGAATTATAGCAGCTATGCCAGAAGAGCTAGTTTATCTGATTCAACATTTAGAAAACGCTCAAGAAGAGACGGTATTAGGAAATAAGTATCATACGGGTAAAATTGGTTCAGTCGAGCTTGCCTTGGTCGAGAGCGGAATTGGTAAAGTCATGTCTGCTATGAGTGTAGCAATCTTAGCTAACCACTTTAAAGTAGATGCTGTTATCAACACCGGTTCAGCTGGCGCTTTAGCAGAAGGAATCGAAGTTGGAGATGTAGTGATTGCTGATAAGCTAGCTTATCATGATGTTGATGTGACTGCTTTTGGTTATGAATACGGTCAGATGGCCCAACAACCACTCTATTTCGAAACTGACAAGAAGTTTGTCAGTTTGATTCAAGAGAGTTTGTCTAAACTTAACCAAAAATGGCATATAGGTTTGATTGCGACCGGTGATAGTTTTATTGCGGGTGACGATAAGATTAAAGCTATAAAAGAACATTTTCCTCAGGTGCTTGCGGTTGAGATGGAAGGGGCGGCTATCGCTCAAGCAGCTCACGCGCTTAATCTACCTTTCTTAGTTGTCCGTGCCATGAGTGATAATGCTAACCACGAAGCTTCTATTTCATTTGATGAATTTATCGTAGAAGCAGGACGCAGATCGGCTCAAGCCTTGTTGACACTTTTACAATCTATTCATGATTAATATAAAAAGAACACTTGTTAGTGTTCTTTTTTTAGGAAAAAAGGAAGCTTGTCTCTAATAGAGTTATTTTCAGTCTTTTTTGATATAATAGAAACATTGATTTGAAGAATAGGAAGAGAGAATGAACCCTTTATTAAACGGTATGAATAACCGACAGACAGAAGCGGTCCAAACAACAGAAGGTCCATTGCTGATCATGGCGGGGGCTGGTTCTGGTAAAACACGAGTTTTGACCCATCGTATTGCCTACTTAATTGATGAAAAGATGGTTAATCCCTGGAATATTTTAGCCATTACCTTTACCAATAAGGCTGCTCGTGAAATGAAAGAACGTGCCTACGGGCTCAATCCAGCTACACAGGACTGTTTGATAGCGACCTTTCACTCTATGTGCGTTCGTATCTTACGTCGTGATGCGGATCATATTGGTTACAATCGTAACTTTACCATTATCGATCCAGGTGAGCAGCGAACACTGATGAAACGCATTCTCAAACAGTTAAACTTGGATCCTAAAAAGTGGAATGAACGCTCTATTTTAGGGACCATTTCTAATGCTAAGAATGATCTGATTGACGATGTTGCTTATGCTGCACAAGCAGGAGATTTATATACAAACATTGTCGCTAAGTGTTATGAGGCCTATCAAAAGGAACTCCGTCAATCTGAGTCAGTTGACTTTGATGATTTGATTATGTTGACCTTGCGTCTCTTTGATCAAAATCCCGATGTCTTGACTTACTATCAGCAAAAATTCCAATATATCCATGTCGATGAGTACCAAGATACCAACCATGCCCAGTATCAACTGGTCAAACTGTTGGCTTCTCGCTTTAAAAATATCTGTGTTGTTGGGGATGCGGACCAGTCTATCTACGGATGGCGTGGTGCTGATATGCAGAATATCTTGGATTTTGAAAAGGATTATCCTCAAGCAAAGGTTGTCTTGTTAGAGGAGAATTACCGTTCAACCAAAACCATTCTCCAAGCAGCAAATGACGTTATTAAGAACAATAAAAATCGCCGTCCTAAGAACCTATGGACTCAAAATGCAGATGGCGAACAAATTATTTACTACCGAGCTAACGATGAACAAGATGAGGCTGTTTTTGTAGCCAAAACCATCGATGAACTTGGTCGTAGTCAAAACTTCCTTCACAAAGACTTTGCAGTGCTTTACCGTACCAATGCCCAGTCACGTACTATTGAGGAAGCTCTGCTCAAGTCTAATATTCCTTATACCATGGTTGGTGGGACAAAATTCTACAGCCGAAAAGAAATCCGTGATATCATTGCTTACCTCAATCTCATTGCCAACCTAAGTGATAATATCAGTTTTGAGCGTATCATCAATGAACCAAGCGTGGTATTGGCCCAGGTACTGTTGAGAAGATTCGTGATTTTGCTAATTTGCAAGAAATGTCCATGCTGGATGCTTCAGCAAATATCATGTTATCAGGAATTAAGGGTAAGGCAGCCCAGTCAATCTGGGACTTTGCAAATATGATTCTGGATTTGAGGGAGCAACTGGACCAATTAACCATTACAGAGTTGGTTGAGGCTGTCCTTGAAAAAACTGGTTACGTTGATATTCTAAATGCACAAGCAACATTGGAGAGTAAGGCTCGGGTTGAAAATATCGAGGAGTTCCTCTCTGTTACCAAAAACTTTGATGACAATCCTGAAAGCCAAGAAGAGGAAACAGGACTAGATAAACTTAGTCGTTTCCTGAATGATCTTGCCTTAATTGCAGATACGGACTCTGGTAGTCAGGAGACGTCAGAAGTAACCTTAATGACCTTACACGCTGCCAAAGGACTCGAGTTTCCGGTTGTCTTTATTATCGGTATGGAGGAGAATGTCTTTCCGCTTAGTCGCGCCTCTGAGGATCCTGATGAATTAGAAGAGGAACGTCGTTTGGCCTACGTAGGAATCACACGAGCCGAGAAAATTCTCTATCTAACCAACGCCAACTCTCGCTTGCTTTTCGGACGTACAAGTTACAATCGTCCGACCCGTTTTATCAACGAGATTAGTTCAGATTTGTTGACCTATCAAGGTTTGGCTCGTCCAGCTAATACAAGTTTTAAAGCTTCTTACACAAGTGGAAACACTACATTTGGTCAAGGAATGAGTCTGGCACAGGCTCTTCAAGAACGAAAAAGGAATACTGCGCCTACATCGATCCAATCAAGTGGTTTACCATTTGGACAATTTGCATCTAATAGTAAATCTTCTTCTAGTGAGACAAATTGGTCAATTGGTGATATTGCCCTTCATAAAAAATGGGGTGAAGGGACTGTCCTTGAAGTATCGGGTAGTGGAGCTAAACAGGAACTAAAAATCAACTTCCCAGAAGTCGGTTTGAAAAAACTTTTGGCTAGTGTAGCACCGATTGAGAAAAAGTAAGTTTCTAAACGAATAAGATTCCCTTATCACAAGATTGTGATAATTTACAAGTTTTTAACAAATAGCTTTTTAAACTTCACTATCTTAAAAAACAGTGTATAATTGAGACTGTTTTTGAAAGGAGAAAAAATGACTGAAAAACAAATGAAAACTTTAGGTTGGATTGCAACCTTTATGTCTGTAATGATGTATGTTTCTTATATTCCTCAAATTATGAATAACCTTGCTGGTCAAAAAGGGAATTTTATCCAACCAGCAGTAGCTGCACTTAACTGCAGTCTTTGGGTTTACTACGGTCTCTTTAAAAAAGAACGTGATATTCCTTTGGCAGCAGCTAATGCACCAGGTATCATTTTTGGACTTATTACCGCATTGACAGCTTTAATTTAATATAGCTAATGAACTCTTCTTCGTATTTAAGTATGAAGGAGAGTTTTTCTTTATACGAAATTCCAAAAAAACATGATATAATACTATTAGAAAGGTTGGTGTTTATGGCTAGAATACTTATCGTTGAAGATAATAATGAGATTCAAGAAATTTTGAGAACTCTTCTTTCTGAGGAGCATGAGGTGATTCAGGCTTTTTCTGGTACTGAAGGAATGATACGATTTGAACAAGGTGACATTGATCTAATCTTGTTAGATATTATGCTTCCAGGAAAAAATGGCGATCAGGTTTTAAAAGCCATTAGACACGATAGTTCAGTTCCTGTCATCATGCTAACTGCACTAAGTGATAAAAAGCTCATCAGCCAATATCTCTTAGATGGTGCTAATGATTATATCGTAAAGCCTTTTGATTTGGATGAAGTTTTTGCCAGGGTTACGGTACAATTACGTCAAAATAGTGATAAGCAAGCAGCTGAGATGGAACATCCTGACAAGTTGATTCAACAGTTAAAAAATATTCAATTTGATGCAGATAGTTTTGAAATCAAAAATTGCCAGGAAACTATTCGCCTAGCTAAGAAAGAATGCTTAATTCTCCAAACCTTGTTGGGACATCCTAAGAAAATTTTCACGAAAGAAGAACTCTATGAATTAGTCTGGGAGGATACTTATTTACCGGGCGACAATACTCTCAACACTCATTTAAGTAATCTCCGTAAAAAATTAAGCCAACTGGATCCAGAGCAAGAGTATATTGAAACTATTTGGGGAGTTGGTGTTCGGTTAAAAGGAGATGAGCAATGATCTATATTTTACTTTCTTTGCTACTTCTGGTTATTATCCTATTGACGATAGGGTTGATTCGCTATCATCTAGCACTCGTAAACTTGAGCCAACAAATTGAGGACAAGATTCTGACTGAAAGTATGAAGAGAATCGGAGTATCAACTTTCTCCAAGGATTTTTTACATCTTTACCAGCAAATCAATCATCTCTTTCAAGAAGTTGAGCAGTCACGCTTGATTATGAAGCGTGAAAAGCAGACCTTGGATATGGCTATCAGCAATATTGCCCATGATATTCGGACGCCTTTAACGATTGCCTCGGGGTACACTCAGCAATTGCTTAAAACAGAAAATCCTGAGTCTGAGAGTTTGAAAAAAATTGCTCATCATCTCAATCAAGTTTCAAAACGGCTAGAGGCTCTTTTGGACTATCGTCGGTTAATGGAAGGAGCAGTAAAACCTGACTTATCTGAGTTAGAAGTCTCGACATTTATGACGCAAAAATTACTAACCTATTATGATTCTTTTCAGACGGCAAAGATTAACCTTGATTTTCAAGTAAAACCTGGTCTCTATTTATTAACAGATCCAGATTTATTAGATCGTATGTTACAAAATCTCGTTGGCAATGTTCTAAAACATGGTAAGGATGAAGCGAGATTTTCTTTGAAAGAAGTGGACAATCATATCTGTTTGGAAATTGCTAATCTGGTTAAACAACCCATTCGTAAAATTGAAAATCTCAGTCAACGATTTTACTCTGAAAACCTCTCAGATACTGAAGAATCATCAGGTTTAGGTCTTTATATTACAGAAGAATTATCCCATCTACTTAGTGCAGAACTACAACTAAGTACAGATGGTTCTTGGTTTACAGTTAGAGTTCTCTTTTAAAGCAAAGAACCTCCTCTTTTTGAACAGAGGAGGTTGTTTTTATAGGCTTTTCTTCTTGAAAATTATCAGTCCACTGAAAGAGAAGAAAAGTATGACCGTTACGCAAATCGTTATGGTATAGAGAATAGCTTGACTATTAGTAGTCATGGCATAGGCAACATTCAAGGATAAATAGCGTAAATCTTGATATCTGGAAAGATAAGCATCGGCGTTGAAAGCAAGGTAGAGCTGATTAAATAGCCAATGAAAACAGCCAAATAAGAATGAGTCACATAGAGAATGAAGGAAACAATAGATAGCCAAGCTAGAAGGCAGAGAAATTGAAGAGCAATTGTTAGAAGGAGATTGCCAATAAATCCTTCTGGCATCGTACCAAGACCGTTTAGGATAGTCGCTGGTATGAAAGCAATAACTAGGCTAACAAGAATTTGCATTAGAGCGATACTTGCTAATACTACAAATTTAGCTAGGAAGAATTCTGTGCGAGAAACACCCACTGTCAAACTGTTTTTATAGAGTTTTCCGATAAGATCAACTCCTAGAACTAAGCAAGCAAGGATAATACAGAGGAAAACTAGGTTTGAGCTATTGCTAGAGGTGTTAATAAGGGCTTGTATACCATCCCATCCCTTGCTAGGTAGTTCGCTTTCCACGTTTGTACTTGTACTGACCGATATGAACTTGCCTGTAGCTCCGAAAGTAGCTCCCATTAACATGAGTGCAAAGAGAACGAGCTCTGTAATCCAAAAACCTTTGGAACGGAAAAGGACGGTAAAAGTCTGCTTGAATTGTATGTATCATGGTTTTCCTCCTATTTTACTAATTGTGTGAAGTATTCTTCAAGATTTTGACGAGCATAGTAAATCTCATCCACAGCGACATCTGCTAGAGTAAGTTCTTTGAGAATGCGTTTAACATCTTGTTCATGACTAAAAATATGAATTTCATTATCTGAATTAACAACTTTAAATTCAAGATGCACTTTGTCTTTTAAGATTTGACTAGCTTTTTCTTTGTCACTTGTTTTTAGAACGATATAGTCTTCATTCAGTGTCTCAAATTCGGTCTTACTGATTTCTCGAATGATTTTCCCTTGGTCTAAAATTCCAAAGCAATTGGCAACCAGGTAGAGTTCTGACAAGATATGGCTGGAGATGAGAATGGTTATTCCTAGTTCTTGATTCAGACGTTGAATCATTTGACGAAACTCTTTGATACCGATTGGGTCAAGTCCATTGATAGGTTCATCAAGGATGAGAAAGTCCGGTTTTGATAGGAGGGCAATCGCAATGCCTAGGCGTTGTTTCATCCCAAGAGAGAAATCTCGAAAAACTTTTCTACCTGTATCTGTTAACCCAACATACTTTAATGTTTCCTGAATGACTTGATCGGCATTTGGGATATGTCGAATAGTACAATAGTATCTTAGATTTTGATAGGCTGTTAAATGATTGTGAGCTACCGGGGATTCAATGACTGAACCTACTCGAGATAGGGATTTCGTGCACTCCTTATACCCTTGACTAGAAAAGAGGGAAATAGTTCCATGGTCAGCAGATAATAATTGGGTAATGATTTTAATCAGAGTTGTTTTACCAGCACCATTTTTTCCGATAAGTCCATAGATATCTCCTTCTTTAACTGAGAGACTTAGATCTTGTAGAATAGGTTGTTTGCCAAATTGTTTTGACAAGCCATGGATTTCGAGGACTGTTTTCATAGTTTTCTCCTTTAACCTTTAATACTCAATGAAAAACAAAGAGCAAACTAGGAAGCGAGCCACAGGCTGTACTTGAGTACGGCAAGGCGAAGCTGACGTGGTTTGAATTTGATTTTCGAAGAGTATAAGATGTTTTATTTTTATAACTCTAGTATAAAGCATAGATATCAAAGAATCGTCAAGCATTTCTAAAGAGTTTCTAAAGTTTTTAAATTTTAAAAAAAATAAAAGCCCAGTTGGCTAGAAATACTAGTTGACTGGGCTTATTTTCTACAAAATATATTTCTCAATAGCGCGTGCAACACCATCTTCTTCATTGCTAGCAGTTACTGCATCAGCGAGAGATTTGACGTGGTCGCTGGCATTTCCCATGGCGATCCCCAGCCCAGCAAACTCTAACATCTCAATGTCGTTATTGGCATCGCCCATAGCCATGATTTCAGAAGGTTGGATATCTAAGATCTCAGCCAAACGAGAAAGAGCAGAAGCCTTGGTTGTACCGAGTGGCATTGCCTCATAGATCACTGGTTGAGATCGAACACCGCTAAATCTCTGACAAAGTTCATCAGCAAATCGTTGTTCAAAGTCATCTGTTTGTTCTTTTGTCCCTAAAAACATTCCCTGGAACATACGATACTTCCCACTAGTAGCTTCCTCTAGTGTGATTTCAGTCAGGTCAGCAAAGACAAGTGTAGCATCATATTGAACGATAGGATTTGGTTTACCTCCAAGAACGAAGTAGTGTTTCTCATCAAAGAGAGTCAACTGAACCTCACTCTTTTCAGCAAGGTCATTCAGGTATTCGATGTCAGATTTGCTAAGTTCCCGCCAGTCAACAAGGCTACAGTCACTGGTTTGGTGGGTAGAACAACCATTATTGACAATAACGTATTCATTTTGTAAATCAAGACCGAGTTTCTTGTAGTAGGGAAGAACTCCAAAGAGAGGTCGACCAGTACAGAGAACCAGTTTGACACCTTTTTCGATAGCTTTATGAATAGCATCAATATGAGCCTGAGGAATTTCCTTGGCTTCGTTGAGTATAGTACCGTCCATATCAAGAGCAAGTAGTTTAATCATAGTATTTCCTTTTCACGTGTTTTGCCTATATTATAGCATATTTTGAGGCAAATAAGTCTAAAGCTAAGTGAAATGCCATTTCTATTTAGGTTTTTAGTAGATAGATAACAAGAATATGATATACTAAATTAGTAATATATTTAATATTATACTGATAATGGATAAAAAATCAGAGGACTTGGCATGAAAAAAAGAACAGTACAGATTTTACTAGCCTTGTTAGTAATTATTTATAGAAAGACATGGTTTTGGTGGATTTTTAATCATTTTGCAGGTAGGCTTGTACCTGCTAGTAGAGAATTTTTTCAAATTCTTGCTTTTTTAGAGCTCATCGTTACTTTTATAGCTATTCTTTATTTACTAGTATTCGAAGGTAGGAAAATTCTTGAGTTGAAGTGGAAATGGAGATATCCAGTTTATTTGCTTCTTGCTTATGGAGTCAATCATATTTCAGGTATTGTGTTTTCCTTTTTAACCCCAGCAACGTCCAATCAAATGGCTTTAAATGAATTAGTTGAGATGACAGGGCGAAAAGAGTTACTATATTTATTGCTTATTACTTGTCTGCTAGGACCAATTACAGAAGAATTGGTTTATCGAGGAGTTCTCATGAATACATTTTTGAAAGATTCACCTTGGTATGGAGATGTTTTACTATCAGCCTGTGTCTTTGGCTATGTGCATGTTTCTGATGGTATAACACCACTTGCCTTTTTCACCTATGCAAGCGGAGGAGCGATTGTAGCATTCCTCTACCGAAAAACTCATTCTCTCTATTATCCCATTTTGCTCCATATCATGATTAACATTTTAGCATTTTGGGATTTATGGATGCTAGTATTTTCATGAAGTTAGTGCTTATCGATCAATGCCGGAAATTTCTGGCATTTTTCTTTTCTTGAGAAATTAAAGAGCCCTCTATTTATAGGATTAGCAGTCAAAAAATGGTATAATAATAGGGAATGAAAAAACAAACGAGGCAGAGATGAAACTACTTTATACCGATATTCGGACTTCTTTGACAGAAATCCTAACTAAGGAGGCTCAAGGACTGGTAGCCCAAGGCAAACGAGTCTTTTATATCGCCCCTAACTCTCTTTCTTTTGAAAAGGAACGTGCCGTGCTGGAGTGCTTGAGTCAGCAGGCTTCTTTTGCTATTACAGTCACGCGCTTCGCTCAAATGGCTCGTTATCTGGTTTTAAATGATATTCCTGAGAGGTCAAGTCTCGATGATATCGGTCTTGGTATGGCTTTCTATAAATGTCTGTCCGAGATTGATCCGAAGGATTTACGTGTTTACGGGGCTATTAAACAAGATCCGCAATTCATCCAGCAACTGATTGAGATTTATCATGAAATTTCAACTGCAAAGATGAGTTTTTTGGACTTGGAAAGTTTGACAGATGCTGATAAACGCTCTGATTTACTCTTGATTTTTGAAAAGATAACAGCTTATTTAAATCAAGGTCAAGTTTCACAAGGAAGTCCATTGTCCTATCTGATTGATGTTATCGAAGAAAACAAGGTAAGTAGTGATTTTAGTAAGATTGCCCTAGTTATTGATGGTTTTACCCGTTTTTCTGCAGAAGAGGAACACCTAGTGGATTTGCTTCATCGTAAGGGTGTTGAGATTATTATTGGTGTATATGCGTCTAAGAGAGCCTATAATAGCTCTTTTAGTGAAGGTAATCTCTATCAAGCCAGTGTTGAATTTCTACGTCATTTGGCTTTTAAATATCAGACCAAGGCAGAAGATGCATGTCAAGAACATGAAAAACTTGATGCCTTTGCTAAAGCCTCGAAATTACTTGAAAGTGCTTATGATTATTCTGAAGTTAGCATAGAAGTGGATGCTAAGGATAGAGAAGACTTGCAAATCTGGTCTTGCCTGACACAAAGAAGAGCTGGAGCTCGTTGCTCGTAGCATTCGCCAGAAATTGCACCAAGAGCAAGAACTTAGCTATAAGAATTTTCGTATCTTACTTGGTGACGTAGAGTCTTATAAACTGTCCTTGCAGACAATTTTTAATCAATATCAGATTCCTTTTTATCTAGGTAAGAGTGAGTCTATGGCTCATCATCCTTTGACTCAATTTGTAGAATCTGTGGGACGTCTCAAACGGTACTATTTCCGTCAAGAAGATTTGATTAATCTCCTACGCACTGGATTGTATACCGACCTTAGTCAAGAAGAAATCGATAGCTTTGAACAATATATCCGCTATTTAGGTATTGATGGACTTTCTAGCTTTAAACAAGAATTTACAAAAAACCATCATGGGAAATTTGATTTAGAAAAATTAGATGAGCTGCGTGTCCGTGTCCTAAATCCACTAGAAACTTTATTATCCAGTCGTAAGCAAAAGACTGAAAATATCCTTACAAAATGGAACAACTTTTTGAAGGATGCATCTGTTACCAAGCAATTACAATCCTTATCTGAAACGATCGATGTGACAGAGCAAGAAAGACAAGAAGAGGTCTGGAAAGCATTTTGCCACGTAATGGAGCAATTTGCTACTGTATTTGAAGGTTCTCAGGTTGCTTTAGATGATTTCTTGGCTCTTCTTCATTCAGGGATGTCCTTATCAAATTATCGTACAATCCCAGCAACGGTAGATACGGTTCTGGTGCAAAGTTATGATTTGATTTCGCCTTTAACTTCTGATTACATCTATGCACTTGGATTAACCCAAGATCATCTACCTAAAATCACCCAAAATACCAGTCTTTTGAGTGATGAAGAAAGAGAAGTTTTAAACCAGGTTACTGAAGATGGCTCTCAATTATTGATTGCTAGCCATGAAAATCTTAAGAAGAATCGCTATACCATGCTTTCTTTGGTAAACTCTGCTAAGAAGCAATTGGTCTTATCGTCACCAAGTTTACTCAATGAAAATGAGAGTAAAGAGTCGATTTATCTAAAAGAATTGCAAGATTTTGGTTTTACCAAGATTGAAAAAAGGATCGATCGAAGAAACCTATCAAAGGATGATATCGGTTCTTATCACAGTCTTTTGTCTAGTCTTGTTGCTTATCACCAGCAAGGTGATACGGAGACAAGTGAGCAGGACTTAACCTTTATTAAGGTTCTAGCTCGTGTCATGGGGAGAAAATTAGAAGATCAAGGTCTTGATAATCCTGTCCTACCGACAAGTCCAAAAAGTAAGACCTTAGCTACTGAAACTTTGGAAGCCTTGTATCCTCAAGATCAAGATTTTTATCTATCAACTTCTGGATTGACAGAGTTTTATCGAAACGAATACAGTTATTACCTTCGATATGTCTTAGGCTTACAGGAAGAATTGCGACTGCGACCTGATGCACGAAGTCATGGAAATTTCTTGCATCGTATTTTTGAACGCGCTATGAAACTTCCTGCTGATACACCTTTTGATCGTCGTTTAGAACAAGCAATCTCTGAAACAAGTCAAGAACGTGAGTTTCAAGCCATTTATCAAGAAAGTTTGGAAGCCCAATTAACCAAGGAAGTTCTTTTAGACGTTGCGCGTGCAACTGGGCATATTCTTCGTCACAATTCTGAGATTGAAACGATTCAAGAAGAGGCGGTCTTTGGTGGCAAGGAACAAGCCTTTGTTCAGTTAGATAACGGTAGAAATGTTTATGTCCGTGGGAAAGTTGACCGTATCGATCGCTTAAAGAGCAGTGAAGCTATTGGTGTTGTAGATTACAAATCTTCTGCGACTCACTTTAATTTCCCTCTCTTCTATAACGGTCTTAACTCTCAATTACCAACCTATCTAGCTGCTCTTAGAAAAGAAGGAAATAGAGACTTCTTTGGAGCTATGTATTTAGAGATGGCTGAACCGGTTCAGTCCTTACAAACTGTAAAAACTCTATCAAAGGCCTTAGCAAAAACCAATAATAGTATGAAATACCAAGGCTTATTTCTTGAAAAAGAGATAAAGAACCTTGGAGAACTATACAATAAAAACAAGACCTATCAATTGTCTGATGAGGAATTCCAGATATTGCTGGACTACAACGCCCTCATCTACAAAAAGGCGGCAGAGAAGATTTTATCTGGTGAGTTTGCCATCAATCCATACACAGAAGACGGCAGAAGCATTGCGCCATATGTTCAACAATATCAAGCTATTACAGGATTTGAAGCCAATTATCATCTAGGTCAGGCTCGTTTCTTAGATAAGATTAAGTCGGATGATGGTAAACAAATAAGAGGCGAGAAAATCAAGCATGCTTGGATGAATAAAATAAGAGAGGAGTTGGAGCGATGAAATTTTTATCTAAGGAAGAAATCTCAGAGTTACAAATAGCAGAAGCTCAGTCTAATAAGAAAACTAAGAGAACCGCTGAACAAATTCAAGCTATCTATAGCTCTGGACAAAATATCTTAGTTTCAGCTTCAGCTGGTTCGGGGAAGACTTTCGTCATGGCTGAACGAATTCTTGACCAACTAGCGCGTGGAGTAGAAGTTCGCCAACTCTTTATTTCAACTTTTACAATAAAGGCAGCAACCGAGTTAAAAGAGCGTTTGGAAAAGAAAGTCAGTCAACAAATCCAAGAGTCAAAAGATTTGGAAATGAAAAAACATCTTGGAAGACAACTAGCTGATTTACCCAATGCTGCGATTGGAACTATGGACTCCTTTACGCAAAAATTCCTGACCAAGCATGGCTATCTCCTTAATCTATCTCCTAACTTTCGGGTTCTTGAGAATGAAAGTGAGCAACTCCTCTTAAAAAATGAAGTTTTTCGACAAGTTTTTGAAAGTCATTATCAAGGCAAGGAAGGAGATAAATTTAGTCGATTGGTTAAGAACTTTGCTGATAAAAGCAAGGATGCGCGTGGTTTGCGTAAACAGGTCTATATGATTTATGACTTTTTGCAATCTACCAGTAATCCTCAGACTTGGCTAGAAGACTCCTTTCTAAATGGCTTTGAGAAGGCTGATTTTACAGTTGCCAAAGAAAAACTCGCAGATCCTATAAAAGAAAAACTATGGGATTTAGAAAGTTTTTTCCGTCATCATTTGGAAAATGATGCAAAGGAATTCGGTAAAGCAGCGTATTTAGAGGCTGTTCAACAAGTTCTTGATGAAATCGGTGCTTTAACGCCTGAATCGAATTTTAAACAATGTCATGAGGCTCTTGAAAGAATTTTAAATGATATTGGTAATGGTCTTGCCAATCGTAATAAAAATGCTGACCTTAAAATTTTAAGAGAGGCCTATAATGAAGAAAGAAAAGCAAAATTTAAAAAACTAAACTCTCTTCAAAACGAAATTACGTTACTAAAATTCCAAGAAGATTATCATCAAGAGTCTTGGGACTTGGCAAAGACTTTCCAAGTCTTCATGAGTGATTTTGTTGCAGCTTATCGACAACGGAAACGTGAAGAAAATGCCTTTGAATTTGCGGATATTAGCCACTATACCATTGAGATATTGGAAAACTTCCCTCAGGTTCGACAAGAGTATCAGGAACGCTTCCACGAAGTCATGGTCGATGAATATCAGGATACCAACCACATCCAGGAAAGAATGCTAGAACTCCTCTCAAACGGTCATAATCGTTTTATGGTGGGTGACATTAAGCAGTCTATTTATCGATTTAGACAGGCAGATGCCCAGATCTTTAATGAAAAATTCCACAGCTTTGCTCAAGATAGCAAAGAAGGTCAGTTAATACTCCTTAAGGAAAACTTTCGTAGTAGTTCGGAAGTTCTAGATGCTACCAACGACGTTTTTAAGCATCTTATGGACGAGGAAGTTGGAGAGATTACTTATGATGGTATGCATCAGCTTGTTTTCGGAAATACTGATTTACACCCGAATCCAGAAAATAGAGCAGAAGTGATCTTGTATGATAAGGATGATGATGGCAATTCTGACGATGACGAAGATTTTTCGACAAACAAACTAACTGGCGAAATGAGGATGGTCATAAAGGAAATATTGCATCTTCATAATGATAAAGGTGTTCCCTTTAAGGACATTGCCCTCTTGACTGCTGCTAGAAGTCGAAATAATCAAGTTCTGCTTGCCTTGTCTGAATATGGTATTCCAGTTAAGACAGATAGCGCACAATCAAACTATTTGCAATCCCTAGAAGTGCAGGTTATGTTGGATACTCTTCGTGTCATCCACAACCCTCTTCAAGACTTTGCTTTGGTTGCTCTAATGAAATCTCCGATGTTTAGCTTTGATGAGGATGAATTAGCTCGTCTAGCTCTTCAAAAATCCGAGGATAAAGTTCAAGAGAACTTATACGAGAAACTAGTCAATGCTCAAGCACAAACTAGCCTTCATAAGAATTTAATTAAGTCTGAACTTCATAAAAAATTAGAATTTTTCATGGAAACAGTCCAGTCATGGCGTTTATATTCCAAGACTCATTCACTTTATGACCTTATTTGGAAAATCTATAGTGACCGATTTTACTATGATTATGTTGGTGCATTGCCAAATGGTCAGGCTAGGCAGGCTAACCTCTACGCCCTTGCTCTACGAGCTGATCAGTTTGAAAAGAGTAATTTTAAAGGCTTATCACGTTTCATAGCTATGATTGATCAAGTTTTGGAAGCTCAACACGATCTTGCTAGTATTACTGTTGCTCCACCTAAGGATGCTATAGAGTTTATGAGTATTCATGGAAGTAAGGGACTTGAGTTCCCATATGTCTTTATCCTCAATATTGATCAGCAATTTAACGAGAAGGATGCTAAGTCTGAAGTTATCCTCAGTCGAAAAAATGGCCTAGGTCTTAAGTATGTAGCTAGAGTAGCTACAAATGCCAAAGAGGAATACATTCCATCTACCATTAAGTTATCTATCCCAAGCTTGTCTTATACACAAAATGAGGAAGAGCTCCAATTAGCAAGTTATTCTGAACTCATGCGTTTGCTCTATGTGGCTATGACACGTGCGGAGAAAAAATTATATCTAGTCGGAAAAGGCTCACGTGAAAAATTAGAAGCAAAAGAATATCCGACAAACGGAAAAGGGCTTTTGACTCGAGAAACTAGACTAGATGCTAGTAATTTTCAAGATTGGATTTGGGCGATTTATCAAGCCTTTTCTAAAGAGGATTTGCACTTTAGTGTGCGCTTTGAAGGTGAAGAAGACCTAACCAAAGAAGCTATTGGAGAATTGGAAAATAAAAGTCACCTCCAAGACCTTTCTCAGGCAGATAACCGTCAATCTGATACCATCAGGGAAGCTTTACAAATGCTGAAAGAGGTGGAAGTCTATAATCAAGTTCACCGTGCAGCAATCAATCTTCCGAGCGTTCAGACACCGAGTCAGCTTAAAAAGTTTTATGAACCGGTCATGGATATGGAAGGTGTCGTAGTTGCAGGTCAAAGTAAACCAAAAGAAACTACTGTTCAGTTTGAGCTTCCAGATTTTTCTAAAACTGAAAGAGTTACTGGAGCTGAGATTGGTGGTGCTACCCATGAACTCATGCAGCGAATCAATCTCGCTAAGAAACCTACTTTGGAAACCTTGACAGAAGCCTTGGAGCAAGTTCAGGCAACTTCAGCTGTTAAAGATAAAGTTAATCTAGAAAAAATCTTGTCCTTCTTTAATACAGCTCTTGGTCAAGAGATTCTTGCAAATCAAGATAAACTTTATCGAGAACAACCCTTCTCTATGTTAAAAAGAGATGCTAAGAGTCAGGAAGACTTTGTTGTCCGTGGAATTTTAGATGGTTATCTCCTCTATGAGGATAAAATTGTTCTCTTTGACTACAAGACAGATCATTATGAATATCCAAGTCAACTGATTGAACATTATAGAGGTCAATTATCTCTATATGCAGAAGCCTTGTCTCGTTCTTACCAAATAGATCAAGTTGAAAAATATTTGATCTTACTTGGTAAAGATTTGGTTGAGGTGGTCGCAGTTAACTAATCTTGTAAAAACTATTGCCTTAACAGCAGTAGTTTTTATTTATTTTCAGTTATGGTATACTAGTTTCAGAAAAGGATGTTAAAGAATCTATGTCAAAAGAAATCGATATCGAATACTATCACCAATTAGCTTTACAAAAGCAAAAAGAGCATCGTAAATTTCTTGGAAATCTGAAAAAGAAAGCTCCAAAAAACCTAGATAAGATTGCCCTTGAAATTCACCAGGAAGTTTGAAGAAATTGATTGTACAGCCTGTGCAAACTGCTGCAAGAGCCTTGGACCAGACTTTAAAGAAGCAGATATCACACGCATTGCCAAGTACTTTAAAATGAAATTACCAGCCTTCGAAGATGAATTTCTACAGGTAGATGAAGACGGTGATAAGGTCTTTAAATCAATGCCATGTCCATTTCTCGGTGGTGACAATCTCTGTTCTATATACGATGTTCGTCCTAAGGCCTGCAGAGAATTTCCTCATACCGACCGTAAAAAGATTTATCAAATCAATAATCTGACTATCAAAAACACTTTAACCTGTCCTGCGGCCTATCTCTTTGTCGAGAAATTAAGAGATAAAATAGAATAAATAGTTTATTTTATAATAAATTCCATCCTCAAATTCATTTGCTATTTGAGGATTTTTTGTATATTTATTAATATCGATTGTTTTTCGCTTTTAAAAGAAAAAGAGCTCCAGTCTTAAAGTTTCTTTAACTTTTTCTTAAAGAAAACTGATATAAGGTATCTTTAAGCGATGTTCTGTATAGTTATACTATCACTAAGAAAGGAGTGCCGGTATGAACTATATAGTAATTCCAGCTTATCAACCTGATAATAAACTTATCAAACTCATCGAAAAAATACACGAAAAGAGTGATTTTTATATCCTAGTTATCGACGACGGTAGTTCATCAAAGTGTAAAGATATCTTTGATAAAGCAGAACAATATGCTACGGTGCTCCGTCACCAAGTGAATCATGGTAAAGGCCAAGCGCTTAAAACGGCCTTTGCTTATATCCAACAACAAAATAGCTATGGAACGGTTGTAACGGCTGATGCAGATGGGCAGCATAAGATTTGGGATATTTTCCGTACAGCTAACAAAGCTTCTGAAAATCCTAATAAGCTAATCTTGGGTGTGCGGGCCTTCACTGGTAAAGTCCCCCTCCGTAGTCGTTTCGGAAATAGCTTAACAAAAGCACTTTTTAAGATTCAAACTGGGGTAGAAGTAACAGATACACAAACAGGACTTCGTGCTTTTACAACAAATCTCATTCCTTTTATGTTGAAAATAGAGGGAAATCGTTACGAATATGAAATGAACATGCTTCTTGAAGCAAGTAAAGAATATCAAATTTTAGAAGTTCCTATTGAGACAGTTTATATCAATGATAATGAGGGTTCACACTTCCGTCCAATCAGAGATGGATTAATGATTTATAAAAATATTTTTAAATTTGCCTTGTCATCTCTCAGTAGTTTTGTTGTAGACTACCTTGTTTACGCTATTGCAATCTTGTTTTTACCAACAGCGCCAACAAGTTTCCGAATTTTCCTAGCTAACGGACTAGCTCGTGTGACAAGCTCCATTTTTAACTACTCTACAAATAAAAAACTAGTCTTTAAAAACGACGATAGCCTTGTAAAAACAGGAATGGGATACTTTGGTCTAGCAATCGGACTCTTTGTCTTAGACACGCTACTGATTCGTCTCTTCTTTACAGTCTTTGGTATCAACCTTCTGATTGCCAAAATTATCGTCGGCATCCTTCTCTTCACTGTCTCTTGGACAGTGCAAAAGAAATTGATCTTTAAGGAAGGACATCAACTGTATTATGAAATTTATAAAGAAACCATATGCTTATGCCTCGGTTCTCGGTTTACTCTTGACTGGATCCTTTAGTTACTCAATGTTGAAAACTTTTGTACTCGCTGAGACTATTTCGACAGTAGCAACAACTAATACAAGTTCCAACACAGCCCAAGCTAGCCAAGCAGCTAAGACAGCAACAATAACTAACTCAAGTTATAAGGACGATAATATCTCTATCAATTTGACTGAAACGACGGTTAATCATACCCAAGTTTATGTTGCAGATGTTACAGTAAGTTCATCAGAATATCTAAAAACAGCATTTGCTCAAAACTCATTTGGAACAAACGTAACAGCTAAAACATCTGTCACTGCTGCAGATAATGATGCAATTTTAGCAGTCAATGGTGACTATTACGGTGCCAATTCTTCAGGTTATGTTATCCGTAATGGCGTTGTCTATCGCGATACTGTCCGTGAAAATTCCAATAATGGTGATTTAGCCATTTATAAAGATGGTTCTTTCAAGATTATTTACGAGGATCAGATTTCAGCTGACCAACTAGTCAAAGACGGAATTGTTAATCTCTTAGCTTTTGGTCCAGCCTTAGTCGAAAATGGTGAAATAGTAGTAGGAATAAACCAAGAAGTCGGACAAGCTATGGCTTCGAATCCACGTACAGCTATTGGTATTATCGACGAAAACCACTACATTATTGTAGTTTCTGACGGACGTACTTCTGAAAGTGAAGGTCTCTCTTTGTACCAGCTAGCTGAGGTTATGAAATCCTATGGTGCAAAAACTGCCTACAATCTTGATGGCGGGTGATCCTCTACACTTTACTTCAACGGTCAGGTTATCAATAAACCAACGACTGGAGGAAACAAAATTTCAGAAAGGGCGGTGAGTGATATTGTCTACATCGGTTACTAATCTTGGTAAAAAACGTTTTAAGAAAACAGTCATCTCTTATACACTAATTACGATTTTCTTCTTTGCCTTCTCTAGAATTTATGAAGCATTCAGTTTTGGAGAGACATCAGTTCATATGCATTACTTGTTTGCTGTACCTCTGGTGGGTGGGATAATACTAGCAGTCTTGCTCAAAGTCCTTCCATATTTTTCCAGAATTAGCCTTAATTTATGGAATTCGGCTATAGCTATTATTACAACAGGGACACTATTCCGAGGAATTGTCAATCTATCTGGTCGTTCAACCACACTTGATGCACCATACTGGTATGTCGGTATCAGTTTTGCAATCTTAGCTATTCTATCCATTATTATACATCCACTTCTAACTAATAAAAGTAGTAGAGTAATAGAGAGTTAATTATTGATAATACAAAAAAAGTAGTCGTTCTGATATTGTTCGACTACTTTTTGTTGACTTTTATTTCTAAATTGTTTTAACAATATTACAAGTTTCTTTCTTCTTTAAGACGTTACTTTTATAATTAAAATTATATTGTATAATAAAGTGGATAAATGTTGTCTTTAAAACGATAAGTAAGAAGTAAAAAATTTAGGGAATATAAAATTGAAAGGTTAAAAATGAAAAAGATATTACTAGCAAGTACTGTTGTTCTTTCCATTGCAGGTATTTCAAAAACAACAGTATTGGCTGAAGAAAACAAAGCTACAAATAAAATAGAAAGTTCTGACAAAACTGTAGCAAATAGAACTAGTAAGGATAATAAAGAGATAAAGCAAACTCAAGGTCAAGAGCAGAACGATAGACAGAATCAGAACGAAACACAAAACAAGGCAGAAAAGGATTCTTCTCAAACCACACAGAAACAAGAAACAGCCCTTACCAAGGATAACTCTTCAACAGAAGAAATTACTGAAGAGGTCAACAAAGAAGGTTGGCAAAAAGAGAATGGCCAATGGCGTTATTATGAAAATAAAAAGGCTGTCAAAAATTGGAAGAAGATCGCTGGAGTTTGGTATTATTTTAACCAGGATGGTACCATGCTTAGCAATACTGTCTATAACGACTATCTTTTCAATAAGAGTGGAGCCCTAGCGGAATCATCATGGGTAAAACTTGAAAATAAATGGTATTATGCGACTGAAGAAGGAAAAGTAACTCGAAATAAATGGGCTAGTATTTCTGGAGATTGGTATCGTTTTAATCAAGACGGTATCATGCTTAGTAATGTCATTTACGAAGACTATTTGTTCAATAGTAGTGGAGCTTTAGCAATTAACACTTGGACTAAAATTGGTGATAAATGGTACTATGGCAATCAAGACGGGAAAATTCTTCGTAATAAGTGGGAAAAAATTAAGAACATCTGGTATTACTTTAACCAAGACGGAACCATGCTCAGTGATACGATTTACAAAGAGTATCTCTTCAACAAGAGTGGAGCCTTAGCTGAATCATCATGGGTTAAAATTTCTAACAAGTGGTATTATGCTAACGCCTCTGGTAAGATAACTCGTAATAAATGGGAAAAAATTAAAGACCGTTGGTATTACTTTGATGCGGAAGGTGTAATGGTAAGTAGCACCTGGAAAAAGAAATACTATTTAAAAGATAGTGGTGCTATGGCACAAAGTGAATGGATTTTCGACAAACAGTACAATAGCTGGTTCTACTTAAAATCAGATGGGACTTATGCTGAAAATCAATGGCAAGGGTCCTACTATCTTAAATCAGGTGGCTATATGGCCAAAAATGAGTGGATTTTTGATAACTCATACAATGCTTGGTATTATCTGAAAGAAGATGGACTATATGCTACTGGAACTCTTAAAATCAAAGGTAAAGATTATAGTTTCGAGAATAATGGAAAATGGATCTCTAATCCATCTACGTCAACTTACTATAAGGTAAACCAATTATAGCCTATGTATATAGTTCCTCTGGTAGTAGACTTAGCTATATTTCACAAGGTTCTATCGTGGCTGTTTCTGCCTCAGGAGCTCAAGGAGAAAGACTACCAGTTCAGATTTCTGGACTTTCAGGCTTTATGAATAAGAGTGACCTTGTAGCTGTAAATGCTAGTGATGAGTTTATCCCTCATTATACGAGTGACGGTCGTTACGTTTATCACGAGTTATCGCCTTATACTAGTATTCGTGTAGCACCTCATAGTTCATCTATGGCAATTGGTAAAAAATACTATTCAGCGGATGGTGTTAACTTTGATACCTTTAAAGTCGAGAATCCATTCCTCTATCGAGACTTAAGAAAGCCTACCAATTATACTGCAGCTGAACTAGATAAAGTTTATTCTCTTATGAATATTAACGGAAGTCGTCTCGCAGGTAAAGGAGAGGTCTTCAAAGAAGCGGAGAAACGTTATCAGGTGAATGCACTCTATCTCATGGCTCACAGCGCTCTAGAAAGTGCATGGGGACGTAGTCAGATTGCTAAGGATAAGAATAACTTCTTTGGTATTGCTGCCTACGATACAACTCCATATGATTCAGCAAAGAGTTTTGACAATGTCGACAAAGGAATCTTGGGGGCAGCTAAATGGATCCGAGAGAATTATATTGATGAAGGTAGAACTCATCTTGGTAATAAATCATCTGGAATGAACACTCTTTACGCTTCTGATCCATATTGGGGTGAAAAGATTGCAAGTATCATGATGACTATCAATAGTAAACTTGGTGAAAAGGATTAAAATATTTTAAAATCGATGACCATAAAATGGTTATCGATTTTTATTTTTAATCATACAAAAAGGATTTACTTTTTAAAGTAAATCCTTTTTGAGCTTCTAATCAAACCTAATCTCTAATTTAGAATTAGTCTTTTTTTGATTTATGTAGAAATGCTACCAAAATAATGGATGAAATTAAAGTTACAAAACCAATGATAGTAACTAATGTTCCTTTACCTTCTCCAGTTTTAGGAAGTCCAGGTTTTTCTTCTGTAGTTGTTGTATTTTCAGTTGTCACTACTGTACTTGGTCCTTCAGTTGTTGTTGTAACAGTTGTAGGTGCCTCAGTAGTAGTTACTGTAGTAGTCGTAGGAGCTTCAGTAGTAGTTACAGAAGTCGTAGTAGGCGCTTCTGTCGTAGTAGGCGCTTCTGTCGTAGTAGGCGCTTCTGTTGTAGTAGGCGCTTCTGTTGTAGTAGGCGCTTCTGTTGTAGTAGGCGCTTCTGTTGTAGTAGGCGCTTCTGTTGTTGTAGGAGCTTCTGTTGTTGTAGGAGCTTCTGTTGTTGTAGGCGCTTCTGTTGTTGTAGGCGCTTCTGTCGTTGTTGTAACAGTTGTAGGTGCTTCCGTCGTTGTTGTAGTTGTCTCTTCTTTTGAATTCACAATTGTTTTTGTTACAGCGTGATCAGTTCCAAAGTCTTCAATATTTACGACAGTGTCAGCATCTTTAATAACGAATCCTGCAGGAGCTTCTGTTTCTGTCAAAATATATTTATCTTTTAATAATGCATTAACAGCAATATTACCATTTTCATCAGTTTCGTATTCACCAATTACTTGATTGTTTGCTTCACGTACTACTTTAAATTTAGCGCCTTTAAGCGGTTGGTTAGCATCATCGACTTTATGGATGTTGATTGAGTAGACATAACCAAGACCAGCACCACCAGCAATTTGAACTGCAGCACCATTAATTATGCTGTTACTTTCAATACCAACACCTTTAAGAGTTGCTTCATTTTTCAATAACTCACCATCAACAGGGTCATAATTTAGACGAACGTTATAAGAAATACGATATTGGTCTTCTTCTGTAATGTCCCCTAATTCGACAACGAAAGATTGTCCATCTTCACTAACTGTAATCTTGTGTTGGTCTGTCACATCAACGCGGTTTGAGAATACCCATTCACCAGTTTCGAAAGAGAATTTACCTTTGATAACCTTAATGCTATCTTTTTACGTAAGAAGCATTTGTAAATTGCAAGTGGTCCTCAATCGTTACACCTTTGATGTTTTGTTTTGTACGATTGACTGAAATAGTATATTGGACCTCTCTTGGGTCACCAACGTTAACCCAACTAGTCTTTGTTAAAACTTGAGGATTTCCGTCTCCGATACCTTTAAATGTAATCTTCCCAGCAGGTTTTGATTCTTTGTTTATCGTAATCTCAATTGGAATTTCTCCTTGTTGAGGATGTTTTTTGAAATCGACACGAGCATAGAAGAAGAAAGAGCCTTTTGTGTCGTCATGTTTTTCAACATAATCCGTATAAGTTAAAGAAATGGACTTGTTATCCGCATTTACTTTAGCGTAAGCGATAATCTGATTTGTATTGATATCACGAATTTCGAATGGTTGTGAAGTAATCACCAAAGCGTCTGGTACAGTCATAACAGTAGTATCCCCTGCTTTGACATTTTTTCCAGATAAATCAAAATTTGCATTGATACGGAATGTAGCCCATTGCTCTAAATCCCAAGTTAGATCTCCACCTTCATTATTTACAACTTTGACATCTGTAATTGCATCTACAAATTTTCCAGTTACTGAAACCTCAGGAGTTTCAGCAAATGTCTTATTCAAACTAAATACAAAGACAGTTGTCAATAAGCAAATAATAAAAGAAAAGATTCCCAATTTCTTTTTGTTCTTCATTATTTTCCTTCCTTTTGTTAGATTGGTATTCTTAAGATACAAAAAAATATTGTATTTTAAGTTATACTCCCTGAATCAATTTTTTTATATAGGATGATTTTATAGACACCCTTATTGTTAGCCTCCTCCTAGTCTATTACTAAAACTATCCTATAGGTGAATTATATCACAAATAAATAAAACTTCAAATATTTAACTGTTTTAAGTATAAAATTGTATCAAATTCGCTGAAAAAATTTAAACATTTACTTTGTACAATGTTTGTAAGCAATGATTCATTCGTTGAGGAAATGAAAAAGGACTATTTTGAAATAGTCCTTTATATAGTTAATCAATCTTTAACCTTATTCTTTTTCATTTTTACGTAAGAATGCAATGGCACCTATTGATGAAATGAGAGTTACAAAACCAATGATAGTAACCAATGTTCCTTTTCCTTCACCAGTATTTGGAAGTTCAGGTTTGTCATTTGTTGTTGTTACTGTAGTCTTAGGTTCTTCACCAGTGGTTGTTGTAGTTGTTGTGCTTGAAGTAGTCTTAGACTCTTCAGTTGTAGATGTTGTGCTTGAAGTAGTCTTAGACTCTTCAGTAGTAGTTGTTGTGCTTGAAGTAGTCTTAGACTCTTCAGTAGTAGTTGTTGTGCTTGAAGTAGTCTTAGGCTCTTCAGTAGTAGTTGTTGTGCTTGAAGTAGTCTTAGGTTCTTCAGTTGTAGTTGTTGTGCTTGAAGTAGTCTTAGGCTCTTCAGTTGTAGTAGTTGTGCTTGAAGTAGTCTTAGGTTCTTCAGTTGTAGTTGTTGTGCTTGAAGTAGTCTTAGGTTCTTCAGTTGTAGTTGTTGTGCTTGAAGTAGTCTTAGGCTCTTCAGTTGTAGTTGTTGTAGTTGAAGTAGTTGTAGGCTCTTCAGTTGTAGTTGTAGTTGTAGTTGTTGTGGTTGTCGTAGTAGTTGTAGTTGTTGTCTCTTCTTTTGGATTTACGATTGTTTTAGTCGCTGAACGCTCAGCTCCAAAATCTTCAACGTTAACTTCTGTATCTGCAACTTTGATGACATAACCTGATGGTGCTTCAACTTCAGTGATGATATATTTGTCTTTTAACAGTTCGTTAACAGCAATATTACCATTATCATCTGATACAAACTCACCAATAACTTGGTTATTAGCTTGACGAACTACTTTAAACTTAGCACCCTTAAGTGGTTGATTCGCCTCATCTACTTTATGGATATTGATTGAGTAAACATAACCAACACCAGCTCCACCAGCAATTTGAACGAGAGCGGCGTTTGTTATATCCTTGCTTTCAATATCTTTACCTTTAAGAGTTGCATCGTTTTTCAATAGTTCTCCATCAACGGGTTCATAATTTAAACGTACTTTATAAGAAATACGATATTGGTCTTCTTCTGTCATGTCCCCTAATTCGATAACGAAGGATTGGCCGTCTTCACTAACTGTAATCTTGTGTTGGTCAGTTACATCAACACGATCAGAGAATACCCATTCACCGGTTTCATAAGAGAATTTACCTTTGATAACCTTAATGCTATCTTTTTCGTAAGAAGCATTTGTAAATTTTAAGTGATCTTCAATTGTTACACCTTTGATGTTTTGTTTTGTACGATTGACTGAAATAGTGTATTGAAGCTCTTTTCGGTCATTCTCATTAAGCCAACTAGTCTTTGATAAAAGAGAAGGATTACCATCGCCAACACCAGTAAATGATACCTTACCGACAGGTTTTGTTTCTTTATTAATCGTAATCTCAACTGGAATTTCTCCTTGTTGAGGGTGTTTTTTGAAATCGACACGAGCATAGAAGAAGAAAAATCCATGAGTATCTGAGTGCTTTTCTGCAAAATCCGTATAAGTTAAAGTAATGGACTTGTTATCAGCACTTAGTTTTGCATGTGCAATCACCTCGTTTGTATCTTTATCCCTGATTTCAATATCATCAGAGTTAATCATTAGAGCATCAGACACCGTAATTGTCGTTTGATCTCCTGCCTTAACATCTTTTCCAGATAAATCAAAATCTGCATAAAGACGGAATGTTTCCCATTGTTTTAATTCCCCTTTATCATTTGATACTTTAACATTTGTGATTGTATCTACAAATTTTCCGGTTACTGAAACCTCAGGGGTTTCAGCAAATGTCTTATTTAAACTAAATACAAAGACAGTTGTCAATAAGCAAATAATAAAAGAAAAGATTCCTAATTTCTTTTTGTTCTTCATTATTTTCCTTTCCTTTTGTTAGATTGGTATTCTTAAGATACAAAAAAATATTGTACTTTAAGTAATACTCCCTGAATCAATTTTTTTATATAGGATGATTTTATAGACACCCTTATTGTCGCCCTCCTCCTAGTCTATTACTAAAACTATCCTATAGGTGAATTATATCACATTATAATGTGTACATCAATAATATATATGTTGAATTTACTATAAATTAAAAAAATTACAAAAAAATTTAGATTTTATCTGTTTCTTAAGAATTAAAAATAATATAAAAAAACGCTTACATTCTTTTGTTTTATCAGATTTGAATTTTTTTAGTGTTATATATAATGATAAAAAAATCATTTGAACAATTAACAAAAAAATCTAAGAATTATCTATTTTTGAATACTAGAAATTTTATATTAAATTTTTATTATTTATTATATTTTTTTAAAAATTAGTTATTGGAAAAATCAATCGTGTTAGGATTTATTATTCTATTTGTTTGTGCTATACTTTGAAGTATATAAAGACTATTGAATACAGGACAATAAATTAATGACTTATAAATTTTTACTCTTTGACCTCGATCATACCTTGCTTGATTTTGATACTGCTGAGGATGTCGCTCTAACGCAACTTCTAAAAGAAGAAGGTGTTGAGGATATCCAAGATTACAAAGATTATTATGTACCTATGAACAAATCACTTTGGAGGGATTTGGAACAGAAAAAAATTACAAAGGCTGAGTTAATTAACACACGTTTTTCAAAATTGTTTGCTCATTTTGGCATTGAAAATGATGGCGTATACTTAGCTGAACGTTATCAGTTTTATTTATCTCAACAGGGGCAGGTATTTTCTGGGGCCATGGAACTCTTAGATAGCCTTATTGATCGTGGTTATGAACTCTACGCTGCGACAAATGGAATTACTTATATTCAAACAGGTCGTTTGGAACAATCTGCTATTGCACCATTTTTCAAGGAAATCTTCATTTCAGAACAACTCCATACCCAAAAACCAGATGCAGCATTTTATGAGAAAATTGGAGCTCGAATTCCTAACTTTAATAAATCATGCCCTTATGATTGGCGATTCTTTGTCAGCTGATATTCAGGGTGGAAATAATGCTGGCATTGATACCATCTGGTACAATCCTCCTCATCTGGAAAATAAAAGCCTAGCCCAACCAACTTATGAAGTCGACTCTTATCAGGCTCTGCTAGAACTCTTAGATAAACTGTAAAAAGTGGTTTCCATAGCTACTTTTTGCTATAATAGAGGCAGTAAGAACGAAGGAATAGATAACGATGTTAAGGGCAGAACTTTCTCTTTATGAACCATTGTATACACTAAAGGAAGTTGATCAAAATATCTGGATAGTAGACGGTGATTTGATACAAATGGATATGAAGGTCTTCAAACTTCCTTTTCAGACACGTATGACGGTTGTTAAGTTAAATGACGGCAAACTCTGGATTCATTCTCCTATTGCGCCAAATGAGGAACTTTTTACCGAACTTGATGATTTAGGTAGTGTCGCTTACCTGATTTCACCAAATAAAATTCACTACTCCTATATTGCAGATTGGAAACAAAGATATCCTCATGCGCAAGCATGGTCTAGTCCAGGATTAGAAGAGAGAGCGAAAAGTCAGAAAGTCAAGGTTGTATTTGATGCCGCCTTAACAGATAAGGCTCCTGACTTATGGTCTGATGAGATTGAACAACTCATTTTTAAGGGAAGTTCAGTCATTGAAGAGGTGGTATTTTTTCATAAATCAACTAAAACACTGATTGTGACAGACCTCATAGAGAATTTTGAACCGGAAAAGATAGCTAGTCCAATCCGCAGAAGATTCTATCGTTTAGCTCGTGTAACATCCCCTGATGGACAAACTCCTATCGATTATCGGATGACTTTCATAGGAAGACAAAGGGAAGCAAAGACTTCCTTTTCCCGTATGTTAAACTGGAAACCTGATAAGATCATACTTGCACATGGTTTATGCTTTTTTAAAAATGGTACGGATGAATTAAGACGTGCTTTTCGATGGATACGGTAAAGGAGAGAAAGCAATGGAACACTCATCCTGGCACGCCTTGATTAAGGAGCAATTACCGGAAAGTTATTTTGGGAAAATCAATCACTTTATTGAGCAGGTTTATGCTCAAGGAACTGTATATCCTCCTAAAGAAAAGGTTTTTCAGGCTCTTTTGACAACTCCTCTTGAAGAGGTTAAAGTGGTGATTCTTGGTCAGGATCCTTATCATGGTCCTGGTCAGGCTCAAGGTTTGAGTTTTTCTGTTCCAGATAATATCTCAGCACCTCCTTCTTTGCAAAATATTTTAAAAGAACTTGCTGATGATATTGGTCTAAAAGCTTCACACGATTTGACTTCTTGGGCGGAGCAGGGAGTTTTACTTCTCAATGCTTGCTTGACCGTTCCTGCTGGGAAGGCCAATGGTCATGCTGGTCAAATATGGGAGCCTTTCACGGATGCCGTGATTAAGGTTGTCAATAATTTAGATAGACCAGTAGTATTTGTTCTCTGGGGTGCTTATGCTCGTAAGAAGAAGGTATTGGTAACAAATCCTCAACATCTGATTATTGAATCAGCTCACCCGAGTCCTCTTTCCGTTTACAGAGGATTTTGGGGTTCCAAGCCTTTTTCCAAGGCCAATGCATTCTTAAAAGAAACAGGACAAGAGCCAATTGATTGGCTTAGATAAGGAGAGAATATGCCTCAGTTAGCGACGATTTGCTACGTTGATAATGGAAAAGAATTGCTCATGCTTCATCGCAATAAAAAGCCTAATGATGTCCATGAAGGAAAATGGATCGGTGTAGGTGGAAAGTTAGAGCGTGGAGAAACTCCACAAGAATGTGCTGCCCGCGAGATTTTAGAAGAAACAGGATTGAAAGCTAAACCAGTTCTTAAAGGTGTAATCACCTTTCCTGAATTTACACCAGACCTTGACTGGTACACCTATGTGTTTAAGGTGACGGAGTTTGAGGGTGATTTAATTGACTGTAATGAAGGGACTTTAGAATGGGTTCCTTATGATGAGGTTTTAAGCAAACCAACCTGGGAAGGAGACCACACCTTCGTAGAGTGGCTTTTAGAAGATAAACCATTCTTTTCAGCAAAGTTTGTTTATGATGGTGATAAGTTATTGGATACCCAAGTGGATTTCTACGAATAAAGGAGAAAGCAGATGTTACTAATTAAAAATGGTCGAGTAATGGATCCTAAGTCTGGTTTGGATCAAGTGTGTGATGTCTTGGTTGAAGACGGTAAAATTATCAAAATTGCATCACAAATTAGTGAAAAAGGTGCAGAGGTCATTGACGCAACTGGTCATGTAGTTGCACCCGGTTTGGTGGATATCCATGTTCATTTCCGTGAACCTGGTCAAACTCATAAAGAAGACATTCATACAGGTGCACTAGCAGCAGCAAGCTGGTGGTTTTACGACAGTTGTCATGATGGCTAATACCAATCCAACCATCTCCGATGTTGAGACTTTGCAAGAAGTTCTTCAATCTGCAGCAAGGGAAAAAATTAATGTTAAGTCTGTAGCAACGATTACCAAGAACTTTAATGGCCAAGACTTGACTGACTTTAAGGCGCTTTTAAAAGCTGGAGCCGTTGGTTTTTCAGATGATGGTATTCCTCTTGAAAGCAGTAAAGTGGTCAAGGAAGCTATGGAAGAGGCTAAAAAACTCAACACATTTATCAGCTTACACGAGGAAGATCCTGGTCTGAATGGTACGCTAGGTTTTAATGAAAATATTGCTAAAGAACACTTCCATATTTGTGGTGCTACAGGGGTTGCAGAGTATGCAATGATTGCACGTGATGTCATGATCGCCTATGCAACAAAAGCCCATGTTCATATCCAACACTTGTCCAAGGAAGAAAGTGTTAAGGTTGTGGAGTTCGCTCAAGGTTTGGGAGCAAACGTAACTGCAGAAGTAGCACCGCAACATTTCTCTAAGACTGAAGCGCTTCTCTTGACTAAGGGAAGTAATGCTAAGATGAATCCACCACTTCGCTTGGAGTCAGACCGCTTGGCAGTTATCGAAGGTTTGAAATCAGGAGTCATTTCAGTAATTGCGACAGATCACGCGCCTCACCATGCTGATGAAAAGAATGTCGAGGATATCACCAAAGCTCCTTCAGGTATGACAGGACTGGAAACTTCATTGTCACTTGGTTTAACTTACTTAGTCGAATCTGGTGAGCTAAGCTTGATGGAATTATTAGAAAAAATGACAGTAAACCAGCAAAATTGTATCATTTTGAAGCAGGTTATTTGGCTGAAAATGGTCCAGCTGATATTACCATTTTTGATGATAAAGCTGACCGAATTGTAGACACACATTTTGCTTCTAAAGCAGCTAATTCACCATTTATCGGTGAAACTTTAAAAGGGCAGGTAAAATACACTATTTGTAATGGACAGATTGTCTATAAATACTAGATGAAATACTGCTCTATAAAATTTAAATTTAGAGAGAGTCTGTATGTATCAAACCGATCATTTTAAAGACAAGTTCATTTTATTTCTTAAGATTTTCTTCCCTATTTTGGTTTATCAATTCGCAAATTATTCGGCTTCCTTTGTCGATACAACCATGACCGGCCAGTATAATACTATTGATTTAGCTGGTGTATCAATGGCTACTAGCTTGTGGAATCCTTTCTTTACTTTTTTAACAGGTATTGTTTCTGCCTTAGTCCCTATAGTTGGACATCATTTAGGACGTGGGAAAAAAGAAGAAGTGGCTTCTGATTTCTATCAGTTTCTTTATCTTTCGCTTGGCTTATCCATTTTTCTATTTGTTTTAGTTTTTCTGGTTGCTCCTCTAGTTCTAAATAATATGGGATTAGAAGTGGCGGTAGCAAATATAGCAGTTCGTTATCTATGGTTTTTAGCAATAGGGATTATTCCTCTCTTACTCTTTAGTGTTATCCGTTCATTACTGGATGCGCTTGGGTTAACAAAGTTGTCCATGTATTTGATGCTTTTATTACTCCCTCTCAATAGTGGTTTTAACTATTTATTGATTTATGGTGCCTTTGGTTTTCCTGAGTTGGGGGGAGCTGGAGCGGGACTTGGAACCTCTATGGCTTATTGGGCCTTGTTGGGTATATCTATACTAGTACTTCTTAAACAAGAAAAATTAAAAGAACTACATTTAGAAAACCGACTACCTTTAGACAGGAATAAAATAAAAGAAGCGATAAAACTGGGGTTACCTATTGGTGGAACTGTATTTGCAGAAGTTGCTATTTTTTCAGCCGTTGGCTTGATTATGGCGAAGTTTTCATCATTGATAATAGCTAGTCATCAGTCTGCCATGAACTTTTCATCTCTCATGTACGCTTTTCCTATGAGTATTTCAACAGCAATGGCTATTGTTGTTTCTTACGAAGTTGGTGCTAAACGTCTAGAGGATGCTAAGAAATACATAAAAATTGGACGACTATCAGCTATGGCATTCGCAATTTTAACACTTTCTTTTCTGTATGTTTTTAGAGAAAATGTTGCCAGTCTCTATGGTCATGATCCAGAGTTCATTCAACTAACTGCTAGTTTTATGACCTATAGCTTATTTTTCCAGTTAGCTGATACATTTGCGGCACCATTACAAGGGATTTTACGAGGCTACAAAGATACTGTCATACCTTTCTACCTTGGTCTCCTTGGATACTGGGGAGTTGCTATACCTCTTGGTTTGTTTCTAGATTATTCAACAAATCTCGATGCTTATTCATATTGGATAGGTCTTATCGTAAGTTTAGTTGTCAGCGGATTACTCTATCAGTGGCGTTTACAAGTTATTATGAAAAGATTCAAATAATTTGTTGAAAATATCCATGGAAATCAGTTTGTGAAATAGCCATTTCACATAAAGAAAAGTCTTGATTTCATTGACTTTTCTTTTTTTATATTGTGAAAAATATCAAGCATAATCTTTGACTATAGTTAACCTATAAGTTAGAATAGAACTATAAGAAATTAAACTTAGAAAGGCAAGATTATGTCAACTTTAGATAAAAATCTTTTGCTTGAGATGTTCCGTAAGATGGAAGAAATTCGTCGTATGGACTTAAAAATTGCTCAATTAGTAAAAAAAGGTAAAGTGCCCGGTATGACGCACTTTTCTGTTGGTGAGGAAGCAGCAAACGTTGGGGCTATGTTAGCTCTTAACGAAGATGACCTCATCACCTCAAATCACCGTGGTCACGGACAAGCTATCGCTAAAGGAATCGACCTTAATGGTATGATGGCTGAAATCCTTGGTAAATATACAGGAACTTGTAAAGGTAAAGGTGGATCTATGCATATCGCCGACCTAGATGCAGGTAACCTTGGTGCCAACGGTATCGTTGGTGGTGGTATGGGGATTGCAGTAGGTGCAGCCCTTACTCAACAAATGAAAAACACTGGTAAAATCGTTGTCTGCTTCTTTGGTGATGGCGCAACAAATGAAGGTGTATTCCACGAGGCTGTTAATATGGCCTCTATCTGGAATCTTCCAGTTATTTTTTACTGTATCAATAACGGTTACGGAATCTCTGCTGACATCAAGAAAATGACAAATGTCAAGCATATCTATGAGCGTAGTGCTGCTTACGGTATTCCTGGAATGTTTATCGAAGACGGTAACAATGTTATCGATGTCTACGAAGGATTTAAGAAAGCAGTTGACCACGTTCGTTCTGGTAAAGGTCCTGTCTTGATCGAAAGTGTAACTTACCGTTGGCTTGGTCACTCATCATCAGACCCTGGTAAATATCGTACACGTGAAGAAGTCGATGAGTGGAAAGAAAAAGATCCAATCGAAAACCTTCGCAAGTACCTTGTTGAAAATAAAATTGCTAGTGCAGAGGAACTTGAAGAAATTCAGGCTCAGGTCAAGGAAGCAGTGGAAGCATCTGTTAAGTTTGCAGAAGAAAGTCCATTCCCTCCACTAGAATCAGCTTTTGAAGATATTTACGCAGACTAAGGAGAAGTAGAGAAATATGGAAACAAAATTAATGTCTTTCCGCGATACCATTATCCTTGCAATGTCTGAGGAAATGCGTCGCGACGAAAATGTACTCTTGATGGGTGAAGATGTCGGTGTCTTTGGTGGAGACTTTGGTACATCTGTAGGTATGCTTGAAGAATTTGGGCCAGAACGTGTTCGTGACTGTCCGATTTCCGAAGCAGCTATTTCTGGAGCAGCTGCTGGTGCTGCTATGACTGGACTTCGCCCAATTGTTGACATGACTTTCATGGACTTTTCTGTTATTGCCATGGATAATATCGTCAACCAAGCAGCTAAAACTCGTTACATGTTTGGTGGTAAAGGTCAAGTACCAATTACAATCCGCTGTGCTGCTGGTAACGGAGTAGGTTCTGCAGCACAACACTCACAATCATTGGAATCTTGGTTCACTCATATCCCAGGATTGAAGGTTGTAGCTCCAGGTACACCAGCTGATATGAAGGGACTTCTTAAGTCTTCTATCCGTGACAACAACCCTGTTATCATTCTTGAATACAAATCAGAATTTAACCAAAAAGGTGAAGTTCCTGTTGATCCAGACTATACTATCCCACTTGGTGTCGGAGAAATCAAACGCGAAGGAACTGATGTAACTGTAGTAACATACGGTAAAATGCTTCGTCGTGTGATGCAAGCAGCTGAAGAATTGGCTGAAGAAGGCATCTCAGTAGAAGTAGTAGACCCACGTACTTTGGTTCCACTTGATAAAGACATCATCATTAACTCAGTTAAGAAGACTGGAAAAGTAGTTCTTGTCAACGATGCCCACAAGACAAGTGGTTTTATCGGTGAAATTTCAGCTATTATCTCAGAATCAGAAGCATTCGATTATTTAGATGCACCTATTCGCCGTTGTGCAGGTGAGGATGTACCAATGCCTTATGCACAAAATCTTGAAAATGCAATGATTCCGACAGTTGAAAGCATCAAAGATGCAATCCGTAAAACTCACAACAAACAATAATACGTAAAATAAATTATGTAAACAAAATAATCAGACGAGAAGCTTTGTATCTAATGGATGCAAAGTTCTCTTCGTCCTTAATATCTTAGTATAGAATAGGAGAGGTCATGGCTGATGATAAGCTAAGAGCGACTCCTGCAGCTAGAAAATTAGCGGATGATTTAGGAATTAATCTCTACGATATTTCTGGCTCAGGCGCAAACGGTCGTGTCCACAAAGAAGACGTGGAAACATTTAAAGACACTAATGTGGTTCGCATTTCACCACTTGCAAAACGAATTGCCCTTGAACATAACATTGCATGGCAGGAAATCCAAGGAACTGGTCATCGTGGCAAGATTATGAAGAAGGATGTTTTAGCTTTCCTTCCGGAAAATATTGAAAACGATACGATTAAATCACCTTCTCAGATTGAAAGTGGAAGAAGTTCCAGATAACGTAACTCCTTATGGGGAAATCGAGCGTATTCCAATGACACCGATGCGTAAGGTTATTGCTCAACGTATGGTTGAGTCATACTTGACTGCACCAACCTTCACGCTTAACTACGATGTCGATATGTCTGAAATGCTTGGCCTTCGTAAGAAAGTCCTTGATCCAATCATGGAAGCAACTGGTAAGAAAATCACTGTTACAGACTTGCTTTCACTTGCGGTTGTTAAGACTCTTATGAAACACCCATACATCAACGCTTCATTGACAGAAGACGGTAAGACAATTATTACTCACAACTATGTCAACCTTGCGATGGCTGTTGGAATGGATAATGGTTTGATGACACCAGTTGTTTATAATGCTGAAAAAATGAGCTTGTCTGAGTTGGTAGTTGCCTTCAAAGATGTTATCGGACGTACTTTGGATGGTAAACTAGCTCCTAGCGAGTTGCAAAATTCAACCTTCACCATTAGTAACTTGGGAATGTTTGGTGTTCAATCATTCGGTCCAATCATTAACCAACCGAACTCAGCAATCCTTGGGGTTAGCTCAACAATTGAGAAACCAGTTGTTGTTAATGGTGAAATCGTGATTCGTCCAATTATGAGTCTTGGTTTGACAATTGACCACCGTGTCGTAGATGGTATGGCTGGTGCTAAGTTTATGAAAGACTTGAAAGCTTTAATTGAAAACCCAATCTCAATGTTGGTTTAGAGAATTAATTTTTAGAAATATAGATAAAGGAAGTAAGATATGGCCTTAGAAGTAATTATGCCAAAAGCCGGCGTGGATATGACAGAAGGACAAATCGTCCAATGGAATAAAAAAGTCGGAGAATTTGTAAAAGAAGGAGAAATCCTTTTGGAAATCATGACTGACAAAGTCAGCATGGAATTGGAAGCAGAAGAAGACGGTTACTTGATCGCTATCCTCAAAGGTGACGGCGAGACTGTTCCTGTTACTGAAGTTATCGGATATCTTGGTGAGGAAGGTGAAAACATCCCATCAGCTGGAGCAGCTGCACCAGAAGCTAGCCCAGCACCTGCAGTCAGTGTTTCAAACGATGATGGCAAGAGCGATGATGCTTACGATATCGTTGTTATTGGTGGTGGACCTGCTGGTTATGTTTCTGCCATTAAAGCAGCTCAATTAGGTGGTAAGGTTGCTCTTGTTGAGAAATCTGAACTTGGTGGAACTTGTTTGAACCGTGGATGTATCCCAACTAAGACTTACCTTCACAACGCTGAAATCATTGAAAATATCGGTCATGCAGCAAATCGTGGTATCGTAATTGAAAACCCTAACTTTACAGTTGATATGGACAAACTTTTAGAAACAAAATCTAAAGTTGTCAATACCCTTGTAGGTGGTGTTGCAGGACTTCTTCGAAGCTATGGAGTTGATGTTCATAAAGGTATCGGTACTATTACTAAAGATAAGAATGTCTTGGTAAATGGTTCTGAATTGCTTGAAACTAAGAAGATTATCCTTGCTGGTGGTTCTAAAGTAAGCAAAATTAACGTTCCTGGTATGGAATCATCACTTGTTATGACTAGTGACGATATCCTTGAAATGAATGAAGTACCAGAAAGCCTCGTTATCATCGGTGGTGGGGTTGTCGGTATTGAGCTTGGTCAAGCCTTCATGACATTCGGTTCAAAAGTTACTGTTATCGAAATGATGGACCGTATTGTTCCAGCAATGGACGCAGAAGTATCTAAGAACCTCCGTTTGATTCTTGAGCGTAAAGGTATGACTATCTTGACTGGTACTAAGCTTCAAGAAATTATTGAAGAAGATGGCAAACTCCGTATCAAAGTTGAAGGAAAAGATGATATCATCGCAAATAAAGCCCTTCTTTCAATCGGTCGTGTTCCAGACCTTGAAGGTATCGGAGAAGTTGAGTTTGAGTTAGACCGTGGTCGTATCAAGGTTAATGAATACATGGAAACTTCTGTTCCAGGTATCTATGCACCAGGTGATATCAACGGTACTAAGATGTTGGCCCACGCTGCCTTCCGTATGGGTGAAGTAGCGGCTGAAAATGCCCTTAAAGGAAATCACCATGTTGCTAAATTGAACTTGACTCCTGCAGCTATTTACACACTTCCAGAAGTAGCAGCAGTTGGTTTGACAGAAGAACAAGCTCGTGAAAAATATGACGTCCAAATCGGTAAATTCAACTTTGCTGCAAACGGACGTGCAATTGCATCAGATGCTGCTCAAGGATTTGTTAAAGTCATTGCAGACAAGAAATATGGTGAAATCCTTGGTGTTCATATCATTGGTCCTGCTGCTGCAGAGTTGATCAATGAAGCGTCAAGCATCATCGAAATGGAAATCACTGTTGAAGAAATGCTTAAGACAATCCACGGTCACCCAACATACTCTGAAGTTATGTACGAAGCATTTGCTGATGTTCTTGGAATGGCTATCCATTCACCTAAGAAAAAATAAATAAGTTTTTCATCTAAATTTTCTTAAAGTAGTACGGACGGCAGCGACTTCTATTAGAGTTCCATGCCTAAAAATTGAGCCTCTTGTCTCAATTTTTCCGAGAAATGTAACGATAATACGTTACATTTCTTTTTACCACTTTAGAAAATTGGATTGCTATGAACAGAATTTAAAAACTAGATTTTTGGAAATACTATGAAATATATTATCAATCATTCAAACGACACTGCCTTTAATATTGCTTTAGAGGAGTACGCTTTTAAGCATCTTCTTGATGAAGATCAAATCTTCCTTCTTTGGATCAACAAACCATCTATTATTGTAGGACGTCACCAAAATACCATCGAAGAAATTAACCGTGACTATGTTCGTGAAAATGGTATTGAAGTAGTCCGTCGGATCAGTGGTGGTGGTGCTGTTTACCATGATTTGAACAACCTTAACTATACCATCATTTCAAAAGAAGATGAAAACAAGGCCTTTGACTTCAAGTGCTTCTCTACTCCAGTTATCAATACCTTGGCTGAACTTGGTGTTAAAGCTGAATTTACAGGCCGTAACGACTTAGAAATCGACGGTAAGAAATTCTGTGGAAATGCACAAGCCTATATCAATGGCCGCATCATGCACCATGGTTGTCTTCTCTTTGACGTAGATTTGTCAGTCCTAGCTAACGCACTTAAAGTGTCTAAAGATAAGTTTGAATCAAAAGGGGTTAAATCAGTCCGTGCTCGTGTAACGAATATTATCGATGAGTTGCCAGAAAAGATCACTGTTGAAGAATTCCGTGATTTACTCTTGGAATACATGAAAAAAGAATACCCTGAGATGACTGAGTATGTATTCTCAGATGAAGAATTGGCTGAAATCAATTGCATCAAAGAAACTAAGTTTGGAACTTGGGACTGGAACTATGGTAAATCACCAGAGTATAACGTCCGTCGTGGAACTAAATTCCCAAGCGGTAAGGTTGAAATCTTTGCGAATGTTATTGAGTCAAAAATTCAAGACATCAAGATTTATGGTGACTTCTTCGGTATCGAAGATGTAGCAGCAGTAGAAGATGTCCTTCGTGGCATTAAATACGAACGTGAAGATGTTCTTAAAGCACTTCAAACTATTAACTTAGGCCGTTACTTCGCAGGAATTACTGCAGAAGAAATTGCTGAAGCTGTTGTTGAATAAAGTAAAAGATATCCATTTAACATGGATATCTTTTATCTTAGACTTGATATTCAAAAATAATGAGAGTAGAATAAAGAGGAAATCTGAACAAAAAGGGGATCATATTCGATGATGAAAATTCCAATGGAAAAACTTGGTCTATTTGAACAGTTAGATCGTATAGTAGTGGCTTTTTTTAGCAAGCTACAACCTTCAAGTCCATATGATTTGCATATCAGTATTACACAAGAACACCTTGACCAGAAAAAGCAAGAGCTAGAACCATTAGGCTATCAGGCTGTCCAACTACCATTAGGAATGGCTTTAGATAATATCATCCAGCAACCTCATTATAAAAGCTTAATCATTGGTGGACTTGCTTCTGACGAAATTATAGTCAGCAAAGAAGAATTAATGCCTTTGAAAGATATTGTGGACAGTTTTTGTATTATGTACGCTGCAGCGAATAACAGACTGGAAAATAGTAAGGCTTATGAATTAATGAAAGATAAGACAGTTTATTTTATTGGTAAACTATTTACAGATATTCCAAAAGCCGGTGATGAAATTGCTTATTTAGGAATTGATCGAATAGCGGGCGATGGTACACCATATGAAGCTGTTAAATGCTTTCTAACGGAAGAGAGTGCAGAGAAATTCAATGATGAAAAAAGACCGGTCACCCCTGCAAATTTGGCCTATCTAAAATCATTTTGGGGAAAACCAGTCATTATTGAGTCGCACCGTAATTATTGGATCGAATTTTTATAGAAAGAATAAAAGAGCGTAAGATATCATAAAAAATCCTACGCTCTTTTTAATACTAAAACATTACATAATTTATATTATGTATCTCACAAACTATCCAAGGCGTTTTTCTGTTCGTCATTAACGATATGCGTATACAAGTCGGTAACTTGTGTGCTAGCATGTCCTAGCTGGTGGCTGACCAAAACTTGGGATTTGGTTGCATCATAGAGACGGGTTGCAAGAGTATGGCGCAGTTTATGGGGGGTTACACGGACTTTAAAGTCTTCTGAATACTTGGCGACCATTTTTTCAACACTAGAAGCATCAATCCGGTTTGGAACGCCTCGATACAAGGTCAGAAAGAGTGCTGTATCAGTCTTTTCTGTCTTATATCGTTTGTCGCGAATGGCGAGATATTGCTCTAAATAAGGCTTAGCAAAGGCAGCAACATTGACCGAGTCTCTTTTTCCACCTTTTCGAGTGACGTCAATCACCATCATCTTAAGATTGAGATCTCGAAGATCAAGGTTAACGGCTTCAGAGAGACGGACACCAGATGCAAGAAGCAGTGCAATAATAGCTAAATCTCGCTCTTTATTCTTGTTAAAGGATGATAAAGCACGATTTGAGAGTGTTTGAGGGTATTCCTTGTCAATATAGTTAAGAAAACCTTCTGTTTCATCCCCTAAAAAGAGTTTTTGCTTGATATTTTCAGCTCGCGCAGCTAAAGTTTCTTTCTTTTTCTTGGTAGCAACCTTCTTCATGACATTGCGATAGAAATAAGGTTCACCTTGTTCGTTTTCAACTTCCTCAGTCAAATACTTATACAGACTAGAAAGTGCCGAAAGGGTACGGTTAATGGTTGTTTGAGAAACCCCGTTTTTCGTCGTATTGGCATTGAGCAGAGGACGTTCACGTAAGTAAAGGATAAAGGATTCCATGTCTTTCTTGGTCATGTGCTCCAGAACGTCTAAGGGAATATTGGCCATGGTGTCAGCATCTGATATACCAGATTCCAAGACCCAGGTGAAAAATCGATCGTATTCCTTTAAGTATTCGTATAAGGTCGTAAAACTATATGGAACGGCCAGTTTTGATTGGTAATATTCTAAGACGTACCAAGGCATGACTTGTTTGAGTTTATCAATACGTTCTAATAAGATCTCGCGTTTCATGTTTTTCTCCAAATCTTTCTATACTAGTAGTATAGCATAGCCAGATATATTTTTCAAGAAAATTATAGTTTTTCGGAAAGATGTTATAGGGGAGATTTATGAATGTTCAAATAAAAAAGGATAACCAAAAAATTTTTTAAGCCAATTATACTCAATTATGTACTTTATTTAAGTGAACACTGGAATTTTTTTACTACTCTCAATTCAGGTGAAAATGTACTTTATTTAAGTGAAAACTAAAAATTTTTCAATTGTACATTTTGACAATATAAAAACACTTTATATTACTTAAAGTGTTCTTATTTTTTTATATCTTTTTTAAACTGTATAAAATGTTCTTGCTTTCTTCTGTAACCTTTGCAAATCGAACATGCCTTTTTATTTCGCTTTCTGTATGCCAGTCTTTCTTTTACTTGAATTTTGTAACGGTGATTAAGGTTTTCATGGCATATCCACCATACAGACATATTACTCAACTCTGTGATTTCAGTTGGACTTGCAATTAGAAGGTTATTTACATAATCCCGCTCAAACAACGAAATTAAATTTGTTTTTTGCGCTAAAATGATGCGCACGTTTAGAATAAAACAAGTATTAAACTCTATACAATTTTAACATAGTGAAAAAGAGGTGTAAAGAATAAATACTCTGAAAAGCTTGTATACATTTTTGATTCGTGCACAAGTATGTAAATATTGTAAAACAATTTCAAAATGTGGTAGACTAGATATGAATTTTGATGGACGATAATTAGGTCAGAGAAAAGGTTACAGATGGAAAAATTAGTTTTTATCGGAATGCTAGTGTTCTTGGCAATTGTGTTTATTGGAATATTGTTTTGGCTTCGTTTTAGAATGAAGAACACCTTTGAGAACGGTGTTCCAATGTACGATGCCCCAGCAAATAATCAGACTAGGACGAGTAAGCTAAGCGTAGGAGAGTATGCAGTGCACATAATTTTAATACTAATTAGCGCTGTAATTGCCTTTAAGGTCATGAGCATGTTCCGTCATGGGGCGGCGCCAATTGGTGCTGCTATTATCACGCCTTCTATAATGTCTCTTTTCAATGCACGAAGGAGAACCGGGAAATCTTGGATGGGTATCGTTGCAGTGCTTATGGTATTCGTGTTTTTGATGTTTGTATATATAATTATAGGTCTACCTGATAACGCACCTCCACTTAGAATTGACGGAACTGAAATTCATCTTACAGAGACTAAGATTTCGGATTTGATGGATAAGGGGTATGATATATATGTATCAAATGGTAAACAGGACTACCCCGAGTATGATGAGCTTTTGACATCTGGAAGCTATACTAAATACCAAGGAGCTGGGGTTAGCGTACCAAACGGCTTTAAGTCATATGACTCAGCAGTTACGCGATCTACCTATCTTCTTGTAAAGAAGAATGTAGTTCTCGGATGTATAGGTGTTTACGGAGATAAGAAAAAGAATACGGAGCTGAAGGACTGTGTAGTTACGCAGGTTTGCTTTGATTCTGATTGCACAGCTGTTGCCCAAAAATATGGAATCTCATATAATATAGATGGTATAGATTTGCTAAAGAAGCTTGACGAAAACGAGTTCACGAAAGTATTTGGGAAAAAAATATGGCTGACTCCAAGCGAGCCAAGAGATGAATATTTGAGTCATTATGGCGTGCAGTGGGGCGCAGGTAACAATGAATTCTTTTGGAATCATTACTTTATGAATTTAGACCTTGATTCGAATAATGATATAGTTCATTTTAATTTTAGTTCTAATATTGCAGCAGAGCGATAGAAGAATTTGCAGGGATAATTAGGCAAAATGAAAAAGAAAAAAGTACTACGTAAGACAAAGTATGCTATTTATCTTCTAGTGGTCCACCTTATATGCATACTTTTCACTATAAGCAAAATAGTGATACCTTCATGGGGTCACTGGTTAGAGACGACACGCTTTCTTTGGACAAGCTTTCCTACCTATGTATGCGTGTTAATAGCCATTTTCCCAATGGTATGCTTTTGGCCATATTTGATTAGTGCAGATTTTAAGCCGGGTACAGCAAAGACCTTGCTTGCGACTTTTGGTCTAATAGTAGGTAACGTGACTCTGATTTTGATATATACGACTATTTTGCACAAGGTATTATAGGTATAAAAAATCCCTTTATAGGGATTTTTTGATTGCTTCAAGTAGCTCGTCATATTCTTCAGTTAAGAATGGAGAAAATTGTACTGAGAGTAAAAATCTATATCTTACTATCAATAAGACCTTAAATAATGAGTAGCAAAAAATGTACAATTGAACCACTACTTCTTCTGCTGTTACTTGAGTAAAAAATGCACAAATCAATTCCTTAAATCAGATGATGTTATGAACTAGAAAATATACAAAATAACACTTCAAAATAATGTACAAAATAAAAATAAAGTACACTCCTTAAAGAATGTACTTTATGCTTCTAATTCAGTTGTATCAATAGTTTAGCTCACGTTAAGTCAATTGTACATAAAATTTTAGTTTTAAAAGGTAACAAAAAATTCTTTAGAGTATTTTCTATATTTCATCATACTTGAGCAACATATTTGGAATCTTTTCTTCAAGACTCTTTCGAACTTTACCTTGAATTGCAGTGTCCATTTGGCTGTTTATGCTCGTAATGGATGATTTGGTTTCTGAAGCTATCTTTTTAGATTCTTTATTAAAATTATCTTTTAATTGATTTTTTGCTGTAATGGCTAGCTTAGCTTCTGCAAGGATCCGGTTTCGTTCCATCATTCGATACATTTGTTTCAATGCGTATTGATATTCTTCATCTGAATAATATTCATCTATTGGTGCTTGCATAATTTCTCCTTAGTTTATGATATTCTTCATCTAAGATATTTTTTCTTTGTCGAAATTCTTTGTCTAGTTTTTCTTTCTCTTCTTCAAGTTTTATTCCCTTAGTTCTATAAACTTGGTTAGAATGATATTTCAAATTTTCTATTTCTGTAAAGTAGTCTCTAACACAATCAGCTGGTGATGAAAACTTTCTTAATACTAGGTACATTTTATCAGCTTCTTCGTCCATGATTTTTTCTAATCTTGCAGAACGCTCCTCTAGTTCTAGTGTCTTTTTCTCTAACTTTTTCTTTTGCTGATAGTATTGTTCTTCGAGGTTAAGAATTTCCCTCTCTTTTTGCCTAATGGCATCCCATTTTACATTTCTGCTTTCCATTGTCTGAACTCCTTAGCAAATTGTGTGTCTGTTGCTACTGTTTTTTCAATGACTTCCTGTAATTGTTTGTCTAACTGTTCAAATGCTTGGGCGGAAGCATTCATCTTAGTGGCTGTTTGATTTGTCTCTGTCTGAAACGTATCGATGAACTGTGCTTGAGTGATACCTTGGCTAGCAAAAAGGGCCTCAACCTCATAGGGAGCTAAGGCTGTGTAGCTTGAAAAGTCAATTTTTGACCAAATTTCTTGTAATTCTTGATTGGCTTTTTGGCTAGAGCGCTCATTTCATCAGCTCCAGTTCTTGCTGCTGCAGCCATTGATGATGATAGAATAGAACCTTGAGCTGCATCTAAGTATATTTCCTCAGAACTACTAATGCCACCTGATGACCATTTTGATTTCAAGTCCTTGTAGTGAGCCATTCCTCGGAGACTGTTGGCATAAGCTCGATAAACACCACTAATTAAGGGTTTCCCTCCTTTACCATCAACAACTTGACCAGTTACAGGGTCAAACTCCCAGTCATCGATATTGTGGCTAGTTCCGTCCAGCCAGTATATTGTATCAGGCATTTTTAAGAAGGACTTATTAAACCATTCAGGGTGATTGAAATCATTCCAACGTACTACATCATCATGTTTTCTACGGTAATCAATAAACATGGCTGGATTTTTATCAATAAATGCTTTTTCTTCGTTAGAAAGTGATAGATAAGTGAACCAAGCGTTAAAAGTTGTAGTTGGAATATGATATTTAGCTCCTACTTTCAGCATATAAGAGCCTTGCGAATAGCCAGATAGTTGACTAACTTCATATCTAGGATCATCTATAATTTCTTTTACAAATCGGTCTGCTACCAAATATTGAGGAGATAAGGATATATCTCTTTCTACCAGCGCTGAAGAAATGTCAATCTTAGTAGGACTCCCTGGATCCGTCCCCGCAGCAATCACAGCTATACTTTTATAATCCGGTTGACCGTTGACTATAGGAGCTACCGCCAAACCATCAAACCTGTTCCTCGGTGAGACTTAGTCGCAATCACACGGAATTCTTGACCATCGGAGGTGGTTATTGTGTTGGTTTCTTTAAAATCAGATGAAGAAGGATTCGGATTAGGAGCTTCTGTAACCAAAGGTCTATTATTTCTCTCAGCGTATTCAGAATTGACACTGTATACATTCTTCCCGTGGTTTAATTCATTAAGTTGTTTATCAGTATAATTAAATACCATTACTGCTCCCCTCTTTCTTTGTTAGAGTATGTAACAGTAACTGTATTAGTTGTTATTCCTTTTCTTAGGTTAAGAAAATCTTGCTGTCCATAAGTCATACGACCATTATAATTTTCTTTATCATCTAAGTTATGTGGAATTCCATAGAATATTTTTTCTCCATCTTCAAACAAAATATCAACCTTACAAGACCAGTCGCCAGGAGGGTTCGTATATGTTGGATTGGAAATTTTGATTTCTTCTATCCCTTCATAGGAATTTTTTAAAGCATTAACCAAACTGACTTCATACTCTCTATTTCGACGCTCTTCTTGAGACTTTCCTAACATACTAAACATAAAAACACCTCCTGCTGTGATGATTGCGAGTGACAAAACGATTAGTAGTCTTTTATGACTTTTTTTAATACTGGAATTGTTCATTTGGGCTTTTCTCCTTTTCTTCATTCTACTATAATTTAAAAATAAATAACACTAAAATAAAGAAAAATGTATCTAAAACAAGTCCATCAAAACCTGTTCCTCCGTGAGACTTAGTCGCAACGACACGGAATTCTTGACCATCTGAGGTGGTTATGGTGTTGGTTTCATTTTCATTTTTTGGAATAGCTGTCACAAATTTCTCTTTATTTCTATCTGAAAATTCTTTATTAATACTATAAACAGCAAAATCTTGATTTAAATTATTCAATTGATTATCAGTATAATTAAATGTCATTATTGCTCTCCTTCGTCGTTATCAGAATAAGTTACCCTGATTTTCGAAGGGGTTTCACCCTTGTTTTCATTCAAAAATTGTCTATCTTTTATTCTTCCTTCCCATTCCAATGAAGCATCAGTTATTTCCTCAGTGTCTAAAGAATATCCAATCCCATACTTAATTCTTCTTTCATCATTAAATTTTATTTCAACATCACAAGACCATGATCCCGGTGGGTTTGTATAATCAGGATTCGTAATCTTAATCTCCTTAATCCCTTGGTAGGAGTTCTTTAAGGCATTTACCAGACTCACTTCATATTCTCTATTTCGACGCTCTTCTTGGGATTTCCCTAACATGCTAAACATAAAAATACCTCCTGCTGTGATGGCTACGAGTAACAAAACGATTAGTAGTCTTATATATCTTTTTTTATTGCTGGAATTATTCATTTAAGTTGTTCTCCTTTTTCTTATTATACTATAAGATTAGCCTATATTACACTATAATAAGAAAAAGTTGATTTACTTCTATCAGTCTTAGTAGGACTCCCTGGATCCGTCCCTGCAGCAATCACAGCTATACTTTTATAATCCGGTTGACCGTTGACTATAGGAGCTACCGCCAAACCATCAAAACCTGTTCCTCGGTGAGACTTAGTCGCAATCACACGGAATTCTTGACCATCGGAGGTGATTATAGTGTTGGTTTCGTTTTCATTTTTTGGAATATCTGTCACAAATTTCTTTTTATTTCTATCTGAAAATTCTTTATTAACACTATAAACAGCAAAATCTTGATTTAAATTATTCAATTGACTATCAGTATAATTAAATGTCATTATTGTTCTCCTGTTTCACCATTTGAATATTGCACTAATACAGTAGACTCTGTTTTACCAATGTGTTTTTTTAGTTTTGACCATTGTTGATTAATTTGTTCATCAGTATTTCCTTTCATAAGGCCATCGTGGTTTTCTTTATAAGTTAATCTGTGATTAATTCCATAAGTAATAGTTTGACTATCATTGAACTGGACTGAAATATCACAAGACCACGAACCCGGAGGGCTTGTATATTCTGGATTGGAAATTTTAATCTCCTCAATCCCTTCATATGAATTCTTTAAGGCATTCACCAAACTAACTTCATACTCTCTATTTCGACGCTCTTCTTGAGACTTCCCTAACATACTAAACATAAAAACACCTCCTGCTGTGATTGTTGCGAGTAACAAAACGATTAGTAACCTTTTACTACTTTTTTTTATTTTAGAATTGTTCATTTGAGTTTTTCTCCTTTTTCTTATTATACTATAAGATTAGTCTATATTACACTATAATAAGGAAAAGTTATTTCAGATTTATCAATCTCAGTAGGACTCCCAGGATCGGTTCCTGCAGCAATCACAGCTACATTTTTATAATCTGGTTCGCCGTTGACTATAGGAGCTACCGCCAAACCATCAAAACCTGTTCCTCGGTGAGACTTAGTCGCAACAACACGGAACTCTTGACCGTCGGAGGTGGTAATCATATTTTTTTCATTTTCCAATAGATTATTGTCTTCTTTGTTGACAATAGTATATGTTTGGTTTTCATCACGATTTGCATATTCATCATTGACACTGTATACATTCTTTCCGTGATTCAATTCATTAAGTTGTTTATCAGTATAATTAAATACCATTACTGTTCTCCTGTTTCACCATTTGAATAAATCACTTTTACATTTTTTTCTGTAATTCCATGATGGTTTATCAAATATTGATTATCATCTTTTCGAGAACTATTTTGAAAATCTCTACTTCTTATTTCGTTATTTTGTTTATTAAATGCGATTATATAACTTAGTTGTTTGCTGTCAGAGAAAATTATTTTAACTTTTGCGCCCCAAGCATCTGACGGAATTGATGCATATGAAGGGTCGGTTATATGCACTTTCTCAATTCCTTCATAGGAATTCTTTAAGGTATTTACCAAACTAACTTCATACTCTCTATTTCGACGCTCTTCTTGGGATTTCGCTAACATGCTAAACATAAAAATACCTCCTGCTGTAATGGTTGCGAGTAGTAAAACTATGAATAATGGTTTATAGCTTTTTCTTAATCTGTCTTTACCCATTGTTATCTCCATTTCTCTCAGCATACTCAGAATTTACACTATAAACATTTTTTCCATGATTCAATTCATTAAGTTGTTTATCTGTATCACTGTACACCATTAATATTCTCCTTCTGAACCGTCTGAATGAATAACATTTGTGAGTTTATTTGTCTTTCCCAAATGACTATTCAAAAAATCTCGATCCTCTTTTCTATTCTCTCTCTGTAAAGACAAGTCAGAAATACGTTTATCTTTTTTCGAATAATTAATTTTATATTTTATACTTTTATCATTAAAAAATAGTTCAACTACGCAAGTCCAACTTCCTGGTGGGTTTGTGTAGTTTGCATTAGAAAATTTAATTTTTTCAATACCTTCATAACTACCTTTTAATGTTTCAACCAAACTAACTTCATACTCTCTATTCCGACGCTCTTCTTGGGATTTTCCTAACATGTTAAACATAAAAACACTACCTGCTGTGATAATTGCGAGTGACAAAACGATTAGTATCCTTTTATGACTTTTTTTAATGCTGGAATTATTCATTTAAGTTGTTCTCCTTTTTCATATTATACAATATTCTAATCATTCTTTACAAAGTAGGGGGGGATAAAAATCATACTATATACTGAAAATCAGATTCCTAATTCTTAAAAAACCAAATCTTTTTTTGATTTGGTTTTGAAGATTTATATTTAATTTTATTTATACCGACTATACTCATCTTTTTTATGTATTACCATATAGCAGGATATCAAAATGACGAAAATTTTAATCAGGTAGGTTTCGTATCGATCAGTATCTATGGTTAGCTGAGACAAGACATTAATGATCGAATGTGTCATAACGCAAATCCAAAGATTCTTTGTTTTGATATAAAGAGATGAGAGTATGAAAGAATTTGTCAGCAATCCAAATAAAAACGGTAGAGTTTGCAGAGTTGCTAGGGAACCATCCATGTAAAAGAACAACAGATGCCAAAGCGCCCAGCTGAAAAAAGTTAAGATTGTTGAGTAAAAATATGGCAGCTTCTCTTGTAAGATTGGTTGAAAGACATATCGCCATCCAATCTCTTCTATACCGCCAAAGACAATAAATTTAAAGAACATCAAAAATGGGAGATACCAGTTAAATTCTATTATTTTCCCACCAAACATTAGAAAAGAAAAATCAAGGATAATTAGGAAAAAGGATAATAAATAGTGTTTATAACTAGTATGGATGTTAAAAAAATCTTTTACGATCTTCTTAAAATGAATATGAAAATAGTGATTTGCAACAATTATTCCCCAAAGAGCTGAAGAAATCCCACCAACAATGATTCCTAAAACAGTTAATAGATTGGAATGAACAGAAAAATGATTCAAGAAAAAGAAAAGGAGACAAACTGATACTATTTGGCTAAACGTGCCTAGCAAATATACCGCAATTGCTTTACTTCTTTTCATAGAGAATCCTTTCAAATTTATTTTACGTAAAATAAATTATGTATAATAACTTACAACAACAAATCTTTTACTTTTCCAATTTCACTTTTTGGAATCACGAGATGAATCATATCACCTAGATACATCCTTGTAGATCCATTAACTGTCTTACTTTCCCATTATGTACTTGGGTTGTGATGAGCACATTATGAGGTAAATTGAGTTCATGTACCTGCTTACCAGCTATTTTATCTGATACTGGAATTTCAATTAGGGTAATTTCTCCATCATCTGTTGCTGATTCAGGTAACATTTTTTCTAGCATGGCTTCATAGACGGGCGCTCCTTTGAGCAGATCCATAACAATATAGGCAACTAGGGTCACCATACCTAAAGGCATGAGATTACGGATATCACCAACCATCTCAGTCACAAGAATCATAGCTGTCAAAGGTGCTTTTGAGATAGCACCAAAATAGCCACTCATTCCAAGAATCACAAAGATAGGGAATTGCTGCTGGCTAACAAGACCAAGATTGACACAAATAACACCGACTAGAGCACCAAGTAAGGATCCTAAAGCTAAAATTGGTAAGAAAATACCACCTGGTAGTCCACTTCCATAACTGATCATGCTCCAGATAAAGCGAATGATGAAGTAAAGGAAGAGAATTTTAAAACTAAAATCCTGTTCTGTTAAGGATAAAACAACTTGATTTCCGCCACCAAGTATTTGTGGTAGGAAGATTCCTACTGGAATGATAAGAAGAAAGGCTAGAATAGGATAATAGGCCTTATCCAGATGAATCTTTTGACCAATCCAATTATATACTTTTCCGATATTCAGAACGGCTTTCTCATATAGATATCCAGAAACTCCAAGAAATATCCCCATCACCAGATAAATCCAATATTGACTCAAACTCATTTGAGGAATATTATCAGGCATATCAAGCACAGGTGTTAAGCCAAAGATGAGAAGGGAAACGAAGTTTGCTACTAGACTTGCAGCCAAGGTAGAAACCCAAAAGAATCGTGAAAAATGGTGATAGACTTCTTCTACTACAAATAATAACCCCGCAATCGGTGCATTAAAGGCTGCAGCAAGTCCAGCAGCAGCTCCACTAGCAATCAAAGAACGCTCCTCAACAGGGCTAGACTTGAGCCATTTAGCAATTCCTTTTCCTCCAGCGGCACCTAGCTGAATACTGGGACCTTCACGACCGAGCATAAGCCCACTCGCAATGGCCAAAATACCTAGAATGTATTTCTTCCAGAGGATACTCCACCAATTGAGAGACATGAGACCTTTTAACTCGGCTTCAACTTGAGGAATACCAGAACCTTTGATATCTTTTTCTGAACGTGTTAATTTGGCACTAAGTAAGCAAATGAGGATATAAAACAATAAAATAATCAATAGATTCCGAATTAAATTTTCTTGGTCTAGATATAGTCCTTGAACGATATGAAAGCCTTTTTCGATCAAGAATCGAAATGATCCTACAATAATTCCTACGACTAATCCGACAATAATACCTCTCCCTACTTGAGCTAAGATCGTACTGGACGCGAAGGCAAATTCTTTCTTGGAACTAAGTATTTCCGATTGTTCCTCCATAATTCTCTCCTTTAATTATCTTTTACTAGTTTCTGAAACGATCGTTTTAATCGGTTCAAACTGGTGCGATGAATAGGTGTGACACCGTGCTTTTCAATTCCTTCTAGATGCTTAGCAGTTCCATAGCCAGCATTTTGAGCAAAATCATAACCTGGAAATTCTTCGTCATAGTTAGCCATGATCTTATCTCTCGTAACTTTAGCTATAATCGATGCTGCTGCAATAGATAAGGAGTTGGCATCCCCTTTGATGATGGATGTCTGAGAAATCGGCAAGTCCAACTTCATAGCATCAATCAAGAGGTGCTCTGGTTGTGGTTCAAGTTGAGAGATAGCTTCCCTCATGGCTAGTTTCGTCGCTTCGTAGATATTGACTTGATCAATGACTTGATTGTCCATAATCCCGATACCGATTGCTAGGGCATTCTCTTTGACAGTTTGAAAAATCTCCTGGTGTTTTTTCTTAGGAATTTTTTTGCTGTCATTTAAACCTTTAATTTTACAATTTTGAGGTAAAATCACTGCAGCAGCCACCACTGGACCAGCTAGCGGACCACGTCCAACCTCATCTACACCTGCAATTAGGTTAATCCCCTGAACGTAAAGTTCTTTTTCATAGCGAAGCATAGCTTCTAAGCGAAGATTTTCATCTATTTCTGCTTGGATAGCCTTTTTACGCTTTTCAATTTCCTTTTGGACACCTGAACGAGAATCTTTTTCAAATTCCTTAAATAAGGGACTTTCAAGTTCAGTTATCTTTGCTAATGCTTCTTTGATTTCTTTAATCGTTGCCATTGAGATCATCCAATGTATCTAAGGTATAGTTACCAAGTTTTCCATCACGAACTTCTTTGACAAAGAGATTGTAAAAACGATCGTAATCATCACGGAAACCAAGGATACGCGTCATATCCATGATAATTTCTGGAGCCTCATCGTCCAGATTCATTTGTTTGAAACGTTCTTGAAGCTTTTCAGGATAATGCGTTTTAAAGTAATTGAGACCGAAAATTGTTACCTCATCCATTGGAAGTAACTGATCCTTGATTGCTCCCGTGAGGGCAAGTTTGAGAGCGACCGTTTCATCTTCAAATTTTGGCCAAAGAATCCCTGGAGTATCCAAAATTTCTAAATCCTTATTGGTTTTAAGCCATTGCTGGCCTTTTGTCACACCTGGTTTATTACCAACTACAGCAATTTTCTTACCAGCTAAACGGTTCATCAGAGTTGATTTACCAGCGTTTGGAATCCCTATAATCATGGTACGCAAGGTCTCAATTTGAATACCACGTTCTTTTTGACGAGCAATCTTATCTGCCATGAGTTTCTTAGCAGCATCCGTTACTACTTTACTGTTATTTGTTCCTTAGAGTTGATAGCAAGTGTCTGAATACCTTGTGATTCAAAGTGCTGACGCCACTCTTTTGTTAAAGCTGGGTCCGCAAGGTCTGCCTTGTTTAGAATCAATAGTCTTGGCTTATCTCCGATGATTTTAGTCAGCATCGGATTTTGACTAGACAAGGGCAAACGTGCATCTACTAAAACTGTCACAAAATCAACAAATTTTAAATTTTCCTGGACCTGACGACGCGCCTTGGACATATGTCCAGGAAACCATTGAATAGTTGCCATTTTATTTCCTTTTCTTCATACAAACTTATTCTATAAAACATAGATGATTACTGACTATTTTACCATATTTTGGCTATTTTTGCAGATGAATGATGTTTTAATAAAAAGGAAATCCCCCTTTACCAAGAGGAAAAGAGGGATACCATTCTTATTGATGAACAGCTTGCGCTGCTGTGATTAGAGTTAGTTTGTAAACATCGTCAGAGTTACATCCACGTGAAAGGTCATTTACTGGTTTGTTAAGTCCTTGCAAAACAGGTCCAACTGCAGCAAATCCACCTAGACGTTCAGCCATCTTGTAACCAATGTTACCTGCTTCAATACCAGGGAAGATGAAGACATTTGCTTGTCCGGCTACGTTGCTTCCAGGAGCTTTAAGAGCTGCAGTTTCAGGAACAAAGGCAGCATCGAATTGTAATTCACCATCGATTTCTAGGTCTGGGCGCAAGTCGTGTGCGATTTTAGTTGCTTCAACAACCTTATCAACACTTTCGCCAAAACCTGAGCCTTTAGTTGAATAGCTAAGCATAGCAATCTTAGGTTCGATACCAAACATTTTAGCTGTGATCGCTGAGTTAATCGCGATTTCAGCTAGGGCGTCAGCATCTGGGTTGATGTTGATAGCACAGTCACCAAACAAGTAACGTTCAGTACCACGAACCATAAGGAAGGCACCTGATGTACGGCTCACATTCGGACGAGTTTTAATGATTTGAAGAGCTGGACGAACTGTTGAAGCTGTAGAGTGAATAGCTCCTGAAACCATACCATCAACCAAGCCCATATAAACTAACATCACACCAAAGTAGTTAACATCATTGATGAGTACTTCTCTCGCTTCTTCTTCTGTCATTTTTCCTTTACGACGTTCAACAAGTGAAACTACCATATCTTCAAATTGTGGGTAATGTTCTGGATCGATGACTTCGTAACCCTCTGTAATTCCTTCGATTTCGAGATAGATTTTAATCTTGTCAGGGTTTCCTAGGAGTACAGGGATAACTTCTGTTTCTTTTACCAAGCGCTTCGTTGCTTGTAGGATACGTGGTTCTTCACCTTCAGGTAGAACGATGCGTGCATTTTTACCAACTAGGTTGGCTTTCAAACTTTCAAAAACTTCCATGAGTTTTGACTCCTTTTAAGATAAATTATTATTTGATAACTGTGTAATAAGTGTGTCGAAATCATCCGGCAGTGGGCATTCTAGCTCTAACTGCTCTTCTAAGAAAGGATGATAGAACGATAAGTAATGACAATGTAGAGCCTGGCGCTCGATGCCATGTTCTAAGCTTCCCCCATAAAGATCATCTCCAAGTAATGGAAATCCAATATGCGAGAAATGAACCCGAATCTGGTGGGTTCTCCCGGTGTGGAGACGAATATCAACTAAGTGAATATCCCCATAAGATGCCACGATTTGATAGGACGTATGGGCATATTTTCCACCCTTTGCTACTCTTCGAGTGATGATAGAATCTTCATCTCGGGCTATTGGAGCGATGATTTCTCCCTGAGGTTCCAAATGACCATGTCCCTTAACTAGGGCGTAATAACGCTTTCAATAGCCTTTTTTTGCAACTGTTTATCTAATCTGGCATGCGCATAGCCGTGTTTAGCAAAAAGCATCAATCCAGAGGTATCTCTATCAAGCCGAGTCACAATATGAACCTGCTGATTCTCATAGTTTTGTTTTATATAGTAGCCCTTAATAAAGTTGGCAATGGTATTGGAATGATTGACACTAGGAATTGAAGCGACTCCAAAGGGTTTGTTGATAATCAAGAAATGATCATCTTCAAATAGAATATCTAGAGGATAATCAATTGCTTCAAGTGTCTCGAATCCTTCCTCTGGCGGAATATCAATGACGACTTCATCTCCGATATCTAAGAGATAGGTCGCATTCTGCGGATGCCCGTTGACTCGGATATCACCACCTCGAAACTTAATCTTGGCAAGTAAGCCTTTTGAAACTTCATGTTTTTTCAAAAAGGTTTTGACCTTGACATGTTCGTCGGCAATAAACTGAAATCTCATTCGTCCACCTCACCAATAAAGGCATCTTTAACACGATTCCAAAAACTGGTGTGGCTTGGCGTGGCTACAAAATGAATCTTGTGATGATCAATCTGATACTCTATTTTCTCAATATTTCGGAAAGAATAAATACTATTATCAATTGATATTGTGTGATAGTCATTTCGAGTCGGTATCAATTCAATCTTGTCTTTTTTAGGAACAATAATTGATGAACCAAGTGTGCGGTAGATTCGGTTGTTCAAACTGGCAATTTCAGCTAATTGTAAGGCTTCTATGGTCGGATGAAGTACTGCTCCACCAAGTGATTTATTATAAGCTGTACTTCCTGTCGGTGTTGAAACTGTTAGGCCGTCACCACGGAAACGTTCAAAGGGAACATGGTTAATAATGACATCAGCAACCATAGTTCGATCCGCTCGACGAATGCTAGCTTCATTTAGTGCTCGGAAAGACTTGACTTCACCGTTTTCAAGAAAGATTTTAACACTTAGGAGTGGATAAGAAACTTGAGCTCCATTATCCAACTGTAAATTTGTAACCAATTGGTCCAACTCAAAATCACGATAATCCGTATAAAAACCTAAATGTCCCGTATGAACCCCAACAAAACGAACCTTATCCAGTTGGTTTTCATACTTGTGAAAAGCAGATAACAACATGCCATCACCACCAATAGAGACGACGATATCTGGATTTTTATCGTTCAGGATAAAATTATTCTTTTTTAATCGTTCTTTTAACTCGAATAGAACTTTCTGACTCTGAGGTTTACGGTTGGCAATTAGGTCAATTCGTTTACCTGTATTCTTCATCGGTATCGTCACTGTTTCCTACCCCGTCATTTAACTTTCTGTGCAAAGGATCAAAGAGCGCTTGTGCTTCCTGGATATCAGCACGTATTTACTCATTTCTTCGTCTAGCTGATGTGAAATTCTGGCTGTAATCTCGAGTCGTTCCTTGATTTCCTCTGGGAAATCTCCTTGATATTTATAGTTGAGTGAATGTTCGATTGTTGCCCAAAAGTTCATAGCCAAGGTACGAATTTGAATCTCAACTAGAATGGTTTTTGCACCGTAAATCGTATCAACCGTATACTCAATAATCACATGGTAAGAACGATAACCCGATGCCTTTCGATGAGTAATGTAATCACGTTCTTGAACAACTCTCATATCCCTTCTTTTACGAAGGATAGAAACAACTTCGTTTACGTCGTCTACAAATTGAACCATGACACGTAAACCTGCAATATCTTGTAAATCCTGTTCAAGTGTGTCATAGCCAATACCCCGACGTGCCATTTTTTCTTTGATACTTTCAATCGGTTTAACCCGACCCGTGACAAACTCGATTGGAGAATGTCGGTTTTGTTTTCTGTATTGTTTTCGGATTCCTCGGAGTTTTATTTTTAATTCTCCGACAGCTTGAATGTAAGGATCTAAAAATTCTTCCCATTCTGTAATCATATAACTCTTACGTCCAATTCTCTATGCAGTTTCATTTATCTAGTTTTTGATTTTCTCATGAAAATCATATACAATAAATACAATGCTTATTATACCATAAATCGCTTTCAAATATAAAGAAAAGGTTGTAAAAATGAAACATTTAGAAATTGAAATGAAAACACTTCTCAGTAAAGAAGAATATGACCGTTTGCTAGCTCAGTTTTCAGAAGTCACTCCTGTTACACAGAGAAATTACTACCTAGATACACCTGATTTTTACCTTCGCCAGCATAAAATCGCTATGCGCATACGTACTTTTGAAAATAGTGCCGAATTAACCATTAAGATTCCTCGAGAAGTTGGGAACATGGAGTACAATCAAGACCTCACTCTTGAGGAGGCTAAAAATTGTCTTGCCCAATGTAAACTCCCTCAGGGGATGATTCTAGAAGAACTAACTAGCCGTGGACTTTCAACAAGTGGTTGGGTGGTTTTAGGTTGCCTAACTACTGTTCGTTACGAAAAGGAAACAGCTATTGGACTCATGGCGCTTGATCAAAGCCGCTACTTCGATATTGTAGATTATGAACTAGAGCTAGAAGTTGAAAACGGTGACCAAGGAAGTCTTGATTTTCAGGAGTTTTTACAAGTAAATGAGATCCATTACAAGAAAGCCCCTTCTAAATTAGTGAGATTTATAGAAAATATGAAAAAAAACTGAAATTATCTTCTTTTTTTGATAAAATAGAAGAGATAAAAAATAATAGAATCTGTGAAAGAAAACACTTTCCTTAAAAAATGTTTTTTCACCGATTTACTTAGTTTATAGAGGACGGTTTATCAATGTCAGATACAAAGAATATGAAGCTTTTTTCACTTTCATCCAATCATGAAATTGCTCAAAAAATTGCAGATGCTGCAGGTGTTCCACTTGGAAAGTTATCATCACGTCAATTCTCCGATGGTGAAATCCAAGTTAATATCGAAGAAAGTGTTCGTGGATATGATGTTTATATCATCCAATCAACCAGCTACCCTGTTAATAACCACTTGATGGAACTATTAATCATGGTTGACGCCTGTGTTCGTGCTAGTGCAAATACCATTAACGTTGTGCTTCCATACTTTGGTTATGCTCGTCAAGACCGTATTGCTTCTTCTCGAGAACCTCTTACGGCTAAACTTGTTGCAAATATGTTGGTAAAAGCTGGAGTTAGCCGTGTATTGACACTGGACCTTCATGCTGTTCAGGTACAAGGTTTCTTTGATATTCCTGTAGATAATCTCTATACAATTCCGCTATTTGCAAAACACTACATTGATAAAGGTTTAACTGGTCCAGATGTGGTTGTTGTCAGCCCTAAAAACTCAGGTGTAAAACGTGCTCGTAGCCTTGCTGAATACCTTGATGCTCCGATTGCTATCATTGACTATGCTCAAGATGATTCTGAACGTAGCCAAGGTTACATTATCGGAGAGGTTGAAGGTAAGAAAGCAATCTTAATCGATGACATTCTTAATACAGGCCGTACTTTCTCTGAAGCTGCTAAAATTTTGGAACGCGATGGTGCTACTGAAATCTACGCGGTATCCAGCCATGGATTGTTCGTCAACGGTGCTGCAGAGTTGTTGGATGCAGCTAATATCAAGGAAGTCTTGGTTACAGATTCTGTATTGACAGAAAGTAAAAAACCTAAGAATGTTCAGTATATTACCGCAAGCGAACTGATTGGTGATGCCATGGTTCGTATTCATGAAAGAAAACCAGTTAGTCCACTATTTAAATTTAAATAGAAATTAGGTGAGTTTTTGATTTATTTAGATAATGCTGCTACGACACCCATGTCATCTGCAGCTATCTCAGCAATGACTCAAGTCATGCAGGAGACTTATGGCAATCCTTCTAGTATTCATGGTCATGGGCGTCAAGCAGGAAAATTATTACGTGAAGCCCGTCAAGGGTTAGCAGGTTTACTAGGTACAAAGCCCCAACACATTTTCTTCACTTCTGGTGGTACAGAAAGTAATAATACAGCTATTATCGGCTACTGTCTTCGTCATCAAAATCGCGGAAAACACATTATTACTACTGCTATCGAGCATCACGCTGTGCTTGAACCAATTGAATATCTGGTGGAAAATTTTGGGTTTGAAGTGACTATTTTAAAAACCCGACAATCAAGAAATCACTGCAGATCAAGTCAAAAAAATGCACTGCGTGAAGATACTATTCTCGTTTCAACTATGTATGTTAACAATGAAACAGGTACTCTTTTACCAATCGCTGAAATTGGTCAGATTTTAAAAAGTCCATTCAGCAGCTTATCATGTAGATGCTGTTCAAGCTGTTGGGAAGCTAGAGATTCTTCCTGAAGAACTAGGAATAGATTTCCTCAGTGCTTCTGCTCATAAATTTCACGGTCCAAAGGGTATTGGTTTCCTATACGCTGCTTCTACAGATTTTGATCCTTATCTACATGGTGGAGATCAAGAACAGAAAAAAAGAGCAGGGACAGAAAATCTTCCCGCAATTATAGGTATGGTTGCAGCTCTTAAGGACGATATAGATCATCTAGAGGCTAACTTTAATAAAGTTCAAAACCTACAGAAAGTTTTTCTAACTGAGATGGCTGGATCAACCTATTATCTCAATCGAGGTACAGAGCAACTCCCTTATGTCCTAAATATCGGATTTCCGGGACAACGCAACGATCTACTACTACTTCGTTTAGACCTTGAAGGTATTTCTATTTCAACAGGTTCTGCTTGCACAGCTGGTGTTGTTCAGGTCAGTCATGTTCTTCAAGCCTTCTACGGAGAAGAATCTCCTCGCTTACACGAGTCTGTACGTGTCAGCATTTCACCACAAAATACAGAACAAGAAATGATAACTCTTGCTAAAACTCTTAAAAATATCATCGGAGGATAAACTTAATGGCATTTGAACAAACGATTAAACTTAAAAATTGTCGATACGAATACACACTTAGTCCAACTGTTAAAAAATTTACGCTTAAAGATAATACTTTTTTTGAAACTAAAGTTGGGAACTATGAATTAACGCGTCTACTTGAAAAAGTTCCAAATAGTGGAGAAGGTTTCCAACTTAAGATTATCATCAACAAAGACTTAACTGGTGTAAAAATCAATATCACTGATAAATTTGGTCTACGTTTAGTTGATATCTTCAAATCAGAAGAAACTCATATCCACCAAGAGAAATTCTACTTTTTGATGGATAGCCTAGTTGAACGTGGCGTATTTACAAAAAGCGAAAGATAGAAGGTCATTATGTTTCGATTAACTTACAAGGACTCCTATCAAGTGGAGCGTGTGCAAGAATATGAAGACTATGAAGCTCTTATGCTCTCTCTATCGGGTTGTGTAACTCTCCCTGATACTACTCATATTACTTCATTAACACATGATGGAGTTGAAATCTATCAAGGACTTCTAGGTAACCTCTACCGCTTTTTAAGAACTTACCACGAAACGAAGATAAACTAAGATTTTTCTTAGTTTTTTTTTCGTTATTGTTGCAATTTTCACAAGCTTTCTATAAAATAGTAGATAGAAAGGTTGTGATTTTGTGAAAGAAAAACAGTCTGCTATTCCTAAAGCAACAGCAAAGAGACTTTCTCTCTATTACCGTATTTTTAAAAGATTTAATGCCGAGAAAATTGAAAGAGCTAATTCCAAACAAATTGCAGAAGCGATTGGAATTGATTCTGCCACTGTTCGTCGTGACTTCTCTTACTTTGGCGAACTTGGACGTCGTGGATTTGGCTATGATGTCAAAAAGCTCATGAACTTTTTCGCTGATCTTTTAAATGATAATTCTATTACCAATGTTATGCTTGTGGGTATTGGAAATATGGGGCATGCCCTCCTCCACTACCGCTTTCATGAGCGTAACAAAATGAAAATCATCATGGCTTTTGACCTAGATGATCATCCTGAGGTTGGCACCAAAACTCCTGACGGTGTTCCAATCTATGGAATCTCACAAATAAAGGACAAAAATCAAGGATAGTGATGTTAAAACTGCTATTCTTACTGTTCCTAGTGTTAAATCTCAAGAAGTTGCAGAACTTTTTGGTTGATGCTGGTATCAAAGGTATTCTTAGTTTCTCTCCTGTTCACCTACATCTTCCTAAAGACGTTGTTGTTCAGTATGTTGATCTTACAAGCGAACTTCAAACTCTCCTCTATTTCATGCGTAAAGAGGATTAGAAAGTGTAAATATTTATGAATAAACCAGTTATTGGGATTACAGGAAACGAAAAAGCCCATCCAGACGATGATCTTATGATGAGTTATGCTGCCAAAGGCTTTGTTGAAGGAGTTAAGGAAGCTGGAGGTATCCCCATTATCCTACCAATTGGTGATGAAGAAATGGCCAGTTACTACATTAGTTTAATTGATAAACTGATTCTAACTGGTGGACAAAACGTAGAACCTAAATACTATGGTGAGCCAAAAGTTATTGATAGTGACGATTACCACCTTCAACGTGATATTTTTGAGTTAGCCCTCATTAAAGAAGCAATCAAGAAAAATAAACCAATTTTTTCTGTCTGTCGTGGTACTCAACTTTTTAACGTAGCCATGGGCGGGTCTCTTTATCAAGATATCGAAGATCATTGGCAAGATACTTCCGCTGAATACACCACTCAGCGTCTTGTCACAGAACCAAATACTATTCTTCGAGAAATTTATGGAGAAATCTCTCATATCAACTCTTTCCACCATCAGAGCATCAAAGATTTAGCTCCTAATCTTCAGGTTGTAGCACATGATCCTAAAGATGGTATTATCGAAGCTGTTACAAGTACGGACGGTTTCCCTTATCTCGGTGTTCAATGGCATCCAGAATTTCTCTTTGAAAATCGCCCCAAAGATAAAACACTTTTCGACTATGTTGTCAATGAATTGTAAATTCGATAAATTAGCTAATTAATTATGAATAAACTTAACATCCCTTCTACTCATGAACTTTTAAGAGATTTAGAAATTAATGTCTTAACATCTGTTAAGAGCAAGGAAATTGACCATTTCTCAACCTATAAGGAAAAGAAAATAGAAGTTTATTTTCAACTTTCTAATCTATATAGTCTTTTAATGGCATATAGTTACCAATCATTTTCTAAGAATAAAGAGTATCTCGACAAACTCTCACTAAAAGACAAACAAAAAGAACTGAAAAAAAATCTCTAAAAAGGCAAAACCATTTTGTAAAAAGGCAGATGCCAAATTTAAAGGCAGATTTCGTTCTTCGCTTGTTTTTTACAGAGATATCTTGATCCACTCCAAAAAGTATTATAAAATTAAAGATTTCAATGCTATTGTCGACTTTATCGTGCAAGAAAAGTTGCTAGTCCCTGCAATTGATCCTCTTCCTAAAATTGATATGAAGGAAGTAGAGTCTTACGCTTTACAAGCGATTGAGCAGGGTCCTCTAAACTTCAAAAAATAATCCTATATCAGGTCCGTCTTCTCACGGTAACTAAAATAATCGGAATGTGAGACAATTAAATGATCCAATAAGACCAGACCCATTAATTCACAGGCTTCTTTAACAAGCTTGGTAACATGGTCGTCATTTCTACTTGGCATGACAGCCCCAGATGGATGATTATGAACCAGTATCACGGATGTTGCCATATGCTTTAAAGCATAGTGGAGAATTTCCCGTGGTTCAGCAATGCTTCTAGTAGCTGACCCAATAAAAATAGTCTGCTGATGAATAATTTGATTTTGAGTATTCAGATAGAGCGCTACTAGGTGCTCTTGTTTTTTATCTCCAAGTTCATCTTGCATCTTTTTAGCTAATTTACGACTGCTAAGAATACTCTCCATTTCCACTGTTTCCCTTTTATGGATACGGTAGCCTAATTCGATAACAGCTTGTAATTCGATAGCCTTAACACGTCCAATACCCGATAGAGTCTGCAATTCCTGTAGACTCATTCTTTTGAGGTCAGTTAAACATGTCAGCTGATTTAAGACCTTCTGTGCTATTTCAAAAACATTTGCCTGTTTTGTACCTGTCCTTAGTAATATTGCCAGTAATTCTTGGTTGCTGAGTGCTTCTACTCCTTCTCTAACTAGTCTCTCTCTTGGTAAAAGCGAATCTTCTTGAAATGAAATACTATACATAAAAATCCTCCTCACTTTATTATTCGTGAGAAGGATGCTTAATTTCATAAAAACTAGTTATTTTTAGATTTTTTCAAGTGCAAGACGCAAATCTTCAATCAAATCATGAGCATTTTCAAGACCGATTGAAAGTCGGATTTGATTTTTAGTTACTCCTGCTGCTTCTAGATCAGAGTCAGACAATTGAGCATGCGTTGTAGTTGCCGGATGAACGACCAATGATTTGGCATCTGCTACGTTTGCAAGGTTTGAAAAGATTTCTAAGCTATCAATCACCTTACGAGCTTCTGCTTCTCCACCTTTAACATGGAAGGTAAAGATTGAACCAACACCTTTTGGTAAATATTTCTCCGCCAAGGCATGGTAAGGGCTATCAGCTAATTTTGGATAATTGACTTTTTCAACTTTTGGATGGTTCACAAGGAAATCAACGATTTTCTCAGCGTTTTGCACATGACGTTCAACACGGAGAGATAGTGTTTCAAGACCTTGTAGGAGCAAGAATGAGTTAAATGGTGAAAGGGCAGCTCCCATATCGCGAAGCAATTGCACGCGAGCAGCAACAATAAAGGCTGCAGCACCTACATCACGAGTATAGCTTAAATTATGGTAGCTTGGATCTTCTTCGACTAATTGAGGGAATTTCCCTGAAGCAGCCCAGTCAAATTTACCGCTATCAACGATGACACCACCAATAGTTGTACCGTGACCACCGATAAACTTAGTTGCCGAGTGAACTGAGATATCTACACCGTGTGAAAAGACATTAATGAGATATGGTGTTGCAAATGTATTGTCAGAAACCAAAGGAATTTGATGTTTGTGAGCAATTTCAGCAATTTTTTCGATATCGGGAATGTTGATAACTGGATTACCCAAGGTTTCAATCAAGACAAGTTTTGTATTGTCTTTAATAGCTTCTTCCACTTCTTCTAAATTGTCAATATCAACAAAAGTTGTGGTAATTCCATAACGAGGAAGAGTTTCTTTCAAGAGGTTAAAAGTACCACCATAGATAGTAGATGCCGCAACGACGTGGTCTCCTGCGTGAGCTAGTCCAAGAATTGTATAGGTAAGGGCTGCCATCCCAGAAGCTGTTGCAAGTGCACCTACTCCACCTTCAAGGGCAGCAATACGCTCTTCAAAGGCTGATGTTGTTGGATTGGTAATACGAGTATAGATATTTCCAGCCTTTTGAAGGGCAAAAAGCTCTGCACCTTCTTGGGTATCTTCAAATACAAAAGATGTTGTTTGGTAAATAGGAACTGCACGAGATTTTGTAGTCGCATCTACCACTTGTCCTGCATGCAATTGTAGGGTTTCAAATTTAAATTCACGAGTCATTGTGAGTCCTCCTAAGATTTCATTAGCTTCATTGTATCACCTAATTCGTTCAGTTACAAATACAACTTTGTTATATATTGGCATAAGAAATAGCTATGTCTATTATTAGAATTGTAGAACTTTTTTCAGATAGTTTAAAAAGTTTGTATTCACTTCTCCTATACTTTATAATGTTTAGAAAGGAGAAAACTATGTCAGAAATTACACATGAAATTGATGCAAACTTTGCTGGCCGTTTAAATATCTTGCGTGCTGGTGTACTAGGAGCAAATGATGGTATTATCTCTATCGCTGGAGTTGTTATCGGGGTTGCCAGTGCTACAACTAATATCTGGATTATCTTCCTCTCAGGATTAGCTGCTATTCTTGCTGGCGCCTTTTCTATGGCTGGTGGCGAGTATGTATCCGTATCTACTCAAAAAGACACGGAGGAAGCCGCTGTAGCCCGCGAACAACTTCTTTTGGATAAAGATATGGAGGCTGCTAAAAAATCTCTATACGCAGCTTATCTTCAAAATGGTGAGTGTGAAACTTCAGCTCAACTTTTAGTCAATAAAGCTTTTCTTAAAAATCCACTTAAAGCCTTAGTTGAGGAAAAATACGGAATCGAGTATGAAGAGTTTACCAATCCTTGGCATGCTGCAGCATCTAGCTTCATCGCTTTTGTTCTTGGTAGTTTACCACCAATGCTTTCCATCACCATCTTTCCAAGTGACTATCGAATCCCTGCTACTGTTTTTATCGTTGCGATTTCTCTATTGATTACAGGTTACACCAGTGCCAAACTCGGGAAAGCCCCAACTAAAACAGCTATGATTCGTAACCTTTGTATCGGTCTTTTAACCATGGGAGTTACCTATCTATTGGGTCAATTGTTTAGTATTTAAAAAAGAGAGTGGGACAGAAATCGGTAATTCGTTAGAATTCGATTTCGTCGTCCCACCTCCGCACAGTTGAGTAGGGCTGTAAAAGCTGATGAAATCAGCGTAGTAGAGCCCACTCAACCACTGCGTCTTGCTCGGCAATCCAAAGACAATTGAGAGGCTAGGACTTTTGTCCCAGCCTCTTTTGCTATCAAAATATAAACAGTTAATAAAAATCACCAAACCAACCTTCATTATCATCGATTGGTTCAGCCTCTTTAATCTTACGTGGTCCTGTTCCGTACATTTCGGCTTCGATATCTTCCTTGGTTGGCAAGATATAGGCTAGGATGATGTAGATGATGATTCCAAGTCCGAAGTTTGCGATTGTAAAGATAGCAAAAATAAAGCGTACAAGAGTAACATCAAGATCCCATTTATCAGATAATCCTGCAAGTACTCCTGATATCATACGATTTCGTCTCATTTTATAAAATTTTGTATTCATAGTTTGTACCTCTTTCGGTTTTCTTAATCTTAGTATAGCACTAAGCTAAACTGTCTGCATCAGTCCTTAGGCCGATTTAACAAGAGGAGTTTACCACGACAGAGACTACAACGATAGCGCTTGGTATCGATTTTACGCTTTCTTTGATAGTTTTGGTGACAAGTTTGACAAGTATAGACTCGAACTGGTGTTTGAGTGACACTTGATAAGGGAGGAACAAAGCGGAGACCGTCGACCTCTTTTAACAGTTTTTTAAAGGCTGCATCTTTATGTTTATAGCCCTTACCCTCATAGTATAGATGATAATGGCAGAGCTCATGACGGACGATTTTCCGAAAAACCTCTAAACCAAGTTCTTGGTAGACTTTGGGATTAAAATCCAAATGCCCATCCTTTGGAAAGAATCGCCCACCTGTCGACCGTAGACGAGTATTCCATTGAGCCTGGTGTTTGAAAGGTTTTCCAAAGTCTTCTAAAGAAACCTGTCTGACGTAATCAGTTAAATTCATCTGGTGCAAGGAGCGACAGATTTACTTTTTCGCGTTGGACATCGATTTTCTTGACCCAAACGGTTACCAAATCACCAACTGAAACGACTTGACTCGGATGCTTGATAAATTTCTTACTCATGTGAGAGATATGAATCAGGCCATCCTCATGAATACCAATGTCAACAAAGGCACCGAAGTCAACAACATTACGGACAACGCCCTCAAGTTTTTGTCCGACTTTTAAATCCTTGATATCCAAAACATCCTGACGAAGGACTGGGGCATCAAAAGAATCACGGAAATCACGACCTGGTTTTAGAAGATCTGCAATAATATCTTTTAGAGTTTCTTGCCCAAGCTCTAGCTCTTGGGCCGTTTCCTTAATTGAAATAGATTTGAGTTTGGCTTGCGCTTCTTCGTTTAGGTCTTTAATGTCCAAACGTTTAAAGAGCTCCTTGACCGCAGCATAGTTTTCAGGGTGAACACCTGTGTTATCAAGGATATTGCTACTTTCAGGGATACGGAGGAAACCTGCAGCCTGTTCAAACGCTTTAGCACCTAAACGAGGAACTTTCTTAATCTGAGCGCGTGAAGTGATTTCGCCTTCTTCTTCACGATACTTCACGATATTTTCAGAGATTGTTTTGTTAAGTCCTGCAACGTGTGAAAGGAGTGCTGGACTAGCCGTATTAATATTTACACCGACTTGGTTAACGACTGTATCAACAACAAAGTCAAGACTTTCAGACAGTTTTTTCTGACTAACATCATGCTGATATTGACCGACACCGATGGATTTTGGATCAATTTTAACCAATTCAGCAAGTGGGTCTTGCAAGCGACGAGCAATAGAAATAGCAGAACGTTTTTCAACGGTTAAGTCAGGAAACTCTTGACGAGCAAGTTCACTAGCTGAGTATACAGATGCACCGCTCTCATTGACAATGACATAGCTGATCTCAGGAAAATCTTTAAGTACTTCAGCTACAAAGGCTTCACTCTCACGACTAGCAGTACCATTACCGATAGCAATGATTTCAACACCATATTGGCCAATCAAATCTGCCAAATCTCTCTTTGCTTCTTCAATCTGGCGAGCTGAAGCTGGTTTGATTGGATAAATCACTTGCGTCGTCAGCATTTTCCCAGTAGCATCAACTACTGCTAGTTTTGCCCCTGTACGAAAGGCAGGGTCAAATCCAAAGGACCACGCGCCCTTTAAGAGGTGCGACAAGGAGAAGATTTCGAAGGTTGTCTGAGAAGAGTTGAATAGCTCCTTCTTCAGCCTTCTCTGTTAGTTCGGTACGAATACGACGCTCAATAGCAGGCAAGACCTTCTTCTTAACAGAGAGCTGAACAACTTCGTCAATATAAGCATTCCTAACTTTAAAACGAGCAGCAAAGAAAGAGAGAATACGATCAGTCGCATGCTCAAAGCCGATTTTCAAAATGCCTAGCTTCTCACCACGATTAAGGGCAAGTGTACGATAACCTTGCATGTTTGCAACTGTCTCTGAGAAATCGTAATAAATCTGAAAGACTTGTTTTTCATCAAGACTCTCATCTTTGACTTGAGAAGTAATCTTAGAGCGTCTAAGTACCTCTTGATAGGTCATTGAACGTAAAGTAACATCCTCAGAAAGAGCTTCTACTAAGATGTCTACAGCACCAGCCAAAGCCTCTCGAGGAGTCTCGAAACCTTCACAGACAAATGCTTCTGCTTCTTTTTCTAGGTCAGAAACATTTTGTAAGATTAAACGAGCAAGAGGAAAAAGTCCAGCTTCACGCGCAATCGTTGCCTTGGTAAGACGTTTCTCTTTATAAGGAAGATAGAGTTCTTCAACATCTGCGAGTTTTTCAGCTGCTAGAATAGCTTCTTCCAATTCCTTTGTCAGCTTGCCTTGCTCTTTGATTTTTGACAAAACAGCTTCTTTTCGATCATTTAGAGCAGTTAAACTCTTATCTAGGTCGATAATAGCTTTAATAGCTACCTCATCTAGACTTCCGGTCATATCTTTACGATAACGAGCGATAAAGGGAATGGTCGCTCCTTCAGCTGTCAAAGACAAGACAGTATCAATCTGTTTTAAAGTTACACCCAAATCTTGGGAAATTTTTTCATATTTTTTATCCATAAAACTATTATACCATAAGGAAGATAGCTTGTTTTCATTAATTTGATGCTTTCATTCAACTTTATAAAGAGAAAAACGTTGTTTGTTTTAAAATACATCCATTTCTCAGAAATAATAGTATAATAGAGGTAACATAAAGAATCGAGGTATGCCTTATGGCTGTTAAATTTACAAAAACTGATGACTTAGATAAGATGTTCGAAGAATTCGCTAAACTACCTGATTTAAAGCAAGTAACATTTCCAGACGACAAAGAAAAGAAAGAAAAAGCAGAAAAGAAAAAATAGATGGATTACTTTCAAAGTTTACCTTCTAGTGTGCTACAAGCTGGTGCCATTTTTCTTTCAATTATCATAGAAGCTTTACCCTTTGTCTTAATTGGTAGCATTATCTCTGGTGCTATTGAAGTCTACGTCACTCCTGAGAAGGTTTATACATTTCTCCCTAAAAATCGTTTGGGGAGAATCTTTTTTGGTACCTTCATTGGTTTTCTCTTTCCCTCTTGTGAGTGTGGGATTGTCCCTATCATCAATCGTTTCTTGGAGAAGAAGGTTCCAAGCTATACAGCTGTTCCCTTTCTAGTAACTGCTCCTATCATCAATCCTATCGTACTCTTTTCGACCTATTCAGCTTTTGGCAATTCCATTCAAATGGTTCTTCTAAGAGCTTTAGGGGCAATTTTAGTTGCTACTATATTGGGTATCTTTCTTGGTTTTGTCTGGGAGGAACCTATCCAAAAGGAAAATAGATTGGCTTGTCATGAGCATGATTTTTCTCATTTGAGTAAAAGTCAAAAGATCCTTCAGGTCTTTATCCAAGCTATTGATGAATTCTTTGATATGGGACGTTATTTGGTTTTTGGCTGTCTGTTTGCTAGCATAGTCCAGGTTTATGTACCAACTCGTATTCTGACATCAATTAGTGCAACACCACTGCTTGCTATTATTCTATTGATGCTCTTATCCTTCCTACTATCGCTTTGTAGTGAGGCAGATGCCTTTATCGGATCTTCTCTTCTCTCCAGTTTTGGCTTCGCTCCAGTTCTTGCCTTTTTGGTTATCGGCCCTATGCTTGATTTCAAAAACTTACTCATGATGAAGAACTATCTTAAACTCGCTTTATTTGGCAGTTCATGACAATAGTGACTCTCGTTGTACTTATTTATTCTTATCTAGTCGGGGTGATGCTATGATACGATTTCTTATCTTATTTGGCTATTTTATCTTAACCCTTTATCTGCACCTATCAGGTAAACTCAATCAGTATCTAAACCTCCACTACTCTTATCTGGCTTATATCACCATGGTTTTGTCATTGTTACTAGCCATCGTTCAAGCCTATATTTGCTTCAAGCGTTTGAAAGAACATAGCCACTTACACAGCTTTTCAGCCAAGCTTGCTAGTTTTGTCCTCTTAAGTTTGCCTTTGTTAGTTGGATTTACATTTCCAACTGTCACTCTGGATTCACAAACAGTATCGGCAAAAGGATATTATTTCCCTTTGTCGGAAGGAACTGACAAGGCAATCCAAGCAAGTGAAGGTACGAGCAGTCAGTATCTCAAACCGGATACCAGTCGCTTTTATTCACAAACAGCTCATGAAAATATTATTCGGAAGAGTGCTGATAAATACTTAGCTCAATCTAGTATAGTTATCAATGATGAAAATTACCTGGAGGTCATGGAAGCTATCTATGATTATCCAAATGAATTTGAAGGCAAGGAAATCGAGTTTACTGGTTTTGTCTACAACGATCCCAGTCACAGTGATAGTCAATTTGTCTTTCGCTTTGGCATCATGCACTGTATCGCTGATTCAGGAGTTTTTGGCCTCTTAACCACAGGAAATACCAATCATTATGAGAATAACACCTGGGTGAGAGTCAAAGGCAAGATTAGGAATCACTATCACAAGGAACTCAACCAGGTTATCCCAATCCTTGAAGTCCAGTCTTTCATCAAAGTGGACAAACCTGAGAACCCTTATGTTTATAAAGAGTTTTAAAAAAGTAGCCTGAGGGGGCTACTTTTTCTTGTTTAGTAAGATTGAATGTTTGACGTATTCAAAAGATTAGTTTTCTGAATTACAGAATTCTATTACTGTCTGTTTATCTATTTTTTCTTATTGGATTTAAATACTCAATCTTAATTTTTGCCATTAGCTCTAAATGAATGTTCTGAGATCCATTTGGTGTAGCTAGATAATCTTTCATCTGTTAAGGATTCTACTGCAATAGTTACACACATATCGACCGCTTCCTCAACTGTTACAGAAAAAAGATAGCCATTCAACTGTAGAAATTTCACCAATACGAAGAAAGCAGTTCGTTTATTAGCGTTGGCAAAAACATGCTTCTTGATCAATTGGACAAATAGTATCGTTGCCTTATCAAAAATTGTTGGATAAAGAGGTTTGCCAAAGACGAATTGTTCTGGTAAATTGACAATCATATTTAAGGCAGAAGGACTAACTGTTTGAATTTTTTCATTAGGTGAATACCGTTGAATTGCTAAAGCATTGATTTTTTCAATTTGCTTTTCTGTCAGATAGACTGTCATTTTTCCACCAAAGCTTTGAAAACATCATCGTATTCGTCAAAAATTTTGTCCAAATTTAAGTCAAAGGCATCATCAGATACATAAGAAATCTGATGTCCAGACTCTTCGGGAGTAAAGATAATTTCACCACTTGGTAACAATTTTGCTTCGTATTTAACACCACTTGGAATATTGAATTCACTTGGAATGGTAATGGTGATTGAATTTCCTTGTTTTCTTGTTTTTACTACCATCTGATTTCCTCCTTTGAAGTATTATAACAAATAATTACCGTAATTACAATGATAGATTATCATTTAAAATAATTCAGCTTAAGAATTTTCTACTAATAACTCATCAGAATAAACCGAATAAGCATTTGGATCAGGGGCTTTGTGGTCGTTCATTGCTTGCCCATATCTACCGTCATAACGACTTAATTATTAAAGGAAAAATTCATTGAGAGCTTCCCAGTCTTTCTTCTCCTCACTAATGCTATGTTCATTTTATCAGAATCCTAGGACATTATCAAAAATTACTATAGTATCTACAGAAAAAAGCTAGAGTTCCACAATTTGGAACCTCTAGCTTTTTTGTATCTGAGAACTATTTTGTCTCAGACTTTTTATTATCTATTAAAGCTCTGACTTCTTCCGCTCCAATCTCATCTCCCGCCTTGTCGAAGAGTTTAATAGCGTGACTAAAATAATCATAGGATTTACTCGAATCAAGTTTTCGATAAATCTCTCCCAATCCTCTATAAGCGCAGGCCTGAGCGATAAGATCATCTGTCTTTAAGGCTGAGTCTAGCGATTTCTGCATATAAAACTCCGCTTCAACTAGTTGACCTAACTTTAATCGTAAATAACCTTGCTCATAGTCATTAACAGAATATTTGAGAGAATCCCCTGAAAAATCTTGTTCAATAACTTCTCGCTCTTTTTCGATATAGCTAAGAGCTGTCTGAAAATCATTCATTTCACGATAGACCATGGCTAATTGATGATAGGCGATATGTTCATTCTCACGATCCTTTTCTGTAATAGCCAAGTGGAGATAACGTTTGTAAACCTCTAAACAGTCTTCATACTTTTTTTCGTACAAATAGATATAGCCCATCAAGTTTAAAAGACTGTAATCTTTACAAGTTGCTAGGCAAAACTCTGCTTGAACTAATTGCTTAGCTTCATTAATCTTTCCCTCAAATAATAATTCCCAAGCTTTATCCATTAAAAGAACTCCTATATAATCTAAAACGATAATTATCTAAACGAAAAATACAAACGATTATCTCACGATATCTTTATACATATCTGGTCTTCTGTCTCTAAAGAGACCCCAATTCAGGCGCTCATTCGCTCCCTTGTCAAGGTCATAAGTAGTTAACAAGATAGCTTCGCCTTGTCGTTCTGCTTGACTTAAAATAGCTCCTGTTTCATCAGTCATAAAGGATGAACCGTAGAAATTAAGACTAGAACTTTGCCCCCCATTTTCCTCACAAGGAGAGACTTCTTCCAAACCATAACGATTGGCTGCGATAACTGGCACAATATTTGCTGCTGCGTGTCCTTGCATGGTACGTTGCCAATGACCACAACTATCTGTATCCAAAATTGGTTCCGAACCAATAGCAGTTGGATAAAAGAGCAATTCTGCGCCATTTAGCGCAAGGCAACGGGCTGTTTCAGGGAACCATTGGTCCCAACAGATGCCAATACCAATCTTGGCATAGCGAGTATCCCAGACCTTGAAACCAGTATTTCCAGGTGTAAAGAAGAATTTCTCCTGATAATAATGGTCGTCTGGTATATGGGTTTTGCGATAAACTCCTAATACTTCTCCATCTGCATCAATGACAGCAATAGAATTGTATAAGACATTACCATCTTTTTCATAGAAACTAATCGGTAAAACCACCTTTAGCTCCTTGGCAATTACTTTAAAATGCTGAATAGCCGTATTTTCTGATACCGACTGGGCATACTGGTAGTAGTCATACTGACGCTCCTGACAGAAATAGGGACGTTCAAATAATTCTGGTAAAAGAATGATCTGGGCTCCTTGCTCAGCAGCTTGACGGACTAAACGTTCAGCTGTTTGGATATTGGTTTCTACATCCTTGGCGCATTGCATCTGAATAGCTGCAACCGTTACATTTCTCATCTTTTTCTCCTATTCTGGAATTTGTTGGGTAATACAGTGGATATTTCCACCACCTAAAAGAATATCTCTTGCAGGAATTCCGACAACTTCACGGTCTGGAAAACACTGGCTCAGAATATCCAAGGCAACTTGGTCGTTTTCATCCTGAAATTGTGGAACCAAGACAGACTTATTAGCAATGTAAAAATTCACATAGGAAGCTGCTAGTCTTTCACCTGCATAACGCTCCTCTTCGCCTTCTTCATAAGTATAGCCCGGCAAATCCTCCTCTGTAACTACTTGATGAATAGCTGGGATTGGAAGTTTATGAATAGTGAAACTCCGGCCTTTTGCATCAGTTTCCTTCTCTAAAAGAGCTAGATCTGCTGCAGACATGGCATACTGGGGATCATCTTGGTCGTCTGTCCAAGCTAAAACAAGCTCTGCAGGACCAACAAAGGCAGCAACATTGTCGACGTGTTCATTTGTCTCGTCTTGATAAATACCGTAAGGCAACCAAATAACTTTCAGCACCAAGACTCTCTAGTAAGGTCTCTTCAATCTCCTCTTTAGTCAGGTGAGGATTACGACCCGGACTGAGCAAGCAGCTTTCTGTGACAAGAATGGTTCCTTGACCGTCACTATGTATAGCTCCACCTTCCAGTACAAATGGTTTGGCATCGTAAACAGGTATATCTAAGACTTCTGCAAAGCGACTGGCTACTTGGTCATCTGCTTCATAGTCTTGGTAGAGACCATCAACAGCCCCACCCCAGGCATTGAAAGACCAATCTACCGCCAACTTTTCCCTTTGATTATTGAGGAGAATAGTTGGACCAGTATCACGTGCCCAGGCATCATTTGTTGCGATATCTAGATAAACAACCTTGTCTCCAAGATAGGATTGTGCTTCAGATAAGTGAACTTGGTCTACCAAGAGATAGACTGTTTCTCCTTGGGCAATAGTTTTGATAATCTGGCTAAAAGCAGCTTTAGCGGCCTTGCCTTCAAATGGCCAAGAACCTGGTCGAGTAGGCCATATCATAAGAGTCCCATGATGGGGTTCATACTCTGCAGGCATACGATAACCTAATTTCTTTGGGCTGTCCATCATGATAATCTCTCCTTAAAGTCTTGGTAGCCAAATGCTTTGACTAGACTGCACTCACCCTCTTTATCCATGAGATACAAACTTGGAAGTCCAATACCATTAAAGGTATTATTTTTGACAAAGGAGTAAATAGCCATGTCTTCAAAATAGAGGCGATCACCGATTTCAATCGGTTTTTCAAAGCTGTAATCCCCAATGATATCCCCTGTAAGACAAGTATTTGAAGAGAGTCTATAAGTATAAGGTTTTTCTTGCGCTTCAAAACCATCTCTTAATGGGGGGCGATAAGGCATCTCAAGCACATCTGGCATATGGCAACTTGCTGAAGCATCTAACACCAAGGTATCAATCCCGTTTCAACAATATCCAAGACTTCTGTCGCTAGATAGCCCGCATTAAGGGCAATAGCTTCACCTGGTTCGACATAGACATCAAGGTTATAAGTTTCTCGAATACGTTTAATCTCAGAAATCAGTAATTCCACATCATAGTCATCTCTTGTAATGTGATGTCCACCACCCATATTGAGCCATTTAACTTGATGCAAATAGGCTCCAAACTGCTCTTCTACTGCTTTCAAAGTCGTTTGTAAATCATCTGCCCCTTGCTCACAGAGAGTATGAAAATGAAGTCCGTCAACCAATTCCAATAAATCACTTGGTATCTTATCCAAAGTTACTCCAAAACGAGAGCCAGGAGCACAAGGGTCATAAAGCGCGTGGTCACCCTGCGTTGAACATTGAGGATTGATCCGAAGACCTACACTTATACCAGCTTCACGACAACGTTGACCATATTTTCGTAGTTGTCTCTCTGAGTTAAAATCAATATGATCCGATATTTGCAGTAGCTCTTCCATATCTGATTCCTTGAAAGCAGGTGCAAATACATGGACTTCCCCCGGAAACTCTTCTCTAGCTAACTTCGCTTCATAGAGTCCACTAGCTGTCGTACCTGATAGATACTGGCTAATTAGGGGATAGGTTTTATAGAGAGAATAAGCCTTTTGAGCTAGCAAAACCTTACAGCCAGCCTTTTCCTGAACCTGGTGCAGAATACTACAATTTTCTTCTAGTTTTGCTAAATCAATGACATAGGCTGGCGTTGGTACTTGTTCTAACTTCATTAGTCCACCATTTGTGGATTTTCAACCACAACCCATGGCAAACCGTATTTATTTAAAGCTTCCATGAATGGGTCTGGATCCAACTCTTCAAGGTTATAAACTCCTGGTTGTTTCCAAGTGCCATCCATCACTAATTTTGTCCCAATCATAGCAGGAACACCTGTTGTGTAAGAAATGGCTTGTGAACCAACCTCTGCGTAGCATTCCTGATGGTCGCAAACATTGTAAATGTAGATTGTCTTTTCAACGCCATCTTTGACACCTGTAAAGATACATCCGATATTGGTTTTTCCAACTGTACGTGGGCCAAGGCTGGCAGGATCTGGAAGCAAGGCTTTCAAGAATTGGATTGGTACGATTTCTTGTCCGTTAAAATTAATAGCATCTGTACGAAGGAGACCAACGTTTTCCAAGCATTTCATGTGAGTTAGATAAGATTGGCCAAAAGTCATAAAGAAGCGAATACGTTTAACTCCTGGAATATTCTTTGCTAATGATTCGATTTCTTCATGGTGTAGGAGATACATGTCTTTTTGACCAACTTGAGGGAAATCATACTCACGTTTGATAGACATGGCTTCGACCTCAACCCATTTTCCATCTTCCCAGTAAGAACCTGGTGCAGAAACTTCACGCAAGTTGATTTCTGGGTTGAAGTTTGTTGCAAATGGATAACCGTGATCACCACCATTACAGTCTAAAATATCGATATAGTGGATTTCGTCAAAGTAATGTTTGAGTGCATAAGCTGAAAAGACGCTGGTTACACCTGGGTCAAAACCAGAACCAAGAAGAGCTGTCAAGCCTGCTTCTTTAAATTTCTCTTGATAAGCCCATTGCCATGAGTAGTCAAAGTAAGCTGTAAAACCAAGTTCCTTACAACGTTTTTCATAAATAGCACGCCATTCAGGGTCTTCTGTGTCCTCAGCCTCATAGTTGGCAGTATCGATATAGTGCACACCTGTTGCCAAACAAGCATCCATAATAGTCAAATCTTGGTATGGTAGAGCTACGTTCAAAACAGCTTCTGGTTTGTAGCTTTCAATCAGGGCAATCACTTCTTCCACCTTGTCTGCATCAAGAGCAGCTGTCTCAATCTTAGTATTTGTTTTGCCTTCTAATTTAGCCTTCAAGTCATCACATTTTGACTTTGTACGGCTAGCAATCATAATTTCTTTAAACGTTTCGCTATCTTGGCAAATCTTTGAAATAGCAACTTGGGCAACTCCCCCACATCCAATAACTAATAAACGACTCATTTTTTTCCTTCCTCTTCTTCTAAAATGTCTTCTACATACTTAGGCAACATAAAGGCACCCACATGTAAGTTTGCAGTGTAATATTCTGTGAAAAGCTGGCGTTTTTTCCAGCCTTCCTTGTCAAAATCTTTGACAGGGTGATATTTTTTCGATGCAAATCCAAACAACCAATAGCCAGCAGGACTAGTTGGGATATGGGCCTGGTAAACCCGGCTAATTGGAAAGGCTTGATTGACCTTGCGGTGCATACTACGGCAAGCCGACTCATCTTCGTCAAAGAAAGGACTACCATGCTGGTAAATCATAATACCGTCTTCTTTGAGAGCCCTATAACTATTGCCGTAAAATTCCTTGGTAAAGAGTCCTTCCGTATGGCCAAATGGATCTGTCGCATCATTGATGATAATGTCGTAATCATCTTCACAATTTCTCAAAAATCTCAGTCCATTTTGGTAGTAAATGGTGACACGAGGGTCATCAAGTCCTGCAGCAAAATCTGGAAAATATTCTCGGCAAACCTCAACCAGCATCTCATCTGGTTCTACAATATCGATTTGTTCCAATTCTGGATAGAGAGTTAATACTTGGGCAACACCACCGTCACCACCCCCAATAACCAAGACTTTCTTTGGATTGGGATGGACAGCCATAGGAACGTGAACTGTCATTTCGTTGTAGACAAAGTCATCTGCATCTGAAAATAAAACATGGCCATTTAAAATTAACACTTTCCCAAAAGCTGGTGTGTCAAGAACTTCGATATCCTGCCATTCACTTTGACCAGAATACAGTTGTTTTGCTGTTCTCATCGTTAACTTGACATCTGGAGTATGAACTTCAGAAAACCATAAATCCATCTAGTTCTCCTTTCTTTCAATGACATTGATGTGATTGACCTCTGGATCTTCCGTTCCTTGGAGGGAACAACCACGTTCTTTGGCGAATTTTATATAATCAACAATTTCTCGTGTAATCCGTTCACCTGGCGCTAGAATTGGAATACCTGGAGGATAGCACATGACAAATTCCCCACAGACCTGGCCAATGGACTCGTCCAATGTTAAGCTTCTTCTCTCTGCATAGAAGGCTTCCTGAGGAGATAGCACCAACTCTGGTTGGATATATTCTCCAGCGATCAAGTCCTTTCCATCTCGCGAGTAGAGTCTCTTGATATCAGCCAAAGCACCTACCAAGCGTTCAATGTCTTGGATACGGTCACCAATCGAAATGTAGGCCAAGATATTCCCGATATCACCAAACTCAATTTGAATGTCATATTCATCTCGTAAGAGGTCATAAACCTCAATACCTGTTAGACCAATCCCCTGAGTGTAAACTGACAGCTTGGTTACATCAAAATCACAAACCGATACCCCATCTACTAGTTCTTTTGAGTAGGCATAGTAGCCACCGATGGCATTGATTTCACGACGTGCGTACTCAGATAACTCAATGACTTTCTCAAAGGACTCTTTGCCACGAAGGGCTAGGTTTCTACGAGAAACATCTAGACTAGCCATTAGCAAGTAGGATGCTGATGTTGACTGTGTCAGATTAATAATCTGACGTACATACTCAGGATTCATCTGATCACCAACTAAAAGAAGGGAACTTTGAGTCAAGCTACCACCGGACTTATGCATAGATACAGCTGACATATCTGCTCCTGCATCCATAGCGGATAGAGGAAGTTTATCTGTAAAGTGTAGATGAGCACCGTGAGCCTCGTCTACTAAGACTTTCATTCCTGCGGCGTGTGCCATCTCTGTTAAACCCTTAAGGTCTGAACAAATCCCATAATAGGTTGGATTGTTAATTAGGATAGCCTTGGCATCCGGATGTTCCTTAATAGCTTGCGCCACACGATCATTTTCAAGCCCCAGTGCAATACCGATTTTGGGATCCACACTCATCTCGATATAGATGGGAATAGCTCCGCATAAAACGAGTGCATTAATAGCTGACTTATGAACATTTCGAGGAAGGATGATTTTATCACCTGATTTACAGGTGGAAAGAATCATGGTTTGAACAGATGAGGTTGTGCCCCCAATCATTAAAAAGGCATGAGCAGCACCAAATGCTTCTGCTGCTAGTTCTTCTGAATCTCTGATAATCGAAATGGGATGTCCTAGATTATCCAAGGGCTTCATAGAATTGACATCAATCCCAACACATTTCTCACCCAAGAGTTCGACTAATTCTGGGTTACCACGTCCCCGCTTGTGACCAGGTACATCAAACGGTACAATTCTTTTCTTTCGTAACTTGACCAGTCCCTCATAAATAGGAGCTTGGTTTTGATTTAACATTATAGAGACATACTCCTTTACCATAGTTTTACACCTTAACAATGCAAGGTTCTAAAGGATACTTATGAAAAAAGAGCAGGTTGGCACCTGCTCTACAATCTACTGACGTGTTTATGTTTGTTTCTTTTGAGTATGTCTGTTCCTGATGTTTCCTAACTCTCTAGTAGCAAATATTACGTACTTTATTGATCGTTTCACAAGATGACGTGTGCTTTCACCACACTAACAAATCTTTACGAATTAGGACAAGTGTCCTAACATCAACTTATAAAAGTAGGCTTTTAACCCTATCAATAATGTGGCTTTTCAACCACGCTTCGGCATTCAACCCTGCCTGTCCGTAGGCATTTTTTACTCGGGTTTATATTTGCTAGAAAACATCATCTCATTTTCTAAGCTTCACTACTATATCATGTTTTCAGATGCTTGTAAAGTATTTTTAGAACTTTTTTTAAATAATTTACTATTTGGTTCGTATAATTCATTTAACTAAGAAACAGAAATCGTTTCAAATTAAAATCAAATAACAAAAAAAGGAACTAAATAATACTCAATGAAAATCAAAGAGCAAACTAGGAAGCTAGCCGCAGGTTGCTCAAAGTACAGCTTTGAGGTTGCAGATAAAGCTAACGTAGTTTGAAGAGATTTTCGAAGAGTATAAATTAATTCCTTTAGATAGTCATAAGCAAAATCAACTATTCAAAATCGTATTTACTCATCACGCGCTACTTTGGCAGCTAGTTCAAAATCAGTCATCAAATAATTTTCATCTAGTCGGATAAGACTATAATATTCATTCCAAAATAGAGAGTCACTATTACTTTTCCACTGTAACCCATACCACAATTGAGTGACATCACTTGTATTTGATGGGGGAATTGACCATAGATGCTTTTTGAAAGTTTCTTGAACAAGTGGAACATCCAGTCGACTAGTCAAGTCGAGTTTATCCAATTTCAAAGTGATAGAATGTTCCTTAGCTGCTTCAATGCTATCCTTGTTAAATCGAACCTGAATAACCTTAGAATCTTCTAGAACCACGTCCTTATCTTCTGCGCCATAAAAGGAAATACTACCCAGTACTATGCCATCTTTGGCAAGAAGATAGGGAGCATAGGGGACAGAATTGCTATCAAGTCTGAAACCTTTTTCAATGGTGACTGTTTTATCGCCTGGATACTTTTGGAAACTACCATCTGCCAGGAGGTCTTCATAGTCGCTAGCACCATCTCTCTGTCTTACATAGATATCAAATCCAGCTTCCATCAGATCACTTGCTTTGGTTTCTGCTAACGTGATTTTACTTTCATTAATTTGCAAAATCGGTGCTTGAGGCGGAAAACCAATCGTGAGATTAAACATGACTCCTAATAGAAAGACCATAAAGGTTATAAGGAGGGCGAGCATAGACTTCCCTGTTCTTTTTCGAGCATTAAAAAGGGCCATTATAGCTGGTAGGATGATCATTTTGGCTAAAATAGAATTCCCAACACCACCTCTATTTAAGGTCTGAAAGGCAAACATCCCCGCGATTGCAATCAGTGTCAGGTAGACCAAAATCTCACCTAGACCCAGTTTTTCTGTTCGAGTTTGTTGATTTACAGGGGCTTCGTACAATGACTGCCCATTCTCTTTCCTCATTTTTAGAAAGAGATAAAAGCCCAGACCTAGTAGCATATTAAAGATTGCAAAAGCAATTAAACTACCTATAATCACCGTTCTAGCCATGGCTCTCTACTCCTTTATCTTCTATCTCAAATCTTATCTTTCTCTTTAATACCCAATTCCCAATCAATAAAACCATCGAGAAGAAGGGTCCGCCTTCTATCAGTACAATCGGTAAAGCCAATATAGCAATCATCAAAAAACTAGTTTTCTTTGCCGCCAACTACCACCCCATTCTCCATTTATCAGCTGGCCCAAATAGTCGATGTAGTCAGTATACATCATAAACAAAGGATTTTGGAAATCATTGATCCTAAGGTAAATGAACAGAGTAGCATTTAGAAAAACATAAAGAATTCCTAAGATTAGAATAATCTTTCTAGCCGTTCGAGTTGCCTCAAGACAAATTCTTTCTTTGTTTTCAGGTTTTATTTCCTTGAGACTTGGCTTCTTACAAGAAAGTTTTTCAAATCTATAGACCAAAAATCGGTAGAGATAATACTTTTTTATATCACGCTTCATAAAAACCTCAATCTAGGAAGGATACTCAATTATAAATCATAGTCTAATACTCTTCGAAAATCTCTTCAAACCACGTCAGTTTTATCTGCAACCTCAAAGCTGTACTTTGAGCAGCCTGCGGCTCGCTTCCTAGTTTACTCTTTGATTTTCATTGAGTCTAAACATCTAATTTCAAGGAATTGCCTTCCAAATAAACTGCTTTTGACTCAGTGATTTTGATTTTTTCATCTTCTGAAAAGCCAATGGTTTCACCGTCGTTTAAGGTGACATCACTGCCTAAAACATACTGAAGAATAGACAAGAGGAAATAATATAAGTCATCGCTATTCATAGGAGACTCAATAATTTCAATCTCAGTTTTTCCAAACTCTTTCAAACCATAAGTGTAAATACTGGTCTTATCTTCCTGATTGATAATTCCCATATAGACCCATAGTTGAAGGGGAAGCAATTCTTCTTTCAAAAGATCAGCCAGATCTAGATAAAGATCTTTGGGCAGGAGTAAGGTAGCAGAACCCTGATAAATACCAATAGCTGATGGACTAGTTTTTAGGATAGAGGCATTAACTTTAGTCAAGAGGGAATAAGATTCTACGGGCGAAAGATTGTCAGACATGATGGAAACAATAGCGTGTTGTGAATGCTCCTGTGTTTCCTTCTCAACATCCTGCCAGAGATAAGAATAGGCATATAATTCTTCAAATTCTTGACTTGGGATGGGTAAATCTATTAAAGCCAGCCCAACGAGAGCACCATCAATCTCAAAGGTTGCACTAGAATCATCCCCAGAAATTTCGGAAACTTGAATGCCCCAATGAGATTTTAATTCCTTAACGACCTGGTCTAAAGAAAAGGCTTGATTGCCTTTGAAAAGAGGCATGGACAAGATCAGCTGTTTTTTCTTCGCTGACTTTTCTTTCTTACTAGTAAATAGGTTTTTCAAAAAATTCACAGGACTTCTCCTTTTTCTCATATCAGTTGGAAAGCAAAGCTCTCTTACTCAAAGTAAGTCGCCATACCAAGTTTCCTCATCCTCAAAACCGTAAAATTTCTCATCAACTAGCCAATTTCCATCCACCAATCTAAGTACAAACTGATGCTTCATGTCTAAAGCTTCTTGATAATGGGTGATGACTCTTGCTTCTTCAGCCTTTGTCATGATGAAATCTACAGAAAAATCATTCGTTTGAACATAGTTATACTCACTTGGGGAGCTATAAGAAATTCGAACTCCTCCTTCCAAGTAATTTTGAGTCACTCGTCCAGTTAGAAGTTGCATTTGCCTCTGAAAATAGTCATCCATAAGTTCATTCCACTTGGGATGAATTTGATTTGCTGGGATGCCAAGGCCTTCTTTTTCCTTATCCAGTGCTCTGTTACGCTCAAAAATCTCCTCTTCTAACAAGGTTAAACTTTTGAGTAAATCAAGCAAGGGTGGGATGATTATTTCCGCCATAGCTCGATAGTTTTCAGGGGTATTTTTATAGTTCACTCTCATGATTCCTCTCTTAACACTCCTGGATTAATTGCTTTACTTCTATGTCTGAAAGTTGTCCATCCATGTAGAGTTTCCTAAGTAAATCTTTATCTACGGTAATTTCATAATAGTCAGTCACAAACTCATGAAATCTCTCAAAGCTATCAAAAAGGTAAGAAAGCAACCATTCTCCGCCATCCTGATCTTGGTAAGTCTGTTGATGCGCGTGACCATCATACCAGATAAAGAAGGTTGTTTCATCCTTTTGGTCTTTTGAATAAAGTGAAAGATACTTTTCATCCAGTCCTTTATAAAAACCATCAATGACGTCTTGATTCCACTCGTCAGCAGCAAACTGGCTTAAACTACTTTCATGATCAAAGCCTTTTATAAGGATCATTTTATCAATCGAAATCACATCTAAAGAATCACCAGATCCATTATCAATAAGGTAGCGGACTCCATAGTCTTCCTCAGTCTTAATCACGAGTCTAAGCCAATCCTCACTCGGATCTGTCAGATATTCGTCAATGACTAGCAAGGCATCTAAGCGAGTCTTTATCTTGTCCCAATCAATCTTTCTCATCTCTAAAAACCTCCATCTTATTCTTGCGATTCATCAAGTTCACAAGCCCTATAACGAGCTGTTAAATAGCCTGAAAGGCTAATCTGAGGGATATTCCACTCATTAGGCAAATAAATCGAACAATCTACCTGATCTCCAAGAGGAGAACTTGCTGAGAAGACATATCTTCTCAAATCCTCATTATTAGGATTTCTTTCAACTTGACACAATCTGCTAGTATTGAACCAGTCTTTAAACAGTAACCAGATTTGCTCTGCATCTTCGTTTAATAGGGAGACTTTCAAGTTGTAGCTGATTCCGACCCTACATCTTTTTTTGAATCCTGATTCATCAGCTTTACAAACTTTTATCGATCCCTTATCATACTGCCAGTTATCACTATCTAATAGGGGAAATTGAACAGATAGATTGTCTTTAAATCCCTGCATAGTATCTAATAAATCCTTGGAGGCAGCTTCAAATAATTCAAGTTTTTTTCCATAGACTTCTCTTTAATTTTTCATAGCAAATCACATTCCGATTTAATCTGCATCAACCCAGATTTGGTATTTTTTTGACAATGTAGGCATCTAAACAAATAACCACAGATAGGCCCGTCTTTAACCAAGTAGTCTTCTACCTCTTGATATTCCTCACGCGCTTCATAGTCTGCCAAGACTTGCTCAGCGATTCCCATTGCCTTCAATTCTCGAGTTCCAACTGTACCCAAATAGGCACAGTAGTCTTGGCAGCAAGATAACCAATGTTCTCCCTGCCAACTTATGTAGCCTGGGGTCTGACAAAAAAAGAAGCTTATCTTTTTCTGGATCCAATTCACCTTGCCACTCAGCATCTTGGATAAATTCCGCATCGAATTTCTGAGCTGCTAGTCCGTTTGCAATACAAAATGGACAAAGGTTTTCTATGTTGTCAATACAATAAGGGATCAAGTCATAATAAATATTGCTTTCTTTCCCACAAGATGGACAAAGCTTGGCTTCTCCTTCAACAAATGAACCTGTAGCCAACGGATCTGGATGATAAATAAAATGTGGCAAAGACTGTAATAGCTCCTGTCTCTGTTTCTTCTCTTCTTTTCTTAGAGGACGAGGAAGGGCAAAACAATCGCCATGACTCTGACTCATCTCTTCTAAGCGAGCTAATTTTTTAATTTGTTTTCGATCTGGTTTATCTAGGATTTCGGTAAATAAGCTATAGGAACTAGTGTAGAGACCCAATTGCTCATAGAGATCCACTAAGACCTTCTTTGCTTCTATATCATCAGACTTAGCTAATTCATCAGCCAAATCATAAAGAGCTGCAACACTTGAAGGCTTTCCGTCTTGTTCATGGTATTCCCTTGTCAGGGTGATATATTCTTGTAAATATGGATTCATCTGGCTACCTTTTCTTTTATGGATAAGTTCTGATTAACAAATGGTACAGTTAATAAATTTCATACACAAGCTCTCTATCAGCTTGAAACTGTTTGTCGAATTTCACTAAAAGATAAAGTGATCCAGCTGGAGATTCACCCGCATCATAACCTAGAGCAAATTCGCCATAAGAACCACTTTTATCCAAGATTAACTCACTTAATTCCAATACTGAATCAGCAAGATCAGGTAGGTTATCATGAATAACTTTTTGAGCTTTTTTATCAAGATGATCCAAGTTTCTATATAAGCTAAACATCAAATCATCTGATAATAAGAGTAAATCTTGTTCACAGTAACCTGTAAAATGAATATTTATGTCTTTATTAAGATATCGCCCTAGAAAATAGATCCCCGAAACATGTTTTTCCCAGTTTATTCCTTCCCATAATGTCAATAAATCTTCTTTGTTCATTTATTACCTCAAGCAGTTTTATTCTTTTAGAAATGTTTAATAAACTTTCTAACAAATAGTGACGAGGACATTTCCATTGAGCTCTAAAATTTGCTTGTAAAACTCTTTCATGTTTACAAAGCTGATTCGAATTTCATCCTTGATTTCTTCCTCTTCCTCAAGATAATCCCAAATATCTGGATAGAGGTCAGCTTTTTTACAAGCTTCCATATTAAAGTCTTTCAAAGCCTTGTCCATATCAAATTCTTCTAAAGCTTGACTGATAGCCGCAATTCTCGATTTTTCAGTATAGGCGATATATTCAGATACATCCTCTAGAGGAGTCACCCCTAGGACTGCTTCTCTCAGAGGATCGTCGTCCATAAACTCAGAGCTACTAAAGCCAGTCATGACAAAAACCAAGGCATCCCACATCTTATCAATATCTATTAAGATATCATGAGTATCAGCGGAGTCCTCAGCAAAGTCTAACAAGTCATCTTCTTGATTGGAAAGACCTTTTATTTGTTCTAGTTCATTGTCTGGTAAATATTGATAATTGGCAATCATTCCCATGATTTTTCTCCTTTGAATCTTGTAGGATAATACTGATGTTTTTAGCTCTATTTCTATAGAAAATGCTATAATGGAGCTAAGAAATTGTTTTATTGAATGTTAATACTCAATGAAAATCAAAGAGCAAACTAGGAAGCGAGCCGCAGGTTGCTCAAAGCACTGCTTTGAGGTTGCAGATGGAAGCTGACGTGGTTTGAATTTGATTTTCGAAGAGTATAAATGGGGGGAAATAGTGATGTTCACTAGTATTGTTTTGGCGTTTTATGCTCTTTTCTTTCTATCCTTATCCTTTACTATTTATCTCTATATCAGACTCCTAGTTGCGGTCAGACAAGGGAAAGATGTCCCAAAATGGATCTATAAACTCGGCCATGCCATTCAAGGTAGAATTCACGTTGACTATGAAGAAATCACAGATGCCAATGCACTTAAAGAAATTCATTGGTTCTTTCTAATCTATCTAATCATAAATCTACTTCTATTGGCTGGCTTCTACTATCATAGCCATAGCTTTCCTCAAGCAATTTATGAATGTTTGAAAAAACAATTTTTCATCGTACTTGTTAGTATGGTTTTAAAAAGTATTATCAAATTTATCGTATTAACTATAAGAAAAAACTTTCAAAACAGTCATGCCTATGCATCCACCAACGCTTTTATCGGAACAGCTTTTTTAACGAGTTATGTGTTTATGTTTTGCATGATGATGAGTGGTCTTCCAGCTCAACCTGTTCCAGTGAGCATTCAAGATACAACTGTCATTATCGGGGAGACCAAGGCTTCCGAGCTTTTGGGTCGAGGATTTAGTTTCGAATATAAAAGTCCAGAGAGCCCCATCACCAATCCCAAAAACGACCACTTCTATTACGGTCAACTTCTTGAAGTCAAGCGAGATAATCAGTCCTATGGCTTTATGAGCCTTACTCCTACAGGAAGAGATACTGATCAACTCAAAAACTGTATCATTACCTACTATAGAACTCCCAAGGACGACCAGCAACTGCAGGAAATTTCTATCAATCATGTCAATCTAGCAAATCTCAAGTTCCAAGATTTTCAAACACGAAAGTTAATCGATATCTTTCAACTAAATCCTGCTGATTATGAAGAAAGTAAAAATCCCAACAACTTCACCTTGACCATTCAAACAGCAGATTACGATCTCTGGAAAAGATACAGAATTGAAGCCAAGTTTAATACAGATGGTTCCCTAGATAGTTATGGTGTCAGAGCCCAACATAGCATGTGGGAATGATTCACCTTTATTTTCCTCTTATCAGATAGACATTAGACTGAAAAAATATCATCGACAAGTTTATAGGTTTCGATGAACCGAAGGCCAGAAGAGCCTTTATCTCTAGTGATTTCTTCATAAATATCTTCTAAATTTTGGGCAGGTGCCAGCATCCAAAGACTAAATGGGCTGAGTTTCACCTGTCCAATTTTTCAATACTATCTAATAATTGCCCTAAATCTTTGTGATTGAACCAGCAATCTGTAACCAGAGCAAACTTGGTATTGTCCATCTTACAGGAGATTTGACTAGTCAAAAAATCATCTATGGAGGGCTTTTTTGTTTGTAAGAGGCGTGTGCAAGCCAAATGATACTCAAGCTTTCTAGGACTCTGCTCAACCATAGATACAAAGACAAGACCATACTCATCTTGGAACTTAACAGCAAGGAGATCTCCTTCTTCAAAATAAGGTTTGCGTTTAGTTTTGGCTTTAGGGACCTTTAGAGGCCTAGGATTTTCAGTTTGCAACTGAACTCCAAGTTTTTCCAAGACCTTTTTCCTTTGCTTCAAAGCCTTTGAGTCTATTTCCGACCAAAATGGATCTGGACCTTTTTTGATAAGCTCCAAGGTTTTATCTCTGATATCATCTGTCAGGTGACCAATCTTCCACAGTGAGTAGGCAAGAGCTGTCCAATAAATTTCTGTAAAAAAGTCTGTTTGGCAGTAATCATTCTCCGCATCAAGGATATCCTTGATAATATTGGCCACATGTTCACCGTCTCTATAGCGACCAACTACCTCATTGTAAATGTCATAACCTTGATCACTGTCAATGATTTTAACGCCATCAATAGCCATACTCAACTCCTAATGTTCAATCGACATCTTATTGCTAAATCTCAAAACTTATTTAATCTTATGCTTGTTCATTTTCTCTTGGAAAATATCTGTAAGAATTTGTCGCAATTCTTGAGCTTCCTTTTCAGGAAGTTGGCCTTCTTGTTCAGCTACAGCATACAATTCTGGATACTCAAGCGAGATTCTCTTAACGGTACGTGTAATGGCATGTTTTCTAACAAAAAATGGAATCCGTTTAATCATATCCTGAGGAATTAATGCGATAATCTTATCAGCAGTTTCCTTATCGTTCAGCTTAGAGAAAGTTAGTCCCTTTTTAATCATCTCTTGTTCTTTTTCTGTAAAATCTTTAATATCCATTGTGTCTCCTTATAACTATTTTATTTACTACTATTATACTATTTTTTTAATTGGTCGAATGAAAAATCTCTATAAATCACTTCTTTACCAAGAACGGAATCTGTTGTAGCAGGTAGTTTTTTCAGCAACTCTTGAATATCAATATCTTTAGGAAGAGGATTCAATTCTCCCAGACTATTTTCCTTAAGATGTGCTGTAAAGATAAACTCTCCCTTTTCCCAATCCATAGCACAATCATTGATAACATCTACTGGAGACAGGTCCAGCAGTTCTTGCTCTTGCGCTATAAAAGTCTCGTATATCAGCTCAAAAATGGCTTCTTTATCAATTTTTACAACTCTTAATGTATATTCATCTATGCTTGCTGTCCTCTAATCATGTCAATTTAACTATCATTCGATTGGTAACTTCTTATCCTACTCTTTAGGCAAATCATCCGAAAAATACTACTTTTAAAATTGAACCCACTTATCATTGTCCATAATAAACGGTTTAGCTAGACCTTCACCAGTATAGTTTTCGTATTTTGTATCTAGATATTTGTAACAATCTTCCTTGGTCGCGAATTTAATGGCTTGATAAGGTTCCTCAAAAGTTAACTTTTCGACAAAGAGATAGCCGTCCTCGCTTGGTACAAGTATCCCTACATGGCCAATAAATAGGGATTGACCATCCAAGTCATCATGGACGACTATAGAGAGCATTCTTGCATTTTCATTAAACTTGAATTGAGAAAGAAATTGTTCCATCTTTGCAGCATGCACCTTAACATCTGTCGTTGCTTCGGTCTTGACTCTTGAAAATAAAATATCAAAAGCATCCTTGTCTTCTGCACCAAAGACCTTTCCTTTGTCAATGGCATCATTATCGACAAACAAGAGAGAATCATCTTTCTCTAATTTAGGAATTTCGATAGAATTTTTCAATAAACAATAACTGTTAATACGACAGTTGGTACCAACAAAATCACCCTTTTTAGGTACCCAAAGATTGCTTATCTTTTCAACATCATAGTCTGTTTTGGTAAATGTAGAAAAATCTCCAGTCAAGCCTACTGAACCGACAGTTGCGTTGTAATCATTTACAAGATTGAAAAATGCATCGACACTTTCTTGATCCAAATGTGCAGCCAAGGCTTTCCGAACTTCTTCTGCACTCGGTTGATTGTTCAAATTGCTATAAGTTGCTTTCCAGGAAACCTGATTCGATTGTGATTGAGTCACTGAAGTTTCAGCAGTACTATCAGAAGTCTTTTGAGTTTGACTACAAGCTACTAAGGTCAAAAGAAGTGTTGAGCAAAGACTAACAGTTGCTAATTTTTTAATTTTCATAGGCTTTCCTTTATTAAAAAAAATCGTTAAGAGACATGTCAAAGTTTAAAAATCTTATTCTTTCGGTTGAGAATATACTTCGATATGCTGACCTAGCACTTTGATTTCTACTGGTAGGTCATCAGATTTGTCACCATCAACATCTGTTTCCAGTTCAGAATCAGAAGAAATTTTTATATGACGAGCTTTTATATACTCGATATTATCATTTACGACGACATCCCCTTTTAATAAATCAGGGATAACTGACAATTTAGTAAGGATTGAGGCATCTTTTAGTATCAAAATATTGGCATAACCATCCTTGTCTTCTTCAAAGATTTTTTTGTCAGCGAAATAATTTGTAAGGAGAACCAAGACATGACTTGCAGGGCCGATGTAATTTCCTTTTTCAGTCTCAACAGTAATGTCAAATGCTTGATCTGTAACCACTGACTTCATAGTATTAATCGCATAGGCGAGCATACCAAACTTTGTTTTATCCTCTATCCCAACGTTATGGATGGCCTCTGATAGTGAACCAATACTAAAAATGTAGCCAAAATAGTAGCCATTGGATTTTCCGATATCAATCTTATTCGTAGAATTAAAATCGAGTTCGTCAATAGCCCCGTCAATATCTTGATTGATTTCTAATAGTTTCGTAATCAGATTTCCAGTTCCTCCAGGGATAATCGCGAGTTTCGGAATATAGTCTCTTTCAGCGATACCTGAGATCACTTCATTGACTGTCCCATCTCCGCCGAATACAAGAACTGCCTCATATTTTTCTTTTGAAGCTTCTTCAGCAAAATGTGTTGCATCCTGAGCTTTTTGTGTAATTCTGGTATCGACTTGCTCGAAGTATTTTTTAGCCTTATTTTCTAACTTTTCCTTATAATCTAAAGCCTTTTCTCCACCAGATGTTGGATTGATAATCACCATTATTTTTTGCATTCATTTTCCCCTCAATATCTATTTACATCTTTAGGCTATCAATATATCTTTTTTTGATACACTTTATTATATAATGAAATTTCTAAAAACAAAAATTGAAAGTACTGAACTAAAATAGATACAATCATGAACTGTCTAAGAATTATTCTTTCAAAAATTGGAAAAAAATAGATTTGTGGAAAAAAATTCTATCAAGTTACAAACTGAAGAAATCATCTCATTCACTCTTTCTTCATATACGACAGTTTTTTTATTTTACTTTAAAACAAAACCTATGCTTCTATTATTTTTTTAGCCACAAATGTTGTAAAAAACTAATATCTTTATAGGGTTTTAAATCACATACTGCAAGTTCAATCTTTGTCATTTCTTCTAACCAGTTTTCTTTGCTCTTAAATTCATTTGGTTGTAGACTGTAAAATGTTCGAATCCCCAAATAGTTTTCTAATTTAAGACCAGACAAAGCCAATATTTCCTCAATCGTATAAGTAGAACCACTTGCAAAAGATAGGCTCTCAAAATTTTCACCATTGAGTAAGTTAAATGCTTGGTTGATGTCATTAGCAAAAACAACACTTTGTAGAACTTTTCCAACTTGATTATGCTTGATAATTGAAATCAAGCCATCATCTTTTAAAATTCTTTTGAACTCCAGAAGATAGTCTTTTCGGTCATTAGGATCTATATATTCTAAAACATTATGGCAAAGGACAAGATCAAAGGATTTATCCGTAAAACAATCGAGTTGGTCAATACTTCCCCGCAATTTTTCATAGGATGTGGAAGAGTTGGCATAAAGCATTTCCTCATTGGGTTCAACAGAAATAACTTGATTCTTGCAAGAGAGAAATTCACTGACCAAGCCAAATCCAGATCCAAAATCTAGAATTTTCTTACCTTCCAGATGAGCAAGTTGGGCAAAGGTTATTTCATATTGTATCTTTCCCCAAGGTTGTTTTAACATATTTCTATAATGTTCAAGATCAGATTTTTTGCTTGTCATGTCTTACCTCATTAAAACTGATATTTTTCTTTACAATCATTTTTTCTAATAATTTACAGTAAACTGCCGGATTTTCAGTGATCTTACAACAGTGGTCATATCCTTGCCAAATATGAAATTTGGCATGAGGATACTTTTTGGGAAGAACTTTTTTAGCAGCTATCAAGTCGAATTCTTTTGAACCATAAAAGAAAACACAATTTTTTTGTTCCTCTGGCGTAAGGTTAGGCAAAGCTACGAAGGCACAATCATGGGAAATATGTTTGATGCTTTCTTCATCCATAGCAATGAAAGAATCCGCCATCATCTCTCCTCTTTCTCCATAAAGTGCAACCATCTTACGAACAGCAAGATCTCTATTTCGCAGAGCTTTTCTGTGCTTTATTAACAATAAATACCTAGTAAAGACATCAAGCAAGGGCGCATTTGTCCATAAACTAACCCCTTCAAAAACAGGTTTCCCAAACCTGATATCCTTGTAATTCAATAATTGCAGTAACACAACTCCACCCAAGGATGCACCAAAAGCTAAACACAAGTCTTTTATATGATGATCCTTTAGATAATCATAAATCATCTGGCTTTCCTTAAGAGCCGATTCGTAGATTAGCGAAGCTGATTGCCCATGCGCCGACAAATCCGGAATGATATATCTAAACTCTTGCCCCATCTGGTCTGCAATCAGGGATTTCATCCCTTGAGCCGATGATAACATCGGGTGGATTAACAATATCGTATCTTTCTGATTAGAATTAAGATCAAGAATGTTCATTATCTATCACCAGCTTTCTTTCCTTTTTAGCCCTTAGCCTTAAAGAACTTATACCATGCATTTATGATTTATTCAGATAAATGCAACAATTATAATACCTTCACTTGAACCCCTTGCTTGTCGAAGGTTTTTTTGACATGTTCAAAATTACTGCTTATGATAGTCGCTTGCTTCAGATTTGGAAATTGTTGCAGTTCTTTAAGACTAACTTCATTTAGATCGAAACCATCATCTTCACCGTCTCACTGAGGTATCAAATTCAGATAAATTTCATTTCCTCTATCCATGTAGATTTCTTGGACATGCTGGGCGTACTCCTTAGGGATTTGGAGCTTTTCAAAATGGTCTAAAGCAGGTTGAATGATCTCCATGCTTTCAGTATCAATATCCAACTCGCTAAACTCTTCCGCAAAGTCAAAAATATCAAAAGCAGGCTTTAGAACTCCTTCCTCTTTAATGACTGCCTAAATGTATCTCACCAATTGATAAAAGATGCTCGCATAGATGATGTGATGAACTTACTGCGGGACTCATAAAAGGATATTAAGAAAGTGGGAACAAATGTCCCTATATTATTGGTCAGGAACATTTGATAGTTGGACCACTGTTAAACCTCCCAACCATATACGACAAATCCTATTCATTATGAAAATTAGCTTTTAGACAAGCCTTATCTGAAACAATTAGTCAAGAGGTTTTGATCTCAGAGTTTTTATCTCAAGACAAGTATACTTTCAAAAATTAAACAAAAAACCTTAGAAACAAGGCCTTTTGTTATTCAAGTTTTTAGCAAGATTACTTACTTTTATAAATCAAGTCATCTAGCCCACTTTTGCTGATAGTGACCATTTCCGCCCTATAATGAAAATTTTTTATTAGCTAGATAACATTAAAATCTGTCTAGCTATACATCATTAGCAAAAGAATTCCTGTTGCATTTCCAAGAATATGAGAAAGTGTAGAAATCAAACAATTCCCAGACTTTTTATAAATCATTGCATAGATGATACTATCAACAAAAATCATGAAAATATCGTAGCTTACAAGCCCAACGCTTCCACTAGAAATATGGGCTATCGCGAACAATAAAGAAGATAGAATGGCACAAAGCCAAAATGGTATAATTCTCATTGACTTACCAAGAAAGAAACCTCTCCATGCAATTTCTTCCCCCAAGGCTGCGATTACTATTTGAACCATAAGGAGCGGTATTTTATCGAAGGATAACATACCATCCGTTCTTCCCAAAATATGACTAGCAAAAGCGCCCTTAAATATCATATCGCCGATAAGCAAAGTTGCTGCAGCGGTTCCTACAGGAAGCAAGACCTAAAGAAATACCCCTTGTTTTTTCAGATCATCGAAAAATGATTTAAAGCGCAAACTTGATTCTATATGTGATTTCTTATCAAAATGTTCAAGAACAAAGAAAAAGAGAATACCAATCAGTACAGTGAGACCTGACAAAGAAAGTTCAGGTATTATCTTTGTCAAAGACAATACTGCCATTAGAAACAAACCAATGATCGTAGTATATACAGACTTTTTATCTATTTTAGCAAAATCAGGCATAAATATTTCTCCTCAACGTTAGTAGGTCGACATGGTTATACATTTGTCCTGAATTGTCAAACTAAGTTCACAATTCAAAACTTAAAAAACTTTCGCCAAAAGGTTTCTAGGATTTCACGAGCAAAGTTACACACTCAACAATTCGCTGTTGTCGTTGGTAATCGAATCCAGTTTGCTGAGCTTGAACACCTTGAAAAACGGTCAAGGACATAAAAACCGAGACCATCGCAACAATAACATTTTTCAAAAACCGTTTTGTAACCATGATAAAACTCCCACATTTCTATCTAGTAATATTATAGCAGAAAAAAGCGGTTACAAACATATAAGATCTGTTTAGATTTCGATTTTTTGTTTTATTAAATAAAACGATGGTTCCCCTGTACTAAGTTTTTACAACAACTCTACATCAATGCCAGCTTCATCAAAAACTGCTTTGACTTGTTTGAAATTGCTGCTCATGATGGTTGCTTCTTCCAAGTTCGGAAACTGTCTTAATTCTTCCACACCTACTTCATTAAGATCAAAGGTCTCATCTTCACCGTCCCACTGAGGTATCAGATTCATATAAATCTCGTTACCTCCGTCCATATCGATTTCTTGAACTTGTTCAGCATATTTCTTAGGTATAGGAAGATTTATCATATATTCAAGTGCCGGCTGAATAATCTCTATACTTTCTGTGTCGATTTCCTCTTCACTAAATTCTTCCGCAAAATCATAGATGTCAAAGTAGGGTTTCAGTACTCGTAAATCATACATCAAAACTTGGATAATGGCTAGTTTAAAATTTATATTGTCAAAGTGAAGCACTTCTCCATCAGTTGTTTTTAACCTGTAACTTTCCCGTTCACGTTTTATCTCTGGAAAGTAGGAAATAGAAAGTGTGTCTGTGATTGTCTCTGTAATTCCATTAAAATTAGTTCCATAAGGAGTCCATAAAATAAGATTAAAATCCCCTACTCTATGCCTATCAGAAAAGAAGTAAGGAGATTTTCCATCTGATAATACAACAGCTTGACATGGTTGCTTTGGCAATTCTTTCTCTCCAGTCATAGATTTTACAACATCGCCATAGTAGAGGAAAACAGTAGAAATCAAATGTTCCTCATCAATGTAGGTTTTAGATTTTTTTAAATGATTTTTAATCGAGAAAGAATGTTCAAATACAATACCAATATTGTCATAAATGTATTTGATAAACTTATTATCTCTTTTGACAACCTGGTCAGGTTTCCCCAATACAGCTTCAATATCTTTCAAGGATAAAGGAAAAGCTAAGCTAGTTCCGTTAATAATCATTGAATTGTTTTGAAGATTGATTTCAAGTTTTTTGTGTGTTTTTTTCTTAAAAAAATCAAACATATTACTACCTTTTCTTAAGTTTCTTCCAGATAAATTTTGACCGCTTGGTATTCCTGCTCTCTAGCATAGGCAAATACTTCTGAATTTCTAATGTAGTCAAAAATATTTTCGTCTAAATCCTCATCCCAGGTCGATTCACTAAAGATTTGATTGTCTTGACTTGCTTCATAGAAAATATCAAGGTGAACTTGATAAAATTCTTCGTCTTCATTCGGTGCTTGCCTTACTAAGGATAGTTGAAACAAAGGTTTATCAGATATACTTGTAAATGTCCCTGTTTCAAATAAAATCATTTCATCATCAATAGGCTCACGACACAAGTCTTCAAAGATTGCTACCATTTCCTCTAAGGGCATCTTATCGGTGATTCTTTCTCTTAAAAATTCAAGTGATTGCTTCATATTGCTCCTCTTTCTACATGTTTACTATCAGAAACTGACTAAAAATTAAAAGTAACCTATAACTCTAATAATCTCTATAAAGTAGTATATACCTATTGCGATAGCTATCATAATTGCTAAAACAACTAAACCAATGATAATCCTTGCCCAGATATGCCTTTGAGCCTGTTCAATGACAAAAGCACTAAGAGACGCAAACGATAATCCAAAAGCTAGGAAGATAGATATGGCCCAAACAAACGGAATAGCTGTCATCCAAGGGTAGGGAAATGGTTGTCCGACTGGATGATTTTCTAAAATAAAATAAGTAATAATCGCAACTAGATACAAAAAAATATTCACGATATATAAATATTTAAAAACCTGACGTCTATGAAAGAATACCATCAATCCTAAGACGAAAATCATGATAAGGGGGATGAAAAGACGTCCCCAAATATAACTGTCATTAAACATAGCTAACTCCTATATCTTATGCAAAATCACTTTCAACTACCAATGCTGCAATTTGCTAATCTTGTCTCCCTTATTCCTGATGATTCCAAAGATATTTTTCTGAATGACACCAGCCAGAAATATAGTCTAGCATTTCTGCAAACCACTCTTTTATCATTCCATCTTGTAAGCTGTCATAGTATGTAAAAATCTCTCATAAACTTGTGTCTCCTTCATACCTAGATGATGGATTTTCCTTAAAAGATCATACCCTAACTCCGCATATTCTTGATAATTTTCAGCTATAACCTGATTCGAATATTCGATTATTTGAAGAAATAAGCTCTCAAATTCAGTCAACTTTCTCACCTCTGATCTAGCTTTTGACTCCATAAAATAACTAATCTTAACTTGGAAAAATCCTATTAAAAAATAGAATTCCTACACCCTTTATTATACTACATTAACAGAAAAAAAGACTGAACCAGATGGCTTTCAGCTTGGTTTCAGTCTAGATCTTTTTGATAATCGGAATAGCCACTGTAAGGACATCTATCTCAAAACTTATTCCCTGTAAAAGGGTTAATAAATACATATGCTAGGAAACAATGGAAATCATAAAATCTCCTAAGAACTAACCTGGCTTATCTTTTAATCTAACTTGATAGTTTCAGATAGGATAATTGCCCCAGTACCACTGACATCAAAAAATCCCACATCATGTTTTAAGGCTAACATGAGCATTGTATTATAGGCTGTTTCTGCTTGTGACCATGCAAATCCTGCATAGATAAGATTCTTACCAATACTATAGTCAGTAAAACGAATTTCCAGTTCTTGGTCATTCTCTAAAGCATCATCCAAATCAAAGTCACCATTCATAGGAGGAAATAGTTTTATCATGTCCAGAAACCAACTTTTTAGTTTGCTTGAACTAACTTCAATTGAATCATAACCGTGGTCTTCCTTCCACTCCACTTGCTCCTCATACCATTCTAAAAATTCAGCTTTACTAGCTGGTGCGATTGATTTCTCAAATACTACTAAATCATAAGACATAGCTATACCTTTCTCTTTTATTATCATTACGCATATTTTCTCAATATCCTATACAGCTTCTCTCAGCTATGCAAACTTTCAATCATGATTAAAACTAGAGATTGGGGATTGATTTCAAAGCCATCAGCAGTAATTCTGTCATTAAAATACTTGACCGCTTGATCATGATCAAGAAAGCGATTGCTACTAAGAGACTGTTCAATCTCATCCAAGAGAAAAGCACTTTCTTTTAAAGATTTATCTTCAAAACCATTCGCATAATGGATGCTCTTCATCATTCGTTTGAGCTTAGTTTTAGGATAGCATTCTTTAAGTTTATCCCTTAAAGAAAGAACAAGATCCTCAAAGGATGGACTATCTATATCATCCTCTAACAAACCTGATATTATATTCTTTTCGTACATATCTTCGATTAGTTCTTTCAAAGCCTGTTTCAGGACAAGATTGCTTTCTTCATAATTTGGTGTCATATAAAATTCTTTATCCATTATCTTTCTCACTAAATATATTAAAAATTATGATTTCCCACAAAAATATTTCAGTAAACTTTTTAAGAGCGAGCATTTTCAATTTGCAGCTCACCTTCTTCAGAAATTTTCGTGAGTAACTTCTTCAAGATAGTCATCCAGATGATGGTAGATTTGCATATCTTCTTCTGAACCATCTTGCAAAACTGCAAATACCTTCACTTTCTCATCATTGACAAATACGAAATTATGTTCACCAAAATAAGCCTGATAACCCTTGTCAACTAAGGTCCAGAGTTCATCTTTTTTTAAACCAAAAATATCTTTTTTTACAAGATAGGTTTTCCCGATTTCCATTTTCATAATGTCCTTTCTCCCTAAGAAAGCAGATAGTGCTAGATGTTTCCCTTTACTGTTCAAGCCGTCTACGCAAGCAGTGGCATATACTCAAAAGGAACTTTGAGTGACTATTGGATAGCATCCACTGCTTCTTTAACAAACTTATCGACATCTTTAATCTCTACAAACGAAGGATCAAGGTGACACAAGAAGTGCCAATCTTCGGTGCCGCGTTTTCTGTAGACAATCGCTTCACCGTCTTCACTTCCAAAAAAACTTCTATCGACTTCATATCCGTTGCGCTCTAAAAAGTCCTTTGCCTTGCGATAATTGGCTTCTCTTGCTTCGATATAGGCTTTCACTTCAGCGTTATTGACGACATACGCATCGACTTTTGTAGCCCCTTCGATTACTTTATGGTTTTTAACGGATAGATTTGAAATTTCTTTCCAAATAATCTCGACATTTTCTTCAGGGTCAAACGAAAATCTAGATAAAGGGACAATATTTCCATTGAAGACAATTTCCATATAATCTGGCAAGTGTTTAGGATGAAAATACTCCACTTCAAATCCATCTTCATTCTCTAGAGAATATCCAGGTATTTTGGCTACAAATTTTTTCCCTTCTTCTAAAGAATTAAACGCGACTAAATCTTTTGAATAATTACTCTGATACAATTCCAATATAACCATCGATAACCCTCCTAAGCTTTTTCGTTCTAAACATTATTTTGCTACCGTCAATTAGGAATGAAACAATCGCTCACGATATACATCTCGAGCCCTGCATGCATGAGGCCCCATATCTATGATCCTTTTAAAGGTACGTAGAAACTTTCGCAACAACGTATCAGACAGAAGAAAGAGTAATTGCTTATTTACGATACACTTCTATTTTGTTTTTATATTCATTTAGAAGCTGTTTGGAATAAACTTTTTCATTCTTTGAGTCTCGAACTTCCTTCCAAAGGATAGATGCAACGGTTAACTTATTAGCATACTGATTGCTACATTCATCTGTACAAAAGTCTTTTAAAAATTGATTCCACTGACAAGCCGAATGATCATACTTGGCGTAATCGGACTCTCCATAATAAATTTTAATCATATCTTGAATCGTAAATTTTAGATCATGATCCCTTTTTACTTTTCTCCAAGCGGTTGCCATATCCGCATTAAATTTAAAGGGACTAACCCCTGTTACCGCAGCAAAATAATCTCTAAACTTCTGGTTAAAAGAAAACCCACAGTTCAGTAATGGAGTCTCTAAAGTGATTGCTTCAGATTGAGTTTTGAGACCTTTCCTCAAAGATTTCTCTATTTTATTTCCCTGAAAATATTGTTCAATTATATAAACCAATTCTTTCTTCGTCCTTTTATACTCTAATCCAAGAGACTTGCAAATTTGGGAAAGTTCTTCTCGATACCAATAGTATTGGTTAAATTCTTCAAATGATTTTATCTCTTTAAAACTAGGTCTGTTTTCTACCAAACAATCACCTCCACCTTTCAAACCTACGATGCTAACATCAAAAAGTATACTATTGGTGTTAGAATATAATTAGTACGAAACAAAATGAGATATTCCCTTATTTGTTGTATAATAGTCCTTTACTATGGAAGTATCAAACGTTGTAGCCACAATTAATAAAGCAAAGACTTATCGTAACACCGAATCGACTTTAATAATACATTCTCTTCATGGATGAGCTTTATCAAATACGAAAAAAACTATGGAATTTACCTGGCTAAGGAGATGGAGAGATAACCATCTCCTTATAAACCACTACTATATTAAGCATCGTTCATACATTGCAAAAGCTCATAATTCTGAACATACATCTCACTATTTAGTAAGCTATATTTTTCATTTTCTAAAACTTTTATATTTATATTCGAATTGATACTATAATCTTTTTCGGAAAATCCTATTGACGAAACAATTAACTGACTAAATTGATCTGATGATTCCATAATATACTCGACTAATGCCTGTTTCTTCTCTTGGTCTGTCTCCGCATTATTAGGGCTATCAAAAACCATTGGAAATGTTGTTCCTTCAGGATTAAATATCTGTTTTAAATCATTGAGTGTTAGATACCATATAACGGTTGATAATGGTTTATTGCTTCCACTTGCACAAAAATTTTTAGATAGTTGTTCATAACTGTCAGCTTCCAACTCATTTAAATTGAATCTTATTTTTGATTTATCAATCAAATAATAGTAATTTTTATCAACAGATTTCATTTTATCTTTAACACTTTTAAATTTTTTCTTCAGTGGTTTTAGAGCCTTCTTTGTGCTGTCGATAATTCTGCTATTAATAGTCAAGTCATTATTAATCTCATCGATTAGTTTATTTAGCCCTCTGAACTTGATATAGTCTTTGATTTCCTTTTTGTTTTTACAAATCTTTTTATTATGCTCCTCCAAAGCCAGAGTTAAGTTTGAATATATTCCCTCATTTTTGAATATTTCATCTTCAATATGAGCATTTTCTGTTTTTATTGCATCTTTCAGACTAAGAGCATTATCAATATGATTATATCTCTTACTCCTTAGTTCCAAAGTTGAATCTAAAACAGAATGACATTCAGGACAAACTTTTGAATTTAAAATAGTTTTTATTTCCTTTTCTTCTTTTATTTCGAATTTAGATATTTGAGATAAAGTGATATTCTGTTCAACTAATTGATTTCTCAAGTCAACAAGCTTATTCCTTACTAAGTTCATCTCATTAATCAGCGATGAATATTTTTGAGTTTCTATATTAAGCTCATTTTCTAAGGCACTGCTTGTTTCCGGACATGAAAAACCATCCAAAATTAAATTGGTTCTGTCTTTCATTTTAATTAATTCTTCTATTTCTTCTTTCTTGCTTTTAATTTCAAGTTCTAATTCTTCTTTGTGTTTCACAAGTTCGAAATATTCTTTATTGTAAATGCCCAAATGTGAGTAAATAACATTAAGTTTAAAATTACTGAACTGAGCAAGGTTTTTAAACGAATTAAATTTTGTACCGATGTATTCATCTTGATCTAAAAAATTCAGTAAAAAACTATATGCAGGTGGTGCTATTACTAATTGATTTGTATTTTTTTGCGGCAACCATATAGAAAAATTAAATAAATTTCCCAAAAAAATCTGCTAATTCACTTCTATGAATAGTAGTAAATATAAGATTACCTTTTGCATTAAATATTTTAAATAATTTTTTTGAGATCGATAAATCGAAAAAAATCTTTATCATCCACCTTAAAAAGATAAAAATATAGACCTTATCCTTTTCTCTCCACTTCGAGTCAAAGTGCGAATCCGCACCCAAGGCATGGTATAAACTTCTTAATAAAACTGATTTTCCTCTATCTGTTCCATCTATATCACTCGATGTAATAATATTAACTCCCTTTTTAAATTCTGTTGAATAAGCCTCTTTTTTTACAACATCAAATATATATATTTTGTCAAATATAACATTCATTATAAAAATTCCTCCTGAAGCATACATATAATAAATTATTATGTATTGAACTGATTTCATATCATCAGTAAATTCCACATCAAAATCGTCATCAAATAATTTTGATATTTCTTCTAAATAACTTTCAATATCGTCTAACGAATCTTCATGTTCCGCAATATAATTATAAATTTTTATTTTTATTAATCGTAAAGACTCACTTTGCTGCATTTCAATTATATTACCAAATGCTGTATTATATCTTCTTCGTTTAGCAAATGATAGGCTATTTATATATTCTTGTGTCTCATTGATTCCATTTTTAGATTCCTTTTTATGTGCATTTAACATTTTATCAAATTCACTTCTTGTAATACCTTTGTTTTTTACAACATCTTCATAGGTACCGGAATCAAATTCATAAGAAGCTTTTTCTCTAACAGAATCAACAACCAGTCTATACAATGCATTCGGATTTTGAGGTTCTTCACCTTTAATATCAACAAAAGATTTTACTAATTTCCCTCTAATAGAATCCTCTGGATTTAATAAATCCATGTTATCAAATATATAAAACACAGTGTCTAAACACACAGTATCTAATTTTAATTCTGTACACAACTTCTTCCTAACATCATCAAGTACATCCTGATCTAAATCTCCAAAACATTGCTCAGGAAAATCAATTTCTTTATTATTGATTTTAAGTTGTTTATTACACACAATTGCTAATTTTATATTGTAGTTCGGTGAATATAAAGCATATAGTTTCCCTAAAATAGAATTATTCTCATTCTTACCTTTCTTACACAAATTATTCGAATTGTAATTACCACTTTTCTTCGTCTTTATTTGATAAAAATCCAATTCATCCTCTTTATGCAATTCTATATCACATTTAAAATCAAAAATTATCGTATATTCATTGTTCGCTCTATGTTCATCGATCATCTTACTAATTCCCCATAACAATTCTAATCTAAAGCGATTTTTAGCAATGCTTCCAGATAAATCTTTTGGTAAATTCATGTAATATTTTTCTTTATCCATAATTAACCTCATTTCAAAATCTACTTATCAATTCTTATACACTCCACGATTTCCTCAATATCACAATCCAAAGCATTGCAAATCCTAAGCAAAACATCCGTAGTAACATTTTGTCCATTTTTCATTTTATAGAATGTGCTTTTACTTACTTTTGCTTTTTCCATCAATTCGTTGTTTGTCATATCTAAATCAATCAGTTTTTTGAACAATCTTTTATAACTAAATATCCTCATTTATATTTTCACCCTCTATAATTGTATCTAAAACCACATATGGCTCTTTTTGTTTAATAAAACTATCTAATTTTGTTCTTCTGCCAAGATATAAAAAATCCATAATATCATTAAATTCCTTTATTTCTTCACTGTCCTCATTTATAATTCCATATTGCTTGTAATACGGCAATGCACTTTCAAAGTCAATATACAAATGACCTTTCGAATCTATTTCATTTCCAATTTTCATAATTTTATCAATACACAACTCATACATATTTTTATAATGCGAATTAAATCTAATTAGCTCTGCAAATTCTATCCCTTTATTTACTGCAATCTCATTAAATACTTTATCTGACATTACATCTAAATTAATTAAGTTGTTTTTTTCAACTTCAATCCATCTGATTGCTTCTTCTTTATCAAATGCTTTAACAATAGCTAATGCCAATCTATCAATAATATGAATGTTATTTGTATATTTGTAATATAAAAATATTAACACCTTATATCGCACTATTGGTGGTAATAATGAAAATGATCGTAAAACATCACTTCTTGATCCAAATTCATAAGTTTCAAAATAATTTATAAGCATGAACGAAAGCATATCCAAAAGCTTATCCACAATTTTGTCAAATTCATCAGATGTAACCTCTTCTATATACTGAGTATGTGTAAATTTATTCCCATCTTGTTTAATATTATCTAATGCTTCTTTTAAAAACTCACTATTGTTGAGTGTATCAATTTTTTTAGATATTTCATTTGCACCAATCGTCATCTTTTTACTCGGGTCAATATCTAAAATTTTTCTCACTATCACTTCTGCATACTGGCGAATGGTAGCAATTTTATTTCGATTAGATGTCTCCGAATAAAAAATATCCCCCATTAAATCTTTTGCCAATATTTGATATTTTTCATTTTCAAATTTTTTCATTCAACAACATCCCTTCAAGAAAACTATATTTACTATATTATACCATAAAAATATACTTTTTTTCATAAATATATTCTCTTTAATCTAACTCGCATAAATAAAAAAAGCCGGTGCAGTCCTAAGACCACACCGAATGCTACCCTAATAGCCATCTTAAATTAGCAACTAGAATAATTACAATATTTAATCATTCTATTCACCTCTCCAGTTTTAATGAATTTAAGATAAACTCCAGTACATTATTATTTGATAAAAATTTTTTTCCTCCTATAAATTCTTGTATAGGAAAAAAATAGTTCTAACATCAGTATATAATTCTATATCACCTAATTTCTGTAAGTTTATAAGTATTGACTCGTATTGTTTACGATAAAATTCATTGTACGAAGAATGTGATAAGCTCGGAACAGCTCCTTTAACAAAGTCTCTATTATATTCTGGTTTAAAAATAATTAATTAGTAATGCCTCAACAATATTAATCATTTGTGCTTTTTGATGGAAAAATCCTCATAAAAAAATTATTTTCAAACTCTAATTGATAGTGAGAATCGTCTTTCTTTCCTAAAGTTGTGAATAAATCCAATTGATTTAAATCTAATAGCAATATCTTAACGTCATATTTCAATTTACTAGAAATACAGTCTGCTAAAATTATTTGCAACTTTTCATGATTCTTCAATCTATCAATAGCATCCCTATTGTTTTTACTTCCTCCAAACGCTTGACCAATATACAATATTCTAAACTTAGGAATTATATCAAGGTTATTTAAATAAAAATAATCAACAGGATACTTATCTACGCCATTCACTATCATAACTCTCTTATCCATAGAAATTTCCATTGTCAAATTTTTAAATAAATTCTTTTTCTTGATCAACTACTGTCCAATTACATTCAATAATTTCTCCATCTTCCGATTCCAATTTCACAAATAATTTACCATTTTTTTCATCTATAATTTTAGTATCATTAACATCGCTTGGGTTTATTAATTCGCAATAATTCAACATAAATTCTGATAAGCGATTAGCTTGTATACTAGACATTTACATAAACCTCCTCGTATTATAAACCTATTATAACATGCCCATACCATATAATGCCATAACATAAAATATTACAATCTTGTAATTAGTGTATTTCTATTAAGGTTCACTTTGCCTTTTCTTTTGATATATTCTTAAATATTGAACACATTCTTTTTATCATAGTCCTCCAATAACTTGTAATTTTTGTGCTTTGTAATATCAAATTTATATGATAGAAACGGTCTGACACCTCGAAGATGGAAAATACATTTACTGCCATCCATAACGGTTATCCCATCTTGGCTCATTAACTCTTTTCCAGTCTTTTGATAATTCAGTCCATAACTATTGGCATTGGATCTGGTTTCAGAAATGTTATATAGATCTATAGTTTTTTTACCCAGTGTTTTAGACAGCTCTTTAAGTGTTGTCTTTTCCTCTCCACCAAGAAACAAAGTGCTATCACAACTATCTATAATAGTATCTGCATTATCCTTGTAAATTGCCTTTAGCTGGGATTGTGCCTGCAAGATAATACTTGCTGAAATTTCTCTTGAACGAATTGTCGCTATTAACTTTTCGAACTTTGAAATTAAGCCGATGTTGACACTCTCGTCAAGTAAGCACCTTACATGAACAGGTAATCTTCCTCCATACTCATCATCTGCCTTATCACAAAGTAGGTTAAATAGCTATGAGTACATGACAGACAACACAAAGTTAAAAGTATCATCTATATCTAAAATAATGATAAACAGTGCTGTCTTTCTATCTCCAAGAGTATCAAGCTCAAATTCATCTTCTTTCATCAAATCCCTAAGCTCCTGAATATCAAATGGAGCAATCCTTGCACCATATGATATAAGAATAGACTTTGCTGTTTTTCCCGCAGCAAGTTTGTACTTTTTATATTGCTTGACTGAAAGTGTGTAGTTTTTTTCTTTTCCAATGCTTCAAATAGTCTATCGATGGGATTCATGTATGTTTCATCATCTTCTCTGGCTTTTGAAACGTTTATCATATCAAGGAGTTTTGCGAAGTTCTTTTCTTCCCTTAGAGCTTCATTAAAAATATAACTATCAAAACCATATAGTAGAGCTTTTCGGCTTTGACTCAAAATTCTTCACCTGCTTTTTCACCCTTTTCCTTTGTGTTTGCAATGATTGTCTGCACTAATTTGAGTATACCTTTTTCACTTCTGAGATAGGCTAATGGATTGTACTTCATGCTCTTTTTGAAGTTGATGATATTTAAAATTTTTATCTCATATCCATTATTTTCAAGCATCTTGCCACATTCAACGACTATCGTTCCCTTAGGATCTGTTACGCAATATGAAGAGTTCATTTGCATTAGGGTCGGTTTTACATAAAATCTCGTCTTACCTGAGCCAGAACCACCAATAACAAGTACATTTTTGTTACGAGCATACTTTGGATTAGCAGGTCTTCCATTCATTGTTAATCGTTCAGTTTGGGTAAGCAAAATGTTATTTTGAAACTTTTCATCGATATTTGGCTGACTATCTTTTATTTTTACCCATCTTGCTTAACCATACTCTTTCCCCTGCCTAGACTTTTTTGCATTTTCCCTTTGGTATAGACAATAAATTTAATTAGAACTACCACTCCCACGCCCATTAAAATGTCAGAAGGATGAATGTTTGGAATAAAGCTCATGGTATTAAGCTCTAATATTCCTAGAAAGATTTTATCTATTACATCGCCACCCGTATAGACTCGTACATAATGAGAAAAAATATTGCCAACATAGAAAAATGCAAGATAGGGAATATTCTGCTTTAGAAACTTTTCCTTATCTTGCACCTTAAATAATCCTTTAATGTCTTTTAGTATTTTATCTATCATAGGCTCTACTCTTTTTGTTTATTCTTGACTTTATCTTTAGAAACAGTGTTTTTAGCCATCTCCTTGAACTTCTCAATATTTTTATGAATGGACTCTTTCCTTTTCGATTCTGAAAGAGCGTGTTTGAAGGCTTTTTCCATTACTTTCATATCTTTTGCCTGAAAGAATACGGAGTATTTTCTGTTTTCTTTATCTTTCATCACGGAAAACTTAACCCCATATCTGTTCAGCTCTTTTTCAGTTCCTTCAGTTCCATCCTCATTAATTACATAATGCTTTTAAAACTGCTTAAAATGCAGGGTTTTCACGATTTCACTCTTTGTAGTAAACCTACACAGTCCACATGCGCAGTCATCGGGAACATATCCACGGGTTGCACGTACTGTGCCTCGTAGCCTCGTTCCTTGAAGTGTACTAGGTCGCGAGCAAGCGTTGCTGGGTTACAGCTCACGTACACGATACGCTCAGGAACTGTTGCACACGCTACTTCGATAAAGGCAAGGTCAAGCTCTTTGCGCGGTGGATCCACCACAATCACATCTGGCTGGATGCCTTCTTCCTTCCAGCGTGGCATGATTTTCTCAGCCGCACCCGTTTCAAAGTGCACATTCGTCACACCGTTTAGTTTCGCATTTTCCTTGGCCATCACAATCGCATCATACACGATTTCCATAGCATAAACTTTCTTGGCATCGCGGGCAAAGGCCAAGCTCATCGTCCCGATTCCGCAATACGCATCCACGACCGTCTCTCCGCCCTACTGTAGGACTTTCACTAGCTAATTTTTCTTGTTAAATCAGTTTAAACAAGCAGTAATACCGCCTCAATATGTGGTGATATTTTTCTTTATACTAATAGACGAAAGGCAATGACTATGATTTTGATATGATACTGTGGAACGGAGAGTTGATCACTTTTTCCAAAAGAAACAACATCCATTCTATAATTTAAAATCCTTTTCCTTACTAATTCTATTACTGGCCAATATGGTATAAACTAAATAACTGACAAAAATGATAATAAAAATAACATTAATTTTTAACACAAAATAAAGGTTTAACAAATTTGCGAACGCGTGAAATAAAAATACAGTACCCAACAGATTTCGTTTGTCGATAAAGAAGCCCTAAAACAAAAACTTAAAAAAATAATGTATATATAAAAAATAAGATAAAAGGAAATCCTTGATGACTTTCTCCAACTATAAACCATAAAGGAAGATGCCAAATTCCCCAAATTAATCCTACAATCAAATTAGATTGCCAATATGTATATTTTTTATCAAGTAACGGTTGTAATATTCCTCTCCATCCTAATTCTTCATGTCCACCACCAAAAAAAATTAGTTGTATAAAGAATAATGGCATCAGATAAATTGATACTCCATTTAATTCTAAGGAAGATACAGAAAATAGTATCAAAATTGCTAACATATGAATAATGAAATAAATACTACTATTTTCTCTCTTATTAAATAAGAAATGTTTAAATTTTACATTTTTACTTTTCAAATAAAATCCACTTGCAATAGCTGGTCCAAGTGCACCAACTATATGTAATGTTCTCCCTATAAACGTCTCTAATCCCAAAATAGTAAATTGTGTAAATATAGCAAGAAGCCCCCAAGCTATATAAGTAATTCCAAATGTAAAACAAAGATAATTTTTTAAATCCTTTTTGTCAGTTTCAGTCATTGTATCTTCCTTAGCTTGATTTTTTATTGAATAATATTTTTACTGCTTCTTAGTTGCTCTCGATTTATAACTAACTATATTCTATCACAAAAATGCAAAAAAGCCTTACAATCAAGGCTTTTCATTATTGTTTCATTACAAGTTTTTTATGCTTTTATAAGCAATCCTACAGTTCGGACTTACTGTATCATCTCGTCGGTACCCATCCTCATTCTACGAGTCCTATCGCATGGGCGGAACATCTCCTTCTACTTCGCTGATGCCTCAGCTCGCACAAACAATGCCACAGGTAATATTCAGCTTTTATACTAATAAACAAAAGGCTATTAAAAACATTTTAAAATGATACTGTGGAACGGAAAGTTGATCACTTCTTCCAAAAGAAACATCATCCATTCTATAATTTAAAATCCTTTTCCTTACCAATTCTATTACTAGCCAATATAATATAAATTAAATAACCAACCAAAATGATAATAAAAACAACATAGCAGCCAGTCTTACAACTTACTACTTTTCATATGATAATTTACAAATGTCTTTCCAGCCACTCGATCTTTTTAAAATCCTTATTGTTATTGTGATCATTTCGATAGGAGTCTTGAGAAGAAGCTTTGTAAATACTTAGATACTGCTCCAGACTTGGAAGACGAAAAGTGATGCCTTCAATGTGAATAAGCTCTATATCCGATTCCGAAACTCCTGCAAAATCAGGTAAGGAATCGATACTTCCAAATTCAACACTCACTCTATCCTTTTTGAATTCATGCTCATGAATATCTATTAAGACGTAGCCTAAGTCTTTCATCACTTTCATTATCTTGTCCCAGTCATAAATTCTGAGATGATCAGGTGCTTCCCAACCTCTAGGGTCACCAGGCACATGAATGTCAATGTCAGACGGCTCCCAATTTTCTTTCGTTCTAAACTCCAATCCCAAAGAACCCATCAGTGTTGGTGTAATTCCAACTCGATTTAAATGGAAACAAATGGTTTTAAATTCTTCAAATAAGAGACTCATGTATACTCAAAACCTTTCATATAAATGTTCGTTATTTCTACTTTATTACCTTGAACAAAATCATCTTCATTTTCTAGAGTGTATCCAGTTATTTTGGATACAAATTCTTTTCCTTACTAATTCTATTACTCGCCAATATTGTATAAATTAAATAAGCAATAAAAATGATAATAAAAATAACATTAATTTTTAACACAAAATAGAGATTTAACAAATTTGCGAACGCATGAAATAATATACAGTATCCCACAGATTTCGTTTGACGGTAAAGAAGCCCTAAAACAAAACTTAAAAAAATAATGTATATAAAAAAATAAAAATAAAAGGAAATCCTTGATGACTTTCTCCAACTATAAACCATAAAGGCAGATGCCAAATTCCCCAGATTGATCCTACAATCAAATTAGATTGCCAATAAGTATATTTTTTATCAAGTAACGGCTGTAATATTCCTCTCCATCCTAATTCTTCATGTCCACCACCAAAAAAATTAGTTGTATAAAGAATAATGGCATCAGATAAATTGATACTCCATTTAATTCTAAGGAAGATACAGAAAAATAGTATCAAAATTGCTAACAAATGAATAATGAAATAAATACTACTATTTTCTTTCTTACTAAATAGAAAAATGTTTAAATTTTTATATTATTCCTTTTTCAAATAAAAAAAGCCACTTGCAATAGCTGGTCCAAGTGCACCTACTATATGTAATGTTCTTCCTATAATCGTTTCTAATCCAAAAATATGAGATTGCGTAAAGATGGCAAGAATCCCCCAAGCTATATAAGTAATTCCAAATGTACAATAAAGATAATTTTTTAAATTATTTTTGTCAATTTCTGTCATTTTATCTTCCTTATTTTTGATTATTTTATATGTAATATTTGTTACTGCTTCTTAGTTGCTCTCGATTATAACTACCTATATTCTATCACAAAAACACAAAAAAAGCCTTACAATCAAGGCTTTTCAGTATCCCTTTTGTTAGAAGGTTTTTAAGCATTTACCAGCAAAGCTACACACTCAGCGGTTCGCTGTTGCCGTATCGTTTCGTCGTAAACTTCTTACTCTACGACAGCTATCCCATGGGCAGATCATCTACTTCTACTTCGCTGATGCCTCAGCTCGTACAAGCAGTGATACTGCCTCAACATGTGCTGAGAGCTTTCTTCTATACTAATAGACGAAAGGGTGTGAAAATGATTTTTAAATGATACTGTGGAACGGAACAGTAGCCCTAGTATTGACTACTGTCGTTTCTATTCATATTGGCTATTCTAGGACTGAGATGAAAAAATCTATAAATGCTCAGAATAAAATTGAACCCGCAAATCTCCCCAAAACAATGGTGAGTCATGTACTTGTATTATTCCGAAAAAATACACCTCTGGTGCAGTGAGACAAATTGGTGTATCTTATAGTGGCTTCGTAGATGAAAGCTATACTCTACTATCACTCTTTGATGATGTAGAACAAATTGAAAAAGATAATAGACTTCAGACAGCTATTGATGTTGTCAGAGAACAGTTTGGTTTTTTAGCCATACAAAAAGGAACCGTCCTAACTGAAGGTTCCAGAAATATTGAACGCAGTAAACTTATCGGTGGTCATTCCGCGGGTGGATTGGAGGGATTAAAATGAAACAAGAAAAAAATACAGTACAATTTTCAGAAATCCGTAGCAAAGGATGTAATGATATTGAAATGCTTGAAAGATTTTTACATGGAATCGTTGAAACAGCAACTTCAAAACTTCGTCAGAGAAAACTCAAAACAACTGAAATATCGATACGACTAGTACATGCTAAATCTGAAAACCGATTACCATTGGAATTTACATTTAGCATTAAGCCAACAAGCTCATCTGTGATAATCTATACTGAGGTAATCAATCGCTTTAAAGAATGTTACACAGGTGGGGGAATTCAAGGTTTTACGATTCAATTTGATAAAAATACCCTTGCCTCTGCATAGAAAGGATTTGATATGATTGACCGTTCATATTTACCATTTCAATCAGCAAGAGAGTACCAGGATACAAAGATGCAAAAATGGATGGGCTTTTTCCTATCTGAACATGCATCAGCACTCTCTGATGATACAAACAAAGTAACGTACATGTCTGACTTATCACTAGAGAAGAAATTATTACTCCTCAGTCAAGTATACGCCGGGCAGCTACGCACACGCATTCAAGTGATTGAAAAAAACAAGCGTGTTTCCTACACTGGAACAATACCAAGTCTGACCAAAGATTTCATTTTGATAAAAAAACTACAACAGGTCACATCAATTTGAAATTAAAAAGACATTATTAGTATTGAACTTGTCGAGGAGGTGCTCTATGAATCAGCTTGAGTTTCAGCGTAATCACCTACAAATGGACTATTATAGCGAGAGCTACCAAGATTTTTGAACGTGACTTCTACCGCTACTCTAACATGAATATTCCATTGACCTTCCTAACTGATGATATCCTAAAAAAACAATGGCGACTTCACGTAAGAATTACTTTGTCCTCAATAAGGAAAAAGTCCAGAGATAACCGCGATCACTTCTTCATATTTGAAGTAAGTACCGTAGATGAGAATCCGCTAATCTATCATTATACATATAAGAAAAACTACAATATATTTAGCAGAAAAAAATAGGAGCAGTTCAATTGACTGTTCCTATTTTTTTAATATTCATAAAATCTAAAGTCTTTATACTCTTTAACAATGGAGTCGCCAACCAGAACAGACTATACTGACCAGCGACTACCTTAAATTTAATGTTTCAGATTTATTTTCTTATCTCTAATTTCATAAACTACATCTGCTACATTTTCGAGTAATCGTTTATCGTGGGTGATAAACACGATAGTTCCAGTGTACTCCTTCATTAGTATTTCCAAAAGCCTCTAAACTTGGTATGTCAAGGAAGTTACTGGGTTCATCCATTATTAGGATGTTATATCTACCCATGAGCATTTTAGCAAGCAACAATTTTATAATTTCTCCACCGCTTAAAAACAGATAAACTTTTTTTCCAATATCGTTCTGTTTGAACCCCATAGATGCTAGCACTGAACGAATTTCTGATATATTGTAGTCACAATCCTTCTGCATAAACTCCATAACATTCTGATTACTGTTGTACTTGTAACCATTCTGTGCAAAGTAACCTATTTTTTTTGCCTTAGGCGAAATAGAAATTCCTTCTTCATGGTTTAAGATCATTTGGATTAAAGTTGTTTTTTTCCGATTCCATTACCACCAGTTAACGCCACTTTTTGCTCCTAACGGAATTTGAAAAGATGCATTTTCAAACAGAGCCTTATCCCCAAATACTTTATTAATTTCTGCACCGACTATAGGGTATGGATTATGGAGCTCCAATGCTTTACTTTGCCTGAAACGAATTCTGCGAATGCCTTCCGGAGCTTCTACTTTTCCTAAGGCCGCAATCCTGTGCTCTAGGGTTTTAGCAGCATTATACATCTTTTTTTCCTTACTTCCTATTGATTTTTTTGATGAGCTAAACGCCCTCCGTCTTCAGTACTTTTTCTTTGAAGAACCTTTTTGCCTTCTGTTCTATTTTTACGAGCCTGTTTTTCGCTTTTTCCTCCGCAGCCCTTTCCAATCGGGCACGTTCCGCAATAAATTGTTCGTATTCTGCAGCTTGGCTCTTACGTTCTTCCTCTTTCTGACGAAGATAATCAGAATAGTTTCCCCAATACTCAGTGATTTTGCCATCTTTCAGTTCCCATATTTTATCTACTATTTCATCAAGAAAATAGCGGTCATGGCTAATAACTAACAGTGCACCTGTAAAATATTTTAGCTGTCCTATTAGAAAATCAATTCCTTCACGGTCTAAATGGCTCGTAGGTTCATCCGCTAAAATACCATGAACCTGTGCCGATAAGGCCTGTGCTATTTTAAGCCTTGTTTCTTCACCACCGCTCATAGTCTGTATATTTAATTGCTCAACACCTAGCTTGCCTACAAGTGCAAAATCTTTTTCCTCCTGCAGAGTTACTTCGTCCAACTGGGGAATATAGGCAAGTTCACCCAGACGATTCATTTTACATCCTGGGGGAGTTAATTCTCCTAAAAGTACCCTGAGTAAAGTGCTTTTTCCAGCACCATTTGCTCCTACTAAACCAATACGGTCATAATCATATACTTCTAATTCATTTATATCTAAAACATCGCGTCCTTTGAATTCCACACGAATGTCTTTTGCTTTTAATATTAATTCCATAACATTTCCTCCAATATTGTTTATTTTAAATCTAATTTTCTAACCTCAGTTATCATTTGGCAAACTATAGCAATGCCAATAATTAAAATACCTGATAGTAAAAACCAATGATTTACACCGATTTTATCAGCAAAGAATCCAGAAAGAATTAACCCAATTGGCATAGCAAGTGACATGATACTTCCGATCAAAGAAAATACACGTCCTAAATATTCAGGCTTAATTTTCTCCTGAAAAAGAGCTGTTTGCACACCGCTATAAAATGGCACCGAAAGCCCCATTATTGCACAGCAAACTACGAATATTACAAATCCATTTGGAGGAAGTATTCCCGAAACGGCTAAACTGGTCCCCATTATAAAAAATGAACTTGTTATTAGTAATACATGCTTTTCGAAGCCCCCTAATCTTCCTAATAATAAGCCTCCTGCTAGCATCCCAAATGCAAAGGAAATTTCCGTAATAGAAATATGCACAGGCGTTCCATTAAAGCGTTCCATGCTTATTAAAGGAAATAGTGCATTGATTGGCATATAAACAAAAGTATATAGTGTTCCTAAGAGTAATAAGGCAAACAATCCTTTGTTTTGTCTCAGAACCACAACTCCTTCTTTCATCTCCCTTATGAAATTTGGTTCTAAACTTTGCACTTGATTACCCAGCTTAGGTATACGTACAATTGCTACCGTAATAGATGCAATCACAGCACCCAATACGTCGATGGCAATAATAGCATTTAAATCCCAAACGGAGTATAAGAGTGCTGCAACTGCCGGACTAACAATATAGCTTATAGACTGCAAAGACTGACTATAGCCTGCGCATTTCGTTAGCTGTTCTTCTGGTACTAAAAGTGGTGTAACCGCATTGAGTGCTGGGGTATGAAAAGCTGTTCCAATGCTACGGATAAACAATACTATCATAATCATCCAGACAGGTAGCTCCATACAGAATGCAACAATAGCAAGCACTGCACCAGCTGCTGCGATAATTAAATCGGCACCAATCATTATCTTCTTCCTATCATGACGATCCACTAGCACACCAATGGCAGGTCCCAAAATCGCATAGGGTAAAAAACCTACTAATGAAGCCATAGACAAGACCATCGCAGATCCTGTTTTTTCTGTAAGGTAAAAAATAATCGCCATTTGCAGGATGGCACTAGTGATTAATGATACTGCTTGCCCTGCCCATATTGCATAAAATTTTCGTTTCCAATTGTTGTATTTTTCCATTTATATTATCTCCTGCATATTATTTTGCTTGAATTTCTATTTTGAATAGCATTCTAGGCAATAAAAAATGCAGGCCAAACCCCACAATGTGGCTTTTGGTCTGCATACATACAATTTGGAAACATTCATATTAAAGACATAGTTAAATAAAGGTATAGTTAAATAACCAATATCCTCACCGTAACTAATGAATGCTCAATATCGTATAAATAAGCACAACAAAAAAGCCTATCATCGGGTATAGATTCTGCTTTTTTTATTGCCAGCTTATCTTAAACGCATTGAGGCTGTCATAGTTTCGGTTCCTCCTACATCTTTGTTTATATCAATTTATAGTATAACACAACAAGATGATATGTTCAATATAAAAGTTATGGAATGAGACTCATACTTCCAATTCGATGCCAGATTTAAAGGATATGACGAAGTTTTCTTCATAGACTGTAACGCTCTGGATTATCTTCCTTAGTAGCAAGCGATTAGCTTTCACAAAATCTTCTGTTTGTAGTTTTAAAAAAATTCATCAGGATTTTCTAACTCAACCTCAAAAATATTTCATTTTACATTCCCTCATTTCATTTATTGATAAATTGAGTTTGCAAAAAGAGTGGACAATTTTTGTCTACTCTTAACCTTTAAAAATAGTTTTTTTAATCGATTTGAAGTTGCCTAAATTATTACTTATTCGGTAAAATGAAGTATTGCTTTCAACAGATTTCCTTCAACTACACTTCACTTGATTCAAACAAGGTGGGTACATTTCTATTCCCACAAACTCCTTGTCAATGGAAACAAACACGTACCCACAGGGTAAATGGAAATAGAAACTGATAATTTCTAGCTATCACTTCTACTCATTCCAAAAATTTTCTCACTCTGATACTTACCCACCATAAAGCAAAAAGCCTTGCAATCAAGGCTTTCATTATCCCTTTCGTTCAAAGGTTTCTAAGCTTTTACGAGCAGAGCGACACACTCAGCGGTTCGCTATCTCCGTTCTGTCTGCGTGCTAGCACTTGTCAATCACGGACAGCTATCGCATGGGCGGAAGTAAATGCTAATCTTCGTCGTTTTACTCCTTGACTAGCAAACTTACCGCCTCAACATGGTGCGTTTGCGGAAATAGGTCCACCGGCTGGACTTTCTTCAATTTGTAGCCCAATTCTTGGTAGAGTTTGATATCACGCGCCATGGTGGCGACATTACATGAGATATAGGCGATGCGATCAGCTCCTGTTTGAGCGCTCGCTTTGATAAAGCTTTCGGTCAAGCCTTTGCGTGGTGGGTCGACCAGGATGGCAGTTGGTTGGATACCTTCCTTGAGCCAATTCTTCATGGCATTTTCAGCTGTGTTACAAACATAGTGGGCATTGGTGATACCGTTCAATTCTGCGTTCTTCTGGCTATTTTCTACTGCTTCTGGGATGACTTCGACTCCATAAACTTCCTTAACATGATTAGCAACAGATAATCCAATAGTTCCGATTCCTGAATAGGCATCGATCACTACATCGTCTTCTCTTAACTCCGCAAAGTCAATGGCTGTCTGATAAAGCTTCTCTGCCATTTCTGTATTGACCTGATAAAAGGCTGGTCCAGAGATTTGGAAGCTATTCCCCAACATTTGGTCCGTAATGTAATCTTGACCATAGAGAACCCGCCATTCTTTTCCAAAAATGGCATTGGTATTCTGGTCATTGATATTTTGCATGACAGACACAATCTCTGGGAACTGCTTGATGGCTTGTTCAATCAACTGTTCAACTCGGAAAATTTTAGGACGAGTGGTCACCAAAATAACCATGATTTGTCCTGAATGATGGCCACGACGAACAACAAGGTTGCGAATCAAGCCAGACTGTTCCTTCTCATCATAGGGTTTTAAGTCATAGCGACGAAGAAAATCACGTAAAGCCACAATAACTTGGTCAATGACTGGATCCTGGATATAAAAATCTTCAAGAGGCATCAGATCATGAGAATTCTTACGGAAGAAACCAGTCTCCAGAACACCATTGACTCGACGAACAGGAACCTGAGCCTTGTTACGATACTTGACAGGATTTTCCATGCCAAGAGTATCTGCGACCTCTATATCCGTGATTCCAGCAATCTTATATAGGCTATCTTTTACTTGCTTGGTTTTAAACTTGAGTTGCTCTGGATAAGCTAGATGTCCCAAGTCGGCAATGCCTGAACGCAGGTAAGCCAAATCTAAGTCTTGATTACGATGTGGAGATTGTGTAAGATATTCCTCGACTTTACCAAAGCCAACCTTCTTATTGACTTTAAGGACACGCATAAGGATTTTTTCAGTCGGCAGAGCATTCTCTACAAAAAAGACCAAGCCATCTACCTTGGCCACTCCTGCACCTTCATGTGTCAAATCGACAATCTCTACTTCTACAATATCATTTTTCTTCAACATATTTTTCTCTTTCTATAAGCCGACAAAAAAAGACGGCAACAATCCTGTTACCATCTATTATACCATGAATTGACCTAAGCACCAAAACTCTTGAAGAAATCAAGGATAGCTTGCCAAATTGAGCTAAGGATGTTTCCACCATCTTGAATAGCTTTATTGGCATCAAAGTTTAGGTCGATATTGCTGAAACTATCACCTGCTTGCGCAACAATACTTTGTTTCAGATCTTTTAGCGTCTTTAGTAAAGTCTTCGTTATTTAAAATATCACTTTTTGAAAGATTAAAGGCAAAGTTGATGATGACATTGACTTGGTTGCCTGTAACAACTTGATCAAGTTTGTAGTTCTTCAAAGTATCTTCAACAATCTTACGAACATCATCTTCTGTAAGTTCACCTTTAGACTCTTTAGCCTTAGCGACTGCAGCCTTGATATCAGCAAGGGCTACGTTCAGTTTATTAGCATCAAAGCCTGATTTGTCCTTGTTTTCATCATTAATATCAGACAAGGCCTTAAGCTCTTGCTGAGCCAAGTCTTTATTTTCTTGAGGTAATTTTACACCATTTGACTCAAGGGAATAGTAAATACCTGCTAGGGCACTTTCACCAGTAACTGGAATTGGAGCTGCAACGGTGATACGTGCGTGCTCGACACCCAAGGTAACAGCAGCATTACGGTACATGTCTTGGGTCACTTTTGTGATATTTTCAGGTGTCTCAATCTTGACCTCAAGTGGAGATTTTTCTCCTAATTTTTGAATTTTTGCTGATGAATAAAGTTGAAGACTTGAATCGTTTGCGACATTCATAATTTTTGAGTAGACCTCTGGTGTCATAGTCTTCAAATCTTTAGTATCTTTTGAGGCATCATAGCCAAGTTTTTTAAGTGTTTGATTTTTTTGATCTTCCGTTAATGAAGAACCCAAGACGTACTCAGGTTGAACATAGGTTTCATCAATTACTTTTTGAACATCAGTAGCTGCCTGGGCGCTTTGCAGTGTTGCAACTGCTAAAAGTACTGCAGCGCTAGTCAGAAAGAATTTCTTTCGCATGAGACGTTCCTCCTTTTCTACTCTAGCATATTAAAGTATCCTTAAAGAAAACTTATAAAAGCACCTAGGAATTCTAGATGCTTAAAATAGATTAAAAATTTTCATAATATAGAGATTTAGCTGAACCTGTCTAGAGTAATAATAGTTTCCCCCATCCACATAAAGTTCTCCACCTTGAAAAATAGAAATGGGATTGATGTAGCGATAGGTTTTCCCTGTTGTATTTCCTAATATAGGCGCAACTGTATCTCTGGAGTATTGCTTAGCTAGGACAAGAGTATTCTTTTTCCCATTCTGGGCGATAAAATCGATATAAGCAGGTCCAAAGTTATAAGCTTGAATGGCTGTCCAGACATCCACTCCTTTTTCTTGAGCTAAATAGAGATTTTCTGTCAAAGTTTGAACCCCTTGCCGAATACTACTTGCATTATCGTTTATGGTATCAGTAGAGCCACTAGCAGATTCACTTGACTGCATCACGTCTCCTTCTTTACCCTTAGTTTCTGTATAAATCATGGCGAGCACAAGCTCTTCGTTTGCTGGGGTATCTCCTTCATTCAAGATTTCGCGAACCATGGGTTGGTAGGTCATGACTTGTTTGACATCCTGACGAATCAGATAAGCTTTATATCCAGCGAAAAGGAAGACTGCTAGTACCAGCATTCTTCGTATAAATTTAAACATTATTTATTTTGTATATCCTCGATGTTTTTGATTAAGATAGAATAGGTTCCATTATCGTTTTGAATGAACTCAACTGATTCCGCATCTTGATAGACATTGTTTGGTACGACGAGTTCAATCCCGTTTGACAAGGAAAGTTTCTGATTCTCAAATCTCTTTAACTGACGACTGGCATCAATCTCATCAAACTGTACTGGCTCTGGTACTGCTTCTTTGACCTGGTCAATGAAGCTAAGTCGAGCAGTAAGATTATTGTCAAAAAGATCATTAGCTAATTTTTCTGGAGAGAGCTCATTATTCTCTTCAAGATTATTGAAAATTGCTGATTTAACCTTGGATTGAAATTGAAAATCATCTGTGTTAAAGGTTTCGGCAATCTTTTGAGCCGTTTTTTCTAGTTCCTTAATGGATTTCTTAGGTGAAATCTTTGGTTGTGCTTGAATAAGATTCTCAGAAAAATAGTTTAAAAAGGCTCCATTATACTTGATGCGTTTTTCAATCAAGTGATACTTGCGACTTTGAAGATTAACAACTAGAGCTTCATCTGCTCCAGTTCCAAAACCTGGTAGATTATTCTGAGTCAGTTTGATTGGATTGTCAACCTCGCCACCCAAGTGTGTCAAGGTTTCACGCAATGCAATTCGTAGAAAGGCAAAATGGTCTACTCCCTCTTTTGAAAACTGGACAAAAACCAAGTCATTAGTCTTTTGGTTTTCAGATACAGAGAATTCCTCTTTCCAGAGATTAGCAATTGTAACAGATGTTTCCATTAAATCTTCTGTGATGTGATTGAAAAAAGGATTATCCTCTTCAAAAATACCAGTTTTGGCATCATCCGAATACACACGCTCCACTTTTTTACGCAAGTATTCCTCGATTTTAGGAGTGATATTGAGAAACTTATCCGCTAGGAACAACTCTGTGTCATCAGGACTGAACTGATGGATAATGGCTTTCTTAATATAAATATCCATAAAATATTAGTCCTCATATAATGGGAAGGCGTCTGTCAAGGATTTGACTGCACTTCTCACTTCTTCTAAGACAGCTTCGTTTTCTGCATTCTTAAGGGCTTTAATAATAAGTTCAGCAACTTGACGGCTTTCTTTTTCACCAAAACCACGAGCAGTAATTGCAGCCGCTCCGATACGAATACCACTTGTCTTGAATGGTGACAATGTTTCGTAAGGGATTGAGTTTTTATTAAGGGTAATGTTGACCTCATCCAATAAGTTTTGGGCTACTTTTCCACTTTCTACAACCTTTGTGACATCCACTAAGAAGAGGTGGTTTCAGTACCGCCAGAGATAATGCGGAAATCAGGATCTTGCAGGAATACTTCAGCCATGGCCTTGCTGTTCTTGATGACATTAGCAGCATATTCTTTAAAGGCTGGATCCAATACTTCTTTAAAGGCTACAGCCTTAGCAGCAACAACATGCTCTAATGGTCCACCTTGGATACCTGGGAAAATAGCGGAATTAATTTTCTTTGCAAGATCTTCGTCGTTTGTCAAAATCAACCCACCACGTGGTCCACGAAGAGTTTTGTGAGTCGTTGTCGTTGTGATATGTGCGTATGGAACTGGATTTGGGTGAAGACCAGCTGCAACCAAGCCAGCAATGTGGGCCATGTCGACCATGAGTTTTGCGCCTACAGCATCCGCAATTTCACGGAATTTAGAGAAATCAATAATGTGAGAATAGGCTGAGGCACCAGCAACGATAAGTTTTGGTTGCACTTCTTGAGCTTGTTTTAAGATGGCGTCAAAGTCCAATAGCTCTGTCTCCGGATCAACGCTATATGAAACAAAGTTATAGGTTTGACCTGAGAAACTGACAGGAGCTCCGTGAGTCAAGTGCCCACCCGCAGCTAAATCCATCCCCATAACAGTATCACCTGGTTCAATCAAGGCCATGTATGCTGCACAGTTAGCTTGACTTCCTGAGTGAGGTTGGACATTGGCAAATTTAGCACCAAAGATTTCTTTCGCACGTTCAATAGCTAGACTTTCGATAACATCCACTACATCAGTACCACCATAGTAACGACGTCCCGGATAACCTTCAGCGTATTTATTGGTTAAGATTGACCCTTGAGCTGCCATAACAGCCTTAGATACAACGTTCTCCGAAGCGATTAATTCAATATTATTTTGTTGGCGTTCCTCTTCTTTGGCAATGGCATTCCAAAGTTCTGCGTCATATGTTTTAAAATCATCTTTGTCAAAAATCATAGTTTTTCTCCTTTAATTAACTTAATAAATCGTTTCTGCACTTTATCACAGGTATAACCAACTTTTTCATAAAATGCATGTGCACCTATACGATGGTCTGCAGAGTTTAAACGTATAAACTTATAGCCACGTTTTTTTCTGCTTCTTTGCTCTAATCCCTTCAAGTAAAGTTTTACCGATTCCTTTACCTTGTGTTTGAGGCAAAACAGCTAAAAGCTAGGATGTTAAAACCTGGTTTTTGAATAAAGAGATTCATAAACCTCAGCATGTACATACCCAAGTAAGTCATGGCTGGTCGGTTCCTCAAACCCCAGTAGGAAGTGATGGGGGTCTTGAGACAACTTAGCTAGTTGACTAGCCGTTTCCTCAGGGCTAAAATCATAACCTAAAGCATCTTTGTTAATCTCATGAATCGATGCAACATCTGTTGCTTTCAAATGCACGTAGCATATCATACCTCCTCAAAAGGAATTTCAGGTATCTTGGCAAGGATATCTTCTCGAGTTATCGAACCTTGGCGTAGAATCTTAACCTTACAAGCAGATAAGTCTAAAATAGTCGAATCTTGACCTGTTAAAAAAGCATCATCTTCTATCCCCAGAACCTCTTGTCCAAAGTCTTTTAAAATTTCTTTAAAGCTAACACCGCTTGTATGTCCTGAAATATTTGCAGACGGGCCGATTAAGGGACCAAACTCACGAATCAATTCTAGAGTGACAGGATGACTCGGCATCCGAAATCCAACAGTCGTTAAGTCTGAATTGATCCCAGTAAGGGACCTTGTCATTAGCTTCTAGGATAATGGTCAATGGACCAGGAAGAAAACTATCAACAAGTTTTTGTAAATAAGGTGGCTGATTCTTAGAAAAGTTCAAGATATCGTCTAGATGAGCGACATTGAGATTAAGTGCCTTGTCTCTAGGGCGACGTTTGAGCTGATAAACGTGGTCAACAGCCTTTTTATCCAATGCTTTTGCAAAGAGACCATAAACTGTTTCGGTCGGCAAAACTACTGCTCCACCCTTTTCCAACTCTTGCTTAATTTTCTCCATCATCAATGACTACCATCCTATCTTGGCCAAATTGGTCTTTGAGCGTTCGAACTCGCTTCTCGGGAAGATTTTCCATAAAGAGAGCGGGCACATTTTGACCTTGTTTGTAGCCAATTTCAAGATAAATCTTACCACCATCATTTAGATAATCCTTGGAGTCTTCCGCGATTCTACGGTAGATAGCTAGGCCATCCTCGTCAGCAAAAAGTGCCAAATGTGGTTCTGAATGCAAAACATTCAAGCCAACTTCTTCCTCATCTGCACGAGAAATGTATGGTGGATTGGATACAATTATATCATATTTTGAAGAAATTTTAGAGAAACAGTCAGATTTGATAAAAGAGAGATTTAGATTTTGAACGTTAGCATTCTCTGTTGCAAGCTCTAATGCATCCTGTGAAATATCCGCTGCCGTAACCGACCAATCTGGCCTATTTTTAGCTAAAACAAGGGCTATTGCACCGCTACCTGTTCCGATATCTAGTACTTTTAGATTTTTCCTTTAGGATTTCTCGGTCTAGGATGAGGTCTACTAACTCTTCTGTCTCTGGGCGAGGAATCAAGACCCGCTCATCAACCTTTAACTGCATCCCAAAAAATTCTGCATGACCGATAATGTACTGGGCAGGAATATGTGCTGCTAATTTCTTGAAAATTTCTTCCACAAATTGCTTCTCTTCCTCTGTTACTTCTTGCTGGAGGGTAAAGATGAAGTCTGTAAAAGATAGATTTTTTAGGCTACGATAGACAAAGGAGAGGCTTTCTGCTTCCTCTCCTTGTACTATTAACTTTTCCTCAAAATCTTTAAAAATTTGAGCTAATTTCATTATTTGTTTAATTCTTCCAATTTTTGTGTTTGGTCATAAAGAACCAAGGCATCTACAACTTCATCCAATTTACCAGCTAGAAATTGTATCAAGTTTTTGTAGAGTCAAGCCGATACGGTGGTCTGTTACACGGTTTTGTGGGAAGTTATAAGTACGGATACGCTCTGAACGGTCGCCAGTACCGATTGTAGACTTACGCTCAGCATCTTGTTCATCTTGGGCAATCTGAGCAAAGTGGTCAGCAACACGCGCACGAATGATCTTCATGGCCTTCTCACGGTTTTTCTGCTGGGTACGTTCTTCCTGCATCTCCACCTTGATATTGGTTGGCAAGTGAACAATACGAACAGCAGTCGCAACCTTATTGACGTTCTGTCCACCAGCACCAGATGCGTGGTAGATATCAACACGAAGGTCTTTTGGATCAATATCGTACTCTACTTCTTCTACCTCAGGCATGACAAGGACAGTCGCTGTTGAGGTATGGACACGACCTTGGCTTTCTGTCACAGGGACACGTTGGACGCGGTGGGCACCTGATTCATACTTGAGTTTAGAGTAAACTGACTGACCAGAAACCATGGCAACCACTTCTTTGAAACCACCGACACCGTTCATAGAGGCTTCCATAACTTCAAAGCGCCAGCCTTGAGCTTCAGCATACTTTTGATACATGGTTAGAAGGTCTCCAGCAAAAAGTGCTGCCTCATCTCCACCAGCAGCTCCACGAATTTCAAGGATGATATTCTTGTCATCGTTTGGATCTTTTGGAAGAAGCAAGATTTTCAATTTTTCTTCGTACTCTTCTTTTTCAGCCTTAGCATCTTTCAGTTCCTGCTTGGCCATTTCTTCCAAGTCAGCATCTCCGCCAGACTCTTTAATCATTTCTTCAGCATCAACGATGTTTTGAAGGACTTGTTTGTATTCACGGTATGCAGTTACGGTATCACGAGTAGAAGCTTCCTCTTTTGAAAGCTCCATGAAACGCTTGGTATCAGAGACCACATCAGGGTCGCTCAGCAATTCTCCCAACTCTTCATAACGGTCTTCTACAGCTTGTAGTTGATCATAGATGTTCATTCTTATTGATTCTCCTTATTGATTTCAGGGGCAAAATAATGTTTACGGCAAACCGAAATATAGGTTTCATTGCCACCTATCTGGATCTGCTCACCATCATAGACTGGCAGACCATTCTGCGTACGTAGTACCATGGTCGCCTTTCTTACAATACTGACAGATGGTTTTAATCTCATCAATCTTGTCTGCTAGTAACAATAGATGTCTAGATCCTTCAAAAAGTTCATTACGAAAGTCGTTCTTTAAACCAAATGCCATAACAGGTATGTCTAACTCATCGACGACACGAGCTAAATCGTAAACATGATGACGCTTCAGAAACTGGGCCTCATCGACAAGAACACAGTAGGGCTTTTCAGGTAAGTCTCGAATAAACCCAAAAATATCCGTAGTATCATCGATAGCTATGGCTGGTCGCTTCATGCCAATCCGACTCGACACATAGCCTATACCGTCTCTTGTATCCAGAGCCGAAGTCATGATAACAACTCCCTTTCCTTGCTCCTCATAGTTATAGGCTACCTTGAGAATCTCGATGGTCTTTCCTGAATTCATGGTCCCATAACGATAATACAACTGTGCCATGTTTCTATTTCACGTCCATTTCTAATTTTCTGCTACATTCTAGTATATCATATTTTCCAAAAGCTTTAAACGGCAAAATGTGGTAAAATAGAAGAAATCAAAAACTAGTGGAGGAAGCTATTATGCCATTTGTACGCATTGATTTATTTGAAGGTCGCACGCTTGAGCAAAAGAAAGCCCTAGCAAAAGAAGTAACCGAAGCTGTGGTTCGTAACACTGGTGCACCACAATCTGCTGTTCATGTCATCATCAACGATATGCCTGAAGGAACTTACTTCCCGCAAGGGGAAATGCGCACTAAGTAAAGCTTAAGCGATATGCTTAGGCTTTTCTTTATAAGTGGCATTCGTTGAATAAAAAACTTTATTTTGTTACAATTTTAAGAGATATTTGTATATAAATTGTTAAAAGGAAATGAAATGATTACACGTGAATTTGATACCATTGCTGCAATCTCGACTCCGCTTGGTGAAGGGGCGATTGGGATTGTTCGCCTTGAGCGGAACGGATAGCTTTTGCTATTGCACAGAAAAATTTTTTTAAAGGCAAAAGACTTTGAGCAAGGTTGCTAGCCACACACTGAAACTACGGTCACATTGTTGATCCCTCTGACTGGTAAGGTTATGGACGAGGTCATGGTTGGGAGCTATGAAGTCTCCGAAGACCTTTACTCGCGAGGATATTATCGAGATTAACACCCACGGAGGGATTGCCGTGACCAATGAAATCCTGCAATTGGCTATCCGTGAAGGGGCTCGCATGGCAGAACCTGGTGAATTTACCAAACGTGCCTTCCTCAATGGTCGTGTAGACTTGACTCAGGCTGAGGCAGTGATGGATATCATCCGTGCTAAGACTGACAAGGCTATGAATATAGCAGTCAAACAACTTGATGGATCCCTGTCCGACCTCATTAACAATACGCGTCAGGAAATTCTCAATACCTTGGCTCAGGTTGAGGTTAATATCGACTACCCTGAGTATGACGATGTAGAAGAAGCCACTACTGCTGTTGTCCGTGAAAAAACTATGGAGTTTGAACAACTCTTGACCAATCTTCTAAAGACAGCCCGTCGTGGTAAAATTCTCCGTGAAGGAATTTCAACAGCTATCATTGGTCGTCCCAACGTTGGGAAATCAAGTCTCCTAAACAACCTCCTGCGTGAAGACAAGGCCATTGTAACGGATATTGCAGGGACTACTCGAGACGTCATTGAAGAATACGTCAATATCAACGGTGTTCCACTGAAGTTGATTGATACTGCAGGTATTCGTGAAACGGATGATGTCGTGGAACAAATTGGGGTTGAACGCTCCAAAAAAGCCCTCAAGGAAGCTGACTTGGTTCTACTGGTCCTAAATGCTAGTGAACCTCTGACTGCCCAAGACCGACAACTTCTTGAAATTAGCCAAGATACTAATCGAATCATTCTTCTCAACAAAACTGACCTGCCAGAAGCGATTGAAACTTCTGAACTTCCAGATGATGTCATTCGTATTTCAGTCCTTAAAAATCAAAACATTGATAAGATTGAAGAACGCATCAATAACCTCTTCTTTGAAAATGCTGGCTTGGTCGAACAAGATGCTACTTATCTATCCAACGCCCGTCATATTTCATTAATCAAAAAGGCTGTTGAAAGCTTACAAGCAGTTAACGAAGGTCTTGAACTGGGCATGCCAGTTGATCTGCTTCAAGTTGATTTGACTCGTACCTGGGAAATTCTTGGCGAGATAACTGGTGATGCAGCTCCTGATGAACTCATTACACAGTTGTTTAGCCAATTTTGTCTGGGTAAATAACATAAAAACTAGGTCAAAAAAATGCTAGTCACCTAAAAAGAGGTTGGGACAAAAAGATCCCGACCTCACTTTTTATTATCAATCATAATTTGACGCGGTAGCTGATTGAACTTTTTGTTCGTCTTTTAGACTCCAAAAAGCTCCTAATCATCCTCGCGGGGCTGGGACTACGAAATCAAGACTTTGTCTATCGATTTCTGTCCCACCGCCTTTTCTTACACCTTCTAAGTTATATCCTGCCTTAGCAGAAATCTGAAACAAACCTTATACTCAATGAAAATCAAAGAGCAAACTAGGAAACTAGCCGCAGGCTGTACTTGAGTACGCCAAGGCGACGTTGACGCAGTTTGAATTTGATTTTCGAAGAGTATTACCAGTTCTTTTCTATTTTCACTTAGTCTTTAGGTAATTTGCCAGCTTTTTCAAGCATTTTTTTGATTAAATAAGGCATCTTGACATTTTCACGACCTTTTTTCTCAATTAATTTTTTAACAAATTCTGGCATTTGTAAGTCTTGTGATTCATCTAGAATATTCTTAGTTTCCTCCGAAGGGACTAATTCATCAAAGGTTTCTTCTTCTGGGAGGAATTCTCTAAATTCTTTATGTTCATTAGCTCGTATAATATTGACCAAGGCATCAATAAAACGAGAATCTGTATTTGGCATTGGTGGACGATGGTAGTTCACCTCCAATTCCTGACACAAGTCATGACATTCCACATCGTTGTCAAACAAGACTTCAATATGCTCACTGATAAAACTAATAGGCACAAAAATATAATGCTCTGGATGTTCTTCCTGTTCTCTAAGATACTCCAATACATCTGGTTTTATCCATGGAATACCAATATCACTTTCGCTCTGCCAAGTGTTGGTATATTGCTCTGGTTTCAAGCCTAATTTCTCAGCAATTAACTTGCTATTTTCGAAAATCTGGTCGATATAGGGATCACCAAAATCCAAGGCAAAAATGGGCACACTGTGGGCAGAAAAGATGACTTTAAAGCTATCCTGTTTCACCTTTTCTTTTAAAATCTTAGCAATTTCAGCTGTCCAATAGTTTAATAGTGCTTCTTCTTGATACCAGTCCTTAATAACTAAAAACTGAATTTGTTTGCTTTCCAGAAACTTTTCGTACCCCATGACAGAGTAAAAGGAATAGTGTGGCTCCAAAATCAAGCAAATACACTTTTCAATTCCATCTACTTCCATTTGCCGAATCACATCTGGAATAAAGGGTTTTGAAAATTTATTGGCAAATAGACACTATATTCATTTCCCAATCTAGCTTCTACTAAGGCAACTTCTTCACGGGTAATTTTTTGAAGTGGAGTTCCTCCAATTCGAACATAATTATCATAAAGGGTTTGAATTTCGTGGTCTTGAGGTCGAACTCCACGACGAATGTTGGTAAAAAAGTCGGCTACTCCTTCAAAGGTAATCTCTTCTGGTGAACCAAATGTCATCATTAAAATTGCTTTTTTCATCTCTGCATCCTTGTGATATTTTTATCTTTTTTATTGTATCACTAAAGAAGCCATAAGTAAACGCTAACATAAGGATTTTATCTCCCTTCCGACTTTTGTTTTTCTCTTCTTTCTATGATACAATGGTTTTAAAAGAAGGAAAAAAGGAGTTATGATGAAATACCCAACATTATTAGAGCGTTTTTTAACTTATGTTAAGGTTAACACACGTTCAGACGAAAATTCTACTACTACACCAAGTACTCAAAGTCAAGTAGACTTTGCGACTAATGTCCTCATCCCAGAAATGAAACGTGTCGGTTTAGCAAAATGTCTATTATTTGCCAAACGGTTTTGCTATCGGTACACTTCCAGCTAACGATCCAAGTTTAACTCGCAAGATTGGTTTTATCTCCCACATGGATACGGCTGATTTTAATGCTGAAGGTGTCAATCCGCAAGTTATTGAAAACTACGACGGAGGAGTTATCGAGCTTGGGAATTCTGGTTTCAAAGTAGACCCTGCTGATTTTAAGAGCTTAGAGAAATATCATGGGCAAACCTTGATTACTACTGATGGAACTACTCTTCTCGGGGCTGATGATAAATCTGGTATCGCTGAAATCATGACAGCTATCGAGTACTTGACTGCTCATCCTGAAATTAAGCACTGTGAAATTCGTGTTGGCTTTGGACCTGATGAAGAAATCGGTGTTGGTGCCAATAAATTTGATGCAGAAGATTTCGATGTCGACTTTGCTTATACAGTTGACGGTGGACCTCTTGGTGAACTTCAGTACGAAACCTTCTCTGCCGCGGGTGCAGAACTTCACTTCCAAGGTCGTAATGTTCACCCAGGAACAGCCAAAGGACAAATGGTTAACGCCCTTCAGTTGGCATTTTACTTCCACAACAAACTTCCAGCAAGCGACCGACCTGAATTGACTGATGGGGCTACCAAGGGTTCTTCCATCTCATGGATGTATCTGGTAGTGTTGAGGAAGCGCGTGCTAGCTATATCATTCGTGACTTTGAAAAAGACAGCTTTGAAGCGCGTAAAGCTACTATGCAAGCTATCGCTGATAAGATGAACCAAGAACTTGGTAGCGATCGTGTTACTTTAACATTGACTGACCAGTACTACAACATGAAAGAAGTCATTGAAAAGGATATGACACCAGTAACCATTGCCAAAGCGGTTATGGAAAGTCTTGATATCACACCTATTATCGAGCCTATTCGTGGTGGAACAGATGGTTCTAAGATTTCCTTTATGGGAATTCCAACGCCGAATATCTTCGCTGGCGGTGAAAACATGCATGGTCGTTTTGAATACGTTAGCCTTCAAACCATGGAACGTGCAGTTGATACTATTATTGGAATCGTATCTTACAAAGACTAAAAAAGAAGTAGCAATGCTACTTCTTTTTAATTTACTTCTTTGTCAATTGTTTCAGGACTTGTAGTTGTTGAATGCGAAGCTTGATTCTTCACTTGCTTACTTCAGTGCCTGCTTGACCTGGTGTTTCTTGTTTTGCTTCAACAGGTGTTTCTTGACTTGGCGTTGCTTTAGATCTAAGCTCTTGATTTAACAAGACTATTTCTTGGGCAACTGCTAGAAGAGCCTGCTTATCCTTACTTGCTGCTGCTAGTTTATCAAATAGAGCATCTACTTTTTCAAAGTCAGCATCTGAACCATTATTCATTTCCAAATAAGTATGGAGAGCAATGACACCGTTATAGAGTTTTTGGTAAAGAACTAAAACCTCTGGGTCTTGTTTCGAATTATCACGTTCATTTTGGATTGTTAGTGAAATACGTTTCAAAAGATCTTGAACCTGTGTATTTAATTCATCAAGGTCTGCGTCTTCTTTCTCCAAAGCAACCTTCAGATTTTTCACTTCGTCAGAGAGTGAAGCTTTAACTCCCTCCTCATTGACTTGATTCACTAATTCTTCAGCTTTTGTTAGTAACTCTTCTACTTGCCCTTTTAAGACATGGTTACTTTGTTCCTCAGGTTTGAGATCATCATACAAACCTTTCAAGAACTCATAGACTGCAGTTTTAGCACTATGTCCATCCACTTTTTCTGTATCTAAGATTGTTTCAGAAGCCTTGCTTGCAACTGGCTCATTTTTCAGTGCTTCTTCTACTTCCAGTTTTGTTTGATAGATTTCTGGGAAGAGTTTGTTCAAGTCAGTTGCCTTAAGGAAGGATTGTGACTGATAAAGTGTCCACGTTAGGTTGGCAACTTTATCTCGTAACTTGTCATTTAAGCGACCGTCAGATAGATGTTGGTAGAAATACTTGATGTATTCTACTGTTGTAACTCCAGTACGGTCATTAAAATCTTGCAAAGCTTGTAACTTAGCTTCAACTGCATCTAAACCTGCTTCATCTTGGGCTAGTTTATTTTCTTGAAGCTGAGTCAATAAATCCTTCTTAGGAAGTCCATAAGCATCTGTGTCTAAGGTATTAATCTTATCTACTAAAGCTTGATATTTCTTGTCTAAAGGACTGATTTCTGTTGGTTTGACACTTGAGTCAATGTGAATATACTGCTTATCAAACAAATCCAAAGCTGCCAAATAACCTGCAGTAGAGTTGGTTGATAGCTTCTTCATATTCTCAGAAAATTGCCCCAAGGCAAGTTCAATCTGTCTTTGAAGAATTGGTTTATCTTTATAAACTTCGCGACTTTCTGCCAAGAGTTGATCAATCTTATACTGGACTGCTTTTTCATCAAAAGCACCAGGTTGGTAAGTTGACTGTAATGCAGGAATTTTGTTTTTCAAAGCGACTTCATAACCTTTAGTTTGAACCTTGATGTAGTGGTTATGGTCACCATGAGGGATAACAAAGCTACCATTTTCAACCTGCAAGCTATAAGGAGAAACACCATCACGTAGAGCCGTTGTATAGAGTTCGTTTAGGAAATCAAGCTCTGCATCTCCAGTTTGAAGCGGAATACGAACGTGTTCCTTACGAACGGCGTAAGGGTGAATGTGAGTTGGATCATAAGCTTGGTCTGGATTACCAAATACAAAGAATCCATTTGAAATTCTGATAGCCTCAAGAGGAACGCCATATGTTTTAGAAATATAAGCTATTTTCTTCATCGCTGGCATCTCGAGAGAAACTTTCAACCGTCTTGGCAAGAGGTTTAACAGGTTCTGTCTGCTGATGGCCATGAAGATGGTCTTGTGCAGCCTTAATCTGCTCTGCTGATAAATCTTTCTTAAAGAAATAATGGGCATGGTCTCCATGTGAAACTACAAAACCTTGCTCATCTTCACTTATCACTCGGTCAGCATCGAATCCGTGATTGTGGTCTTCACCATGGTGGTGATCATGCCCGTCTTCATCATGGCGCTCATCTGATGGATTAGGTTTAACTTCGGTTTTACCTTTCAAGTGTTCCTGAGCTTCTTTAATTTGTTGAGCCGTCAAATCTTTCTTGTAAAAATAATGATTGTGGTCTCCATGTGAAACTACGAAACCTTGGTCGTCCTCGCTAATCACTCGATCAGCATCGAAAGCCGTGATCGTGGTCTTCACCATGGTGGTGATCATGCCCGTCTTCATCATGGTGATCATCTGATGGATTAGGTTTAACTTCGGTTTTGACCTTTCAAGTGTTCCTGAGCTTCTTTAATCTGTTGAGCCGTCAAATCTTTCTTGTAAAAATAATGATTGTGGTCTCCATGTGAAACTACAAAACCTTGGTCGTCCTCACTAATCACTCGATCAATAGCAAAGCCATGATCGTGGTCTTCACCGTGTCGATGATTAGCATGATCGTGGTCATGGTCTTCTTCGTGTTGATGATCAACATCTTCGTGGCCATGGTCGTGGTCATGGTCTTCGTTTGGTTTACTTGGAGTTTCTACAGGATTTGATGGTGTTACTAGACCTGAAAGTGGTATCAAGCGTGCAATCTTTTGCTCCAAAGCAGATAAACTAGTATAAGGGATGAAATGGTAATGATTTCCATGAGGGATAGCAACTCCATTAGGCGTACGACTGGTAATTTTAGCCGGGTCAAATACCAAACCATCAGATTCTTTATAGCGTTGACTAACTGGTAAAGCGTAAAGCTGTTCTAGAAGTTTTTGAAGATTATTTTCTTCTTGTACTGGATTGCTTGTAGCTGGTTTCTCTACTTGATGACTTGGTTCAACACTTGGAATCGGTTTGTAGTCTGTTAGACTTTGTTGACTTCCTCTTCCAGCAAGGTAAGCTTGAGCGGCAGCCAATTCACTTGAAGATAGAGCACTCTTAGGAACGTAATGATAATGGCCACCATGAGGAACGATATAAGCGTCACCTGTGTCTTCAATAATATCTGCAGCATTAAAGACGTAACCGTCATCAGTTGTATATCGACCTTGTGCTCTGGCAGCAATAACTTCATTACTTGTACTGCTACTATCTGATGTGTGTTCTTGTTTTTGTTTCTCGATTTGGTCTTTGGTACGAATATTATCTGCGTGACTAGCATCCTTCAGATAGACATAATATTTGCCATCCACCTTGATGATATAGCCACCTTTAATCTCATTGACAATATCTCCATCACTTAGTTTATAGTTTGGATCCTTCATGACCAATTCTTCACTAAAGATGGCATCAAAAGGCACCTTACCATTGTAGAAATGGAAATGGTCACCGTGGGAAGTCACATAGCCTTGATCTGTAATTTTAGTAACAATCTGTTCAGCTTCTATTCCTTCTTTTTGGTTAACTTGATCAGGTGTCAGATTATCATTCTTTTTAGCATCAGACTCTTTCCCATCAACATAGGATACACGATTATTTTCTTTGTTCTCAGGCACTTGGTGTTGATTTAAAGCGTAAGCGCAGACACTTAACGCAAGGACAACTGCAGATCCTGCTAGGTATTTTTTATTAATTTTCATAAACTCCTCATTTCAATTCTTCAGCTAAAATAGCTATATTGTCTTCTAAATTTTCCAAGTAGGACTTATCGTTTTGTGGGTCAGCCTCTAAAGGATTGAGTGTTTTAAGTCTCACACCTGTTGATTTGACAAGTGTATCAGCAACTTTAGACGAAGCATTGCTCTCTGTAAAGATAGTTTTGACCTTATAATTTTTTACAAATTCTTGAATTTCGGTTAACTGTCTCGGGCTTGGTTCTTGGTCTGGTGAAATACCAGCTATTCCAAGTTGATTTAATCCAAAGCGTTTAGCTAAATATGAAAAAGCTGTATGTTGAGTTACAAAATTTCTTTGATTGACTTTTTCAAAAATGGGTTGGTATTTCTTGGTCAAATCATGAGCTTTGGCACTAAAACTTTGTGCGTTTTTCTGATAAGTATCCTTGTTAGCGCTGTCTAGTTCGGATAACTTATCAGCGATAATCTGAGCTTCTTCAGCAACCTTTCAGGATCAAGCCAAGTATGAGGATCATACAAGGTCTTCTCATCAATCCCTTCTCCTGCCTGCATATCTTCTAAGCCAGGCACGCGCTCCAAGGTCATACCTTCTGATGCTTCTAAGACCTTTACCTTAGACTTTTGCAGGCTTGGATCTAAACTTCCCGCCCATGACTCCAAAGTATGAGAATGATAAACGAAAACATCTGCATCATAAATGGCTGCAATATCATTTGCAGAAGGTTCAAATGAATGGATACCTGAACTCGACTGAATCATCCGAACATCATTTAGATCACCAGAAATTTCTTTGACCATAGCATAGACAGGGTAAAAACTAGTCACAATCTTCATTCCCTTAGTTTCATTACGATTGTCTTGATTAGCCTTTTGTCCACATGCTCCTAAAACGAGAACAAAGAAGGTAATCATGACCCATAGAATACTTCTTTTTTTCATAACAACTCCTTAACTAGTATTTAACCATTTAATTAACTAGTAAATAGTTTATCTTTTTTTATTTATTAAGTCAAGTTTTTTTGTCATCATAAATAAAATCATTGTTTTAGAACTCCTTGTTTCATTTTTTAAGACAGCAAATTTCAGTTTTTTAACAAATAAAAGGACATTATTCAATCAAAAATCGAACAATATCCTTTCGAATAGATTATAATTAATAAAAAAATATTTTAAGGCTTTTACTTGTTTTAGTGTCTTAATGTCATACATCACTAATTCACCATTTTTATTGTAAAACTGAACACCTTCTGGCTGAAAAATTAGAAACTTTGGATCGATTTGAGCAATTTTTGATAACTTTTCTATATGTTCATTTAAAGTTACTTTATCCAATCCGTAGTCTGGTAAATCATCGTCACTTTCTTCTTTGGAGTTTTCTTTATCTTCAACCTTGTTTTCTGAAGGAATTTTATTGGTTGTACCAGTCTCATTTACGCCTGTATTATTCTTCGGCTGCTCCTCAGTTTTATCTCCAACAGTCTTATTTTTATCACTATTTTCAGTATTGTTTGAATCAGGTTTTAATTCTTCATTATTATTCGTAAACGTCCCATTTTGGGATTCTTTTTCTTTTATTCCTTTTGCTATTAAGTCTTGTGCTTGTTTCCATTCTACTTCTGATAAGTCGGATTTAGTGATACTTCTCAATGAACCACCTCCCGCTCTTGGAATACTGAATGATTTGTCTTCCCATACAAAAGTTTCTTTTGCCAATACATCTTTCGGATCAAAAATATAACCATCTGGAGTTGCAAAACGACCTTCTGCAAGAGCTTTCTGAACTTCTTCAGCAGAATGGATAATTTGCCAATTCTGCATTCCAGCGCGTTTTTCAATAGGAGTCACATTAGCAATAACGGAACTTGAGTCCTCGTGACCCGGCTTAGACCAAACTTCAGGACGAACCTCAGGGTGTTGCATGACATATTTAATAGTCGCAATTTGATCAGGCTCTAACCATGAGTAAGGCACAACGTGAATATGATCAATGTGTGGAATAATGAATGAACTTCCAGTATCATAAGTAGTATTTGCTGCATGCATCGGCAAACTTGAGACATCTACAGCTAATCTTGGTTTAATCCCTGTGTCTACTATATCATAACGATAATGATCTCGATCCTTAAGCATTAGTTCTTGCTCAGAAAAAGCAATTTGAGTAAGATCAAGTTCATCTCGAGGATAGAAGTATTCTTTCCCGTCTTCTTTAAGAACATAACCAACTTTACCATCTTTGGTAACTTTGCTAGTCACTTTTTTTGAATTGAATTTTGGTTTATCTTTGTTATTCATTTTCTCTGAAGGAATAACACTATCATTAGCTTGACCTTTTTCCTTCATCCAATTGCTAACTTCATCTAATTCAAATTGTTCTAACTCTCCAAATCCCACATAATGGAAATGATTTCCATGTCTCGCTATAATGCCTGATTTATCAACTGAATAGATAGAGTCTTTACTGAATACATATCCATCACTAGTATCGTATGGTTTGCCATCCAGACCCTTACCATAAGCTTTAATTGAATTTCCTAAAAACGTATGCTCAACTGTACTGTTTGTTGGCTTTTGGGTATTTACTGGCTTGTTGTTTCCATTATTATGTCCGTTTACTGGAATTATCCGTGCAATCTTTCTTCCAAAGCTGACATTTGGCTATAAGGGATAAAATGATAGTGATCCCCATGAGGTACTGCTACCCCATTTGCTGTTTTTTTCGTGATTTGGGCAGGGTCAAAGATCAAACCATCGGATTCCACATGACGTTGGCTGAGTGGCAAGGCATAAAGTTGTTTCAAAAGACTAGATACATCTTCACTTGGACTTGCTTGATAACTATTATCCACTTGTGGGCTAACACTTGGGGTCCATCTTCTAGTATTTGCCTCAACATTGCTTTGATTCGTTTGTCTATATGTACTACTATTCGAAGCATCTGATGAGCTGCTAGAAGAATTTGTTGACGGTCGATACCCAACTGAGCTTGTTTGACCACCTTTAGCGGATAAGAAGGCTTGAGCAGCAGCTAATTCACTGGCAGACAAGTCCCTCTTAGGAATATAGTGGAAATGATTGCCATGTGGAACGATGTAAGCATCACCCGTGTCCTCAATAATATCACTAGCATTAAAAATATAACCATCATCCGTCGTATAACGTCCCTGAGTTCTTGCTACAGCGACTTCATTACTAACCTTTACTCCGCCACCATGTCCATGTTCCTGCTTCTGACGATTGATCTCATCCTTACTACGAATATTCTCGGAATGTGAAGCATCTTTGAGATATACATAATAGCGACCATCAACCTTAATGACATAGCCACCCTTGACTTCGTTGACAATATCCTCATTTCGAAGTTGATAATTCGAATCTTTCATCAAGAGTTCTTCGCTAATAATAGCGTCATAAGGAACCTTACCATTAAGTAATGATAATGGTCTCCATGTGAAGTTACGTATCCTTGATCGGTAATCTTAACGACTATCTGTTCCGCATTGATTCCTTCTCGCTGACTAACTTCATCTGGCGTCAAATTTTCGGTCTTAGTACTAGCCTGATTTCCATCTATATAAGCCACACGATTAGACTCTTTGCCAGTCTGTACTGCTTGGTAACGCCCTAATTCATAACTTGAAAGACTTATTACCATAAGAGCTACGGAACCAAGAACATATTTTTTATTGATTTTCATCTAAACACACTTTCTATTTTCACTACTAAATATAAGATTTAGGCAACACTATAAGTTTTGATGTCATTAACCAGTTAAGTTTATAAATAGAAATATTTATAAAATACAATTAAAATGTTCTAATCCTTTTTATAGGTTTCTAGTATTGTTTAAATCAAATATATTGGATTCATAAACTTAACCATTTAATTAACTAGTAAACATTCTACCACCTAAACATTTTAAGATGTCAAGTGATAAATTCACTTTTTTTCCAAAAATTTTTATCCAAAAAGAAAAAAGCATCCATAAAACGATGCTTGTCTTATAAACTACCATATGATTGATCTCAGGAAATTTTCGAAGATAAGATTCCCAGAATTCTTCTAATTGTTCTTCTACTCTATTAGTAGTTTTCGAATAGTTAAGCTAATATTTCTTTAGAACTATCCTTTTCGAGATATACACAAACTGATAAACTTTTTATTTGCTAATGACGACTATAACGTTGTATGCTGTTGAGACCAGATAGATCTCTCCACACATCTCTAGATTGATAGCTTGAGTTCCCTTTGAAATAAGTAATGAGATGGTTTTTTTATACAAAGGATAACTTTCAGAGTCCTGATCGTAAAATTCAGCTTGAGTATCAAGCTAGATTTCTCAACATTTCCTTCTAATTCAGGGATACAGACTGATACAGCTCTTTGAATGAATCAACTGATTTTTTTTCGTATGATAAAGGCTGCGACTAAAGTCATTAGTCCCCATGCCGGAAAAAAATTGCAGCAATACCAAAAAGATATAGCTCAGGCTATCTCTTTGAATATTCACTGAGACTGAGATAGATTCTTGTAGTTCATGTTACGAGCGACCAGCTGATTTAGGTTTGAAGAATAGAGTCTAATAAATTCAGACAAGATCTGATAATCTCTAGTGTTCTTCGAAGTATTGACAAAAATTGGTATCAGTGAGAGGGTTCTAACTGTGATACCTACTGAGAGTTTGCTGGATTACTCATCAAGACTGTTTCAGTTGCAGCTTGTTCCATAAGTTTATTGAATCTGACTCATCTTTTCACTTTTAGACTCAACTACTGCAAATTTTCCTTCACCTTCCTTGCTATATTGCACAATATAAACAACAGTTCCACCATCAACTTCACCAACAGGTTCAGGATAGATATCGTAGACTGACATAGTAACTTCTTTTTTTTACCCAGTATCAGTCGTATCTGCAAACGATCTCATTGGATGCTGTGATGCATTTCGACCTGAAGACAGTTCCTGACATGAAGCAATCGCAAAGAAATACTAGCGAAAGAATCAGTACAGAAATAAAACCCTTTATTTCTTTTTTTCTTTAAACATCATAATCTCCTTTAATCTCTGTATTGAAAATTATACACAGATTTCTTAAGTTTACTATCATCATCTCTAATCCCTTGTCTTTTTTCTAAGATTTTAACTATAAATAAAAAAAGCTTTGAGATTTTCATCTCGAAACTTCATTATTATTTTCTTGCAGCTTTTTTTCATCTTCTTCGAGTTGTTTGACCAGTTGTTCAATACTATCAAATTTCACCATATCTCGGATACGATCTAACCAATAGACGGTCACTGTTTCGCCATAAATATCTTCATCAAAATCAAAGATATTCACTTCAAAACGCTCTTCCTCTCCATCAAAAGTAACGTTCTTCCCGACACTGGCCATTCCTCGATAGAGTTTTCTCTTGATTTCGATATCAACGGTATAGACACCATCTGCCGGCATATAGGTACGATCCAAGAGCACGAGATTGGCAGTTGGATAGCCGATTGTTCGACCACGAGCATTGCCGTGTACGACTATTCCTCTTGTAGGAAGTGGACTTCCTAGTAACTGACCTGCTTCTTTCACATTCCCTTCAAGGATAGCTTGACGAATACGAGTAGAGCTAATCTTTCCTTTTTCATCTTCTACAGGAGGTACTACGACTACTTCTCCATCAAAGATTTCTTTTAAATCTTCTGCTGATTTTCTATCAGAACCTAAACTATAGTCAAATCCAACTACAATGGTATCTGCTTTAACTTCTTTGACAAAAGTATCTACAAACTCTTGAGCTGTCATATTAGCGATACGACTTGAGAAGTCCATTAAATAAAGATTTTCGACACCAGCTCGTTTAAACTTGCGTTCACGTTCTTCTGCATTCAGGATATGAAGTAAATTTTCTGGTGAATAGGGTTTTAAGGTTAATTTTGGTGATTCATGAAATGTAATTAAAGCAACGCTTAATCTCTTCTTAGCAGCAATTTCACCAGCAATACTAAATAATTTTTGATGTCCTAGATGAATACCATCAAAATATCCTAAAACGAGGACTGTTGGACCTGGTGTTGCAATGTCTTTTTCAGTTTTTATAGGTATTGTTACAATCATAGTCATATTATACCAAAAAGAAGAAGGCATTCAAAATATTACGAATTTAAAAAACTATAAGTTACTTTTTACTTCTTTTCTCAATTGCTCCAGACTTTCGATATTATATTTGTCCATGACTTTTGGTAGGTTATCAATGATATCAGGACAGGCATAAGGATTGGTAAAGTTTGCTGTCCCGACTCCTATTGCTGACGCACCCGCTAAGTACATTTCTATAGCAGCTTCAGCTGAATCAACTCCTCCCATACCAATGATTGGAAGATTAGTTGTTTGAGCTACTTGACGGATTAGTTTAAGAGCTACCGGAAAGACTGCAGGCCCAGACATTCCACCAGTACCATTGGCAATGATTGGTTTTCTAGTTTTGAGATCAAAGCGCATACCAACAAGGGTATTGATCATAGTGAGACCACTAGCACCTGCATCCTCTACTGCTTTTGCGATGGTCACGATATCAGTTACACTTGGTGTCAATTTAACGTAAACTGGCACATCTGATGCCCCTACGGCTGCTTTTACCACATCATAAGCTAAATCTGGGTCTTGCCCAATCAAAAGTCCGTGATTCCCATGATCGACGTTTGGACAAGAAATATTGAGCTCAATGGCTTTCACGTTAGGTGCCTTGGAAATACCACTAGAAACGGTTGCGTATTCTTGCTTTGAAAATCCAGCAACATTGGCAATGATTGGAAGATTCGGATATTCCCTTTGCAACCAAGGTAATTTTTCAGAGAGAACGGCATCTAGTCCTGGATTTTGTAGACCAATGGCATTCAGCATACCAGCAGGTGTTTCTGCCACTCGTGGAGTAGGATTACCAAAGCGTGGTTCAAGGGTTGTAGCCTTAATCATGATAGAGCCCAAGAGGTCCAAATCATAGTACTTGGCATATTCTTGACCGAATCCAAAACAGCCTGAAGCAGGAATGATAGGATTCTTTAGTTCTAAGCCTGGTAGAGAGACTTGTAATCGATTTGTAGTCATGACACTCTCCTTATAAAACAACAGTTCCTGTTTTAAATACAGGCCCATCTTCACACACACGTTGACTAACTGTTTCACTATCTGGTACTTTCAATACGCAAGCGTAGCAAGCCCCCATGCCACAAGCCATACGAGATTCTAGGGATAGGTAAGCTCTTGGATGGTCATGGAAGGTTAGATTGATATATTTCATCATACCAGGCGCACCGCATGAGTAGATTGCATCAAATTCAGTGTCAAATTCATTAATCACTACCGATACATTTCCTTTAATACCATAAGAGCCATCATCAGTCGTTACAAAGACCTGACTAAATCTGGATAATTCATCTTCCAAAATAACAGCATCTTTAGTAGCGAATCCTAAAACAGTTGTTATTTCAACACCACGCTCATTCAGTTGTTTAGCCACTTCGAGTAAGGGCGGAACTCCGATTCCACCACCAACTATAAGAACACGGTTCTGCTTGTCTAAATCAGATAAATCAAAGCCATTTCCTTGAGGTCCCATAACATCTATGCTATCACCTGTTTTTAAGGTTGAAAAGATTGCTGTCCCTGCTCCTTCAACTCGATAGATAAGTCTGCATTGCTTAGACGCCTTATCAATTGATGAAATCGAAATTGGACGACGTAAGAGATGGGCATCATCAGGTACACGCAAATGAAGAAATTGGCCTGCTTTCATAGCTTCGACCATTTCTCCTTCAAGTACAAGCTCAAAGATTGCTGGCGCGATTTCCTCCTGAGATACTACTCTCATAACTTCCAAGCGGATTGCACCCATTCGTTTTTTACAATTTGGATTCATAACCTTTCCTCCTTAAATTTTAAGGGGATCAGATAAAGAAAAACCTTGCACTTGCAAGGTTTCAGTTAAGATATTTACACAAAAGTAGCAAATAAGCACTTGCTTACTTGTTTCCATTGTAGCTTCTTTTCTCTGACACCTTGTGAGTCTCTCTGGACTTCCCTTAAAGGTTAAATTTTCACTAGTATACTGTATCAATCCTAAAATGTCAAGTAAAAATAGGTAAGGTGTCAGTTCATAAAAGTCGCTTATTTTTGTGAAGAAAGAATCTTTTCTAATTTTTGATAATCTTTAACACTGTCGATTTCATAGATAGAGTTTTCTTCCAACTCTTCTACATATACATCTAGTTCTTTGATATTATCTTTGACCATATTGTCCCAATAGAGGTCAACAAACTCGCCACTTGCATATGCTTCATCGATAAACCCAACAATTTTCTCAGCTGTTGAGCATCCCAGAATGACACACCACTCAAGATGCGTCCATTTTTGCTATCGACAATAATATCTTGAACTTTGTAATCATCTCCGTAAACTAGGAACCACTCATTATCACAATCTTCACGATAAACACTGAAGTAGGTTGAACGTTCGATATCATTACGGAACATATTCTTGAAAAGATAGTTATCCGCATCAATAACGTAGCTGTTAGCCAATTCTTCTTTTACCAAGTAAAGAGAGTAAAAGTTATTGTAATCAGCATACTTATCGTTGAAGACCAAACGAACCCCGTACTTTTCTTTAAGATAGTCGAATTGTTCTTTTAAATAACCTACAACGATGATAATGTCATCAATTCCACGTTCTTTTAAAAATTCGATTTGATATTCAACTAAAGGTTTTTCATTAACCTTGACCAAGGCTTTGGGAGTATTTTCTGTCATGGGTCTCAAACGAGTTCCCAATCCCGCTGCTAAGATAATCGCTTTCACGCGTTTTCTCCTTTATTCTTTAATAATAATATAAACACCAGCCATTACGATAAGTGAAGTAATGATGGTCAGCAAATTAAGGGGCGAACCCAAGAAAATTGCTGCAAATAAAACAGTCCATACTACATAACTCACATTTAATCCAGTAGCTTTTGCTGGCTGCAATCGATTGATAGCAATGTAGTAGGCAAGGTAAGAAATCATATTACATGCTGCAAAGATAATCAAAAGTCCCAATAATTGACCATTTGCCACTTCCGCAAATGAATGATGCGAGAAGAGAACAATAACAAGATAGGACAAGAAAGATGTGACTTGTCGTATCAAGAGTGCTTCGAGTTCACTGAGTTCACTTTCCATAGCAAAAGAGCTGAGAACACTTTCACTTCCCCAAGCAAGGGCACAGATCAAGGCACAGAGGATACCAATATAGAATGAATTAACCTGTTCAACCTTGTAGGTCTGAGCAATAATTCCTGCAATGATTAATAAAATTCCAAATACTGTATTCTTCGAAACCTTATGCTTAAGAAAAAGAAAGGCAAGAATGACAGAAACTGCAGGATAAATAGCTGAAACTGAGGATGCTAAAGAACTACCGATATATTTGACCGCATAGAGATTGGCTTGCATCCCAATTGGCCCAGCCAATAGTGCTCCGATAATAACACTGACATTTCGAATGTTCAAGAAGATTGAAAAACGTACCTTTCCTTCTTTAACTAGAAGATATCCTAGCAGGATAAAAATACTCAGAAAGTCGTGCGCTGCTGCTACTACAAAAGGTGACAAGTCAGTAAATATAGAGAAGATATAGGCACTAATGGTTAAACCTAATCCCCAAAAAATACCTGAGATAAGTCCAAAGGAAACTCCATTTTTAGTCTTCATCAATACCTCCCTGAGACTGCAATTCTTTTACAGCTCTATTATAACGAGTGATTCCATAATCTCCAAAATCTGCACCATTTTCTTCTTTGTAAATGGTCCATAGGCTCCAAATAATGTCTTGCAATATTTTATAAATGCGGATCTTCTCACGAGAAACAGGCGTCTTTTCACTCTCGTAATGAGCTAGGAAGTCTTCCTCTTCCTCTGGAGTAAATTCAGACTCTAAAAAGAGAGCTGCAAGGTCCCACATTGGGTCGTTCATGGAAGAATATTCCCAATCAATCAGATAAAGATGCCCATCTGGTGCTTCAATAAAGTTTTCAGGAACCAAATCAATATGACATGATTTCTTCTCAATTCCGATTTGTTCAAGCTCTTCTTTCAGAGAAAATACTGATTTTCTGACAGCTTCATAGTTTGGATAGTAAATCTCTCCTTGAATCAAGGATTCATATTTTTTGATTTCATCAAATGGAGCAAACTCTCCTTTTAATTCTTTACCAGAAGCATGGATCGTTTGTAGAATGGGAGCAATTTTCTCAAATTTAGTTTTAATGGTAGCTGAATCAAGTGTTTCAGCATTTTCAATGTATTGATTGACTTTGATACCAGCTTCAATATCAAAAAGATAATTTTCTACATCTAATTTTAAATCTTTCAACAATTCAAGATTGAACTTTTCATTCTTGCGGTCGATTAATTTTTCTGTACCTTTACCGAAAAACTTAACGATATATCGATTTGAGGATGTTTGAACCAAGTAGTTTTGATTGGTCATTCCACCCAACTGTTCAACGCTCTGAATTTCTTCATCACCTGATAATATAGAGGCAATCTTCTCTTTAACGATTTCCTTCATAATCTTCCCCCCATTAGACTTCCCACTTAAATACTGTCTTGAAGGCAGTATTAAGGTCTGTTGCAAAAACTCGATGAATATCCTTAATCTCTCTTACTGGTTCTTCTAGATAAATGATATTCTTCAAACGATTGGCAAACTTTTTAATCTCCAACATTTGGATGGCATTTTCAAAGTCAACTCTTCCAGAACGAGAAGATCCAACTAATAACAAGCCTTTTTCCAATGAATCACGAGTATTGATATTAACCTTATACTCACTTACTCCCATCATCAAAATAGTACCTTGGGGTTTAATATAGCGTATTAAGTCATTGATAGCAGGTCCACATCCATCACCACCACAGCATTCGAAACCATGGTCAAAACTAAGATCCTCTGGAATGCTATCAGTAATGTAGAGCTCTTTTGCAAATGAGAATAATTCTAATTTCTCCCAGTGACGTCCGATAACAATAATCTCAGCTTCAGGCAAGGTGTAGTTGATAATATTGGCCATGACAAAAGCTAAACTTCCATCACCAATGACAGCGATGCGTTGACGTCTGCTGTGAGATACAGTCATGAAACGATTCATAGCATGCATACCAACACTGACAAACTCAGTAATGGCAGCAACTGTGTCTTCGATTTCTTCGTAAGCTACCACACGATCCTTAGGCAGAGAAACGAATTCTCGCATAAACCCATCATAACCACTTGATAAGAAATATGTTCCAGTCATGTAATTTTCGTAGAATTCCTCATCACTTTGCATAGGTGGTTGATTTGGAATCATAACAACCTTCTGACCAATTTTGTAGGTACCCTGTTGGATCAGAAATGACTGTACCACAAGACTCGTGAATCATAGCCATTGGTAGTTTTTTCGCTAAAATTTTTGGATCGCGTTTACCTTGGTAGTAACGTTGATCCGCGTGACAAACCGCCATGTAATTTGGTCGGATGAGGATATGATTCTCTTGATCAATTTCTTCTTCCTGATATTTAATATTAATAAACTTTGGTTTTGTCAGTTGATAAATTTGATTAATCATGTCTTTAGTCTTTCTCAATCATGCTTTTAGCAATCTTCAAGTCTGTAACTGTTGTAATTTTAAGGTTTGAGTATTCACCTTTTGCTAATGCTACATCTTTACCCTTAATGACAAAGATTTTACATGCATCTGTTAAAATTTCTTTTTCTTCTGCTGATAAAGAACCATACAAATCAATAAAGTCTTTACAACGGAAGGTTTGTGGAGTTTGTCCTTGGTATAGATGAGCGCGATTTGGAATATCTGTGATAAACTGACCGTTTGTACTTTCAACAATGGTATCTACTGCTTCAACTACTGTATCAACAGCATCATGATTTTGTGCAAGAGCAATGTTGTCTTGAATCATTCGAAGTGTGATAAAAGGACGAACTGAGTCATGTGTGACCACGATATCATCTTCTGTGATTGGACGATAAGCATCGATAGCTTCAATAATTTTTTCAATACTAGAATTACGGTCCGCCCCACCTTTTGTGATGATGATACGGTCCTTGTGGAGTGGAAGGAATTTTTCAACTAAATCTTCTGCGTGTGTCACCCAGTCTCCGTGAACTCCAACCACAATCTTTTCGATACTTGGCTCTAAGACAAATTTTTCAATTGTATGAATCAAGATTGGGCGATCTCCCAACTCAAGAAATTGTTTGGGTAGGTTACTAATACCCATGCGCGTGCCGGTTCCACCTGCTAAAATTCCAGCGTAAATCATATCGATTCTCCTTTAGTTTGTTCTAAAAACTCATTCTTTACTATTATATCATAATCTAGCATTATCTTGAAATAAATACTAGTTCTCTCTAGTTTAGAAACTGATGACGAGAGCACTTTTAGGTTTTAGAACATTTAAAAAAATTTAATCCTTGCATTCTTAACTCTCGATTAAAATAGAGTTCTTCAGAATAGTATAGAAAGCTTAAAGAAAACCTTAAACTCATTGATCGATATGTATAGAGACCCTGAAATTTTAATTAGACTTTTCTAATTAAAATTGTTAAAAATAAAATGGAAAAATAAAAAGAAAAGGAAGCTATCTACCGCCATGATGAATATGCAAAACATGATGCGTCAAGCTCAAAAAAACTTCAAAAAAACAAATGGAGCAAAAGCCAAGCTGAATTGGCTGCCACAGAATTTGTTGGGACTTCTGCTCAAAAACCTTGTAACTGCTACCTTAACAGGTGATAAAAAAGTCGTAAAAATTGATTTTGATCCTGCAGTTGTGGATGCTGAAGATATTGAAACACTTTCAGATATGACTGTTCAAGCACTCAATGCTGCTCTTGAACAAATTGATGAAACTACTAAAAAGAAACTTGGAGCATTTGCTGGTAAGTTACCATTTTAATTATATTCTCAAAAAGAGGCTGATTTACAGCCTCTTTTAATTGATGTTAATAAGCAAAGAACTCAGTTGCTTTATTTAGCAATAAGTCACTATATTCAGGGTCTTCCTGAGCCGTTTTTAATTCTTCTTTTATGTTTTCCAAGTCGTCCGTAATCATTCCGTCAACACCTAGGTGAAAAGACTTATTAAATGATTCCGAACTATTGATTGTCCATACATAGAGTTTTTGCTCAGTATTCCATAGTTTCGTCACAAAGTATTCATCCAAAGTAGAGTACTCCATTGTGTAGCCTGTAGCAACCGTTCTAGGAAAAACAGAATTATAGGGAAGAATAAAGTAGACAGGAATATCTGTGTCATACTCTCTCACTTTTTCAATAACCTTATAATCTAATGATTGCATTTGATGACCATAAACCTTAATTTTTGCACCGTATTTGTCTAGAAAATGTTCCATCATCTGCGGGCTATCTTTGTGGCTGGTCTTAATCTCAATGAGAAGTTTCTGATGCAGTTCATTTGCACGAGTCAGATAATCATCGAAACTTGAAATCTTTGTCTCATAACCATTCTCATGAATGTCAATCTGCTTTAACTCTTCTAAGGTCAAATCCTGTGGTGTTTTATTAATACCAGCTAGGCCTTTAAGATTAGCATCATGCATCATAACAAATTGACCATCTTTAGTCTCCTGAATATCCATCTCGATTAAATCTGGTTTTAACTGCGCTGTCTTTTCTAAGGATTCTACTGTATTTTGGACACCATTTCCATTCGATACACCACGGTGTGAAATCACAAGCGGTGGATTGACTACTGGAGCTTCCAGATAATTATATCCTTCAATCGCAAAGAAAATACTTGCACAAACCATGACCCCCCATCTCATGATATGGTCCTTCTCTCGCCTTGGCATAATGTCAAGTTCTTCTCCCGTTAAGAAGGACGTAAATTTCACAAGGAAATAGGTCAGTGCCATATAGTGGAAATTCTTGATAAGAACGAAGTTGCAAATAGCAAGGAGTAGAGATTCTCTCTGAGTAAGGCTATCCACTATATACTGAATTGACAGTAAAGGGATGAGAGGAAGATAGAAGAATAGATTGGTTTTTACAATAATTAAGAATAAATGCCAGGCATAAAACCAAAAATAGTTTCTAGTTTTATCCAAACTATAAATGATCGCTTCCTTGACCGTCATCTTTTCATAAAAGACCTTAGGTAGAGTGAACATCAAGCGAACAGAAACATAGAAGAATAAGACTGATAAGATAATAATGGCTATCCACCACATCCAGTACTTATCTTCCATGTAGGTTTGAATAAACTCTGGAATCACGATTTTATTGAAATAATAAATCTTAAATATCTTCCTGATAAAAGGAAATAGCATTGCTACAAATAAAAAGATAAACAAAGCTTTTGAAATCGTCATCTTTTTCATAAAAGCAAGGCTTTCACGAAATACTTTTCGACTATATTCTATAAGAGTCCTTTTTTCGTGATATAGGAGGTGGCGAGCTCCAATAAAGAGAATACTAAGTTGAAAATAGGCTACCAGTAAATTGATAGCTATTAAGATTACGAAGCCAAGACTGACAATAGGTGCGTTTTTTATAATCTCAAAAATATTGTTGTAGGAAATAAACAAATATCCGGTCTGACTTAGTAAAAATCCAGCTATCACTGAGTTTAATGGCAACCAGATATAGTCGACCAACATAAAAATCAGAAAGAATAGAAAGAGGATTTTATCTAGATTAAGGTAAATCTTTTTAAAACCCAATTTTTTCGGTTTTTCAGGTTTCATAAAAACTCCTAATCAAAAAGTTTTGATAAATCCAAAGCACCAAATGGATTCGAATTGAGACTAGTCTGAGAATTGAGTAATAGTCTACTCTCATCTGACTCCAGAAAAGCTTCATACACTCGAGCAGTCATACGAGCATCCTCTAAACTATTATGAGATTGCCCTTTAAAACCTAGAAAATTAGCCACAGTTTGTAATTTTAGATTAGCAATTCCATGAAGATCGGAACTACGTCGCTCTAGTGCTTCGTTATAGACATCAACTAGATATTGCTGACTATAGTCAAATCCATGCTCTAGTAGAATTGGTAAATCACTTTTTGCTGCATTATAACCAACAAGGGGTAAATCACCAACAAAATCTTGAAAATTTTGCAGGACTTCTTCTACCTTTGGTGCGCCTTTCAATGTCTCTGAAGTAATCCCCGTCAAACCATTAATAAAACTCTTCAAAGGAACATCAGTGTAGACATAAGAGTCAAATGCTCCTACTTCTTCACCTTCTTTAAAATGCACTGCTGATACTTGAATCAAATGAGTCTTATCCTGGTGTTTATTGAATTCTAAATCAAATGAGATATATTCTCTTAATGTTTCCATCTTATCAATCCTTATTGATTTGTAAAAAGAAACCACCTGGTCTAGTCCTAGAAACCAAGCAGTTTTTTCTTATTTTCCAAATAAGCGAGCAAAGAAGCCTTTCTTCGATGCTTGAACTTCTTGCTTAGCTTGATCCAACTCCAACTGAAGGGTTTCTTGATCCTTCATAGCTTGAAGGGTTAACTGTTGTTGTTGATCCAATTGCTTATCTTTTTCAGCGATTTGGCGGTCTTTGACACGCATCTGTTCATCTTTTTCAGCCAGTTGCTTATCTTTAGCTTTCAATTGCTCATAAAGACGAATAATTTCAGCGTTCTTTTCATCAACAAGAATTTCCATGAGTTCTCGTTGCTTAACTTCATCACTAACTGGTTCATCTTCAAAGATAGTCTTTTTGTAGATTTCTTCAAGTTTGATCAATCCACTGCGAGTAACAACAGTAACACCCTTGTCGTTTTTTGTAATATCTTCTTCTAGGTAATTCTTTGACACGATTATTGATTGCTTGTCGGGATAGTCCCAAGACCTCAGCAATCTCACTGACAGTCATTTCAATACTCATAATATCCTCTATTTTTTTCTCTAACTTTTCTTAAATTAAATCTTATCATAAGTAAGCCAAAACTGTCAAATAACACTGTATTTTCAATGGTTTTTTAAGACATAAAATTTAAAAACTATTTATCGGCTAATATTTTAAAAAGATGAGAGCATCTCATCTTTAAACGAGTAAATAAAAATCGTTGCTTTTCCAAATACTTAAGAGAAAAACCTTTCTTGGTTTGTAGAGATGATCACGTTTCTCCATAATAGCAAGTAGCTTCTCACCTTCGAAAAGCGGCAACTTCTTTCTCGCTACACTCTAACTCAATAAAACGTCCAAAACGGACTTCCTCTGCCTGCTCCGGAGTCAAGTTTACTTTTACTAAATCCCCTGTCCCAATCTCAATCGGATGGAGAAAATCTAGTCACCAGCCTCTACTTTTTTTCGGGCAAATTTCTTCTATAGGTCAAGGAGTCTCTCGAACTGTAAACCAGCTGCACTAGTACGTGTTAAGATGAGACATATGAGCTAGCATAACCAAGTTTTTTTCTCCCAAGGTCAACAGACAAAGGTACGGATATAGGTTCCCTTACTGCATTTTACTCGAAAGGTAAAATCGCGCAAGTCTATCCTCATAGGAAATGGGACTGGTTCTTTCAAAACTATAAATGGTCACCTGACGCTCTGGACGCTCGACCTCCTGACCAGCACGCGCATACTCATAGAGCTTGCGACCATTAACCTTGACAGCAGAATACATAGGAGGAACCTGTGTGATAGGTCCAGTCAGAGAGTCTATTGCTTCATCAACAACTTCTTCATCCAAGGGTGATAAAACGGGTGACTCTGCAACGATTTCCCCACTAGCATCCTCGGTTGTTGTAGAATAGCCCAGAGTGATTTCTCCCTCATAGACCTTACCCTCGTCCTGCATGAACTCGACCATGCGAGTCGCCTTACCAACGGCAATCGGCAAAACACCCACCACATCCGGATCTAAGGTCCCACCATGACCGATTTTCTTAGTTCCTAAAATCTTACGCAATTTAAAAACCGCATCATGCGAGGTCATCCCTGCTTCTTTTTTTAAGTTGATAATACCGTTCATTCATTAACTTTCTAAAAATACTAAAACTCTCTTTTGGAAATCTTTATTCTGCTCATAAAGTGCATGCCCACATTCTGGCAAAATCGTGAGTTGGCTATCTTTGATATGCTGACGCAATTCAAACGAAGCTTCTACGCCTAGAACATTATCTTTTTCTGCTCCAATAATGAGTGTAGGACAGTTGATTTTTTCCAAAACAGCCAGGCTATCATGTTTTAAACAAGATACAGCCTGAATATCAATACGTTGTTTATCTTTAATGCGGCCAAAACTTCCCATTATTTGATAAAGGTATTTCAATTTTCCGAAGGATTTAGTTGTGTAAGAGTGACTAGCAATATCCAACATCAGTTCCTTATAGGTTCCCGTCTGATTCAACTCAAGCCAGTGAGTAATTCTCTCCCTACCAAGACTATTTAGTTTCGCAGTTGTAACAGTTAAAATCAATCTTTCAACTTTTTCTGGAAAATCTACAGCAAGCCATTGGGCAATCATTCCACCTTGTGAAATCCCCATAACATAGGCACTGGAAATATTCAATACCTCCATTGCTTCTGCTACATCTGCTGCCATATTTCGTGTTGTATAGTTTTCTGGCAACTCATTGATGCGACTAAAAACATAAACTTTATAAACCTTAGCAAATTCTCGGTAAGCTAAAGCTAGCATTTGAGCCATGCCCTTAACTGTCTGCAACCCATCTCCCAAGCCTGGTATGATAACGAGATACTTCTTCACTTTACCAAATGTTACATAGTCCATACTCTTATCGTTAAAATATAAGGTTTTCCCTTTTGTTGAAGACATTACTTCGTTTCCCTTACTATTTTATCATGTTTATTCATGTTGACTTTTTAAATGCAGAGCAAAGCCGGCAGTCACTTTTTCAAATCCAACCGCCTGATAAAACTGATGTGCAGCATTTCGTTCAGCAGTTAATCCACTATTTAGAGTCAGAGCATTAACTCCTTCTTTTACCGCTTGTTTTTTCAATTCATCAATTAGCCTACTAGCAATTCCTTGTCGTCTTGTTTCTTTTGCAACTGACAAAGCTAAAATACGATAGTAAGATCCATCTGCTTCAAAAAAGAAGAGCTTTGCATAACCTAAGAAACCTAAAATTTCTCCGTTTCTTTCATATAGAAGACAGCCATAATGTGGTTGAGAAAGAATCATTTCTAAACGTCGAGACAGCTTAGAAGCTGTCGTTGGATAGCCCAAGTCTTCGTATAAAGACAGTAGGGCTTCAGCATCTTTCATGGTTGCTTTTCGTATCTGCATAAGAGCCTCCTATTCCCCCTTCAAAGCATCAAACTTTGCTTTCATGGTCGGATTATTACGAGTCAATTTTTTGACTGATACATCATCCAGCTTATTATTGGCAAGTCGGAGTTGATTTTCTGATGTGGTGAGGAATTTCTTGACTTCTTCCATCCGTTTGATAGCCTTGTCGATTTCGTCAATAGCCTTTCCGAAGTTTACTGAGGCCGAGTTGTAGTTCTTGGCAAAGGCTACCTTGAAGGCGTCTAGGTCTTCTTCAAAGTGGGTGATGTCAATATTTTGTTCTCGGATAAGTGCTAATTCTTGCTTGTATTTAAGAGAGTTAAGAGCCGCATTGCGTAAAAGACCAATCAACTGGATAAAGAACTGAGGACGCACCACATACATCTTCTCATACTCGTGGCTGACGTCCACAATTCCTGTGTTAAAGTAGTCATTATCAGCCTCAAGCATACTTACCAAAACTGCATACTCACAGTTCTTCTCCCGACGATCCTTGTCCAACTCCTTGTAGAAATCGGCATTCTTATGCTTCTTCTCCGTACCATCAGCTTCATTTTTCATCTCAAACATGATGGAAATGAATTCTAGGCCATTTTCATCAAAATCACGGAAGATAAAGTCTCCTTTTGATCCACGAGCTGAGACTTTATTGTCCTTTTCGAAGTAAGCATTTGGAAAGGCAAAACTACGGACCTTGTTAAACTCACTCTCCGCATACTGCTCCAAACTTTCTCCAATTGCCTTGGTTGATTGTTGGGCCTTGAAATTCTTGTAAAACTCAACTTGCTCATTTGCTGCCTTAAGTTGGGCTTCATAGTTTTGTTTAACTGAAGTCAGAGAAAGCTCGTTTTCTTTTTCTTGTAGAAGGAGCTGATTTTTAACCTGGTCTCTTTCTTTCTCTAAATCAGACAGTGTTTTTTGCAGTTGATTCTCATGCTCTAAACGTAAGGTAGCCAGCTGATTCTCAAGTTGTTGAACTTCTTTTTCCTTCTCTAGCAAACTTTGACTAGCACTTTGCTCTACTTCCTTTTTGGCCAATTCTTTTTCGGTATCAAAGTTCTGAATTTGACTTTGAAGCTGGGCTATTTCTTGATCTTTTTGCGCTAGTTTTGTCTGCTGTTCATTCATGGCTTTTTGCTCAGCCAAGGCCAGCTCTTGCTTCATGCGTTCATGCAATTCCTTATCAAACTCTACAGTTCGAACTTGTGAAATCAGCTCTGCATATTGGCTTTCATTAACTGTAAAGACTTCCCCACAATTGGGGCATTTAATTTCGTTCATGATTTTCCTCTGTATTTAACATTACTACATTCATTATAGCATGGATAAACAAAAAGAAAAAGTTGGAATCAATCCAACTTTTAATCTACGTATGTATCTTCGTTCTTGTTTAAGAAGGCATAAGGCAATCCCATCAGTAGACCACCGCCGATAAAGTTACCAATAAAGGTTACACCCCAGTGACGAAGAATATTTCCAATACCGAAGTTTGCGATTGAATCAGCAGCAACACTGAACTTCACAATCGCAAATGAAGCAAAGTTTGCGGCGATGTGCTCATTTGTTAAGAATACAAACATGTAAATAGCTGATAGAACCAACCAAAGTTTTGCTCCACCATCCTTAACTAAAACAAATGAAAGAATGGCGATATTTACAAAGATATTCGCTAGAATACCTTCAAGTAAAACTAGTTCATTAGAGCGTCCCAACTTCATTTCGACAACTCCAGAAATAAAGCTATCATGTGTTAGATTAGCGTAAGCTGCTGAATGAGCAAATCCCCAACCAGCGATAAGCGCACCAATTAAGTTAAAGAAAGTACAATATAGAAGAATTTCAGCTGTTTTTCTCCAGCTAATTTTTTTCAAAAAACTACCCGCTGTCAAGAACATCATGTTAGATGTTACCAATTCAGCATTCAAGAAGACAATGTAAGCCAATCCCCAAGCAAAAACAAACGGGAAAAGGAAGCGTCCACTACCTGGTGCAATCTTATTGATCAAATCAGCACCTACAGCTCCTGCTGCTGTACTGAAGGTAAGGAAAGCACCTGCAAACATTGAACGAATCGCATACTTGAATTTACTTTGACTGTATAGACTTTCTTTTTTCTTACAAGCAAATTCGATTTTTGAAATAAATTCTGATGAGACCATATAAACTCCTAAAACTTTTATTTGTGAATATTATAACATAAAATCAACTTTATGGAAAGGCTTTCTGAAATTTTAAAAAAATTAAAACCTATGATTCTAAAATACGGATCTTGATGTTGTATTTTTTTGTTTCATGCTTTAAATTATTGACCAGTTGATCATTCTCTTTTGATTTTCCAAAGAAAAAGGCTAGAGATTTTCCGCTCTTTTGTTGGATACACAAAAAATATCTAGCACCATTCAATTTAACACTTGGAATAAAATGGACCTCAATCTTTTTAATATTATTGAGTGGTATAATGCGCTTTCTAAAAACATAAGCATTATGGATATAAAATCTTCCCTTAGCAATATGAAACGGGGCAAAAAAGTTTCCACCACTTTGACGCACAATGACATAACGACGCCAAAGAATCAATAAAAGAAGGAAGGATACAAAGGAAATAGCAAAAACCAAAACCGAGCTTTTCATCATCGATTTTATCCCAATCAAAAAATAATCTATCATAATTAAACTGCCTTTTCTACCTTATTATATCACTTTTGTTTAGCTTCTAGGTTCATGGACAAAGAAAAAGACTGAACAAAGTTCAGCCCTTTTTACGAATGGTTGATAAGATATCTTTATCTAGTCAAATCAATACGTTGACCAATTTTACCAATGATAATTGCACCGACAATTAGTGAAGCGAATTCTCCGATACCAGTAGTGAACCATGTAAAGAAGAATGGTGCTTCTGCTACAATGTTCAATTCAGCAGCAATGGTGATCATTGAAATTGAAAACAGAATTGAAAAGAAGAAATGATCTTTTCGAATCAATCCATTAAAAAGATAGTCTTTTTTATATTTACTAAACAACCATACGCCTAAACTTAGGAAGACAAGCGTAGAGCCTCCACCAACTGCGACATCGATGATTCCAAAACTGAAGAAATTTGCAATCATACATCCAAGAGTAACACCGATAATGTACTTAGGATTGTAAAAGGCAAGGAAATTCATCATTTCAGAAATGCGGAACTGATAAGCACCGTAGCTGATAGCATTGAGTGGTGGTGTGATAGTCAAAACCACATAAATTGCTGCGACAATGGCAATGTCAGCCAAATCGCGGACAGTAAGTTTTTTCATGTTTTCTCCTTTAGCGGCTATCCCGCGTCTAATATGCTTGGTGAAAGAAGCTAAGCACCAAGAGTTGATAAAAATCAACTTTACAAGTATAGCACATCTAAATCTTTTATGCTATACTAATCTTATGAAAAGATACATAAAAAAATTTTTTGATAATGAAATTTTGTCCTATTTATTTTTCGGTGTTGCTACTACTGTTGTCTCTGTAGGGACTCGAATGATTATTTTTTACTTGACTCAGCAAGAATTAATAGCTACTGCTTTAGGGAATATAACAGGTATTCTATTTGCTTTCTTTACCAATGACACTATTGTTTTCAAACAAAAACGAGAAAATTGGTTTGGACGTCTCATTAAATTCTCTGGAGCTAGATTTTTTACCTTCTTACTTGATATGGCACTAACCTTTATTTTTGTCACCAAATTTCCTCATATTATTGGTCAATTCGTCGGTGATGATATTAATATAATCAATACAATTGAAATAGGGTTTGCTCAAGTTACAATTGTTGTTTTAAATTACCTATTTAGCAAGCTTTTTGTTTTTAAAAATAAATGAGCACTTCTCTTGCTTTACCCATAAATTTACGATATAATGTCTCTGTAAAAATTTGATAAAATTTGGAAGGAAAAAGATTATGTTAAAGGATCTTAAAAATTTCTTACTCCGTGGCAACGTCGTTGACCTTGCTGTCGGTGTGATCATCGCTACTGCTTTTGGTGCTATCATTACTTCATTCGTTAATGATATCATCACTCCACTTCTTTTGAACCCAGCCTTGGAAGCTGCGAAAGTACAAAACATTGCTGAGCTTGCATGGAATGGTGTTACATATGGTAAATTCTTGAGCGCTGTCATCAACTTTGTAGTTGTTGGTACTGTTCTCTTCTTCATGGTTAAGGGTATTGAAAAAGCTCAAAATCTTCGTAAGAAAGAAGAAGTTGCTGAAGAAGCTCCAGCTGGTCCAACTGAATTGGAAGTTCTTCAAGAAATCAAAGCACTTCTTGAAAAAAAATAAGAATGTAAAAGGATTTAGATATTGTCTAAATCCTTTTTTACTTCTTTCATTTTGACTTATATTGGTCTTGAGTAATACTCCTATTTTTGATATAATGATGAGAGTTTCCACCCTTAGTGTAATGGATATCACGTAAGATTCCGGTTCTTGAGATGGGGGTTCGATTCCCTCAGGGTGGATAGATATAAACGAAAAAGCAACGGTGCCGTTGCTTTTTTATTATTAGACTTTTTCCGACAATTCTTCCCACTCTAGCATAGCTTCTTCCTGACGCTGGCTAATCTTATCCAGTTCTGCTTGCAATTGCATGAGTTCATCTGCATCATTGGTTGTATGCATTTGTTCAGAAATGGCTTGAGATTGATTTTCTAATTCTTCGATTTCTGTCTCAAGACTTTCAATTTGTCTCATTAACTTACGAAGTTCTTTTTGACTCTCTTTTTGGGCTTGATAGTCATTAACTGGAGAAGCCTCTTTTTCTTGGCTACAAGTTGTCGCTTCTTCCTCTTGACTAGTTGCTAGCTCTGCTTTTTTTTCAACATAATAGTCATAATCACCCAAATAGAGGGTCGAACCATTTTCGGATAATTCCAGAACATGTGTAGCGACACGATTGATAAAATAACGGTCATGGCTGACAAATAGAAGAGTCCCATCAAAGTCAATCAGTGCATTTTCCAGAACTTCCTTACTATCAATATCCAAATGGTTGGTCGGCTCGTCGAGGATCAAAAAGTTATTGTTTTCCATAGACAATTTAGCTAAAAGCAAACGAGCTTTCTCTCCTCCTGACAGCATGCCAACTGATTTCTTAACATCATCACCTGAAAAAAGGAAGGCGCCTAAACGATTTCGGATTTCCACTTCTGGCGTCAATCTAAAATCATTCCAGAGTTCGTCTAGAACACTATTGCTTGGTGTCAACTTACTTTGAGTTTGGTCATAGTAGCCAACTTCAACATTTGCACCGAAACGCTTCTCACCCTTTATAAAAGGAATCTGATCAACAATAGACTTGATAAAGGTTGTCTTTCCAATCCCATTCGGACCTACAACTGCTACGGCATTCATCTTACGAAGGTCGAGGTTGATAGGCTCTGATAATATTTCTCCATCATATCCAATAGCAGCATTCTCAACTGTCAGCACAATATTACCAGATGTTTTATCAGAGTGAAAGGTCATATTGGCTGATTTATTCCCAGCTTCAGGCTTATCTAAACGCTCCATCTTTTCCAGTTGTTTACGTCGAGATTGGGCACGTTTGGTGGTCGAAGCTCGTACTAAATTACGATTAACAAAGTCTTCTAAAGCAGCAATTTCCTTCTGTTGCTTTTCGTAGTTCTTAGCTTCAGTCAGTAACTTCTGCTCTTTCTGCTCCACAAAGCTTGAGTAGTTTCCTACGTATCTATCTAAAGAATGTTTGGTTAAGTCGAGCGTTATGGTTGCTACCTTATCGAGGAAATAACGGTCGTGACTAACGATAATGAGGGCACCGCTATAGTTTACTAGGTAGTTTTCTAACCAGGCAATGGTTTCAATATCCAAATGGTTGGTCGGCTCATCCAAAACCAAGAGATTTGGCTTTTCAAGGAGCATTTTGGCTAGGGCTAATCTTGTATTTTGACCTCCAGAAAGCTCGGCAATTTTCATCTGCCACATAGACTCATCAAACTTAAAACCATTTAAAATGGCGCGAATATCAGCTTCATAGGTAAATCCTCCAGCCTGACGGAAATTCTTCAGATAAAGCGATCGTAGTCTGACATCGAACTTATCTAAAGTCTCTCCCCAGTCTTTTTCACCCCATCTCTAGCTCCATCTGGCGAAGCTGTTTCTCTGTAGTACGTAAGTCGTCAAAAACATGAAGCATCTCGTCATAGATAGTATTTTCGGATTCAAATCGGCTATCCTGTGCTAAGTAAGAAAGGGAAATGTCTTTTTTCTTATTAATCTCACCAGAAGTTGGCTCTTCTTCCCCGACTAATATCTTTAATAGCGTCGACTTACCTGCTCCATTTTTCCCAACGAGGGCGATGCGGTCTCTTTCATCTACTTGTAGATTAATATTTTCAAATAGAACATCTCCTGCAAAAGAACGTTCGATTTTATTAGTTTGTAAAATAATCATGTAACTATTTTACTATCTTTTTCTGTTTTTAACAATTCAAAAAAAGTTCGAGCTTTAAACTCGAACTTTTAGATATTAATAACCGATACCACCACGGAATGTACGTGCCATATCTTTTAAGTTATAGTTCTTAGAAGATGTGTCGATTGTCCATTTACCGTCTTTCTTAGTCATCTTGATTTCGTATCCTTCTTTTTGCATATTATCGCTAGTATCAAGAGGAGTTGAATCAAATTGACTTGGTGCATTTTCTAAAATGTACTTCTCACCAGCTTTCATAGCTTCTGAGTAGTTGCTGTATTTACCTTTGTTTTCGTCGTAGAATTTACGACTCAATTCATAAACATTTAAGTTATCCAAGTCGATTGTTTCTGGTCTTACATAGACAACTGCATAGTCTGGTAAATAAGTTTTTACTTTGTAATCAACTTTTGCTCGTTTTGCATTTGCTTTGATATATGCTTCTGCAAATGTACGAAGTTCAGAATCAGAAGGTTTGTAGTTGTAGAATCCTTTACCGAATGACTCGATGAATTTCTTGATAAATTCTTCTCTATCAGCCTTCACGTCATTTGTGATCACATCAGAATCGTTTGAAGATTTTTTGTCATCTGATTTTTTGTCGTCTGATTTTTTTGTCGTCTGATTTTTTTGTCGTCTGATTTTTATCATCTTTCTTTTCATCAGATTTCTTATCATCTGATTTCTTGTTGTCTGATTTTTTTATCTTCAAGTGCGACGATTTGAGTTTTTATCATTAGTAAAGCTTACGTTTGATGCACCACCAGTATTTTTCACCATCTAGGTAAACAGCATCAACATATTTTTTTCATAGCTTCTTTTGGCTTCATCAATAGTGTCTTCGTATTGACTTGGATCAACCTTGATAGCTACGTCATTTTTTTACCTTTTTGATTTTTCTTTTTACATCATCGTAAAAAGCTTGGGGCAAAGTGAAGTTCATATTTTTGCATCTTTATCAACTTCATAAACTACATAACCAGCAACACTCTTGCCTTTAGAGATGCTATCTCCGTATGACATAAATTTAGTTTTTACTGTCTGACTCATAAATTTGAATTGGTTCAACTTTTTTTCGTCTTTTTTTCGTTATAAAGCGTGATATCATGGCTAGTAAAACTAAACTGTTTATCACGATTGTTTTTAATCTCAACTTGAAGTGCAAGGTAGTGTGAATTTGAATCTTCATCTTTAGGAAGAACATACATACCGTCTTTAACAGAAACTTCAAAATTCGAATTAGATGCAGTACCATTATCGCTTGCTTTTTTACTATTTCCACAAGCTACCAATGCTAAAGCAGTTAAAACTAAAGCTGAGTGCTTAAGAACTTTTTTCATAATAGAAAATCTCCTTTTATTATTTACTATATTGTAGCATATAGTCAGGAATTTTCAAACTAAAAAAAGGAAATCGCTTTAAAAATATTGTATATTTTTAATTATAATAATTTCCTACTCATTCTTTGATTTAAATGAATCTTAAATTCATATAACTGAGCTACTCTAACGTTTTACTAAAACTTTAAATCGTGGTATAATGAAGTCGATTAGATTATATATTAAAGGAGATATCTTATGTCTTACCAAGAAAACTACCAAAAATGGGCTGATTTCGCTGACCTACCAGATTACCTTCGTCGTGATTTGGAAAACATGGATGAAAAAACCAAAGAAGATGCCTTCTACACAAACCTTGAATTCGGTACTGCGGGTATGCGCGGTTTGATTGGTGCTGGTACAAACCGCATTAATATCTACGTTGTTCGCCAAGCAACTGAAGGTTTGGCTCGTCTGATCGAATCTAAAGGTGGAAACGAAAAAGAACGTGGTGTTGCCATCGCTTATGATAGTCGTCACTTCTCTCCAGAATTTGCCTTTGAATCAGCAGCAGTTCTTGCAAAACACGGTATTAAATCGTATGTTTTTGAAAGTCTCCGTCCAACTCCAGAACTTTCATTTGCTGTTCGTCACCTCAATTGTTTCGCAGGTATCATGATTACTGCCAGCCACAACCCTGCTCCGTTTAACGGATACAAAGTTTACGGTGAAGATGGTGGTCAAATGCCTCCACATGATGCGGATGCTTTGACAACTTACATCCGTGCGATTGAAAATCCATTTACTGTAGAAGTTGCGGATGTGGAAGCTGAAAAAGCTTCTGGCTTGATTGAAGTTATTGGCGAAGCTGTCGATGCTGAATACCTCAAAGAAGTAAAGGATGTTAACATCAACCCTACTTTGATTGAAGAATTTGGTAAAGACATGAAGATTGTCTACACACCACTGCATGGTACTGGTGAAATGTTGGCTCGTCGTGCTCTTGCCCAAGCAGGATTTGACTCTGTTCAAGTTGTCGAAGCGCAAGCAACTCCAGACCCAGACTTCTCAACAGTTAAATCTCCAAACCCAGAGAGTCAAGCAGCCTTTGCCCTTGCTGAAGAGCTCGGACGTCAAGTTGGTGCAGATGTTCTTGTTGCAACTGACCCTGACGCTGACCGTGTTGGTGTTGAAGTTCTTCAAAAAGATGGTAGCTACCTCAACCTTTCAGGTAACCAAATCGGTGCCATCATGGCTAAGTACATCTTGGAAGCTCACAAAAACGCTGGAACTCTTCCTGAAAATGCAGCCCTATGTAAATCTATCGTATCAACTGACTTGGTAACGAAGATTGCTGAAAGCTACGGCGCAACTATGTTCAACGTCTTGACTGGTTTCAAATTTATCGCTGAAAAAATTCAAGAATTCGAAGAAAAACACAATCACACTTACATGATGGGATTTGAAGAAAGCTTCGGTTACTTGATTAAGCCATTCGTACGTGATAAAGATGCCATCCAAGCAGTCCTTGTCGTTGCTGAACTTGCTGCCTACTACCGTTCACGTGGTTTGACACTTGCTGACGGTATCGAGGAAATCTACAAAGAGTACGGCTACTACGCAGAAAAGACAATCTCTGTTACTCTTTCTGGTGTTGACGGTGCTGAGCAAATTAAAGCGATCATGGCGAAATTCCGCAACAATGCTCCAAAAGAATGGAACGCAACAGAAATCACAGTCGTAGAAGACTTTAAAGCACAAACATCCACTGCCGCTGATGGTACTGTAACAACCTTGACTACCCCTCCAAGTGATGTATTGAAATACACACTTGCTGACGGTTCATGGATTGCAGTTCGTCCTTCCGGTACTGAACCAAAAATCAAGTTCTACATTGCCGTTGTTGGAGAAAGCAACGAAGATTCACAAGCTAAGATTGCTAATATCGAAGCTGAAATCAATGCCTTTGTAAAATAAACAATTAAAAGATGAGATCAATCAATCTCATCTTTTTTCCATATCAAATCTAAGCATTTTTGAAGACTTTATGGCATACTAGATTTAAAAGAAAGCGAGGAAAACTCATGGAACAATTTTTAGAAAACATTAAAGATCTTGAAGTTACAACTGTTGCGCGTGCGCAAGAAGCTCTCGATAAAAAAGAAACTGCTACATTCTTTATCGGCCGCAAAACTTGCCCTTACTGCCGTAAATTTGCTGGCACTTTGGCTGGTGTTGTAGCTGAAACCAAAGCACACATCTATTTCATCAATAGTGAAGAACCAAGTCAACTAGATGCATTGCAAGACTTCCGATCACGTTATGGAATCCCAACTGTACCAGGTTTTGTTCATGTTGAAAATGGAGAAATCAAGGTTCGTTGTGATTCTTCAATGTCAGCTCAAGAAATCAAAGAATTTGCTGGATTGTAAAAAACCACTCGATTGAGTGGTTTTTGTGTTTTCTAAATTAATACTTGTTAAGTAATTCTTGTACCATTTTATGAAGTTCTTCAATTCTTTCAGCCTGCTTCTCAACTAAACGCCTTTGCATAACCAATTCATTCTGTAGTTGTTCTAATTTGGATTCTTCATTAGAATTTTCTTTAACAAAAAAAATTTGTTAAGGCGCTAGTCAGCATCCCAATCGTTCCTATACCCACTAGCATTAAGATTATTGCTAACCATTTCCCAAATACCGAATTTGGGACTATATCACCATAACCAACAGTTGTTACTGTAACAATAGCCCACCAAAGACTATCTGAAAAAGCCTTCTCCTCAACAACTGATAAGATTGAGCTTCCAACAAATACAATAAATACATTGACATATAAGATATAAAGCAAGCCATTCGTTCGCAGTAATCTACTAGCTTTTCTTTCTAATTTTCCACTTAAACCAATTATTCTTAATAACCTTGTAAGTTTAACTAATTTTGTTAATTTTGCTAAACGAAAAATACGTCCCAAACGAAAAAAACTGTAAAAAAATAGCATTTAATGGAAGAATTGCTAATAAATCAAAAAAACATTATCAATAATGAAACGAAATTTTTTTTTACTAGTAAAAGAAACGCCATAGATAATCCACTATAAACACTATCCAAATCATTAAATCAATAATATTGTAAGGTGGATTATCCAAATCTATAACATCCATAAATCCCAAAATAACTAGCATCACAGATATCAATGCTAATAATAATATGGTTGTGTCATAGTAATCTTCAAATTTCCAAGTCTTTTTCAATTTATATTTCTCCATCATAATCGCTTATTAAATTATTATAGCATAAATTAAAAACTAAGATTCATTAAAAATGAACACCATTAGGTGTTCATTTTTATATATCCGTTAAAGGTGTTGCAGTGTCTGGAGATGTATCGTAAACTTGAAAGTCTACTCCTACTCCTAGATCTGCTTGAGCTAACTGATTGACCATGGTCATGTGGGCTAGCTCCTTGATATTATTCTCTTTAGATAGATGTCCTAGGTAAATCTTCTTGGTACGATTACCTAGTGTGCGAATCATGGCGTCCGCTCCATCTTCATTTGAGAGGTGACCAAGGTCAGACAGGATCCGTTGTTTGAGTCGCCAAGCATAAGATCCTGCTCTCAGGATTTCAACATCATGATTAGACTCAATCAAGTAACCATCTGCATTCTCGACTATGCCAGCCATACGGTCACTAACATAACCTGTATCTGTCAGCATAACAAAGCTCTTGTCATCCTTCATAAAACGGTAGAATTGGGGAGCAACTGCATCATGGCTAACTCCAAAACTCTCAATGTCGATATCTCCAAATGTTTTTAGTTTTTCCCCATTTCAAAGATATGCTTTTGTGAAGAGTCAACTTTACCTAGATACTTACTATTTTCCATAGCTTGCCAGGTCTTTTCATTGGCGTAAAGATCCATGCCATACTTACGAGCTAAAACTCCAACACCATGTATATGGTCAGCATGCTCATGCGTAATCAAAATAGCATCCAAATCTTCTGGTTTACGATTGATTTCACCTAATAAACTTGTAATTTTTTTACCGGATAAGCCGGCATCTACTAAAATCTTTTTCTTAGGGGTTTCTAGATAGAAGGAATTTCCACTAGAACCCGATGCTAAAATACTATATTTAAAGCCTGTTTCACTCATTCTAGTCTTCTACTTCATCCTCCCATACTTCTTCCTTTTACAGCATCTCTATCATAAGGAAGAACAATGGTAAAGGTTGAACCCTTGCCGTATTCACTCTTAGCCCAGATAAATCCATTGTGTTGTTTGATGATTTCTTTTGCTATCGCAAGACCCAAACCAGTACCACCTTGGGCACGACTTCTAGCCTTATCAACCCTGTAAAAACGGTCAAAAATCTTCGGTAAATCTTCTTTAGGAATCCCAAGTCCTTGGTCCGAAATAGATAAAATCATCTGGTCATCAGTGGTTTTCATGCTAACCGTAATTTTCCCACCATCAGGCGAATACTTGATGGCATTGTTAAGAATATTATCGATTACCTGAGTCATCTTGTCTGTATCAATTTCAATCCAGACCGATGTAATGGGATAATCACGAACCAACTCGTATTTCTTTTCTTGATCCTGGGCTCGTATCTTATCGAAACGGTTTAGGATAAACGTAATGAAAGCTGTAAAGTTAATCAATTCAACATCTAAATGGCTAGTTGCATTATCAATACGCGAAAGATGCAAGAGGTCCGTCACCATTCGCATCATACGGTTGGTCTCATCTAAAGATACTTTGATAAAATCAGGAGCAACAGGTTCATATAATGCACCCTCATCCAAGGCCTCTAGGTAAGATTTTACACTGGTCAATGGAGTTCGCAATTCATGACTAACGTTGGAAACGAAAAGCCTTCTCTCGCGTTCTTCCTTCTCTTGTTCAGTCGTATCATGTAGAACTGCTACCAGACCAGAGATAAAACCAGATTCTCTACGAATCAAGGCAAAACGCACACGCAAACTAATATACTCCCCATTTACATTTTGGGAATAAATCATCATTTCAGGACTTTGCGTAATTAAATCTCTAAGCTCGTACTCATCTTCAATCTTGAGCAACTCTAAAATGTTTTGATTGAGCGCGTCATCACTTTCAACTCCAAGTTGTCTTTTAGCCATATCGTTAATCATAGTGATTTGACCACGACGATTGGTTGCTAGAACTCCGTCTGTCATATATGATAGGATACTATGCAATCTTTTACTTTCCTGCTCAAGGTTTTCTTGAGTTAGACGAATTACTTCAGACAAATCATTTAAGTTATTCGTAATATTAGTGATTTCAGTATTCCCCTGCATATCTAATACCTGAGAATAATCACCAGCAATTAAATCTTTAATCTTTTGATTTAACTGTTTGAGTCGAATATTATCTCTACGGCCTTCGAGCAAGAGAAAGCTAACAAGCATGATAAAACCAATTAAAATGAGTACAAAGACGAAATCTCTGGTTAAAATTGTTTGTCTAATTACTATCAATCATTATTTCTCATATAATAACCCACACCACGACGAGTTAAGATATATTCAGGTCTACTTGGTGTGTCTTCAATCTTCTCACGTAGACGTCTAATGGTAACATCGACAGTACGAACATCACCAAAATAATCATAACCCCAAACAGTCTCAAGGAGATGTTCTCGGGTAATAACTTGACCAAGATGAGAAGCTAAGTGATGCAACAACTCAAACTCTCTGTGAGTTAAGTCTAATTCTTCCCCATATTTTTTTGCCACATAAGCATCTGGAAGAATTTCTAAGTCACCGATTTGAATACTTTGCAATTTTGCTTCTGTTTCTTGGCTATCTGATGCTAATAGCTCAGATCGGCGAAGCAAAGCCTTAACACGCGCCTGCAATTCACGATTAGAGAATGGCTTGGTCACATAATCGTCAGCACCAAGCTCTAAACCAATAACCTTATCAAACTCGCTGTCTTTTGCTGAAAGCATGATAATAGGCACACTACTTGTTTTACGAATCGTTTTGGCAACTTCAAGTCCATCAATCTCAGGTAACATCAAGTCTAAAATAATAATATCTGGTTTTTCAGCTTCAAATAATTCGATGGCTTCGCGTCCATTAAAGGCTGTTACAACTTCATAACCCTCTTTAGTCATATTAAACTTAATGATATCTGAGATTGGTTTCTCATCATCAACAATCAATATTTTTTTCATTTTGTTCACCTTTTCCTTATCTCATTATACCAAAAAAATACTAAGAAGACACGATACACTAATGTTATTGGTCTCTTTTTAAATACTCTTGCCAAATCTTTTGTTGAGGTTTTGCTAGTGGATAGGAGGTCAAACTCTCCTTCAGAGTCAACCAAACCACTTTTATTATTATAATCTTTGCTATCAATTACCTGCTCCGCTATGATTCGTACATGCCAATTTCGATGCATAAAGATATGTTCTCTACTTCTTCGAAATCACTATCCTGCCATTTAACTTCTAAATCATAATCCTGCTCAAAACTTTCTTGAGGTGATGGACCGAGTTGCAGTGAAGCTTCGGCAACCTGATTAAAGAGATTTAGTTCTCCATCTTTTGAAAATTCATCTACCTCAATCAAAGGGAAATGCCAAAATCCAGCAAGAATTTTTCACTTTCATTCTTTCAGTAAAAACTGTCCTTACCATTTTGAACAACTAAAGCATTAAGATAGATGGGAACTGGCTTTTTCTTTGGCGCTTTAATAGGATAGCGATCCATTGTTCCATTTTGATAGGCAGCACTAAAATCTTTAACTGGACTATCTTCTGGCCTCGGATTAACGGGTGCCTCAATATCTGAACCCAAATCCATCAAAGCCTGATTAAAATCACCTGGACGATCCGGATCAATCAAAATGAACGCTTGAAATATCTTTACGGTTGTTTGATTTCCAACAACAAGTGATTGACTCAAATAGACGAGAGCCAAAATACGCATGACATTCCCATCAACTGCTGGTTGTGGTAGATTAAAGGCATTTGAAATAGCGTCATTGTATAGGACCAATCCTTCAAACTTGAAATTCTTCCATAAGTGGATGGAAATTTCATTAAACTCATTAACTACAATCTGCTGGGCTGCAGTTTGTATTACGAACACGAGAATAATAACCAAGACCTTCCCAAGCTTTTAATAAACGTTCTTCAGGTGCATTTGCTAACCTCACAGTCGGAAACCATTCTAGAAACCGTTCATAATAAGGAATGACTGTATCAACTCTGGTTTGCTGCAACATAATTTCAGACACCCAGATATGATAAGGATTTTTAGTCCTTCTGGCAGTAGTCCCGCTTATTCTCATCATACCAGGCTAATAATTTATTTCGGAAAAGACACCTCTGTATTTTCTTCCCCACATGGACACGCCATATTTTTCCAAATTCAATATATATCTAGTATAGCATATCCTTATAAGATACTCAAAAAATGGAAATAAAGTTTTATACTACCACATATTTTTTCACTTGCTCATTACATATCTATCAACTGTTTCTGTTATTTTCTATGATTTTTTTGATATAATGACTCTTAAATGAATCTTTAAAGGAGATATCCATGCGTTTTAATCAATTTAGTTATTATCCCGTTACACCCCAACAAGCTTTACAAGAATTATCTGAGCTTGGATTTAAGTTTGATCTTTCAGCTTCAGAAAAAGAACAGTTTAAAGCTTTTGTTAGGACTTGTTTTTTCAATTATAAAAATACGGATTATCCCCTTACTACTTTAGCAGTTGATAAAGAAACAGATTTACTCACTTTCTTCAATTCAGACCGTGAATTGACAGCAGAAATTTTCTACACTCTTGCCTTTCAATTGCTTGGATTCAGTTACTTAGTAGACTTTGAAGATGGTCTTGCTTTTCACAAAGAAACAGCGTTTCCGATCATTTACGGAGATTTAATCGACAATCTCTACCAGATTTTAAATACACGCACTAAAAAAGGGAACACCCTTATCGATCAGTTAGTTAGTGATGGTCTTATTCCTGAGGACAATAACTATCACTACTTCAATGGCAAGAGTTTGGCAACCTTCAATACTAACAATGTCATTCGTGAAGTAGTTTATGTAGAGACTCGTGTTGATTCTGATAAAGATGGTCTACCTGACCTCATCAAGGTAAATATCATTCGTCCAGCATACAATGGAAAGATTCCAGCTGTCATGACAGCAAGTCCATACCATCAAGGAACCAATGATAAAGCAAGCGATAAGGCTCTTTACAAAATGGAAGCTGAACTAGAAGTCAAGGAACCACATGAAATTACGTTAGAAAATCCAACTCTGGACTTGGTTGAACCTGTTGGGGATGCTGAACTTGTTCTGAAGCGGAAGAAAAACTCACTCATATCAATAGCAGCTACACACTTAACGACTACTTCCTTCCAAGAGGTTTTGCCAATATCTACGTATCAGGTCTTGGTACCAAAGATTCACAAGGTCAGATGACCAACGGAGATTACCGCCAAGTTGAAGCTTATAAGAATGTTATTGATTGGCTAAATGGTCGTTGTCGTGCCTTTACGGATCATAGTCGTAAACGTCAAGTAAAATGCTGACTGGTCAAATGGTAAAGTAGCAACTACTGGTCTTTCTTACCTAGGAACAATGTCTAATGGTCTGGCTACAACAGGAGTTGATGGTTTAGAAGTCATTATTGCCGAAGCAGGTATCTCATCATGGTACAACTATTACCGTGAAAATGGTCTTGTGACAAGCCCAGGCGGCTATCCTGGAGAGGACTTCGATTCATTAGATGAATTAACTTATTCTCGTAATCTCTTAGCTGGTGACTTTATTCGTGGAAACGAGGCTCATAAAGCTTCCATAGAAGAACTTAAGAAAAATCTAGACCGTAAAACTGGGGATTATAACCAATTTTGGCATGACAGAAACTACCTACTAAATGCCCAAAAGGTTAAGGCTGAAGTTGTCTTTACCCACGGTTCACAAGACTGGAATGTGAAACCACTCCATGTCTATCAAATGTTTCAATGCTCTTCCAAGCAATATTAAAAAACATCTCTTTTACCATAACGGCGCCCATGTTTATATGAACAACTGGCAATCTATTGATTTCCGTGAATCCATGAATGCTCTTTTGACGCAGAAATTATTGGGTCAAAACACTGACTACCAACTTCCAAAAGTCGTTTGGCAAGATAATACTAATCCTCAAACTTGGCTGTCACTTGAAGATTTTGGTAATCAAGTTGAACATAAAACTTTCTCTTTAGGTACTGAGGAAGCTGTCATTGAAAAACCATTACCAAGATTCTGACTTCGAACGATTTGGAAAAGACTTACCAAACCTTTTAATAATGAATTGTATCAAGGTAAGGTGAATCAGATTACCATTGATCTTCCCGTGACTGAAGATCTTCATATCAATGGTCGTGTTAAACTAAACCTTTGTCTCAAGTCAAGTACCAATAAAGGTCTTCTTTCTGCTCAACTTCTTGAACTTGGTCAAAAGAAATACCTTCAACCATATCCTGGAGTCTTGTCTGCTCGTACTATTGATAATGGTCGTTACCATATGCTGGAAAACCTTTGCGAGCTACCATTTAGCCCAAATGCCCAACGTGTTATCACCAAAGGCTATCTCAATCTTCAAAATCGTCATGATTTATTAAAAATTGAAGAAGTTAAACCAGCTGAATGGATGGAATTCCAATTTGAACTCCAACCAACTATTTATAAACTAAAAGAAGGCGATACTCTCCGACTCGTTCTTTATACTACTGACTTTGAAATTACTGTCCGTGACAATACTGACTATCAATTAACTGTAGACCTTGCGCAATCTAGTCTTGAAATCCCAGATCAAAAATAATTCGTTAATCAGAAAACCCGTGATACAAATATCACGGGTTCTTTTATTCTTATTTTTTTTCTTCGGCTTGTTTCTTCATTCTCGCAAGTCTCAAAGCTCTATTTGGATTGAGGCGATTAAAAAGTTCTTCTAATTTCTTTTCATTCCAGACGTCTGCAGCAGAAACAAAATTTCCATCAGCATCTCGGAAAGATATTGGTTTATCACCCATAGCTATCTCCTAGTCTACAAATTCAAACTCAAATTTTCCAATTCGGACAAGGTCGCCGTCCTTAGCACCACGAGCACGAAGAGCTTCATCAACTCCCATACCACGCAACTGACGCGCAAATTTCATGACAGACTCATCACGGTCAAAGTTAGTCATATTAAAGAGTTTCATGAGTTTTTCACCTGAAAGAACCCAAGTTGCATCATCGTCACGCCCAATCTCAAATGGTTTTTCTTCCTCATCAAAGCCATAGTATACTTCTTCTTCCATCTCTGACTCGTCATAAAGAAGGAATTCTGGCGTTTTATCAAGAAGCTCAGCCGTTGCATCTAATAGCGGTGCAAGTCCTTGCTTAGTCAAACCTGAAATTGGGAAGATTGGTGGTAATTCTTCAAATTCATCATAATTAGCAGCCAATTTTTTCTTGAACTCTTCAAGGTTTTCCTGACTCTCAGGCATATCCATTTTATTGGCAACAATAATCTGTGGACGCTCCATAAGACGAAGGTTATAAGATTCAAGTTCCTTATTGATTGCTAAATAGTCCTCATAAGGATCACGTCCTTCACTAGCTGACATGTCAATGATATGAAGAATAACGCGAGTACGCTCGATATGGCGAAGGAACTGGGTCCCTAAGCCAACACCTTGGCTAGCACCTTCAATCAATCCAGGAAGGTCTGCAACGGCAAAGGATTCACCGGACTGGGTACGAACCATTCCAAGATTTGGAACAATTGTCGTAAAGTGGTAGGCCCCAATTTTTGGTTTAGCAGAGGTAATCACGCTAAGGAGTGTTGATTTACCTACAGATGGGAAACCAACTAAACCAACATCAGCAAGGATTTTAAGTTCTAACTGTAATTCACGTTCTTGACCAGGTTCTCCGTTTTCTGAGATTTCTGGCGCAGGATTTTTAGGTGTTGCAAAACGGATATTTCCGCGACCACCACGACCACCGTGAGCCACGATGAACTCTTGTCCGTTCTCTATCAAATCAGTGAGAACTTTCCCAGTCTCCGCATCACGCACAGTTGTCCCTTGAGGTACACGGACAATCAAGTCTTCTGCCCCTCGGCCATGCATTCCTTTTGTCATCCCTTTTTCTCCTGATTGGGCCTTGAAATGACGATTGTAACGGAAGTCCATAAGGGTACGTAAACCTTCGTCTACAACGAAAACAACGTTACCACCACGTCCTCCATCACCGCCCCATGGTCCACCATTAGGGACGTATTTTTCACGACGAAAGGCAACCATGCCATCGCCACCATTACCAGCCTTAACTTTAATCTTGGCTGTGTCTAAAAACATACTCATATTCTTTTCTCACTTTAAAAAGGGCTGGGAAATCCCAGTCACCAACTATTTGAAATAAATCCTACAACTAGCAATTTAGAATCTACTAAATACACCAATTGCAGTCGCAAAAATACCTGCTAAAGTAACAAACAACATGATTAATACAACAAACATTGTCAATTTTTCAAAGAATGTTTTTTTACGTTTACCATTATCACCGAATGCCATATTTTCTCCTTTACTATTATATTATAATTTTAAAATTCATCTGACACAGGAGCGATAGCCCACAAAATCAAGTAAGCAACAATTCCAGCTCCATAACATAAAGCTAAAACTCCCCAAATAACACGAACAATTGTAGGGTCAATATCAAAATAATGTGCTACTCCTGCGCAGACACCACCAATTTTTTGGTCTCTACCACTTCTCATCAATTTCTTATTCATTGTTTTATTTCTTTCTTCAGAACATCTTAATCATTCAAGTATTTTCTTAAAATTCTTAATTGTTTTCTAGATGCCTTAAGCATACGCTTCGAACCTTTAACTGGCATAGTAACAGCCTGTTGGGGAATATAGAAGACTGTCTTTAAAATACGTTTTGTAACAGGTTCGTCAGCCCCTATTTCTTTGGCAAAATTATTTGAAATAATGACGTCTAGATAAAATTCATGGACTCTTCTACCAAAATTCTCAGCAGAAATTTCATATAATTTTTCAGCCAAGTGTTTTTCATCCATTGACGGTGTAGCAAGTAAAGCCTCAAGAATCGCTCCTGCCAAGTCTCTTTCCTCATAATAAAGGGTTCCGAACATTTTATCATTGATGAGATTATCCAAATAAGGATTACCATGGGCAATAACAGGTGTCTTACTAGCTAAACTTTCCAGATAAGTCAATCCCTGAGTCTCACTTGTAGAAGCCGATATGAAGAAATCAGCTGCCTTATAATAGAGTGCCGTCTCATTTGGCGGAATCATACCTGTAAAGATAACAGAATCTTGAATTTTTAAATCTTCTGCTTGCTCCTTAAGATTGTCTAAATAAGGTCCATCTCCAGCTACAACCAGTTTAACATTTGGTTCTTCTTTTAGGACATCTGGTAAAGCTTTAAGAACTGCTTGAATATTCTTCTCGTAAGAAACTCGAGAAAGACTTAGAAGCATCTTTTCGTCTTGTTGGATCCCTAGTTTATCCCTTAAGTCACTAATGTGTTCAGGCCCAATCTCAGGGCGTTCAAATTTGGCAAGTTCAATTCCAGTAGGAATAACACGCTTTTCAACTTTTACCTTATAGTCAGATAAAAGGTCGCGCACAATTTCACTCGGACAAATAACTCCATCAACGTCATGAAGAAATCCTCTCACAAGATACTTGACCATACTTGGACGAATCAACATCCCCTTAGCAATATAGTGAACATAATCCTCGTACTGGGTATGATATGTATGAATGACTGGAATTTTCAATTCTCGAGCAATCCAAATTCCCAATAAACCAAGAGAAAACTCAGTTTGGGTATGAATAATATCGAGTTTGTATTGTTTAGCAATCTCAAGAGCTTTCGTAAATCCACGGTAAGCGAAACGACGGTCTTTAAAGGCAAAGAAAGGAACACTAGGAATACGAATAATCTGCCAGTCTTCATAACGATTGACATCCTTATCGGTTGTCGTGAAGATAAAGACTGCATGCCCTTGCTTTTCAAGCTCTGTTTTTAAGGTTCGAATACTGGTTGCAACACCCGAAACCTGTGGGAAATAAGTATCTGTAAATAATCCAATTCGCATATACTACCTCATTTTTTTCCTAAAGCCGCTTGCTCCCGATAGAATTTTAGCCATATTTCAAGGAGATGCTCCTCTGAGTATTCTCTTGAAATAGCCTTGGCCTTTTCTTTTAACTCTTTCAAAGCTTCTGGATGCTCTCTATATTCCATAATAGCTTGTTTCATCTCTTCCACATCGGTGGTTGGTCTGTAATTGCCTTCTAGAATCACCTTATAAAGATCTAAGTCCCGAAGCATAATGGGAGCTTCACAACTCGCAGCTTCTAGAATAGTCATCGGAAAGAGCTCATTATAGCTAGGAAGTAAGAACAAATCTGCCAAAGCATACAGTTCTTTCATCCGTTCTGGCTCAACAATTCCAGGGAAAATCAGATTTTCTGGAGGATTATCCATGATTTTTTTATAGCGTTCATAACCATCCGTAATCCCACCAAATGAGAAGCCTCCAGCCCAAATAAAGGTGATATCCGGTAGTTCCTCAGCAAGAGTGATGAAATCATCGATTCCCTTACGCTTCTGAACCTGCCCAGCTCCTACTACTACAAATTGATTTTCACTCAACCCCATATCTTGTCGAAGTTGACTTACTTTTTCTGCAGAAAGTGGGTGCCATTTTTTTCTTTGTTAACAAAGTTAGGGATATAGGTCACCTTTTTCACGAGGAATACCAGCTGCAACCAAATCTTCGATAAAAAGTAGGATTAACCACAACCAAAGTGTTCCATACGATCATAAAAAGAGAAAAACACATAGCGCTTTAACAATCCCTTTTTAGAAAGAATGGAATCTTCAAACTACCTTCTAAGGTGTCAGGCAAGAAGTGGACATAACCAATCCTACGACCTGAACGCTTCTTTTGAAAAAGTTGACAGATAATAAGGAAGGTCGATTGTATGAAAATGAGTAACATCAGCTTCTACAGGAAGATTCTCCGTTACAATTAGTTGGTCTTTCGCATCACGTTTCAAAAGTTGCACAAGTTCACGGTAAGCTCCAGAAACACCTTGTCCTGCTACCTTTTCACTCGAACTTAGCATGTTGATGCGTAATTTCTCTTTTTCCATACTATCCATTATATCATTTTATTGAAAGAAAATCAGCAAATTAAAAAAGAGATAGCATAAAAGCTAGGGAATTTCCTAACACTTATACTATTTCTTTTTTTATATCATTCTATTTAATACCTAAAGCGATACGTGCATAGCGACTCATTTTTTCAACCGTCCAAGCTGGATACCAAACTAATTTTCACTTCAACGTTAGTAACCTCTGGTACATCTGTCATAGCATCATAAATTTGATCGGTCAAGAGGTCTGCTAATGGACAACCCATAGTCGTTAAGGTCATATCAATCTCAGTATCACCGGTATCACCATCAAATCGAATCTCATAAATCAGACCTAGGTTGACGATATCGATTCCTAATTCTGGGTCGATAACTTCTTCTAGAGCTGTCAAAATCCGTGTTTTGATGTTTTCAATTTGCTCTTCTGTGTAAGCCATATTCAGTCTCCTCTATCTTAATCCTCGATAAAGTCACGAAGCGGTTTGCTTCTACTTGGTTGGCGAAGTTTTCTCAATGCTTTTGCCTCAATCTGACGAATACGCTCACGAGTAACGTTGAAGACTTTACCAACATCTTCTAGAGTACGCATTTTACCGTCATCTAGACCAAAACGAAGACGTAATACATTTTCTTCACGGTCAGTCAAGGTGTCAAGAACTTCATCCAACTGCTCACGCAAGACGATACGAGTTGTATAGTCAACTGGATTTTCAATCACTTCATCTTCGATAAAGTCACCAAGATGACTATCGTCCTCTTCACCAATTGGTGTCTCAAGAGAAACTGGTTCTTGCGCAATCTTTAAAATTTCACGAACCTTGTCAGGTGTCATATCCATACGTTCAGCAATTTGCTCAGGAGTAGGATCTTGTCCCAACTCTTGAAGAAGGTTACGCTGCTCACGAACAAGTTTGTTGATTGTTTCTACCATGTGGACTGGAATGCGGATGGTACGAGCTTGGTCAGCAATGGCACGCGTAATGGCCTGACGAATCCACCAAGTTGCATAAGTTGAGAATTTGAATCCTTTAGAGTAGTCAAACTTATCAACTGCCTTCATCAATCCCATATTTCCTTCTTGGATCAAATCTAGGAATTGCATACCTCGTCCAACATAGCGTTTCGCGATAGAAACTACCAAACGAAGGTTAGCCTCTGCTAGACGTTGTTTGGCTTCAACATCTCCTGCTTCAACAGCAAGTGCCAATTCTTTTTCTTCTTCGTTAGTAAGAAGAGGTACGACACCGATTTCCTTCAAGTACATACGAACAGGGTCATTCACTTTGGCAGATGTTGAACCAATTAAGTCTTCATCGCTAAGTTCTGGTTCTTCCTCTGTACTTAAGACACGTTCACTTGGATTTCCTTCGTTATCAGTGATTGCAATACCTGCATCTTGAATTCGTTGCAAAAGGTTCTCAATGCCTTCTACATCAAGAGCAAAAGGAATTACAAGGACATTGTTAATTTCATCATCTGTCGCAGTACCAGTATTCTTATGGTTACGAATAAATTCTGCAACTTGGACATCAAAAGTTGTTACTTCTTTTTGTTTTTTTGCCATTCTTACTCCATTCTTCTTTTTTGGGCAATTAAGCGTTCAAGCTCTTCTAAAGCAGCATCTGTGTCGCCTACATGACTAGCTTCCTGAACTTTCTTTTTAATTTGCAAGTTTTGTTGATTCAAAAGAGCACGATTACGAGACTCTTCCACTTCCTTTAGTTCTTCTGGAGACATCTCAGAAGGTAGATCCAAGGCTAACACTTGGTACCAAGCATTTTCCACTTCTCTAGTCTGATTTGCCAAATCTTCAGAAGAAATCGAACCATTATCAATCAAGAGTCCATACAAGGTCTGAAACTCTGGAGTTTCAAATACAAAATCATCTCTCAAACGATAATCATTCAACACAAGGGGGTGCTCCATCATACGATAAAGAATATGTGCTTCAGCTCTCATGACTGCCGTCAATTGTTTAGAAACCGACATAGTAATTGGTGTCGGATTAACAACCTGCTTCACTTTTTCTTGTCTTTGTCTGACACGACTTTCGTTGATAATGTGCTCAACTTGTTGATAATCAAAAGATGGTAAATGATCCGTCAACAAATGAATATAGGTGTTCTGGGCTGTGATAGAAGGTTCTTTGACGATAAGAGGTGCAATTTTCTCAATGAACTCAATCTGTGCTTGGAGATTTTCACTATTACTAGGTTTGTAATGATGAATATAAAACTCAATCGGACTGATTCGAGTATTTGATAAAAGATAAGCCAAATCCTCTGGAGAATTCTTTTGTAAATACTCATCAGGATCCATTGCATCAGGAATCTGGACAATTTGAACAGGTAAATCTCCCAATTCCTCTAGTGCTTTAGCAGTTGCTGCTTGTCCTGCCTTATCACCATCATAAGTGATAATCACTTTTTTAGTAAAGCGTTTGAGATGTTCGACATGTTCAGCAGTCAAGGCCGTTCCCATGGAAGCTACTGCATTTTCAATACCAGCACGGTAGGCTGCAATGACATCCATAAAACCTTCCATCAGATAAATTTCAGGAGCTTTTCCAGAGCCTTTTTTTACCCTATCCAAATGATATAATTCGTAACTCTTGTTAAAAATTGCCGTCGCTCGACTATTTTTATACTTGGCAGTTTGAGAATCTGTCTCTTGCCAAATCCGTCCAGAGAAAGCAATTACCTTACCTTGATCGTTAGAGAGTGGAAATATAATCCGGTTATGGAAGGTATCAAAGAATTGATTACTCTCAGAAAGATAAAACAGACCCGAATCCAGCAAGTCCTTTTCGCTATAATCATCAGCTAAACGTTGGTAGAGATAAGAACGTTCAGTAGGGGCTAAACCAATCATAAAATGTTTAATGACATCATCAGTCAAGCCACGTTTATAGAGATAGTTTCTCGCTTCCTCACCCATCTTCGTCGTCATGAGAATAGCATGATAAAATCGTGCAGCCTTGTCATGCATATCATAGAGATTTTGATGGGGTGACGTGTGTGGGACAGGGTTATGTACAGGAGCTTCAAGGTGCATTCCGAGTCGTTCGCCCAACATCCTTACCGCATCCGCAAAAGGTTACTTGTTGATATTCCTCTATAAACTTAAAGACATCTCCAGAACGGCCACAACCAAAACAGTGGTAAAACTGCTTATCTTCGACCACGTTAAAGGAAGGGGTCTTTTCACCATGAAAAGGACAGAGCCCCAAAAAGTTCCGTCCAGATTTTTGTAAAGAAATCACTTCTCCTATGATTTCGACAATATTGGTATTGTTTTTGATTTCTTCGATGACTCTCTTGTCAACCATAGACAATACCTCCATTTTATCACAGTTTACTCTAACTAGTATAGCTTATTTCTGAAAAAAAGTAAACCATTTCATACCTTTTACATGCTTCTATTTCATAAAACTAGCTAGTGACTTTCTCCACTTTTACATCGTTTTCGGATACAACGTCCACTAAAAAATGCGTTGACATTAATTTGTAGTGATGAAGCTTTTTATTAGCTATATTTGCATAAGTAACCAAGTCCCCAAATTCTGCATTCTCGACTTCATAGATATAGTTGGTCAGATAAAGTGGTCTGTTCTTTGCCAATCCTTGCTCCCAGTAACTATCTATTAATTCTAAACTTTCGTAGACTGAGCGGAAAGCCCAGACTTTTGTAAAGGTAAATTTAAATTTTTCTGAATCTTCCAAGTAGGCAATTAGAGTATCTCCATCTATATTTATCTCAATACCATAATCTCCAAAAGGAATGAAGCCCGGTTTAATTTTCGTCCATTTTTCCATATCATTTCTCCAAGTTCTATTTTCCGATAATTGTAACTAAAGTCGTGTACATGTTTGATTAGCAAATTTTCTAGTATTGACTGATACTCAAATCAGAATTTGCGGACACAAGAATCTCCACTACACTATCTTGAGTTATGATTATATAATGTTGTGAATACAGAGTTCTTGCACCACTATAGGCTGTATAGCCGAGTTTCTTCACTAATTGACTATTTTTGACTTCATAAATGACATTTTGGAAATTATCTTTTTCAAATTTTTTAAACATCTCTTTATCCAGAATTGTAGATAAATACAACTCCCTGCTAAAAAATCGTGCTTCATCATAACAAAAACATGATAATTTAAAACGGTTCTTTTCTCCAATAAGCCTAATTTCTTGCTCATCTGCTAAATTTGTCAATAAAACTTTTATCTTATAGTTATCTCTGGGGATCATATCTTTAAAGATTTCTACCCATTCTTCATTTTTAGTCTCCATATCTAATTTCATTTATACCTTCATTATTCTATTTTAAAGTTTTAAACATCTAATTTCTATCTATTTCACTTGATTTTCGAGATTATTTTTCAATATCCTGCTAATATACTGACCATCTTTTCTACTGATACAAGCTGTTGCATAAGTCAATGGTGCTTTGTATACCTCTCCTCTATAGGATGGATCAGTCAATACAGGCATAGAATAATAGGCATTCTTTTTATTTTTAAGGTCAATAAACCATTTACCTCCTAGGTGTTTGCGAAAGGTTTCGCCGATATAAACTGTCAGGTAGTCCAACATCTTGCGGTCTGCTATCAAAGCATGGTGGTCTTCGTAGTGAGCCAAGATCCAAGCCTCCAAATCATCCAAAGACTGCATGCTATAGTCTAAATTTAGCCCTTCTTTCTCCGCGAACTCCCTTGTAAAATAATCCATCTTAAATCCAATCTGAAAAATCCATTCCTGAAAATCTTCTTGTGTGTATGCCATTGTTCTACCTCCTGCACCATTTAAAAATTAATTCTTATATGGATTATACTATAAAAAGTATCAAGTGAAAAAAGATGAGTCTCTTGTCAACCATAGACAATACCTCCATTTTATCACAGTTTACTCTAACTAGAGTAGCTTATTTCTAAAAAAGTAAACCATTTCATACACTTTACATGATACTATTTCATAAGTTTCCAGCTGTCATGAAAAAGTGAATCTTTTGAGCAAACCATTCTAATATTTGAAAGAAAAATAGGAAAAATTAAAGACTATTTCACTTGATCTTCGAGATTATTTTTTAATATCCTGCTAATATACTGACCATCTTTTCTACTAATACAAGCTGTTGCAAAAGTCATTGGTGCTATATAAACTTCTCCTCTATATGATGGATCGGTCAAGACAGGCATAGAATAATAGGCGTTCTTTTTATTTTTAAGGTCAATAAACCATTTTCCTCCTAGGTGTTTGCGAAAGGTTTCACCGATATAAACGGTCAAATAATCCAACATCTTGTGGTCTGCTATCAAAGCATGGTGGTCTTCGTAGTGAGCTAAGATCCAAGCCTCCAAATCATCCAAAGACTGCATGCTATAGTCTAAATTTAGCCCTTCTTTCTCCGCAAACTCCCTTGTGAAATAGTCCATCTTAAATCCAATCTGAAAAATCCATTCCTGAAAATCTTCTTGTGTGTATGCCATTGTTCTACCTCCGTAAAGAATCTGTATCTATTTCTAGATGGTCTTTTCTTTAAAGTAACATTTTATCTAATTATAAATCACTTGTATGTCAATCTCAATCCTTAAATCTTAGACTATCTTGTTTTTATGTAAAAATTTCCTTTAATCGTTTCGTAAAAACTTATTTTGAAGCTGAGCCATGAGTAGAATGTTCTTTTCCTTGAACGCAAGCTGTATGGTAGACATAGTCTAGTTTTTCTGATTTCTTCTAGTTTGGTCAATCGGTTATGGCTATCATGGATAAAGTATTTTTCTTCCATATCATCTATTGTATAGATGCTATATAGATTACTGCCGGATAGAACATAGAGGTGGTTGATTATGAAGAATTCCTTACAAACAGAATCTGAAACCGTCATATGTTCTACTTGGGCAAGGGTATCGTATGTAGTGTTCTCCTTTTGATAATGAAGTTGTGACCGCATTATCTCTGGTTCATTTTATAATTAAAATTGCATTATACCCACTATTCTACTGGTACTTATAGGATTAACCTTGACATGGTTACAATTCCTAGGTTTAATTTTTCACTTTATTTCTGACTCTATTATTTATACTCCACTTCCATTTTAAAAACTATTAATTTATTTGATAAATTTTTCACTTTAATATTAAAATCAATTTTGGAGTTAAACGTAAAAAGAAAAGATTGAGATGTGTCCATAATAATACCTTCGTGATCAACACCAATGCCATTATGAGGATTCTCTAACACAACGATTTTTGTTGTTTCTGTTTCAGAATCGTATTTCCAATGTTCAACCTGACTTTTTTCAATATTATAATGTATACTATTATCATAGTCAGACCAACTCCTCCCGTATGATAACTTTATCTTACCATCTTTACTTAGACGAGTTAATTGAATATCCGTATAAGAATCTAAGCTTATTGAATTTCCCTTAATTACTATATCTTTTTCAGAGTTTGGCAATAAAATATGATATCCCCTTGTTAATTCCTTAATAATCACGACTATTGTCATTAATATCAATAATACAATTTATTTTTTTTCATTCGATTCTTTCCTCTATCTGGCTTCAAATTATCTATCTAGTCTTCAAAAAAACTGTTTAATTCAATTAAGAAAAACTTAGTGATACAATCTCTACATCCCCAATATTGTCAATTGATTAGCGTTGACTACCATTTTTAAACCAGCATTCTAGAACGATATCATAGAGCATGAAGTAAGACTTTTTGTTAATCTATTACGTTTTCGCTAATCATTTTCACATTACCCCAATTTTCAACTGAAAACTGACTAGGATAATCGGAACGCCAATCCGAGATGAGTTTATTTTTCAAAATATCATTTGCAATTTCAGTGTATACTTTTACATCTAGTTTGTTTTGAGTTATGTATTGTTCGACTGGATACTCTTGCTTATAATCATCTGAAAATATCCTTATTTTCTGAATTAGTTGATTTGATTGATGTTGATACATGTATTCAACCTGTAAAATATCTGAGTTAGGCAAATCAACATTTATGACAATTGAAACTTGCCCATTTACCAACTCATTATCGGGATAACTAAATGAGTAAAAAATGCCATCAATATTCTTAGGTAAGCTATTTTTCTTGTAGCTTTCTCCGGTTACTCCGTATAGTAAGCCTCTTGTACGTTTTTTTTCCATATCGGGTAAAGATTCTAAAGTAGAAGCTGTTGGAGATAACCAGGACCCTACAGTATGATGGTACTCGTCATGATAAATTTCTTCAAAAACATTACTATAGCGTGGCTTTAAAAAAATGAAAGCGAGTGGTAGTAGCATGATTACAAATGCCCCTATAGATAAGCTATAAAACATTTTTTTATTCATTTTGCGACCTCTTTCTTGTTAATCAATATAATCGTGCAAATCATTTTTCTCATCTTCTAAACTTCGAATAAAATTATAAGAATCTGGATAGTTTTTCTTCAAGAAAGCACCAAGAGCGCGCCACTCTCCTTGTTTTAAGCACGTAAGCAAAACATCCATGACATATTCAACATCTACATCATAAATAGCATCACCAAAGTAACGTTGAAATAACACTGTATCTAATTTTTCATTGTTATCCATATTAAAAATCTACTGGATATCTTTCCTCCGTTAAGGAAGTCCTGTCCTGATTATCATAATATCTTGCGCGTAAATAGTCAAGTCCAGTATCGTCACGAGCTTCTCCGTTATAGGCAAAGGGATTCCCTGTCATGTCTATGCTTGTCTTCCTTGCCCTATAGAGACGATAGCGACTGGATGCGACGGCTTGTCCATTTGATAGATTTCAGTGTGGCTAAAAATATATTTTCAAAGCAAAACCCCCAAAAGAATTAGAATTTATATCTAACTTTTGGGGTGTCCCACATTCAGCAATATACTTTTATTTGTTTAGATCTCGATGAAATGGCATTATTCAATGATATAAACATTAAATTTTTTTCTCTTACCATCAACTATGTATCTCTCAACGCCTCCATCCCACCACAAAACAGTGTCAGATAAAAATCTCTAAAAAAATATTTTTTTAGAAATTTCATCATTGATAAAAAGATACTTTGCATTATTTATAAAAAAATATTAATGCTATCTGGGATTATATAGTCAGGACGCTCAAGACGATCAGCTAGTGCATCCCAATTGCCATCTTGGAGATCATCAATATTAAAACCTTCCGCTAATATCTGTACAGCATCTTTTTCACTCTGTACTGTTTTTTTCCATCAATATTTAGATTAAAAATAACCAGAGAATTTGAACATTAAAGTATATTTTCTCTAATTTTTGTTATTCGTTTATATACATTCACCTTTTTTTCTAATTTCATTTATACCTACATTATTTCAGTTTTAACGTTTTTTTAAATATCTACTTTTTCATCTATTTCATTTGATACTTCAATAAGCAAATCTTGAAGTTCTTCTAAATCAAGATATAAGTTTCTAACACCTACAAGTAATTGAGAAAAATGCTTGTCTATCTAATTGATGATTTTCACTTAATGACTCAATAACCCAAGAATTTCCCTTCTCTATCCATTTTAAAATGAAGGGGTAAATAATTATTTAAAAATATCATCTATATTTTCTAAATTAGTAGAAGATATCTTATTGAAGGTTTGGCTGTCATTTATTAAAGATAAACTTTTACTAATTTTTTTCAATTCTGTTTCTATCATCACTTTAATCTCCTTCCTTGTCTAATTGCTAATTCTGTTTTAGTTAAGTTAACACTTCCATAATCACTTTTCAACTCATTTTATAAATAACATCTCCAGCTCTATTTTCCAATAATTTCCTCTCCATAAGTTAAATTCACTGAGATTAATCCCTTTTCTGTTTGGTCGTTTTTATAACTCTCCGACTTCTATTTGCACTGAGCAATTCTACTTTACTATCAATTCCATCTATTCTGAAGTAACTACTGTAAAATAAAAATTTCCTCCATTACTATCTATATACTTGCTGATATAATCTTTTGCCACAGAAATAGACAGTAGTGAATCGCTATCATTATTTTTAGGAGAATAATACCAGCCATCATAAGTTAATTCAAGTCCTCTATCTCCTTCTACATAGACATCGCCACCAAGAATAATAAACTTTTTCGACCCTATCCAGTCTATATAGGCCAACATATCTTGATATGTATATGCATAACTTGCAACACCCAATTCTGCTAGCGACTGACCTCTATTTTTAAAATTAAATTTACCTAATTCCATATGAATGAACTCCTATTTTTTCTTTTTAAAAAGATAAAAAAACATTCAATTTCATATTTTTCATCTTCTACGATAACCTCTACTTCACCAATTTCCTTATCAAGCCATGTAATAGCTTTTACTATCATACATCCTATTTGTAAATTATTCTGAGATTAGGAGTCAATCCTAACAAATCTGTCATAGATTTTAAATAGAGAGCAGGAATTGATTGAGCATTCTGTTATAAGATAAACTTTTTGAATAATTCTGGAATTCCACTCTCTTGTGTAAATAAAGTCTTTACAGCAAAATCATTATCGCAAAAAACGACTTCTTGAAAGCCATTATCAATTCTCCACTCAATATTCGTATAAGGAATATTATCATTTTCTACATTAACGATTTCAAACCAACCTATTGCCACTCCATAAAAAATAATCTCTTCCAATATCTGAGTTGAATATCCTTTGTTTCTAATAAAAAATGAAAATAAAGTCGAAATGATAGCATCTTCTTCTGCTATTGATAGCAGTAGTTCTCTTAAATCCTCAACAGTCATTCTTATCTACCTCAAGTTAATAGAATTAAGGCTCCCAAAAGAAGTTCTGTTCTCTGACTAAAACCTTAGAGACTTGAATTTCTTGGCACACAATCTTAATTAACATACTTGATAAAGTGATTGTAGCTTGTGTCATATCATTTTTCTCTTCGATAAGCCTAATGTCATGTACAGTGTGAGACATGAGGTTTTCAAAAGGAATATCTTTCATATTGAAATTTCTTGTACCAGTCTCACTTTTCCAACAAGTCCAACCAGCATCCGTCTCATAGTCAACCTTAAAACAACGATAGAAAACTATCTCCCAACAATACTGATCCGTTTTACCATTTTCAATCTCGATATAGAGTTTACATTCATCCCCGAAAAATGAAGCTCTAAAATCTAATGCGTAGGAATCCCAGTACTTCGTACTGTCAATCTGTTCCTGTAGTTTTAAAATATTCATTTCCTCTCTCCTTTGTTTTATGAAAAGGCATAGGTTCTAGTAGCGGATTCATTATTTTTTTGTTTTTTTCATCCGATACATTTTTTTATTTCATATAACACTACTATATCTACTATCAGTTCAGCTACTCTATTCAGAAAAACTGAGTGGTACAATCTCTACATCCCCAAGATTATCAACTGAGTAACGTTGACTACCATTTTTAAACCAGCGTTCTAGAACGACATCATAGAGCATGAAGTGGGATTTTTCGTTAATCCAAGCTTCATCAATCCCATGAGGTTTTAAATACTCTAGTACTTCTTTGGGATTTGTTAGGTAAAAATTAGGTATCGAATCCCCTGTTTTCGACTGACGTGATAATTCTTTATATGCCTCCAAATCTAGTTTTCCCTCATCCTTATGGAGTATATTATAACTAGCTAAGTCATACGCTACCGACCATTTAGAATCTGAGATTTCGACTGATTGGTTAAGTTTCTTATCATTGTAGTCATATTTTATATAAAGATATCTCCCATCAGATAATAGTTTCTGGTATTCAATAATAAAAGTTTCTTCAAAACCTACAATCACTGTTAAACTTTCATTTTCAGACAAGCCTGCATCAAGTCCTATAGGAATTATCCAGTCTGGATCTCTAAACGACTGACTCCCGTCAACGGCTTTACTAAAATCAGCGAGACCAGGTAAAATACCACTTTTTACCTCTGCATAGTTCATCTCCAGAAAAACATTACTTAAAGATTCATACACTCCCTTATAATAATTCTTTTGATAGACACGATATAGACCAAACAAAGTTAGAAAAACTAAAATCGTTATGACTAAGATTTTTAAAAATTTTTTCATTGACATTTTTCCTTACCTAGAACTTATATACTCTTTGCTGTCAAAATATATTTTTAACGTCTTATTTTAAAGACGAGATAACATTCAGACGATACAATCTTTTTAGAAATTTCATATCTCTAGGTACCATTTCCTTAGAATCATTATACTATAAAATCTTAGACGGTGACAATAAGACTAGTTTTTGACAAACTCCCTTTAACACAAAAAAACTAGAAGTAGAAATCCTACTTCTAAGTTTATAATGATACATGTTTTAAAAATTATCTATTCAAACAACTGATAGTAATCTGAAATCTTCATCTTGGCTTTTTCATCCTTGTTTAAATCTTGGATGATTCGTCCTTCCTTCATAACAATGAGGCGATTTCCATACTTGAGAGCATCTTCCATATGATGGGTGATCATAAGCGCAGTCAGCTGGTCCTTGCTGACAAAGTCATCTGTCAATTTCATCAAGGCCACACTTGTTTTAGGGTCAAGGGCTGCCGTATGTTCATCCAACAAAAGAAGTTCAGGACGTTTCAAGGTTGCCATCAAGAGGCTCAAGGCCTGTCTTTGTCCACCTGACAAAAATTCAATCGGTGTATCCAAGTGTTTTTCTAGACCATTTCCAACCTTTTCAATGGTTGCTTGAAATTCTTTCTTGTAAGCTGAGAGTCTTCTCGGAAAAAGTCCACGTTTTTCACCACGAAACTTAGCAATCAAGAGGTTTTCTGCAACTGTCATACGAGGGGCAGTTCCCATCTTAGGATCCTGAAAGACACGAGAAAGGTACTTGGCACGTTTTTCAGGGTTGAAATGAGTCACATCCTCTCCCATAATACGGATAGTCCCACTAGTTAAAGGTAGAGTTCCTGCAATGCTATTAAAGAGTGTTGATTTTCCTGCTCCATTTCCACCTAAAATTGTGATGAAGTCATGTTCATAAATATCAAGCGAAACATCGTTTAGGATAATCTTTTCTTCATCAAATCCATTTTTCACAATTTTTGTGGCATTTTTTAATTCTACAATCGCTGTCATTTGCTTAACTTGACTCCTTTCAAGTATTTATCCTTAAGGGTTGGAATTACTAGACAAGTTGCTAGAATAAGAGCACTGTATAGACGGAGGTAGCTAGTATTAAAGCCAAGAGCAATGACTCCCCATACCAAAAATTGGTAGCTAATAGACCCAACAACAATAGTAACCAGGCGTTCTGCTAGGGTCAAACTCTTAAATAGTACTTCTCCTATAATCAAGCTAGCAAGTCCAACTACGATAACCCCGATACCACGAGAAACATCTGCGTAACCTTCTTGTTGCGCAATTAAAGCACCGGCGAGAGCAATAACCCCATTTGATAAAATCAGACCCATAAGCTCCATACGTCCTGTATTGATACCAAAACTACGAGCCATATCTGGATTATCTCCTGTTGCGATATAAGCTTGTCCCAATTTAGTATCTAGGAAGAAAAGCATTAGAAGGATAACCAAAGTCACAAAAATCAAACCTGTAAATAATTGATTAACCTCAGATGAGAAAGGAAGAACGTCCTGGATTTGTTTAGTTCCTAAGAGCCCAAGGTTTGCCCGTCCCATAATCATGAGCATGATAGAATGGCAAGAAGTCATCACCAAAATACCAGACAAGAGTGTTGGAATCTTTCCTTTCGTGTAAAGAAGACCAGTTGCTAAACCTGCAAGACAGCCTGCTCCAACAGCTACTAAGGTAGCAAGAAAAGGATTGACACCTTGTGTAATTAGAGTTACTGCTACAGCTCCACCTAGAGGGAAGGAACCCTCTGTTGTCATATCTGGAAAGTTGAGGATTCGAAAGGTCATAAAGATTCCCAAACCTAGAATAGCCCAGACAAATCCTTGTGAAATTATCGATACTATCATGTTACATTCATTTCCTTCTTTTAAAAATTGGAGGAGATGTCTCCAACTCCTCCTTTATTCTTATTCAATCACTTGACCAGCTTCTTTAAGAACTGATTCTGGAATCGTGATTCCAAGTTCTTGAGCTAGTTTTTTGTTGATAACTGATTTACCAGTTGAGAAGACATTGACTGGAGTGTCAGCTGGCTTTTTCACCCTTCAAGACTTTTGCGATCATCTTACCGGTAGCAACACCAAGATCGTGTTGGTCCACAACGACTGATGCCAAACCACCTGCTTCTACCATGGCAGTCGCACTTGGGTAGATTGGTTTTTTAGCTGTTTGGTTGCTTGATACTACAGTTGAGAACGCAGATGCGATTGTGTTGTCAATTGGAACCCAGATTGCATCTACTTTACCAGTCATAACGTTAACTGTTGAAGCAATTTCGTTAGTTGATGGAACTGCAAAAGTTTCGACTTTCAAACCAGCTTTTTCAGCGTAAGCTTTGAACTCTTCAACTTGTGATTTAGAGTTATCTTCACTACTTGAGTAAAGAGCTCCAACTGTCTTGACATCAGGAGTCAATGTTTTAATCAATTCAACCTGTTGTTCAGCAGGGTTATGGTCAGATACCCCTGTGATGTTTCCACCTGGTTTTTCCAAGTTTTGTACAAGGTTAGCTCCAACTGGGTCTGTAATAGCTGCCATGATAACAGGAAGGTCTTTTGTTGCACTTGCTAGACCCTGAGCTGCAGGTGTTGCAATTCCGACAACAACATCATTTCCGTTCGCTACCAATTGCTTACTCATCGTCGCAACCTTACTTTGGTCACCTTCTGAGTTCATAAAGTCAATTTTAACTTGATCGCCCTTATAGCCTTCTTCAGCAAGTCCATCTTGGATACCTTGGTAAATCAAGTCAAGCGATGGGTGACTGACGAACTGTAGAACACCAACCTTAGCTGTTTTATTAGCAGTTTCAGTTTTAGTTTCTTGTTTCGTTAAGTTAGAGTAGACCAAGCTTCCTCCAACTACAAGTGCTAGTGCTGCGATAATACCAATTAAACGTTTATTCATATCTATTTCTCCTTATTTCACTTAAACTTAGTAATGCTCATGTCACTTTCAATATAACTTTACCAAGCGTCGCCATCGTTTGATTTCCATCATTTTTTCCTCCCCATAGAAAAAGTCCTCACACAAAAAACTTGTGTGAGGACGTCGATGCGCGGTGCCACCTCAATTATAGGGAAAACCCCTATCTCTCAATCTCGCTTCACGAGTTGCACTGTAAGGTGTGCGCACCGAATTCTTATGATTTCAAATTCTTTATAACATTCAGCCCAATTTTCATCACTTCCATCTATCTGTTTCCACCAACCACAGACTCTCTAGAAAACTTCAATGATTACTTTCTGAATGATACGATTATATCATTTTACTAAAACTTGTCAAGGATTTTCATGAATTATTTTAAAAAATTATGAAAATTCCTACGGTTTTTGGAAAATATTGCTTGTATTAACCTGAATTACGTAATCCTGTAGCAATTCCGTTAATGGTCGTATGAATCAATCTTTCCTCATGTGAGGACAACTCTCCGCGACGTTGACGCTTAATCAACTCTAACTGAATATAGTTAAGAATATTGAAATAAGGCATGCGGTAGTTCAAACTGTCTTTCAAATAAGTGTTTTCTGCCAAGAGTTCTTCATGACCTTCGATAGCCAAGATAACGTTCTTAGTCAATTGCCATTCATCCAAAATAGTATAGTAGATTGCTTGCACTTCTTCACTTTCACAAAGTTTAGCATATTCAAAAGCAATATTCATATTTGATTTTGATAGAACCATATCAACGTTAGATAGGAGTGACTGGAAGAAAGGCCAGTTCTGATACATGTCTCGAAGGTATTCAATATTTTTTGGATCTTGATCAATAAATTCCTTGAAGCTTGAACCAACACCATACCAACCTGGGAACATGACACGACTTTGTGACCATGAGAATACCCAAGGAATGGCACGTAGACCACCAATTTCAGTGATTGTTTTACGTGCTGCTGGACGAGAACCAATATTAAAGCTTGAGATATTCTTGATTGGACTAGATTCAAAGAAATAATCGTAGAAATGATCATTTCCAAATACTAGTTCACGGTAGATATCATAGCTACGACTGACTACTTGGTCCATGATCGCCTCATAGCGATTTGATGTATTAGTATCACTCTTCTTCTGTGTAATCATACGGTTGATAGCCGCTGATACCAACATTTCCAAGTTATAGTAGGCTGCATCCTTGTTTCCGTATTTATTTCCGATAACTTCACCTTGTTCAGTTAATCGAATACGGTCCTTGATTGATTTGAGTGGTTGAGAAGCAATGGCGTCATAAGTAGGGCCACCACCACGACCAACAGTACCACCACGTCCATGGAAGAAGGTTACTTTAACACCAAATTCATCACCGATAGCTGTTAGTTGTTGTTGAGCTTTGTATAATGTCCAACAAGATGATAGATAACCACCATCCTTATTACTATCAGAGTACCCTAGCATGATTTCTTGATAATTATCTTTTGAAGCAATCCACTTCTTAGCAAGCGGTAAAGAGAAATACTTTCTCATAGTCTCTTCAGAATGATCCAAATCCTCAATTGTTTCAAAGAGAGGCACGATTTGAACACGTGCTTTTTCAGCATCTACAAGACCCACTTCTTTCAGCATAATCGCCAATTCTAACATATCAGACACGCTGGTTGCATGAGAAATAATCGTTTGACGAATGACGTCTTCTCCCAAACGATCTTTTAATTCACGTGCAGTTTGGAAAATGGCTAATTCTTTTTCAAGAAGTTCAGATTTTTCAGCATGAGTAGCTGACAAGATTCGAGGGTCTTCTAATAGTTCATGTAAAAGCAACTCGCACTTCTCATCTTCTGAAAGATCGCTATAATGATCATTAATTCCAGCAGATGCTAACAATTCAGCAACACAGGCTTCATGAACACTTGAGTCTTGGCGCATATCGATAGATGCCAAGAAGAATCCAAAGACTTCAACAGCCTCCAAAAGCTCGGCAAACTCTCCAGTAAGCAAGGCTTCTGCCTTATTTTCAAGCAATGAATCTTTAATGATAGCTAAGTCTTGTTTAAATTCTTCAATTGTTTCGTAGTAAGGAGGACGATCTTCAGCCAATTCTTGAATGGCTCCTGAGAGACGGTTACTAATATAGTCAGTAACTACTCCTTGTTGATGTCCTTGAGTTCCAAAGAGTCGTTCAATGTGATGACGTTCATCTGCTGATGAGCCGACAAGAGCCCACTCTTTCACATTTAAAAGTGTTTGAATTAATTTTGATTGAATAAAGTGAAAAGCCCGACGATAAGGTTCTTTCTCGCGGAAAATAGAAGTATCTTGAGATTGAGCTGCCATTTCTTCAACAGCCTTACTTGTCTTAGATAAATTAGTAGAAAGAGAGAAAGTACGGTAGAGACTAGAAATCTTACTGATGTAGTAGTTTAAGATCACTTCACTTTGAATGGTAGCAGAACGCATGAGTGTTTCAGCAGTTACAAATGGATTGCCATCACGGTCTCCACCAATCCACATTCCCATGGTGATAGGTTTTGCTTGTTTTAGGTCAATTCCCTGCTCTTTTGCAAGACGCTTATACTCTAACATTAGATTTGGTACAGCTTGTAGGAAAGAACTATTGTAATATTCCATCACGTTTGTGATTTCATTCGTTACTTTTAGTTTCTTTTCACGAATCATATCCGTCTGCATGATAATCTCAATGTAGCGACGAAGATCATTATGCCATTTTTCTTTGTTAATAAGCCCCATTCTCACGTCACGGTATTTACGCAAGAGAGTATGGATATGATTAGTCAAGTCCAGCATACTCTTACGTTGAACCTGAGTTGGATGGGCTGTTAATACTGGCACCACGTTCAGATGTTCAAGAATTTCAGCCGCATTTTCTTTTTCAGCAACCATTTCAATGGTTGTAGATAATTTACCAAGATAATCTTGATCAATATTGTTTAGATGGTTAATCTCATAGGCTAAGTCTACGTCTTCGGAGATGTTAATCAAAAGTGGTAAAATAGAGAAATATCTAGAGATGTAGACCATTTCATCATTTGAAAGGCTTCTCACTACCTTATCTAGTCCTTGATAGTCTAGATTTGATGATAGCTTCTTCAACTGCATAATCTTGTCAAAAGTCTCAGCAGGAAGCATATTTTTCGTGATATCTTCAAGTAAATCTGTCAAGATTTGAACTTCTTCTTGGACTACAGTTTTGTTTCTGTTATTTTCTAGTTTTTGAAGAGACATATTTTTCTCCTTGTCACATTTTCTTAGAGTTGTGCTTCATATTCGCGGTAGAGTTTTGCACGTTTTTCACTAGCATCGATATTTAACACAAAGGCGATAGCTACTGATAGAACCAGGAGACTATTCCCCCCTTGTGAAAGGAATGGGAAGGTTACACCTGTTGAAGGAATCAATCCTGAAATTCCTCCGATATTAACGAATACCTGAATTAAAATCATTCCACCAATACCAATTGCTACCATAGAGTTGAACGGATCTTTCGCTCGAACACCAACTAAAATGATACGAAGAATTAGGAAGAATAATAGTGCTAAAATAAGACTTGCACCAACAAATCCAAACTCTTCAATCACAATAGAGAAAACGAAGTCTGTGTGTGCCTCAGGTAGATAGCCTCGTTTCGATAGAGTTTCCTAATCCTAGCCCAAACCATCCTCCATTTACCATAGCATAGTATGAATTTGCCAACTGGTGTCCTGCACCAGCGACATCATCAAATGGATTAAAGAAGGCACTGAATCGTTTAGCTACGTATCCAAATACTGGAATCTTAGAAAACTTATCAACACCAATAAGCTTAATGGCTGTTAGAGAAACAAAGGATAAACTGGTCAATATTCCAAGGATGGTTGCAAACCATCGGTGAGCTATCCCACTAATTGAGTACATCAACAATGCTACCAAAAAGAGAATTGTAGCATTTCCAAGGTCAGGGAAAATAGCCAAACTACCAATCATGACTAGAAGTACAAACCGCCAATCGTTAAACGCTCTAGGAAACCATTGGTTTTGAGTTAAAACTTGGAAATCATAAACGGCAATTTCTTCTTGTTGCTTTGAAAAACGTTGAGCCAAGTACCAAATGATGATAATTTTCAAGTATTCCGCAGGCTGAACAGTAATAGGTCCTACTTTGATCCAACCGTAGGCACCATTGATGGGAATCCCAATCAAACGAGCTAAAGCTAGTAACACTAACTCAGCAAACATAACAATAAATAACAAACGTTCGTTTCGAAGAAAACCAAGTTTCAGCTTATAGATTACTGCAATAAGCAACAAACTAACGATCCAAAATAAGCCCTGATTTCGAACTAATTGAAAGGCGCTCTTACCCTCCTGAATCAAGGATGCACTTGTTGTCGAATATACCACTATCAATCCCAGAACGGATAAGAGAATATAGGGCACTAAAATAGAGTAATTCAACAGGTGCCTTTTGCTAATTTTCATATTTCACCATCTACTAAATTTTTAATTTTCTATTAATTCTAGTTTTACATGCTATTATACCACTTTTTAGACTAGAAAAAAACTCTTATCCGTTAAAGCCTAGAATTTAAGCTTTTAGAATGCAAAAACATTTATTTATATTTTGGGCTTTAGCTAAGAAAACTTCAAAAAAACTCTACCTTTCAAGAGTAGAAAGATAGAGTTTTCATCTTTAGTTTGAAGATGTTGTTGTCGTTTCAGCTGCAGTTGTTGTCGTTTCAGTTGCTGCTGATGTAGTTGTTGTAGTTTCACCAGTATCTTGGCTCTTGATGTACTGAGTAAAGATACTTTGGAAGGCTTGATCCTTAACCTTAATATTTGCTTCTTGTAATTCTTTACCGATAACACCCTGAACGAATGCAGAATCATTTTGTTTTTGAGTCAGGATAACTGTCTTTAATTTTTCTTTATAATCTTCCCAGTTAGAAGATTTTTCTGTTTTCTTGGTCAATTTCACAATATAGAAACTTTTTGAATTCGCTTGTGTACCTGGAGCTGTGATCACATCTGAGATTCCATCAACATTAAGGGCAAATGCAGCTTTTTTAACAACGTCTGGCAATTCTGTTGATGCTGAGTCAAAAGTGATTTCACCACCATTTGCTTTTGTCTTTTCGTCAGTTGAATTATCTTTAGCCAATTGTGCAAAGTCAGCTCCAGATTCTTGTGCTTTAGCAAGTACTTCCTTAGCCTTATCTTCACTGTCAAGTTTAATCACTTGAGCAGTTACTTCTGGTGTGTACTCATCGTAAGCTTTTTTGTAGTTCTCATCTGTCAATTCAGCTTCTGCTGCTTTCTTAACAGCGTATTCAACTAATTTATTTGTACGAATTTGAGCTTTACGGCTTTCTGCTGTCATACCAGCACGAGAAAGAACGATTTGATAGCTATCACCATATTTCTTCTGTTCTTCTGCTACAGCTTCTTCAACTTCTTTATCACTTACTTCAGAACCATATTGTTTTTCAAAAACTTTTTGAATAGTCATGTTAAGTAAGACTTGTTGAGCAGTTGGGTTGTTTTTAACTTCTTCAAAAAATTGATGTTCAGTGATAACATCACCCTTCATACTAACCAAGTCAGCCCCTTGTGAACTAGTTGAACAAGCAGCCAAAGTAGCTACTGATAACAAAGTGATGGCACCAGCCAATAATTTTTTCTTCATGTTTACTCCTTTTTATACACTAGATAAATGTTTACCATATCTATTTTACTAAATTGTCTTAAAATTGTCTTAAAAATATCTTAAATTAATCAACATCAGGCAGTTCTATTTCTGCTTGATTCTTTCTTAGCATCAAGATTCCATCTCCAAGAGGAACTAGACTAGCTGTTAATCCCGGATTGTTTAGAGTTGCGTCAAATAGTCTTTGCAAACCACGATAAATGGTTCGTTGCCCGCGTCGGACTTCCATAATATCCTTAGCAATGTCTCCACCTTGGAAAATATCATCCAAGACAACTACTCCACCAACCTCAAGGTGTTTTAGGATTTCTGGCAAAAATACGATGTATTTGGATTTTGCAGAATCCATAAAAACAAAATCATAGGTCTCTGTCAATGTTGACAAAACGTCTACCGCATCGCCTTCCAAAAGAGTGATTTGTTGGCGATTATCAAACTTGGCGAAATTTTTCTTGGCAAAACCAATCATCTCAGGATTACGGTCAATAGTGGTGATTTTTGACTTGGGTGAATGTTCTGCCATCAAAAGTGCTGAAAATCCAATCGCCGTACCAATCTCTAAAATATTTTTTGGTTGAATGGTTTCCATAAGGAAACGAAAGTAGGCGACGGTTTCATGAGGAATGATGGGAATATTTTCCTTGCGAGCGAACTTCTCTAATTCCTTGAGTGAGCCAGTCACCTGCTTTTGTCTGTGGCGCATGAACTCGACAATCTCATGCTTGACAACAGGACGTCTCATGTTATGATTGGCATTTTTACTATAAGACTTTACCATCTGCCTTATGCCAATCCTAATTTTTCAACAAGGGCTTCAAACTCATCCAAACGGCGTTCAAAGACTGCAAAGGCATCATTAAGATAGTCTTCTTTTTCCATATCAACACCAGCTTTTCGCATGATATTTAGAGGATAGTCTGACTTCCCAGCCTTGAGGTAATCAATATAACGGTCACGATCATCTTGACTACCGTGAACAATCTTTTCAGCCAAGGCCGAAGCTGCTGCAAAGCCTGTTGAATATTGATATACATAGTAATTATAGTAGAAATGAGGGATACGAGCCCACTCGTACTGAATTTGAGGATTGTCTTCCTTGCTCAAGCCATAATATTCTTGGTTCAAGTCAGCATAGAGATTGTTTAAGAACTCGCTTGTCAAGACTTCACCATTTTGATCGGCTTGGTGAATAGCATGCTCAAATTCAGCAAATTGAGTTTGGCGGAACACTGTTCCACGGAAACCATCCAAAAAGTTGTTTAGAATAGCGAAGCGTGTTGCGTCATCTTGAACTTCTTGTAATAATTTTTCAGTTAAGATATTTTCATTGGTTGTTGAAGCAATTTCTGCCAAGAAGATTGAGTAATCTCCGTATACATAAGGTTGAGTTTCACGCGTGTAGCTTGAATGCATACTATGACCTGTCTCATGTACAAGAGTAAAGAGATTGTCTAGGTTATCTTGCCAGTTAAGAAGCATGAAGGCATTAGTATCGTAGGAACCACCTGAATATGCACCTGAACGTTTGCCTTGGTTTTCATACACATCAATCCAACGTTCGCAAAATGCGCGTTTAACACGACTCAAGTAATCCTCACCAAGAACAGCCAAAGCTTCCTCTGCCTTCTTCAAGGCTTCCTCATAAGTAAAGCTGTATTCTACTGAAGACAGTGGTGTATAGACATCGTACATTTTAAGGTCTGGAATACCCAAGATTTGAACGAAGTGCAAGATAACGATGCAATAATGGCAAATGCTTACGAACAGCAGATACTAAGTTGTCATAGACACTTTCTGGAACAAAGTTGGCTGCAAGAGCTGCTTCACGCGCACTCTTGTAGTTCCGAACTTTTGCACGGTAGTTTTGTACTTTTACATTTGTCTGCAAGGTTTTAGCGTAAGTGTGCTGGTATTGCTCATAAGTAGAGTATAGTGCTTCATATGCACCACGACGAACGTCACGGTTCTTAGATTCTACTAAGCGCATATAGACACCGTGTGACAACTGCACTTCATTTCCATCTTCATCTTTAACAAATGGAAAGACGATATCTGCATTATCTAAGATAGCAAAGGTTTCACTAGCTGCCCCGAAGATTTCTCCAGCACCTGCAAGCAACTCTTCTTCACGTTGTGAAAGGACATGTTCCTTATTTTGCAAGAGTTTATCAAAGAAGTGTTTATAAGGCTGGAGTTTTGGTTCTTCTGCTAAAAAGTTTTGATACTGCTCTTCAGTAATTGCCATAAATTCTGGCTCATAGAAAGAGAATACCTGGTCGAGTTGACTATAAAGAGTCATTGCTTTTGCATAGTATTCTTGATATTTAGCAACTCGTGTATCCTGGTCGTTTTTCATATGAGCGTAGACATAGAGTTTTTCAAGACGACGACTCAAATCCAAATAACGCTCTGTAATATTTAATAGGCTTTCTGCGCTATCTAAAAGATGCCCCTCAAGATTAGCTGCTTCTTTTGTATCCTCGGTTAATAGGACTAATTCTTCTTCCCATTTTTGGTCTGTTTCAAAGATCGTTGATAGATCCCAAGTATCTTTTTCATTTATTTCATTTCGTTGTAATACCATAAATTTCCTCCATCCTTTCTATTTTACCATATTTTTCGAGAAATACTGCTGATAAAAGGCAGGTGGATAGAGCTTTTGTTGCTGATTTTGTGGATTCAGTTCATAATAAGCCTGAAAGTTGCGGTAATAATCATATAGATTTTGACTTATCTGACAAAAATGACCATGTTCTATCGGTCTTACTTGGGGATACCAATCCTGTTTTTTTAGATTCAAAAGATTTTCTCCTCTTAAGTAAGCTTGGGCTTGTTGTTTCATCCAATAAGGATTTTGATAGTAGAGCTGTTTTTGAATGTAATAACAAATATCTCTGTCTTGCTCAACTGAAAAAGTACTAAGAGTTTGTTGCTGATAAGGACTACGTAAAATTTCTAGAAGATTTCCTTTGCCATAAGAAAATTCCTTGACCTGATAATGGAGTTTCCCTTTCAAATCTTGGTGAAGGAGGTACTTGAGCCTCAAAACTTGTTTTTTATGGTCTAACTCCCAAAGGTAAAATCCCATATTATGGCTAAAATAAAGAAAACCTCTTTGAAGTTTAGTTAGTCGCTCTTTTAGCCAGAGCTTTTCTCCCAGTAGCCAAAGAACTTGAATTCCCAAACTTCGATAACCATTGCTTCTCTCCCGTAAAAGTTCACAAGAAATAGGACTACACTGAATTTCTAGAGCTATTTTCTCATTGATAAATATCTGCGACTTGCTTAAGTTCAGGAATCGGATATTCCATTTCTACTTCAGCATCTTTCTTAGCCCAATTAAAAAGTGCCACCTTATTCTCCGAATGTTCTGGTCCTTCGTTCTCATGATAAAAATCACAACTTTTTAAACTTTCATGCGCAAAATGAGTTCTTACATTTTTTCCTTTTTTCAAGCGAACACTCGTTCCGCAAGCTGGACAATAATAAGCTTGTTTCTTTACTTCATTCTCTAACGCGTTGATTAAATGACCTTTTTTATCTCTAGCTAAAAACATATACTCTCCTTTTCTAATCCATTCGAAAAGAAAGAGAAGAAAAAGGCTGACCAACTCAACCTTTTTCACATTTAATTCTCAGCTATTTCAGATGTCTTCGAATATATTTCCGTAACATGGGAATAAGATTCTGTATTTGATCCTGCTTTATCACCATTACACCATATTCCTGACAACGATGACTATAAACAGGATTGATTTTTCCAGAGCAAACAATCATTTTCAAACAATTATCACCTGCAAAATGATTGGCATAAACTTCAAGTTCGTTAATAGCTTCAACTGCTAGATCAGTCATTTTACAAGAAATGAAAACTACAGAGTGACCTTTACGAAGAATAACATCAATCTCATTTTGAACATTGTCAGCCTCAGGAAAAATCCCATTCCAGTCAATTTCAGTACCAATCATACATTCATCAAAATACTCCGACTCGAGGGCTAGTAAATAGATATACAATTCTAAAATATGCCCTTTTAGTTCGACATAACAGATGTGCTTCTGGTGTTGGGAATGTATAAGTGACAGTATCTGTTGTTTCCTCTTCTACTTTCAATAAATTAGCTTTTGTGAACAAAGGAATCAAGCTACTGGGGTAAGAATAAATTTTTCCATTACTCTCCAAAACTTTTGCTGTTTCAGCGTGAAAATCATTTGTTTTTGCCAGTGCAAAGAATTGGGTAATCTGATACCATTTTTCAGGATTTTCGATAGCATATTTGGCCAAATTTTTTTAATAGCTAGCACTTGCTTATTAGAATGCTGAGGCCTTCTTGATTTAAGGACTTTTCCACCACGTAAAGCTATCAATTGTTCAATGGATAAACTAGGAATCTCTAACTGTTTATCATAAATCTTATCCCTTTCCCAGGCATACTGCTTTCCTTGTTCAACATCCATAGCAATAATGGGAATACCTTTCTCCAAACCATACTGATATAGAACTATTGCTAATAGATTATCTCCACCAAAAACATCGATGGTCACTGTCTCAAAATCATTGATAAACACGTCTAATTCCTGGCAGATTTTTTTCTAGGTGAAATTGTCGAAAATGTACTTGTTTTAAGTGTGGAACTTGTTCCATTAGAAAATGCTTCAAGGATAGCTTTTCTTCCTCAGCAATTTTTCTTGTAGAAAGGTATAAAATCTCATCACAATCACTGACAAAAGCCTGGTAGACATTTTTCTCAATGGTATGACGGTCGTATAGTTCAATTAAAAGACTAGTCATCTTAAGACCTCCTAGACAAAAAAGTCTGAAAGAATAGTGGGCGATCAGAATCGTTTTAAAACTATCACAATTCTGTTTAATTTCATCGACTTCTCCTACTTCTAGTATAGCATAAATTGAGATTTTCCTTTCTTATTAGGGTAACAAATAAGGAATAGAAAACGACTGCTCTCTATCCCTTTTATTCATTTATTTTACTTTTTTAGCCAACATGGTCGCAAAGCGTAGTTGGATACGATTTCCGTTTTCATCACGACGGTGGAGATGCCCAGGATTTTCATTGTATTTGATGAATTCCCAATCCTGGTAGTAATTTGCCAATTCTCCTTCTTTAAAAGTGAATGGGAAATGAACTGAACAAAGATAATCATCAGTATCCATAGCACAAACAATCAAATTGTAACCTCCAATTGAGGTTTGTTCCTGCATGTTTTGAATAATAGCCGGAATACGCTCTGCTTGCAAAAACATAAGAACAACAGTCGATACGATTAAATCATAAGTTTGTCCAATGCTAGCTGAATTGATATCGTAGAGACCGACAGGCATTTCTAAATCTTCTTGCTCCACAATGCTTTGCAAGATTTCAAGAGATAGCTCATTTTGATCTACAGCTGTGACATCAAATCCATGTTGAGCTAGAAAGAGTGCATTTCTTCCTTGACCACATCCTAAGTCTAGTGCCTTACATGGTTTTACTGTATCCATAGCTTCTAAAACTTCCGAATGGACTGGATTAGTATTGTATTTCTTGGGGAAATAATCCTCTGCTTTACAATAAAATTCCAAGTACCATTCTACATCGTCTGTTGCGGCCTCTACTCGGTGCCAGGCTTGAGGTTGCGCCATAGGATTATCAGCACCTGCTTCAAAAAAAGTGCTCGGCTATAACTTCCCCGTCTTCAGTCAACTCAATAAACTTAAGAGTCCCTTTTAATACGGTAATCTTGCCCCAGGTTCCGACCTTAGTATTGTGTTTTCTTTGAACAGCTTCTGGCATGGTGTCTTTATTCCAGACAGGCATGCGTTTGTAGGCAACTAGTTTTTCCATATTCTTCACTCTTTCTATCGGTGGTTAACAGCTTTCATAACACGCGCAATATCACGATCTTGTTCACGACGTTTAATTGACTCACGTTTATCGTAATCATGTTTCCCTTTAGCAAGTCCTAAGAGTAACTTAGCATAACCATCTTTAATATAAACTTTAAGAGGAACCAAGGTCATCCCTGTCCCTTTGGTTTCTTGCTCCAATTTCTGGATTTGTTTTTTATGAAGGAGAAGTTTACGACGACGTTCGGGTTCCTGGTTCCAGATGTTGCCCTCTTCATAAGGAGCGATATGGACATTGCTCAACCAAACTTCGCCGTTTTTCACTTGAGCAAACCCATCTTTCAAATTGATACGAGCTGCTCGAACACTCTTGATTTCAGTTCCTGTCAGGACCATTCCTGCTTCTAGCGTATCTACGATTGTATAGTCGTGGTGCGCCTTTTTATTTTGCGCGACGACCTTTCCCTCGCCCTTTGCCATGCTTGGCTCCTTTCTTTGCTACTTCCTTATAAAAAGGTTTCTTGCTTTTTTTCTTCTTGTCTTTTGGAGAATGCTTGCGCTTATCACCTAAGCGACCAGCTTTTTTCTTGTCTTCTTTCTTATCCGAACGACGCCCTCTATCCTTACGACCAGTGCCTTTCAAACCTTTTTCAATGACATCAAATTCACTTGGAATAAAGGAGAAATCGATCTCACCAGTCATCTTATCGGCTCTTTCGACACGAATACGGATCTGTTGTCCCACTCGGAAAGTAATACCTGATTTCTCCCCACGGAGGGTTAAATCGCGTTCATTAAAATGGTAAAATTCAGGTAGATTGGTAATGTGAATCAATCCCTCAACTGTATTTGGTAATTCAACAAAAAGACCAAATTTAACAATACTTGAAACAACTGCATCATACTCTTCACCAACGTACTCTTCCATGTATTCAGCTTTTTCATGGCTTCGACTTCTCGCTCTGCCTCGATAGCACGTCGCTCACGGTTGGAAGACTGGGTGGCAATCTCTGGAATGACCTGTTCAAAATGATCTGCTACATCCTTAGAACGTCCATAGTCTCGAATCATACGGTGAACCAAGAGGTCAGGATAACGACGAATTGGGCTGGTAAAGTGAGTGTAGTAGTCTGCAGCTAATCCATAGTGACCGTGATTATGCTCTGAATAGCGAGCCTGCTGCATCGAACGCAGAAGCATCATGGACAATACATCCGCATATGGCTTTCCTTCAACAGCACGCATGATATCTTGGAGGGCTTCCTGACTTATCTCACTGGCAGTCCCATAGATTCGTAATCCAAAACTTGAAGCGTAATCAATAAATTTCTGAACTTTTTCAGCTTTAGGTTCCTCGTGGATACGATAGATAAAAGGTAGGTCCAGCTTACTGAAGTGCTCGGCAACTGTTTCGTTAGCAATCAACATAAAGGACTCAATCATACGTTCAGCAACGCCACGATGACGAAGAACAATATCAACTGGCTTGCCTTTTTTATCTACCAAAATCTTAGCTTCATTGGTATCAAAATTTAAAGCACCACGCTTAATTCGCATACTTTCCAAAGTCTCATGGAGCTTAGCCATTAACTCGATACTAGGAACGATTTTCTTATAGTCTTGTCTCTTCTCCTCATCACCTGCTAGGATGTCATTGACATCACTATAAGTCATACGAAAACTTGTCTTGATAACAGTCTGAGTAATCGTATAATTACGAACACGACCATTTTTGTCAATTTCCATAATAGCAGATTGAGTCAAGCGGTCCACTTGAGGGTTAAGGGAACAGATGCCGTTTGAGAGGCGCTCTGGCAGCATTGGAACTACACGGTCTGTCACGTAGACGGAGGTCGCACGATTGAGGGCTTCCTTGTCAAGAGCAGAACCCTCTGTCACATAGTAGGAGACATCGGCAATGTGAACACCTAGTTCGATATTTCCATTTTTCAATGGTTTGATATGAACAGCGTCATCCAAGTCTTTTGCGTCAGCTCCATCAATGGTAAAGGTAATTTGATCTCTTAAGTCCAGACGACCTTCCATATCCTTCTCAGATGGAGCATCAGGGACGTTTTCTGCTTCTTTAAGAACAGCTTCTGGAAACTCAGATACAATGTCCATTGACTCCAAGACCTCGAGAACATCAATCCCTGCATCTGTAGAATGTCCAACAACATCTAGCACACTAGCGACAAAGAAATCGTGTTTCTTACTTGGGTACTTATCGATAAAGACCTTGAGAACTTCTGTACCGTCTAATTGAATAGCTGGCTTCTTAACGTAGATTGGTTGACTAATCTTTTGATTTTTTGAACGGATGTAACCTGCATACTTGGGTTTTTCCTCATCAAGAACGATTTGACCAACAACCGTCGTCAAACTGTGTTCTAAAATATCTATAATCTTTGCTTCAGCTGCAGTTCCCTTGTTGCGGTCAGCGACTTTCTTGATGACAACCTCAACGGTATCCCCGTCAATGGCATAGTTAACATCATTTTTCCCTACAAAAAGATCGTCTTCCTCGCCTTTAAGACTAACAAAGCCGAAGCCATTTTTATGGGCATGAAAAGTTCCTTTAAGAGTAATCTCGTGTTTCTTCTTTTGGTCCAAGGTGAGACTACCATCTTCTTCAAAGCGGATCTGGTGCTTTCTTTCCATCAGGGAAAGGGTTTTGATTAACTCACGAAAATCCTTGGATCCATCTTTCCCAGAGCCTTGGCCAAGTCATTTACTGTAACTCTCCCCTTCACTTGTAAATATTCTTTTATTCTATCTTTCATGTTTTCTTTCTAGATTGTTAAATTTTTTTTAGTCTAAAACCTTCTCAAACATCATTTAATACTCAATAAAAATCAAAGAGCAAACTAGAAAGCTAGACGCAGGTTGCTCAAAACACCGTTTTGAGGTTGCAGATGGAAGCTGACGTGGTTTGAAGAGATTTTTGAAGAGTATAAAAATAAAAATAGGCAAAGACCTAGTCCCGCCCATTATTTCTTATCTACTTGATAATACCGTCAATGCTAAGGCAATAGCTAGCCAGAAAAAGACTAAAATCCCTGTCAAACGTTGCATCACGGCTTCAAAGCCACGAGCCTTACTACGTTCAAACAAATCACCTGAGCTGGCATCAAATACATTGCTAGATTGATTTTTTGTTGGTTGCATGAAAATTGCAGCCACAATCACAACAGATAATACTAATAAAATGGTTAATAATAGGTTATACATATCAAACTCCTTAAAATCTTTATTATTTTACCATAAATTCTACTTAGATTCAAGATGTAAAGTCACTTTTCTTTCTTTTGGGCAATACTTTAAGACCTCAATCTTGTCTGGATGGGTTTTGGAGTTCTTACTGGTTAGATAATTGATGCTACCACAAGAGGAGCATTTGAGATTGATTTTTACTCGCACTAGATTTCCTTCACTTTTAATAATGTTCTAAATTGGATAAGATTAAATAAACAACTGAGAGCTACACAGGCAGCTGTTGCATAAAATACTGAATGGTAGCCGAATTGTTCCGCGACTACTGAGCCCGCCAAGGGGCCAATCACTCCTCCTAAATAAAAGAAAACTTGATTAAAGGCAAATACTCTTGAAATACCTGCTTTGGGAGTCATCCTGCTAAGGAGAGCATTGATCCCTGGAACAAGAGCTCCTGTTCCCAAACCAAAGAGAAAGCGATAAATCCCTAATTCTAGAGGTGTAGATGCATTGGCGCACAAAGATAAATGAGAGCTGAATAAGCTTGCGCTACAATTAATAAACGATGATTACCAACTTTATCTCCCAAACGCCCCAATACACCTGAACTCATCATACTTGATAAGCCCATACTGGAAACTATTAAGCCTGATACAAAGAGGAGATTTTCCTTCTGACCTAAGTCACGGATATAGAGAGCAAGGATGGGACCGACTGATTGTGCAGCAACTTGAATGACAAAACTAGTTGCAAATAAATTAAACAAGAGATATGGATACTTAACAGAAGTAAAGAGCTCTTTGGTAGGGAGTGCTTTTTCTTTCGGCACTGGTTGAAAGTCTTCCTTGATAAAAAAAATAGTTAAGATAGCAGCCAGAAATAAAAAACCACCAACCATCAAGAAAACATTGCGAATCCCAAAGACTTCTGCAATCATTCCACCAACAAAAGGGCCTGTAAGAGTCCCTGCTACGACACCAGATGAAAGAGTTCCTAAAGCATAGCCTGACTTATCCTTGGGAACTTGACTGGCAATCAAAGCTGTCGCATTGGGTACAAATCCAGTGAAAACACCATTTAACAATCGCAAGGCTAAGAGCCAATAAACATTTGGAACAAAAGCTAAACCACCCATTGTAATTGTCATGGCAAGCCCTGCTCGTATCATCATAGGTTTGCGACCATATCTATCTGCCAGAATCCCCCAAAGAGGTGAAACACAGGCTGCAGAAATAGCCGAAACTGAGATAGCTAAACCTGAATAAAAGGTAACTTGACTTGGTTCAACCCCTAATTGCTCAACAAATATTGGCATAAAAGGAACCACCAAAGAGATACAGGCACCTGTCAAGAAAGATCCTAACCAGGCAATACGAAGATTGTCCTTCCAACTAATCTCTTTCAAGAGTATCGCCTCCTTGAAGTAGGCTGGTCACTTGACTCAACATTTGCTCTCGACTCCCATTATTGTCTAAAATATGACTAGCCAATCTTTTCTTTTCTTCTAAGGACCACTGGGAGGCCAGACGGGCTTGTGCGTCCTCTATAGTCAGATAATCTCTTTCATTAAGCGATCCAGCTGGGTATCTCGACTTACATAAACTAGCCAAGTTTCATCAAACCAAGAAGCATATTCCTGTTCAAAGAGCAGGGGAATATCCATGAAAAATAGGTCCTCAGTCTGAGCTAACTTGTCTCTCAAAGAGCCCAATTCTTCACGGATGATTTGTCCCTGGGTTTCCTTGGACCATTCTTGCTCTTCAGAATTTGAAAAAATAAGGCTCGCAAGCAAGGGACGATTCAGTTCACCATTTTCAAGAAGGATCTTTTCCCCAAAATGCTCCACTAAAATCTGATAAAGTCGGCCACCGGATTTTTGTAGTTGGTGAACATGTGCATCCGCATCTACCACTTCAAACCCTTTTTGTCTTAGAAAATTTGTGACAGTGGACTTACCTGACGCAATACCACCAGTGATTCCGATTATTTTTCCCATCACTTTCTCCTTTGACATTTTGGACAAAAATGGGTTCCACGACCACCGAGTTGAATTTTTTCGATGATGGCTCCACAGCGAGAACATGCCTCTCCAGTCTTATCATAGACCTGATGAAAGTCTTGCATGGTCCCATCCTCGCCAAAAGCATTGGTATAGGTGCGAATGGTGGAACCACCTTTTTCAACAGCCTGCCCTAAAACATTGATAGTTTCATCATGGACTTTTCTAGCTTCTTGTGCTGTTAAACTATTAGAGGTTCTAGAAGGATGAACTTTTGCTCTCCAGAGAACCTCATCCACATAGATATTACCCAATCCTGCAACGAGTGTCTGGTCCAGCAAATGAGTCTTAATAGGCTTTTTAGATTTTTTCAAGGCTAGTTTAAAACTCCCTAAATCAAAATCCTTCTCATTGGGTTCCGGACCAAGTTTTTTTGAAATAAAGTAAGAATCCAAGAGTTCGGGTGCTAACAGTTCCAAGGTACCAAATTTACGGACATCCTCATAGACTAAAGTCCCGCCATCCTCAAAATGAATCAACACATGAGCATGTTTGCGTTCTGGCACTTGGTCTGGGTAATAAAAATACTTGCCTTCCATTCTCAAATGAGAGATTAAAACTTTGTCGGATAAATAGAAAAGTAAATACTTGCCACGACGTCCCATTGTTTGAATAACTTGACCAGGCATTTCCTTCTGAAATTGCTCCAAATCTGTCTTAATCATCTTAGGATAGTGAATCTCAATGTTTGAAATTTTCTTCCCTAGGATCAATTTTCCCAGACCACGTCGGACAGTCTCAACTTCTGGTAATTCAGGCATAGCCCCTCCTTCTCTAAAAACAAGAAGCAGGCTCCTGCCCACCTCTTCTTAATATTCTTTTTCGTTGTAACCAAAATCGGCAAGATCTAATTTCTTATCACGCCAATTTTTCTTAACCTTGACCCATGTTTCTAGGAAGACCTTGTCTCCTAGCATGAGTTCGATATCTTTACGAGCCATGGTTCCAATTTTCTTGAGCATGGCACCGCCTTTTCCGATGATAATCCCTTTTTGGCTGTCACGCTCGACCATAATGGTTGCTCGGATATGAACCTTGTCAGTCTCTTCATCTCGTTTCATAGAATCAACCACTACTGCAACTGAGTGTGGAATTTCCTCACGCGTTAAGTGTAACACTTTTTCACGAATCATCTCTGATACTAGGAAACGTTCTGGGTGATCGGTGATTTGATCTGACGGGAAATATTGGAAACCTTCCTCTAAGTTTCCGCTCAAAATATCGATCAAACGCGAAACATTATTTCCTTGTAGAGCTGAAATCGGTACAATTTCCTCAAAGTCCATCTGATTACGGAAATCATCGATTTGAGCCAAGAGTTGATCTGGATGAACCTTATCAATCTTGTTTACCACGAGAATGACTGGTACTTTAGCAGCCTTGAGGCGTTCGATGATCATATCGTCACCCTTCCCACGTGGTTCATCTGCTGGCACCATAAAGAGAACTGTATCCACTTCACGAAGAGTGCTATAGGCAGACTCCACCATGAAATCTCCAAGGGCAGTCTTAGGCTTATGAATCCCCGGTGTATCGATAAAGACGATTTGTTCCTTATCCGTGGTGTAGATTCCCATAATCTTGTTGCGCGTCGTCTGCGCCTTATCACTCATGATGGCAATCTTTTGCCCCATGACATGATTCAAAAAAGTTGACTTCCCAACGTTGGGACGTCCCAAAATAGCTACAAAGCCTGATTTAAATGTCATAGTTACCTCTATAATGTTTAAAATAGCAAATCCCAAATCCTAGGGATGAAAATGATAAGTCCAGTCACTGCAGCAAATAAAGACACAACAAGAACTGCACCTGCAGCCATGTCTTTAGCCTTCTTTGCAAGCATATCGAAGTGATAATGGCTAGCCAAATCCACTACATTTTCAATAGCAGAATTCAAAATCTCAAAAGCAATTACTAAAAAAATGCTTAATAGGAGAAAGAGCCATTCAATTCTGGAAACTTGAAAAACAATGCCTGCAAGTAGAACTAAGAGAGAAGTCACTGCATGCTTCCTCATATTACGCTCTTCTTTTATGGCAGTAAGAATACCTGTCAGGGCAAAATCTAAACTTGAGAGCAAGTCACGATTCTTCCATTTTCGTTTATTGTCTTGTGAGTCCATAGGCTGTTAAAATTTCTTCTTGTAAACCGAACATCTCCGCTTCTTCTTCCGGAGTGTAGTGATCATAACCGTTTATGTGTAAAAAACCGTGCACAGCTAAAAAGCCCATTTCACGTTCGAAACTATGACCGTACTCTTCAGCTTGCTCATGCGCTTTGTCAATTGAAATGAATAACTCGCCGATATAAGAATCAAATTCTGACATCATTTCTGCTAAGTCAGGATCTTCTGCCAAATCCTCTTCGTCAAAGGTAATCTCTAATTCAGGTTTGTATTCAAGGCTAATAACATCTGTTGGACGGTCAGTAGCACGAAACTCTAAATTGAGCTCATGACTGCGTTCATTGGTCACAAAAGTGACTGCCATCTCCTTGTCTTCTTTTCCAATCTTTTTAGCAGCAAATTCCAAAATTTCTTGAGTTTGCCTTAAAATTTCTTTAGAAACCTGACCAGTTTCATCTACCATTTCAATATACATGCGTTTCTCGATTCTCTTTACTTGGCTTTATTATACCATATTTCTATGATTTTATTCTACCTTTTTGATATAATACTATGGAATACATTCATAAGGAGAGAACCATGTCATTTGATGGATTTTTTTTACACCACATGGTTGAAGAATTGCGAGCTGAACTACTAAACGGTCGCATTCAAAAAATTAATCAACCCTTTGATCAAGAATTGGTCTTACAAATCCGTAGCAATCGCCAAAGTCATCGTCTGCTCCTTTCTGCTCATCCTGTTTTTGGACGCATCCAGTTGACAGAAACGACCTTTGAAAACCCTGCTCAACCTTCTACCTTTATCATGGTTTTAAGGAAATATTTACAGGGTGCTGTTATCGAGTCTATCGAGCAGATTGAAAACGATCGAATCGTTGAAATCACTGTTTCTAACAAGAATGAGATTGGAGACGATATTCAAGCCACCCTCATTATTGAGATTATGGGTAAACATAGTAATATCCTCCTCGTAGATAAGTCTAGCAACAAAATTCTTGAGGTAATTAAACATATTGGTTTCTCTCAAAATAGTTACCGTACACTCCTACCTGGTGCAACTTACATAGCCCCACCAAGTACAAAGGCCCTCAATCCTTTTACCATTAAGGATGAAAAACTTTTTGAAATCCTCCAAACTCAAGAATTAACTGCAAAGAATCTTCAGCATCTTTTCCAAGGATTGGGACGTGATACAGCTACGGAATTGGAGAAATTACTCCATGATGATAAACTAAATACCTTCCGTAACTTTTTCTCTCAAGAAACAACCCCTTACCTTACGGAAATCTCATTTAGCTCTGTACCTTTCTCGAATCGTGTGGGTGAATCTTTCAATAGCCTTTCAGAACTATTAGATAGCCATTATAAGGACAAGGCAGAACGTGATCGTGTCAAACAACAGGCTAGTGAACTCATTCGTCGTGTTGAAAATGAACTACAAAAAAATCGGCAAAAACTGAAGAAGCAAGAAAAAGAACTTCAGGCTACTGAAAACGCTGAGGAATTCCGACAAAAAGGTGAATTACTAACGACTTTTCTTCATCAAGTTCCAAATGACCAAGACCAAGTCGTCTTAGACAATTATTACACCAATCAGCCAATTACAATCGTACTTGATAAGGCTTTAACACCAAATCAAAATGCTCAAAAATACTTCAAACGTTATCAAAAGTTAAAAGAGGCTGTTAAATATCTAACAGAATTAATCGAAGAAACTAAGGCTACCATTCTTTATCTGGAAAGTGTAGAGACCGTTCTTAGCCAAGCTGGTTTAGATGAAATTGCTGAAATTCGTGAAGAATTAATTCAAACAGGTTTTATTAGAAGACGCCAACGCGAAAAAATTCAAAAGCGTAAAAAGCCAGAAATATCTGGCTAGCGATGGTAAAACTATTATTCTCGTTGGACGAAACAATCTTCAAAACGAAGAATTAACCTTTAAAATTGCAAGGAAAGAAGAACTTTGGTTCCACGCTAAGAATATCCCAGGAAGCCACGTGGTCATCTCAGGAAACCTAAATCCTTCTGACGAAGTCAAGACGGATGCTGCAGAACTCGCAGCCTACTATTCGAAAGGACGTCTTTCTAATCTCGTTCAAGTAGATATGATTGAGGTTAAAAAACTCAATAAACCGACTGGTGGAAAACCTGGTTTTGTTACCTATACCGGTCAAAAAACTCTTCGTGTTACACCCGATTCCGAGAAAATTGAATCCATGAAGTTGTAATATCAGCCTTATTTTAAAAATATTATTACTTCACTTTTACACAAAAATAGGAGGGGAGCTCAATGCTACGGCATATCAAATCTATTTTAACCATTATATTCGGAGCTGCCATTTATGCCTTCGGACTCACGTATTTTGTTGTGCCCCACCACTTATTCGAGGGTGGAGCAACGGGAATCACCTTGATTACCTATTACCTCTTTAATATCCCTATTTCGCTGATGAATATCTTAATTAATATCCCTCTCTTCCTACTAGCTTGGAAAATATTTGGACTAAGATCACTGTATTCCAGTCTACTTGGAACCATCTCCTTATCCATTTGGTTAGCAATCTTTGAAAAGATTCCTCTCCACTTTAATCTTGAAGGAGATTTGGTTGTTGTCGCTCTAGTAGCTGGTGTTCTCCTAGGTGTTGGACTCGGTGTTATTTTCAACGCGGGTGGAACAACTGGTGGCACTGATATCGTCGCTCGTATCCTTAATAAATACACCAATATCTCTGTTGGAAAATTGCTTTTTGGACTTGATTTTCTGATTCTAATGTTGATTTTAATCATCTTCCAAGACCTACGTCTTGTAACCTATACTCTCTTATTTGACTTCATCGTTTCAAGAGTTATTGACTTAATCGGTGAGGGTGGATATGCTGGAAAAGGATTTATGATTATCACTCAAAAACCGATGGAATTAGCCGATAAAATTAACGAAGAACTCGGTCGTGGTGTTACCTTTATCTCAGGACAAGGCTACTATAGCCAAAAGGACTTAAAGATTATTTACTGTATCGTCGCAAGAAATGAAATTGTCAAGATGAAAGAAATGATTCATACAGTTGATCCGATGGCCTTTATCACTATCACTGAAGCTCACGAAATCCTTGGAGAAGGGTTTACTTTCCCAGCAAGAGACGAGGTTTCTTAACCTTAAAATAAAAAAGTAACTTCAATAGTTGAAGTTACTTTTTTTATTGTCATATCATCAATTATTTTTCTGCTGTAAGTGCAGCCATTGTGATGTAGTTGTATGGTTTATTGAAGTGTGGCAAGAAGAATAGGTCTGTCAATGCTAATTTGTCAATTGTAACGTGTTCTTGAATAGCAAGTGAGAACATGTGAATTCCCATGCTAATTGCTGAATCACGAGATACCATTTGAGCACCAAGGATTTCACGGCTGTCTTTATCAAAGACAATCTTGATAGCTACTTCATAGTTGTCATGCTTCATAAATTCTGGTTTTTGAAGATCGTTGAATCCAGTTTCAGTTGCGTTGTAACCAGCAGCTTTTGCTTTTTCAAGTGTCAAACCAGTTGAAACCATATGAAGACCATAGATTGAGATACCATTTGATCCTTGAACACCGATTCCTTCAAGCTCATGTCCACAAGCGTTGTAAGCACCTACGATACCAGTACGAACAGCGTTTGATGCAAGAGCGATGTAGCTAGTGTCTTTACGAGCGTTGTCATAAACAGTCGCACAGTCACCAACAGCATATACACCTGGGATAGATGTTTCTTGTTTCTTGTCAACAAGGAAAGCACCGTTACGGAAGAGTTCAATCTTACCATCAGCAAGTGCAGTGTTTGGACGGAAACCAACTGCAAGAACAACCATATCCACATCAAATGTTTCTTTGTCAGTGATCAAGCGTTCAACTTTTCCTTCACCTTCGATAGCTTTAACAGTTTGACCAAGTGCCAAACGGATGTTGTGGTCTTCCAAGTTTTTAGCCATCATTTGTGTGAAGTCTTTGTCATAGTATCCGTTCAATACAGTGTCAACGATATCAACAAGGACAACTTCTTTTCCAAGACGTTCGAAAGCTTCAGCAAGCTCAACACCGATGTAACCACCACCTACAACAGCGATACGCTCAAGGTGTTTGCTCTTGTCAGCAAGTTTGTTGATAACTTCTTCTGCGTTTTGGTACAATTTAACGAATTGTACGTTTTCAAGAGTTGCTTTGAACTCACGGTTACCTTTAACGATTTCAACGCCTTCGATTGGTGGCAAGATTGGAGTTGAACCAGTAGCAAAAATCAATTTATCATAAGATTCTTTGTGTTCTTTACCTTCTACTTCTGCAGTTACAACTTTATTATCATAGTCAATTGAAAGAACTGGTGAGTTCATGTAAACTTTAGCACCTTTCGCTTCCAATTTTTCTTTGTCAGAGTAGAACAAACCTTCAGGTCCGTCAATTTGTTCACCAATCCAAAGTGCCATTCCGCATCCAAGGAATGAAATGTTTGAGTTTTGGTCAAATACAACGATTTCGTTTTCGTTTCCAAAGTTGTCCAACATAGTGTTGATACATGCAGTTCCAGCGTGGTTAGCACCCACGACTACGATTTACTCATAAGATAAATCCTACCTTTATTTTTTTATTTACCTCTCAAGTATACCATTATCTGTGAACGTTTTCAAGACTTTTGACCCGTTTGATGTTATTTAAGAAAGTTTTTGAAAGATATATCAATTTTTTTCAAAGAGTCCTCATTGATTTGGAGCTGTTTTTAATTTTTTTAAGCATATTTCTTGACTTTTTGTAAAAAATGATTTGTGAAAACGCTGACTTTATGATATTCTATTTATATGGAAATAAATTATAAATTTTAAATTTCTTATTCATTCAAGATTTGTAGCTATTTCCGAGTGATTTGAAGGGAGTTGATTCTTTGCCTCTTAGTTCATCATCTGAGCGATTAATGGGAACTACGATTACTATTTCCTTAGTACATGAACAAGCCGATAATCTTCTCCGTCAAGCTTTTGATTTGCTCAAGGAACTTGAATTCCGCTTCAATGCTAACAGTACTGAATCTGAATTAATGGAAATTAACTATCAGGCAGGTATTGCCCCAGTTAAAGTCCACCCTGATTTGTTTGAACTGATTTCATTAGGTCTAGAACACAGTCTAGCACCTAAAAGTCATCTCAATATTAGTATAGGGCCTTTGGTTCAAACCTGGCGTATCGGTTTTTCCGATGCAAAGGTTGCAAGCCCTGAAGAAATTGCTTCAGCCTTACCACTAATAGACCCTCATTTTATTAAACTCGATTCAGTCAATTCTACAGTTTTCCTAGAAAAAAAGGGAATGAAAATTGACTTAGGGTGTTTAGCAAAGGGGTACAGTGCAGATAAGGTTGCAGCTTTCTTAAAAGAAAACGGCGTCACTTCTGCTCTTATCAATCTTGGAGGAAACATCCTCACAATTGGGAACAACCAATCAAAAGATGGACGTCCGTGGCAAATCGGCATTCAAGATCCAAATAATCCACGCGGTAATCACCTGATGACCTTATCCATTACTGGAAAATCAGTGGTTACATCTGGGATTTATGAACGGCATCTTGAAATCAATGGCAAGGATTATCATCACATTTTCGATAGTGAAACAGGCTATCCTATTGAAACGGATTTAGCTAGTTTAACCATTATATCTGACCGCTCTGTTGACGGCGAGATATGGACCACACGATTATTTGGCGAACGTAGCGCCTCTATTATGTGGCAAGTCGAAAATATTGATGGTATCGAAGCCATCCTCATTGACAAAGATGGACGCCTAGCTTGTTCATCTGGTATCCAACGATAAATCATTAATAATGCAAAAAGAGAAAGGAAAGCCCATGCTTAAACTTATTGCTATTGTAGGAACTAACTCAAAACGTTCCACAAACCGCCAACTGCTTCAATATATGCAGAAACACTTTGCTGATAAAGCAGAAATCGAATTGGTAGAAATTAAAGATCTACCTGTATTTAACAAACCAGCTGACAAACAAATCCCAGCTGAAGCTACGGAAATCGCTGCTAAAATCGAAGCTGCTGATGGAGTTATTATCGGTACTCCAGAATACGACCACTCAATCCCAGCTGTTCTTATGAGCGCTCTTGCTTGGATTTCATATGGTGTATTCCCGCTTTTGAACAAACCTGTCATGATTACAGGTGCTTCATATGGTACACTCGGCTCATCACGTGCTCAATTGCAACTTCGTCAAATTCTTAATGCTCCTGAAATCAAAGCAAATGTTCTCCCAGATGAATTCTTGCTTTCACATTCTCTTCAAGCATTTGATCAAAATGGTGACTTGGTAGATCTTGATGTCATCAAGAAATTGGATGCCATTTTTGATGATTTCCGTATCTTTGTTAAAGTTACTGAGAAATTGCGTAATGCACAAGAGCTTCTTCGCAAAGATGCTGAAGATTTTGATTGGGAAAATTTGTAAGATAGGAGATCGAAAGAATGAAATTTGTTGGACTTGTTGGATCAAACTACGATCAATCATATAACCGCAAACTCTTGGAGTTCATCCGCCGTCAGTTTAAATTTAAATTTGAACTAGAAGTTTTGGAAATCGATGAAGTTCCAATGTTTAACCAAGACGAAAAATGGGACGAGAGCTTCCAGTTGCGCCTTCTTTACAACAAATTACTCGAGCTGATGGTGTGATTATTGCTACTCCAGAGCACAACCACACTATTTCTGCTTCACTTAAGTCAGTCCTTGAATGGCTTTCATACGAAGTTCATCCATTTGAAAACAAACCAGTTATGATTGTGGGTGCTTCATACTACGATCAAGGAACTTCACGTGCTCAAGTTCACCTTCGTAAAATTCTTGATGCACCAGGAGTAAATGCCTACACATTACCAGGTAATGAATTCCTTCTTGGAAAAGCTAAAGAAGCTTTTGACGCAAATGGAAACATTATTAACGAAGGAACTGTTAAATTCCTTGAGTCTTGCTTAGATAACTTTGTCAAATACGTAGGAGTCGTTTCTAAATTGAAAAAACCAAAACCAATTGAACCAGAAGATTTGGATTGTGGAAAACCAATTGCCACAACTATTACAGAAGTTGACCCTGATGATCCAGAATGGGTTGAAAAAGTAGCAGAAATTACAGGAGCTGTATCAGGTGATACATACGTTAAACTTGACCATGGTATCCTTACAGTTAACCAAATCGATATGTTCTTGAAAGCTATGCCTTTTGAATTGACATATGCTGATGACAACAACCAATTCCTCTACTACAACAACGCTCATCAAGATCCAGAAACAATGTTTGCGAAACGTGTACCACCTCAATCTGGTAGCCGTATGTCAACAGTTCACGGATCACTTCCACCTGCACGTATGAAAAACGTTGAGTGGGTTATTGGTACGCTTCGCAATGGCAACCAAGAATACGTACGTACAATTGTTCCTGGTTCACCTGCAGGTGTTATCAATACTCACAACTACCAAGCTATGTACTATCCTGATGGATCATATGCTGGTATCAATGAAATTGTCTTTAACTTCCAACCATGGCTTGACTGGTACTTGAAAGAAACAGGTCAACGCTTGGTAGGTGGTAGCGGACCTTTTGCTCCGGTTGCTGGTGGTCATGGCGACGCTGATGCTACTTCAGGCGCTTCTGACTCAGCTGATGGCGGGCATGGAGATGCAGATGCTACTTCAGGTGCAAGTAACTAATAACTAACAAAAAGGAACCATTATTGGTTCCTTTTTTAATAATAGAAACCTCAGTTATCATTTACTAACTGAGGTTTTGTTTTATTTATGAATTTGGATCATCAAGACTTCGACCATGCAATCCTTTTTCGCGTTGCACTTGACGAAGTTTTTCAGGAGTCACGTCAGTTCCTTCCTCATCCACGATTTTAATACCTTCAACATGGTGACGAACTGCACGACGATAGCCTTCTATATACTCTTCACGAAGTTTGGCTTGCTCTACTTTTTCTTCTGGAGTCAAGCCTTCAGTCTTTTTCTTTTTAGCAAGCTCATTAATACGAGCAATTTTTTCTGGTGTCATGTTTGAACCTCCAATCTACTTTTTAATTTCTATTTTGTATTAAGAAGATTAAAAGCAGCCACAGTTTTTGCTTTATTCACAAGTTCAGCTAGAATAGCCAAACGATTATTCTTAACATCGACATCCTCTGCCATAACCATAGTATTGTCAAAGAAAGCATCAATTGCTGGACTAAGAGCAAATAGTTGTCTTAGTTTATCGGTAGCTGAACCTTTCAATTCAAGTTTTTCTACTGTTTGAGCTAGTTCTTTTTCTTCTTCATTTTCAAAGAGACTGGCATCAACTTTGACTGAACCTTCAGCTTTTTCTGCTAGGTTAAAGGCACGAGATAGAGACTCAACTGATGATTTGTAATCTTCAGTTTTTGCAGCTTCAGTTATAGCTTCTGCAGCTTCAATCATATCAGAAACAACAAAGTTTGAACTTGCTAGTACAGCTTCTTTGATATCTTTTGCAGTAGAACCCATCATCTTATCAACACGAGCTTTGATGAAGTTAAGCACTTCTTCTTGGTTATCGTAAGTTAAACTATCAAACGATAAAGCATAAAGACTCGCAATCAACTCGTCCATTGGAATATTCCATCCAAAGTCTTCCAGAATACGAACAATCCCTTGAGTTGCACGACGAAGGGCATAAGGGTCGTTTGAACCAGATGGAATCAAACCAACAGAGAAGAAAGATAAGAGAGTATCTAATTTATCGGCTAGTGCAAGTATTGCTCCAACTTTAGATTCAGGAAGCGCTCCATCTGCTGAGTCTGGAAGGTAGTGTTCACGGATTGCTTGTGCCACTGCAGCATTTTCACCTGCAAGAAGGGCATACTTCTCACCCATGATTCCTTGAAGCTCATCAAATTCACCAACCATACCGGTTAAGAGGTCAAATTTATAAATGGCTGCAGCACGAGCAAGATCAATAGATTCATCAACTGATAGACCAGCTTTTTCAGCTAGCAGGATAGCAATTTGTCCTGTACGAATCATGTGTTCACGAAGTGAACCAATCTTTTCATGGAAGGTTACGTGTGAAAGTTTAGCAACTAAATCTTCAATCTTGAGTTTTTGGTCTTCACGCCAGAAGAATTCTCCATCTTCCAAGCGGGCAACCAAAACTTTCTCATTTCCTCGAATAACATTTTCCAAATGCTCTGCATTACCGTTTCGAACTGAAATGAAGTTTGGTTTTAGATTTCCTTCAAGATCACGGACTACAAAGTAGCGTTGATGAGTTTCCATTGAAGTAACCAAAACTTCTTCTGGAACTTCTAGGTATTTAGGATCAAAATTACCCATAAAAGCGGTTGGATATTCGACCAAGTTTAAGACTTCGTTTAAAAGTCCTTCATCAATCTGTACTTGAACGCCTTGTTCTGCTTCAATTTCCTTGATTTGTTCACGAATCATATTTTCACGTTCAATGCTATCAGCAATGACATAGACTTTGCGTAAGTCTTCTTCGTAACTATCAGCATGACGGATCTCTACTTCATGACCAAGGAAACGGTGTCCGCGGCTGACTCTGCCTGAATGAATATCTAGGAAATCTAGGTCAAGAGCTTCATCATCTAAAAGCACTGTCAAAGTGTGGACTGGACGGATGTATTCAAAGGTATTGTTTGCCCAGTGCATGCTGACAGGGAAACTTAAGCTAGCCAAGACTTCTGGAATTCCAGTCAGAACTTCTTCCGCTGGTTTTCCAGCTTCATGCTTGGTTACGTAGACGTATTCTTCACCCTTGATTTCACGGAATTCAATGTCATCTACAGTCAAGCCTTTTCCACGGACAAAACCTTGTGCTGCTTTAGAAAAGTTTCCTTCTGCATCCAAAGCAATTTTCTTAGAAGGTCCTTTAAAATCTTCAGTCAAATCTGTTTGTTGGTCTGCTAAACCAAGTACACGAACAGCTAAACGACGTGGAGTTGAGAAGGTTTGAATTCCTTCATATGAAAGGCGGTTGTCATCCAAGAAGGCTGCCATTTTTTCACCCAGTTGTTTTTCACTTGGTGTGACAACGTAGGCTGGTAACTCTTCGAGTCCTAGTTCTACTAATAAGTTTTTTGTCATGTTTTTTCCTTTACAAAATTCTTTTTTTGATAGGCACCTTAGGTACTGGGGACGTTGCTAACTAACTTTGTGAGGCTGTATGGAAATCTGGTGTCTCCTCGACATAGATTTCCAACAGTCTCATCAAAGTGGATTTAGCTAACTTATTTTTGAACCTAACGTTTCAAAAATCCCCATATACCAGTACGGCGGCGCCTATCCCTTTAGCAAGTCTTCGACTTGCCTCTGGGTAGCATGTGGGCTCACTTTGTTTGCCCATTTTCTATTCTTGTAACGCTTATTATTCTTCCTCTTCTGCGAGGAGTTGAGCACGGGTGGCTTCGTCTAGCAGTGGGTATCCGAGTTTTTTGCGTTCTGCGACGAAAGTTTTAGCTACTACACGGGCCAAGTTACGGATGCGGGCAATGTAACCGGCACGTTCTGTAACGGATACCGCTCCACGAGCATCAAGTAAGTTAAAGGTATGTGAGCATTTCAAAACGTAGTCATAGGCTGGGTGTACAAGACCCAATTCCAAAGCACGTCCAGCTTCTTTTTCAAACTTTTCAAAGTTTTCAAGAAGCATATCTTGGTCAGAAACTTCAAAGCTGTATTTTGAATGCTCGTATTCTGGCTGAAGGAAGATTTCTCCGTATTTAACTCCTGGAGCCCATTCGATATCATAAACAGAATCTACTTCCTGGATGTAGGAAGCCAAACGTTCCAATCCATAAGTGACCTCGGCGGTTACAGGACCTGTTGCTAAACCACCGACTTGTTGGAAGTAAGTAAACTGAGTGATTTCCATACCATCAAGCCACACTTCCCATCCAAGACCAGCTGAACCAGTTGATGGGTTTTCCCAGTTGTCCTCAACAAAACGGATATCGTGTTCCAATGGATTGATGCCCAATTTTTCCAAAGACTCAAGGTAGAGTTCTTGGATATTTGATGGAGATGGTTTCATGACCACTTGGAATTGATGGTGTTGGTAGAGACGGTTTGGGTTTTCTCCGTAACGACCATCTGCTGGACGACGTGATGGCTCTACATAGGCTGCGTTCCATGGTTCAGGACCGATAGCACGAAGGAAAGTATAAGGACTCATGGTTCCCGCACCTTTTTCGTTATCATAAGCCTGCATGAGCATACAACCCTGGTCATTCCAGTATTGTTGCAAAGTAAGGATGATTTCCTGGAAAGTCAATTTTTTAGACATTGTTTTCTCCTTTTTCTATAATTTCTTGCGACACGAGTCTGCCTCGTCGATTATACGAGGCAAGACGAGTTAGTACTGCGTCTAGCTCAGGCACCTTAGTGCTGAGCGTGGGGCAGTCCGACTGTAAGGAGGTATCTGCCACTCACGCAGTGAAAGGTTAGTTTATTGGACATATTTTACTCCTTTATATTTTTTTGCGCTCAACTCAGAAAACAAAAAAACCGTGTCTTTGCTCCTAAGTCAAGTGACCTAGGGGCGTCAAAAACGCGGTTCCACCCTAATTTATTACTTCATTATTTTTATTAAAATACCAAAGCGCCACACTTATCTCTCAATCACCTGACTCTCACTATCTCAGGCTCGCTTAGGATTTACCAATAAGATATTCTTTCTTGCGTCTATTATATCAAAAAGTAATTAAGAAGTAAAATTTTTTATAAGGAATCTTTACTAAAACATTTAAAATTGCACAAGGTATTGTTTAAGAAATATGCTAAAAACCTCAATCAAAACGATCGAGGTTTTTTTGAAGCTTCATCTTCTATCAAAACTTCTTCTTCCATAGCATTTTTTATTTTTTTGCCCAAAGATAATAACGTTTCTACATCAGAGGGTTTGCTTGTCCCGAGAGGATTCCAAGTAGAAGATGATAAATTTTCATATTCCTTAGACCGAACTCGAAATTTAATGTTATCCCCCTTGGTGCCTATGTCTACATTTAAGGCTCTCGCCCCCAGTTTAGGCTCCTTATTTTTTATCCTACAGAAAATAACTTCTCCTGATACAATCTCCTTTCCATCACACCGAATCCTAATATTTCTTCCAGATAATTCTACGACAAAATTCTTCACTAAACTACCTTGTATTTTTTAATTAAAAAGAAAAACTAATACCAAAAAATACTAATACTATCGTATAAAGAAAAAAAGAGGTTGTGATTTAAAAAAATCATTCAGTTTTAAATAGAATGTAGCCAACTGTATTCCCAATACAGGAAGCATGAGGAACATGGGAAAAAGGATACCAATTATTATATCTGATTTTGCTGTTGTCGCTGTAAATTCATATCTTTCCATCAATATCACCTTTATAACATTTCCTTTTTATAGGACATTAATCCCATACTAAGACGGATGCATCAGGGAGTTCAATCTCCCTTTCCCCTAGCAAAGATAAATTTTGAACTATTCTAAGGATATTGTACCACTATTCTGCAAAAAATACCTTAGCAAACATAATCTCCTTCCACAGATACATCATCGCTTTATCGAGCGTTGGAGTTTGATTGACATGGTTCTCTAATCAAACTCCAGAACTTCATGATGAAAATCTTATGGAACAACTGGAGACACTTTATAAATTTTCTCTTTTCAATTATAAAGAAAACCGCTAATCCTAAGAATAGCGGTTTAATCATGTTTTTAAGCTACTAATGTAGTTGCTCTATTATTTAAGAGTAACCGAAGCTCCAGCTTCTCAGCTGCCTTGGAGATACTCCCCTCTTCAGCAATAGTAATAAAATAACGAAGCACTCTTAACTCTATGCCATCCTCCTAATTTTCCTCATAAGATTTAAACGGTTGATTCTTCTCAGGATATCGATCTGGTGTAATGGCGAGTCCCATTTGCTCTTTTTCGTGATATAACTCTTTCATAAGCGACCACATCATCAACACTAGTACTATGGAAAATGGAAAAGCGACAATAATGAGCGTGTTTTGTAAAGCTGTCAATCCACCAGAAAACATGAGTGCAATAGCAATCAAGGCCAGCATGACACCCCAAATCACCTTATTACGATTACTTGGATTTAGATCGCCATCTTCAGACAACATGGCCAAAACATAGGTGGCAGAATCCGCCGAGGTCACAAAGAAGGTTAAAACTAAAGTAATTGCCAGGAGTGAAAGGACACTTCCCAGAGGATATTCATTAAAAGAGGCAAAAAGAATTTCTTCTGTGGCAAAACGTAACAAATCAACCCCCGAATCTTGTAGTGAAGTAGATAAGGTACCAAAAGCAGAAAACCAGATAAAACTAAGGACTGTTGGTGCCAAAAGCACTACTGTCAAAAATTCGCGAATAGTCCGACCTTTTGAGATACGGGCAATAAAGACGCCCACAAAAGGTGACCAGGAAATCCACCATGCCCAGTAAAAAATGGTCCATTGGTTAATCCAAGCCCGCTTGGTCTCATCAAAAGCCGCCGCCCGAAAACTCATACGGAAGAAGTTTTGAAAATAAAGGCCGATAGAGTCTGTCATGGTGTCAAATATCTTAACCGTTGGCCCCAAAACTATGACTCCAGCAAGCAAGACAACAGCTAAAATCAAGTTTGTATTAGATAGGATTTTAACACCCTTTCCTAAACCTGATAAGGCAGAAATAAGAAAAAGAATTGTCGCAATGATGATAATGATGACTTGCACAAGACTATTATTAGGAATACCAAAGACATAGGAGAGACCACCATTGATTTGTGAGGCACCAAAGCCGAGCGTTGTCGCTACCCCAATCACTGTCGCAATAATGGTGATGGTATCGATAATGGTTGCTATTGGTCCGTCCGCATATTTTCCCCAAAAAGAGGCTTAAAGACGACTGAGAGCTGATATTTCTCCCGTTTACGAAAGCCAAAATAAGCCAAAGACAATCCCACCAGGGCATAGACCGCCCAAGCATGAAATCCCCAGTGAAAAAAAGTAAAACGAAAAGCATCTGCGAGAGCATCCGCACTGCCTATTTCTGCATTGGGCGTCGAGATAGCAAAGTGACTCAAAGGCTCTGCTGCCCCATAAAAGACCAGACCAATCCCCATTCCAGCAGAAAACATCATGGCAATCCATGACGTCGTCGAATGCTCTGGCCGACTAGTGGGATTACCCAAACGAATCTGCCCTATCGGACTTACAATTAAAAAGACACAAAAAACTAAAATCCCCGTAACCAATAACAAGTAAAACCAGCCAACACTAGTTGTTAAGAGATTTTTTAAGTAAGAACTAATATTTTGAAACTGCTGGGGAACAAAGAGCCCTAACAAGACTAAAATAAATATGATGACGAGCGAAAGCTGAAAAACTTTTGTTATTTTAGAATGCTTCACCATTTTACCTCCTTATGTGTTCTTAGTTATAGAAAGTTTTTGAGAAAACTTAAAATTCTATATGGTTTCATTGTAACACAATTGTTTAATTTATACATATAACAACCGAATACATCCAACATATTCGCACCGTATTCTTCAAATATTTGACTAATCTTTTGAGAAAGAGATCCCTTTTTCTTTTGCAATATTCTCGATTTTAGCTTTGAAACTATTAGCATTTGAAAATTTCACGACAAGACCTCCACATATGATTGTAGTTTTTCGGTTACTTTAAATAGTTGTGCATAGTGATACAACTTGGCATAATCAACAGCTCCTTTTTTAAAGTAAGCTTGAAAAGCTGGAGCAATAACTTGAATATCGACATGATAAGCTGTTCTCAAACACTCCACTAATGTTCGTTCCATATCATATACTGAGATAAACTGTCCAGCCTGTCGCTCCAGTCTAATAATACCGATTTCATGATACTTTCTAGCGACAATTGGCTTGACACCAGCTTCTTTCATTGGCCTCGTATTTGTCCCGAAAGAAAAAGTCATCACAGGCTCAAATGGAATGGTAAGGGACAGACCATGTAACCAAAGTGCTATTTCTAAGGAATAAATTCCTTTTTGGAAAAACGGTACTGTAAACTAAAATAGTCATCGATATAGGTATCTGGCAGATGATAGATACCTCTTTCAATTGATTCCACTTTCCCTTTTGAGACTAATTGATTCAGTTGTTGATAAGAAAAGTTAAGCTCTTCCATATCACGAAAAGTTATTACTCCATGATTATTTTTAATATAATTATAAACGGGTTTCTCTAACAAATCCATATCACCACCTCCAAAACAATATGCTAACAAATCAAGTCATTGTTAGCATATCCTTTTTTATTTCGTCGTATACGCAAAACTCAAGTTACTATCCACTCCAGATAATTTACGGAAGGTATAGTTTGGATTGCCATTGTAATTGGTTTCGGAGATAAGGAATGAGCCATTTGGGTAGAGTTTTTCGACGAAAGCCACATGTCCGTATTCTGCTGGTGTGCCATGTCCTCCTCCCGCAAAGGAAATAATAGCTCCTGCTTGTGGACTTGTCCCTGTCTCCCCACCGAGACTTGCGGCTGTTCGTACCCAATCTTGGCCATTGCCCATGGTACTGATAATTGGAATCTTCTCACCGTTTTTTCCTTTGAGTTTTAGATCCAGTTGGTTAATACGGGCTGCGACTCCCCAAGTACATTGGCCGTAAGCGTAACCCATACCATCACCACCTCCTGGAATAGAGTTTTCAAAAAGGTCTCCTCGTACAGCTTCAAGTGCTTTTAGAACACTTTGTGCTGTCCCGCCGTTGGGTTGGCTATAGCCTTTTTCAATTTGGTAATACCACTCACTGGCTCGTGTCTGACGTTCAAGTAGTTTATCACCACTATTTCCTTCCCAGTAAATGAGAAAGAGTTGGGCGATATTTTGCAAGATTGGTACTAGACTCATATTCCAAGAGCTAACTGTTGAGGTTTGTTCGGCGAAGTCTGGGATTTCTCCGACATTAGCAAACTCATCCAGATAGCTTCTAACATGGATAGGCAGTTGCCCTTTAAAGTCCTCATCAGCCTGTCTGGTCAAAGTGGAGAAAACCGTAAAGAAAAATAAAGTAGATAGAAAACGAAAGGTAGTATCATTATCTGGAATAACAAGATAGACCATGGTCTTTTAAGTATCCCACGTTTTAAAATCCATAGTATCTCTTTTCGTCAAATCAATCACTGATTGGATATTAAAAAGGGCAAACTTTGCTATTGTGACCGCAATTACCGAATCCAACGTCTTATCCTTATAGTTTTGAAAATCTGCCCAGTTTCTCATGGTAAAGTTCTCGTGACCGTTTTTTTAGCGTAATCTTCAAACAAGACTTTTGGGAGTTTATAATAACGCTCTGATGTCTGAAATTGATTAGCAGTAATACGTTTCATGATTATCCCTCCAAGACTAAAATTCCAAAATTCCCGAATTCATCAAATCAGATTAAACCTGTTTGTTCCATTTCATTTACCAGTTGAGTTGCTTTTAGATTATCAACTCCCATGATGGTCATGATATGGCTCTTTACGATTTGACGTGATGACTGTTCTTCCTTTTGCATAATTACCACTGAAACGCAAAAAAAGAGTAGACAATCAAGTGTCTACCCCCGAAAGTTTATAAAAACAAAAATCCTGCCAAAGAATTTTTGGCAGGATTTTTGGCAGGAAACCAAATCAATTTATCAGTTTCTATCAATCGCTTATCGCTCTCAAAGACTGGTAAATAGGGATTCCACAATCTAATTATGATGTGACTCTTATTTAAGAGTTGTTGATGTCATGGATAAAATTTACAAATAGTTTGTCCCTTTTTGCCCCTTCTAGAACAAAAAGAAAAACCGCTACTCCTAAGAATAGCGGTTTAATCATGTTTTTAAGCTACAAATGTAGTCGCTCTATTATTTAAGAGTAACTGAAGCTCCAGCTTCTTCCAATTTAGCTTTGATTTCTTCAGCTTCTGCAGTTGGAACGCCTTCTTTGATGACACCTGGTGCACCATCAACAAGTTCTTTAGCTTCTTTAAGTCCAAGACCAGTGATTTCACGTACAACTTTGATAACGCCGACTTTCTTGTCACCAGCAGCTGTCAATTCAACGTCAAATGAGTCTTTAGCAGCACCAGCGTCAGCAGCACCAGCTGCAGCAACAGCTACAGGAGCAGCTGCAGTTACACCAAATTCTTCTTCGATAGCTTTTACAAGGTCGTTCAATTCAAGGATTGAAGCTTCTTTAATTTCAGCAATAATGTTTTCAATGTTCAATGCCATTGTTATTTCCTCCAAATAAGTTTAAATTTAAATTTTTGTTATTTTTTTGTAGCTAGGCTACGCTGCGTAGCTTATGATTAAGCTGCGTCTTCTTTGTTGTCTGCAACCGCTTTGACTGCAAGAGCAACGTTGCGCACTGGCGCTTGAAGTACAGAAAGGAGCATAGAAAGAAGTCCTTCGCGACTTGGAAGAGTTGCAAGAGCAACGATTTCTTCTTTTGATGCGACAGCGCCTTCGATTGCACCACCTTTGATTTCAAGTGCTTCAGCGTTTTTAGAAAAGTCGTTCAAGATTTTCGCTGGTGCGATAACATCTTCGTTAGAAAATGCTACTGCAGATGGTCCAACAAAAACAGATGCAAGATCTTCAAGACCAGCTTTTTCAGCTGCACGACGTAAGATTGAGTTTTTGATAACTTTATACTCAACTTCGCTTCCACGAAGCTCACGACGAAGAACTGTATCTTGTTCAACTGTCAAACCACGAGCGTCTACAACGACGATTGATGCAGCAGCTTTCATTTTCTCAGCTACTACGTCAACTAGTTCCGCTTTCTTAGCAATAATTGCTTCACTCATTAGTGTGTTCACCTCCGTAATTATTTTGCTTGGGGAATTTTTCCAAAAGAAAAACGCGCCCAAACCTAGACACGAAAGTACAATACGCTTCTTTTTACATGATACGTTTTGTCCTCGGTAGGATATTTATGAGTCTTGCTCCCCTACTGTCTTAGGCAGTTTTTTCAAACCGCTTATAAGTATATCACACTTGTTACTTCAAAGCAAGTCTTTTTGTAAAAAAAATGATTATTTTTTGTCCTGCTTCTACTGATGTTTATGGAAGAAAATACTTAGATTTTATCATTGAATGGAAAAGATTGGTACCAAGGTAGTATAGATTAAGAGCGCATGAAAGGCTAACATGAGTACATTTAATATAAATGGAATTTTTTGCGTGATTTGAAAATCTTGATTAGATTTTTGACTGTCTAAGAATAGTGTTAATGACAAGAAAAGCAAAATCATTCCATAAATAATACTAATGTGAAAAAGAATCACTCCTATCGCACGAAAATATAGAAAACCGAAAATGGGTATACTAAAAACAATTAGTGCTAGTGATCCAAAAGCAATTTGAATTAAAGAAATCATTAAGAAACTATAGGCGGTAAATGTAGTAAATTTTGATACTCGTAATCCAGTTTTCTTCAGCTTAGATGTATAATAAATGACAAAAATCGGGTAAAGAATATCTACCATCTCAACTCTCCACTTTTAATAAGATTATTTACTATATTTTAACGATTTTTCTCCAGAAATGCAATTTGCTCCTTGACTAGTTTAAAATTTTAGTGTACTATACAACTGTATATACAGAAAAAGGAGTTATTATGAATACAAAAAAGAAAACCCAATTCATGACTGTAACCGCATTGCTGACAGCTATCGCTATTTTGATTCCTATAGTGATGCCATTTAAAATCGTTATTCCTCCCGCTTCCTACACTCTTGGAAGCCACGTGGCCATCTTCATTGCTATGTTTCTCTCTCCATGGATGGCTATTTTTGTCATTATTGCTTCTAGTATTGGATTCTTACTAGCCGGTTATCCGATTGTTATCGTACTTCGAGCTTTTTCTCATATCTTCTTTGGAACCCTGGGAGCTTTCTACCTTCAAAAACATCCTCAAACCTTGGACAACAAGAAATCTTCCTTGATTTTTAACTTTGTACTTGGTTTAGTACACGCTATCGCCGAAGTCTTTGCTTGTATTATCTTCTATGCTAGTACAGGAACAGACCTAAAAAATATGTTCTATGTTCTCTTTGTATTAGTTGGTTTTGGAACTATTGTTCATAGTATGATAGACTATTACTTAGCATTAGCTGTTTATAAAGCACTAAAAAAACGCCATTAAGAAAGTAAATCATGACTAAAGACCGCAAAGAATCGCTTATTCAACTCTTAAAAGAAGCTCAAAAGCCAATGAATGGCCAAAGTTTAGCAGAACATTTTCACGTAACTCGGCAGATTATTGTTCAGGATATAGCTGTTCTTCGTGCAGATGGAGCTCCTATTCTATCGACTAATCGCGGCTATATCTATAAGGAAAATAGAGCCAATCCTTTTGTTCACAAACTCTTTAAGGTTAAACATAGAGAGGAAGATATTGAGCAAGAATTACTTGCTATCGTTGATAACGGGGGTCGGGTACAAAATATTCTCATTGATCATCCTGTCTACGGTGAAATCGAAACCCTTCTCAAGTTGAGTTGTAGACGCGATGTCGAGCACTTTTTAAACCAGGTCAAAACGTCTGATTTTCGCCCTCTATCTGAATTGACAGATGGTATCCATTATCACTTAATTGAAGCCGAAAATAAACAAGACCTCCTCTATATTGAGCAGGCCTTGGACAAGTTAGGATATTTGGTAAAGGATTAAAAAGTTCTCTTTTCCCATCCGTCTTCGGTACGATGACGATAGAAAAATTCTGACTTATCTGGAGCTTCCATCATCTCCATCAAAGGTAACATATCATAAGCCAGATCCAAATTTGGAATCTGGTCTTTTTGTACCCAGGAAACTTCTCCTTCGTCTGAAGAACGAAGGGTACCAGAGAACTCAGTAGCCTTATAACAAAAGACAATATAACGCTCACCTGTATCTAAGGGCCAATTTTTAATGCCGACAAGTTGAGGGTTTTGAATCGTCAGACCTGTTTCCTCGTATATTTCGCGAATAACTGACTCTGCAAAAGCCTCTCCGTCTTCGACATGTCCTCCTGGAAAGGCATAGCCAGACCAGCGGTTGCTTTCAGGCGAACGATACTGCATAACCACGCGCTGCTTTTCAAGATCTTCAATCAAACAAATATTAGTTAGAATGGTTAATTGCGCTCGAGACATAGGAATCACTTTCTAATGTTTAATTCTTTTCTACATACTTAACTTTAGACTTCATAATCAAAGGATTAACCAAGTCATGATATTCATGAATTGAATGGAGTAAATCCCCTCTGATAATTGTAATTTCCCTATCTTTAATATTCACCTGATAATCTATGTTGATAGGCATAGATGAATCTGGAACCATCGATAAAACGAAGAAAATTATAACCCAGATTAGGAGAGCAAAAAATCCACTGAGAGCTTGAAAAATCAGATGATACCATTGAAAGATTCTCGTTTTATAAAAAATAGTCCATGGCTGAATAAATAAAGTTAGACTGAGACCAAAGAACCAGAGATTCCACAAACCTGGTGTAAAAGCTAAACCAAATAAACCTAAGACAAAATGAATCAGGACAAATACCAAGAACAGTAGGTAAAGAATCCTAAATATAGTTAGATGTTTTCTCATGATTGACTCCTTTTCTTTTTAATATATTTGGAAATTAAAATTATCAAAGTAGCTACTAAGAAGAAGGTTATATAAGTAAGAATTGGAAACCAGATGTAACGGTGATCTAGGGATAAGAGAGAAGGTAAAAGCCCTTTACTGTTTTTCCCACCAATCCCAATAAAGAGATGAACTATTAAACCGATACTATTAAGATAGATAAATAAATCTGCATATCTTTTTATCGTCATTCTTGTCCTAGTCAAGTCTAGGAACCAATAGTCAAATAATCGATAGACCAGACAAAAAAGATTTATATATATTGGAAAACTATAGTTGATATCTCTGTATGGTGAAGGAATAGGAAGACTTTTAAAAATTAGATTCAAACTTAGTCCTATTGCTAGGATAAGACCGAGGATCAAGAAGAATCCTAAAAATTTATGAGAATCTAGCCAAAGATGAAAACTTTCTCTCCTTGATAGATTCTTTTTTGTATTTGAATTTCTTTTATTCTTTTTCATTTGTGTGGATTTCCCCCATTTTCTTCTTATCTCTTTTTATTATCAAGATGCTTGGAAATCAAAATGATCAAAGCAGCCACTAAGAAAAAGGTTAAATAGGTAACGATTGGAAACCAGATGTAACGGGTATCTAACGTAAGCAAGGGAGGAATAGACTTTCTATTTCGACCCATTACTCCGAAAAATGAGTGAAACAACAAACCTACTCCATTTAGGTACAAGAATGGATTTACAAAATCTTGTACTGTAAGCATTCCATCAAAATTATCTCTAAAAATACCCTTGATAAAGTATATTCACTAAGAATATAAGATTCAGAAAGAGCGGAAAGACATAATTGAAGTTTTGATAGGGTTTTGGAATAAGAGTTGTCCCGAGCAACAAATAGATTATCCCACAAGCTGAGAAGAAAAAATACTACTATCTAATAGAAAAGCTATTTTTGAATGTTGTAACAACTACAATTTTACTTTATCTAGCCAGCTCATTTTTCGATTTGGCATATAGTGTTTTTTTGATTTTTTCTGACTCTTATTTTCTTGTTTCATGATAGTTTCTTCACTTCTGCTGCGACCTTTTTGAGATGCTGTTCCCGCATACTAGCGGTATTCACATCCCGGCCGACTTCACCTAGTATGCAAACCCGCTTGGTTTTAATTCCACAGTGATTCAAGACGGCATTTTTCAAAACTGAGATGCCATAGCTATCTGGAATGTTGATAGGACCCGAAAAGATTTTGTACCACCAAGTGGGCGCCATGGAGGTTGCGTAAATACTGGCTGTTTTCCCTTTTAATAACTTTTTAAATTGCTTGCCTCTAAGGTAATTCCAGATAAAACTCCCCTGATCATTGGCAGAGTAAGCAATTCCAGGTGTAAAGACCCGATCAATCCAGCCTTTCATAAGGCTAGGCATACTACTCCACCAGATAGGATAAACAAAGATCAGGTGATCCGCCCACTGGATTAATTCTTGAGAACGAAGGATAAAAGAATCTTCTTCCATACGTTTTCGATAGCCATAACGTAAAACAGGATCAAAGTCCTCTTCATTAAGGTTGATGACTTCAACTTCATGGTGCTTTGAATCAATATTTTCTACAATGGTTTGAAAAATAGCCTGACAGTAACTTTCCTTATCAGGGTGTCCATTGATGACTAGAATTTTCATAAGTTCTTTCCTTTCTAATCCAAAGGAAGAAGATCACATAAGTAAGAATAGGGAACCAAAATGTAGCGGTGATCTAGGGATAAGAGAGAAGGTAAAATCCCTTTACTATTTTTCCCACCAACTCCTAGAAATAGATGAACTATCAAACCAATACTATTAAGATAGATAAATAATTCTGCATATCTTTTTATTGTCATTCTTGTCCTTGACAAGTCTAAGAACCAATAGTCAAATAATCGATACACTAGACAGAAAAGATTTATATATAATGGAAAACTATAATTGATATCTGTATAGGGCGACGGAATAGGAAGGCTTTTGAAAATTAGAGTCACACCTAAGCCTATTCCTAAAAAAAGACCAAGAACCAGGAAGAAGCCTAAAAATTTATGAGAATTCAGCCAAAACTGAAAATTTTCTTTCCTTGATAAATTCTTTTTTGTGTTTGATTTTTCTTTTATATTTTTTTCATTTTTTTACTCAAGAGTGGAATTACTCATTCTTCAACAAAAATTTTTAAAAAAATGTAAATCTCTAAGCTCCCCGATAAGGAATTTTTGAACTTTCTATCTCTATTTCAGGATTGGCAAGTTTAAGATAAGGAGCAATATAGTCTGCATCCGTAACCTTTGGACCTAGGATAACCTTCGAATATTTTAAAGGAGCCAGATTGATGTATACAAATAAATCATATCTGCCATTATCTTTCGAGCTTAATACAATATACTTTCTAAAAATCTTTATAGTTAACTTTATCAAAAAAACTTCTAACCCAATTTCTTCATTCTTAAAATACTTCTCATTTGATGAATCATTAGCATCTCTTCTAATAATGTTTTGTATAGCTGTATCATCTAAATTAATTAAAAATACGATACTCCATTTCATACTCATAGTCTTTAACTTTAAAAAGGTAAGAAATCTTCTTCAATTTCTCAGCAAAACTTATCAATTCTTTTTCAGCTTTAAGTTCTTGTAATTTTTCAAATAGCTGTTTTAAATTATCAAGAGATTTACCAATATCTGTTTCATCTTTATTCTCTGACATTAAATCTAAATAATGAACTTTAACAAACTCTATCGATTTATGTTCAACTATATCTTCAAGATAAGACAGATCATATTCAAGGAATGCTCCCTGAGATGAATCTGCATACTCCTTCCACATAGGTAAACTATCAGATACCGTGGTTAGAGAAGATATAAAAACATTGGAAGTTTGGTATTGTTGGAAAAACGTATTATCAATACCCAAATAATCATATATTACTCTTCCTTCCATCGGATCGTTTAACTGTTTTAGATTAGTAAGTCGTAAAAATGGAGGTTGAATTTCAGAATTATTTTCATTTTTCCAGTCTGCTTTTATAAGATAATTTGTTAATGTATCAATCTTTGTATAATGTCCAAAGGAACCTATTTCTCTCAACTCATTTGCATCAACAGTCAATTTAGAACGAATATTGGTGATAATTTTATCTGCTTGTACTAAAAGTTGAGTCGCATCTAATGACGGAATAGATTCTAAATCACTTGTTTCATTAAGGTAATCATTATCATACTTCTCAATTAACTTAATAGCTTGGTTGCGAATTATATCCGAATCATTTTCTTCTGCTATCTTTCGAATAACTTCTATTGAATCTTCAATTATATCATCAAAGTGTCTTGACACAAAATCCAAGTATTCCTCAACATTATCAGATTGAGGGTTATTGAAATAATAGTTATTAATTTTTTTCGAGATGTTCATTTTTTTAAAAAAATAGATACCATCTCATCTAATTCAAAAATACCAATAGTCAATTCTCTCAAAATCAATATCTTGGAATACAAGACTTATAAATGATTCTAATTCCCTCTTAAAAATAGATTCTTCTTTCTTCTGGTAAACTTTTTCTGTCTAAATAGTCGAACAAAAAAACTGAAAACATGTCCGAAATACGGTATTTTACATCCTCTAGATTTTCTTTTAATATTAAATCAAGGATTTTAAATAAATAACTATCATTTTCAAACAGTTTAGAATATTCTTCATATCTTTCTGTTTCAAATAAATATAGATAAAGAATATCTAAATAATAAGATATTTCATTCCAACTATATATTTGTGTTTTTCGTGGATAGTATTTTTATTTATTGTTTCTAAAATCTGATTTTGGATAGTTTTATCAATTTTCTCTAAAAAATTTCTACAGATACGAAGAACAGTTTCAGTATATTTCAATTTTTCTTCTTCAGATAAATTCAAAAATTGATTAGTAAAGTTCTCAAGCTCGTATTTCAGGTTATTTTCGTCCAACGATTCAAAATGATTCTCTAATTCAGATTCACTAAATTTACCTGTAAAATAATTTAACTTTGCCATTTCATTTCCTCCTAACACCCTAATCCAACGCCTTGACTTCCAGCATCATGTCACGGATTTGAGCAGCTAACTCGAAATCAAGCACTTCTACAGCTTCTTGCATTTGTTTTTCCAGTTTCTTGACTAGTTCTTTACGTTCTTGTTTATTGAGGCTATTGATATCGACTTCCTTGTCCTCTTCCTTGGCAACTGCCTTGGTTACAGAGATCAGGTCACGGATTTCCTTCTTAATAGTTTGTGGGACAATGCCGTGTTCTTCATTATAAGCCATCTGGATTTTACGACGGCGAGCCGTTTCATCGATGGCACGTTGCATAGACTGAGTCATGGTGTCCGCATACATGATGACATGCCCTTCACTATTACGGGCAGCACGACCAATGGTCTGAATGAGTCCACGCTCGTTACGAAGGAAACCTTCCTTGTCAGCATCGAGAATAGCAACTAGACTCACCTCAGGAACGTCAATCCCTTCACGAAGGAGGTTAATCCCGACCAAGACATCAAAAGACACCCAAACGCAGGTCACGGATAATCTCTGTCCGCTCCAAAGTCTTGATATCCGAGTGCATGTATTTGACCTTGATGCCCCATTTCTTTGAAGTAGTCAGTCAAGTCTTCAGCCATTTTCTTGGTCAAGGTTGTAATAAAGGTGCGTTCGTTCTTTTCAACACGGGCATTGATTTCACCTAAGAGGTCATCAATTTGTCCCATAGTTGGACGGACTTCCACCTCTGGATCCAAAAGACCAGTCGGACGAATGATTTGCTCAATAACGGTGTCAGTCTGTTCGATCTCATAATCGCCGGGTGTCGCTGAAACATAGACAATCTGGTGAACATGACTTTCAAACTCTTCACGACGAAGGGGACGGTTGTCTAAGGCAGAAGGTAAACGGAAACCGTAATTCACCAACATTTCCTTACGTGAACGGTCTCCATTGTACATGCCCTTGATTTGTCCCATGGTCATGTGGCTCTCATCAATCATAATCAAAAAATCATCAGGGAAGAAATCAAGAAGGGTGTACGGTGGCTCTCCTTCGCTTCGTCCATCCATGTGGCGTGAGTAGTTTTCAACCCCGTTTGTATAACCCATCTCACGAAGCATCTCGATATCGTATTCTGTTCGTTGTTTCAAGCGTTGAGCTTCCAGGAGTTTACCTTCCTTCTCAAAGATAGCTAACTGCTCCTCCAACTCAGCCTCAATCTTAGCAATAGCTACTTCCATATGGTCATCATTGGTCACAAAGTGAGTCGCTGGGAAAATTGCCAAATGGTCTACTTCACCAAGTACTTGACCAGTTAGAGCTTCAACTTCACGGATACGATCAATCTCATCGCCGAAAAACTCTACTCGAAAGGCATGCTCATCACGAGAGGCTGGGAAAATCTCCACCACATCCCCACGTACACGAAATCTTCCCCGTTGAAAATCAATGTCATTGCGTTCAAACTGAATATCCACCAAATCATTGAGCAGTTTATCTCGAGAAATCTCAAGACCCGGACGCAGACTTACCACGCTATCAGCGTATTCCTTTGGCGAACCCAAACCATAGATACAAGAAACAGATGCAACAATGATAACGTCATTACGCTCCAACAAAGCTGATGTTGCTGAGTGACGAAGCTTGTCAATCTCGTCGTTGACTGAGCTATCCTTCTCTATATAGGTATCGCTAGACGGAACATAGGCTTCTGGTTGGTAATAATCATAGTAAGATACGAAGTACTCAACCGCATTTTCCGGGAAAAATTCCTTGAACTCCCCATAGAGCTGGCCTGCTAGAGTCTTATTGTGGGCGATAACCAGGGTTGGTTTATTGACCTGAGCAATGACCTGGCTCATGGTATAGGTCTTTCCTGTACCAGTCGCCCCCATCAGGATTTGCGCCTTCTCGCCCCCCTCAATGTTATCCACCAACTGCTCAATAGCCTGCGGTTGATCCCCAGATGGTTGGTATTTAGAAACCAGTTTAAATTTGTTGTCTGTAATTCGATTTATCATAAAAGCCTCATACACATATTCTATTCTTCTATTTTACCATAAAATGTACGGACTGACTGCTTCTCAACTGTTGAACAATCTCAAATCCATGTTATATCTTCTAACATGGCAGTGCTAAAAATTTGCCAACTTTTTTGGTTTCTGCTATAATGGGTAAATATTCTAAAAAGGAGACTAAACATGAAGAAAAAAATCCTTGCATTTTTATTATTTTTACTTCCCCTATTCTCTTTAGGCTATGCTAATGCGGATACTATCAAGATTGTTAGTGATACCGCATATGCACCCTTTGAGTTTAAAGATACAGATCAGACTTATAAAGGGATTGATGTCGACATCATCAATAAAGTCGCTGAGATAAAAGGATGGAATATCCAAATGTCTTATCCCGGCTTTGATGCTGCAGTCAATGCGGTTCAAGCAGGACAAGCAGATGCTATCATGGCTGGTATGACAAAAACCAAAGAACGTGAAAATGTCTTTACCATGTCTGATACTTACTATGATACAAAAGTTGTCATCGCGACAACTAAGTCTAACAAAATCACTAAGTATAAAGAACTCAGTGGTAAAACTGTTGGTGTTAAAAATGGTACTGCTGCACAACGTTTCCTAGAAAGTATCAAAGATAAATATGGATTCACTATCAAAACCTTTGATACTGGTGATTTGATGAATAACAGTCTAAGTACTGGGGCTGTAAATGCCATCATGGACGACAAACCAGTTATCGAATACGCTATTAACCAAGGGCAAGATCTCAGTATCAACATGGACGGAGAAGCCGTTGGAAGCTTTGCTTTCGGAGTTAAAAAAGGTAGCAAATACGAATACCTAGTTACAGAATTTAACGAAGCTTTAACACAAATGAAAAAAGATGATAGCTTGGACAAGATTATCAACAAATGGACAAGTTCCTCTAAAACTAGTTCACAAGTGACTTCTCTCACTTCTACTACAAGCGCTGGTCAAAAAGCAACTCCAGTCAAATCAAAATACGTTATCGCGAGTGATTCTTCATTTGCACCATTTGTTTTCCAGAACTCAAGCAACCAGTACACTGGTATTGATATGGATCTAATCAAGGCTATTGCCAAAGATCAAGGTTTCGAGATTGAAATCACTAACCCAGGATTTGACGCTGCTATTAACGCGGTTCAATCTGGTCAAGCTGATGGTATGATTGCTGGTATGTCTGTTACAGACGCTCGTAAAGAAACCTTTGATTTCTCTGATTCTTACTATACAGCTAATACGATTCTTGGAGTTAAGGAATCAAGTACCATTTCTTCTTATGAAGATTTGAATGGTAAAACCGTTGGTGTTAAAAATGGTACTGCTTCTCAGACCTTCCTAACTGAAAATCAAAGCAAATATGGTTATATAATTAAAACCTTTGCAGATGGTTCATCTATGTATGACAGCTTGAACACTGGTGCAGTTGATGCTGTGATGGATGACGAACCCGTTCTTAAATACTCTATCAGTCAGGGTCAAAAATTAAAAACACCAATCGAAGGTACTCCAATTGGTGAAACTGCTTTTGCAGTTAAAAAGGGAAGCAATCCTGAATTGATTGAAATGTTCAACAACGGTCTTGCAAATCTTAAAGCAGTGGTGAATTCCAAAAGATTCTTGATAAATACCTTGCAACTGATTCAACAAGTGAATCATCAACTGTTGACGAAACTACTATCTGGGGCTTGTTGAAAAACAACTACAAGCAACTCCTCAGCGGACTTGGAATTACCCTTTCTCTAGCTTTGATTTCCTTTGCAATTGCGATTGTTATCGGGATTATCTTTGGTATGTTCAGCGTTAGTCCTTATAAATCACTTCGTCTTATTTCAGAAATCTTTGTCGATGTGATTCGTGGTATTCCACTGATGATTCTTGCTGCCTTTATCTTCTGGGGAGTTCCTAACTTTATCGAATCTCTTACAGGCCAACAGAGTCCAATCAACGACTTTGTTGCTGGTACAATCGCCCTCTCCCTAAACTCAGCTGCCTACATCGCTGAAATTGTTCGTGGTGGTATTAAGGCTGTTCCTATCGGACAAATGGAAGCTAGTCGAAGCCTTGGTATCTCTTACAGTAAAACCATGCGTAAAATTGTCTTGCCACAAGCAACCAAACTCATGCTTCCAAACTTCGTCAACCAATTTGTTATCGCTCTTAAAGATACAACTATCGTATCTGCAATCGGTTTGGTAGAACTCTTCCAGACTGGTAAGATTATCATCGCCCGTAACTACCAAAGTTTCAAAATGTATGCAATTCTCGCAGTCTTCTATCTTGTGATTATCACTCTTCTTACTAGACTTGCAAAACGCTTAGAAAAGAGGATTCAATAATGGCTAAATTAAAAATCGATGTCGATAATTTACATAAGCAATATGGTAAAAACAAAGTCCTTAAAGGAATCTCAGCAAAATTCTACGAAGGGGATGTTGTTTGTATCATTGGACCTTCTGGTTCAGGTAAATCAACTTTCTTGCGTAGCTTGAATCTCCTTGAGGAAGGTACAAAAGGTCACATCACAGTTAATGGTTATGATTTGACAGATAAAGCAACAAACGTGGACCACGTTCGTGAAAAATATCGGAATGGTTTTCCAGCACTTCAATCTTTTTCCCTCACATGACAGTATTGGAAAAATATCACTTTCGCGCCAGTAGAGCATAAGTTGATGACTAAGGCCGAAGCTGAAAAAAATTGGGAATGGAACTCCTTGAAAAAGTTGGATTGGCTGATAAAGCGAATGCAAATCCTGAAAGTCTATCAGGGGGGCAAAAACAACGTGTGGCTATCGCTCGCGGTTTAGCAATGAACCCCGATATCATGCTTTTTGACGAACCAACTTCTGCCCTCGACCCTGAGATGGTCGGTGACGTTCTTAACGTTATGAAGGAATTGGCTGAGCAAGGCATGACTATGATCATCGTAACTCACGAAATGGGATTTGCCCGCAAGGTTGCCAATCGTGTCATCTTTACTGCTGACGGTGAATTCCTTGAGGACGGTACACCAGATCAAATCTTTGATAACCCACAACATCCTCGTCTAAAAGAATTTTTGGACAAGGTTCTAAACGTCTAGAAAAGAGAGTGGGACAGAAATCGGTAATTCGTTAGAATTCTATTTCGTCGTCCCACCTCCGCACAGTTGAGTAGGGCTCTACTACGTCTTGCTCGACAATCCAAAAACAATTGAGAGGCTAGGACTTTTGTTCCAGCCTCTTTTTAGTATAGATGTATTGGATTTTTGGATTTTTTAGAAAATTATGATAAAATAAAGGATATGAAAAATGGGGATTCCTCATGCCTAGTTTGACTAGGAAACAAAATAGAAATTAGGTAGCTAGATGTCATCAAAAGTTATTGTTACAATTTTCGGTGCAAGTGGGGATTTGGCCAAACGTAAACTCTACCCTTCACTCTTTAGACTTTATAAATCAGGTAATCTATCTGATCATTTTGCTGTTATTGGAACTGCTCGTAGACCTTGGAGTAAGGAATATTTTGAGTCTGTTGTAGTCGAATCCATTCTGGACTTGGCAGATAGCGCAGAAGAGGCTCAAGCATTTGCTAGTCATTTTTACTATCAAAGCCACGATGTTAATGACACTGAGCACTACATCGAATTACGCAAGCTTCAGGCTGAATTAAACGAAAAATATCAGACTGAGCACAACAAACTCTTCTTCCTCTCAATGGCACCTCAGTTCTTTGGTACCATCGCCAAACACCTCAAGTCTGAGCAAATCGTTGACGGTAAAGGCTTTGAACGTTTGATCGTTGAGAAACCTTTCGGTACGGATTATGAAACTGCAAGCAAACTAAACGAAGAACTTCTAGCTACTTTTAACGAAGAGCAAATCTATCGTATCGACCACTATCTTGGTAAGGAAATGATTCAAAGCATATTTGCCATTCGTTTTGCTAATATGATTTTTGAAAATGTTTGGAATCGTGAACACATCGATAATGTTCAAATTACCTTTGCAGAACGTCTAGGTGTTGAAGAGCGTGGTGGCTACTATGATGAGTCTGGTGCCCTTCGTGATATGGTTCAAAACCATACACTCCAACTCCTGTCGCTCTTAGCTATGGATAAACCAGCAAGCTTTACCAAGGATGATATTCGCTCAGAGAAATCAAGGTCTTCAAGAACCTTTACCACCCTACAGATGAGGAACTTAAAGAGCACTTCATCCGTGGTCAATATCGTTCTGGTAAAGTTGATGGCATGAAATATATCTCTTACCGTAGCGAACCAAATGTTAACCCTGAATCTATGACAGAAACATTTGCTTCAGGTGCCTTCTTTGTAGATACTGATCGTTTCCGTGATGTACCTTTCTTCTTCCGGACAGGTAAACGTCTCACTGAAAAAGGAACACACGTGAATATTGTCTTCAAACAAATGGATTCCATTTTTGGAGAACCCCTAGCACCGAATATTTTGACAATCTACATCCAACCAACAGAAGGATTTTCACTTAGCCTTAATGGGAAAGAGGTTGGAGAAGAGTTTAAACTTGCACCTAATTCACTTGATTACAGAACAGATGCAACTGCAACAGGTGCTTCACCAGATCCATATGAAAAGCTCATCTACGACGTTTTAAATAACAACTCAACCAACTTTAGCCACTGGGAAGAAGTTAGCGCTTCTTGGGAGTTGATTGACCGCATTGAAAAACTTTGGGCTGAAAACGGTGCCCCACTCCATGACTACAAGGCTGGTAGCATGGGACCTCAAGCTAGCTTTGATTTGCTTGAAAAATACGGAGCTCAATGGACTTGGCAACCAGATCCAAAACGCTAATCAAAGAAACGGCGTCCTCCATTTCGTTTACGACAAAATCGGACGGATTTAGGAAGCCCGCAACAGCTGTTTCGACTGCAAAACTAATACTTCGATGAAGAAACCGAACTTCATTACAACCTGATGCGGTGTTACGAGCCTGAGGCCAGGATAATTCAAATTCTATCCATAAAAATGAGAAAAGGCTCGCATAAAAACATTTAGGACTAAAATCAAAAAATCAATTTAGAACTTCAGTTTGTAAACGATCTGGCGTAAAACAAGGTAGAACTATGCCAAGTAAACATCAAATGGATGTTTGGCAGGGAGCTATAAGAATGCCTGGGTATAGTCCATCAAGAGCTAGAATACTGAGAAAACAGAATCAGCGATATTTGAGATCTTTAGGGTATTAAATTTTAGGAGCTACTAAAATGTTAGGTGAATTAAAAATCATAGATGAATTTGCGGATAAATTTGATTTTCGAATGTTTGGCCCAGCTCTTTTAGAGAAAGAAGTTAGTTGGCCTGTAGATTATAATGGAAACCCTATGCTGTTTTTTATGGGGCTTCCTGCAAATTTATTAAATAAAAAGCTAGATATTAACTTGTATTGCAATATCTTTATTACTTTCGATCATGAAGATGATCAACATTTATATGATTTGAGCGATAAAAATCCAGAGCCAAATAAAAGTTCTTGTGTAATTTTAAGTGATATTCGTTCTTCAAAAGTAAAAAAAACAAGCTGTATCGAACCTAGCAAAAAACTTTCAATCAGTGAGTCTGGTGATGAGGTACCATACTGGCTACAAGATCCTATTCAGAAATCAAATATGTCATTTCAATTTCAAATATATGCAGGAGAGATAGATAATATGTTCCAGCAAGATTTTGGAGATGAGTTTTATTATTTTTTCTGTAATGAAAATTGTTCAGAAGGTAATGTTTTTGTTCAAATTACCTAATGAGATATGTAGAGCAAGCCGTAGCCTACACAAAACCTCCAATCCCGACGTAGGGTGTGTGCGGTACGCAGTTTCTGCTTTTCAGATGACCTTCATCTTATTTCGTCAAAAATATGCGCACGAAAGGGTTTTTATATTATACTGCTGCCTTTGAAGATAGAATAAAAGGCGTATATAAAATCATGTAGGAGGATGATTTCGGAAACCAAACGGCAGAAATTTATTTCTACAAGATTGCCTAGAATTATTGGTAAATGTTCCTAGTTTTATTAATGTAAATATATTGGAAAGGGTTAATATGACCTACTTAATTAAGCCATTTGAATCAATTGGTGATTTTGTATTTGGTACTTCTCTTGAGGAAATACAAGAAAAATATGGAAAACCAGCGAGAATCGTTGAAGATAATATTATGAATAATAAGGTGGAATATAGGAATGCTTGTGAGTTAGTTTATGAAAACAATAAATTGGTTTATGGGTATTGCTTAAAAGATTCTAATCCCGTATTAGGAGATATTGATATATTTAAAAATTCAATCGAAGATCTTAAAGCCATCGATTCAGAATTTATCGAAGGAAAAAAATATATTCTTTTTAAGAATCTCGGAATTTGTATAGGAGGTATGACAGGGAAAAAAATTCCTGAAGGCAAGTTATTAATTGCATTCGATAAAAATCACTTTGATTTTTTTGAATGTTTTATCGAGGTGTAATCGAACTGTAGCCAATGAAACTTCCAATTCCGATGTAGAGTAAGCTGCAGCCTACACAAAACCTCCAATCCTGACGCAGGGAATGTGCGGTACGCACGCATACGGTTTTGCTGTTTAGACGACATTACAGATTCCTGAGGAAATAATATTATGGATTTTGTTTTATTTGATCACCAACTATTATTGACCCGAAGTAACGATATTGATTATAAAGAAGGTATTATGAAATCGACTATTTCATTAATGAATTTTCTTAAAAAAAATGATTTACTCATAGATATTGTTCCTTTTAATGAGGACGGTTCTATTAAAGAAAATATCGTTATTAAAAAGTCTAATGTAACTGATGAAGGATTCCAATTATTTGTTAAACCAGTAAATAATTGGTGGGATGCTTTGGATAGGGGAACTCCTCCCGAGAAACTTACTATTTTGGAGAATGGGTTGAAAAAAATTCGTGCTGCGAACAAGTAATTTTATATTTTCAGACGGCCTCAATATTGCTTTTGAGGCCGTCTGAAATATTCGTTCTTTAAAAATTTCATCACTAGTCAGCGTGAAGGTCGTTTGGGACGGCAACTACACCTCTATCTACACCGACCCAGACTCCTATGAGCCTTTAGCACAAGTTCGCGATTGAACAACCGAAGACAGATAAAGCCGCTAACAAACCCACTACTTCCACTGCAACCAAGTCGGTATACCGCGCGAGATGACCGACATTTATGGCAATCTCCTGTGGTACGGCGAATATACTGCTTGGGTTGTTGGGTGGAGTTAACCTATATCACCTAGCACCTAATGCAAATAATTGAATAGATTCTTTAGGATTGTATTGGATGAGTATTCCAAAAAATCATGGAGTAACTCAGAAACCTCATATTATTAATGCACATGGCCACCATATTATTTTTAAAGGATCACTTGAACACTCTTCTAGTATGAACGCAACATTTATTCGTTCAAGAGGCATAGCAAACAAATATAATATCCCATTAAACTATGATATTAAAAACATTAATGTTAATAGAGAATGATTGATATCAAAATTTCTATGAAAGGAAAATCAAAATGAATATTTTAAGTAATTCTATAATTCAAGATTTAATTCAGAATGTATATAAAGGAGTTACAGAGACATTTAACTATGTATTAGAGAGAAATAATTCTAATGATGTTTTTGCTTACTCATTATATATTGATGACTATTGCTCATATCTAGGTTGGGCTGCTAACACTATTTCTCACTACGAAATAGAAAAACTAAACTACCCAAAAGAAGAACAGCCTTTTATTAAATGGTATTACCCTCAATTTGCAATAGGGCTTGGAGAGGTTCCTGAGAAAATAGATAGTATATTCAATAATGAGATTCAAAATATTCTTAATGATGCAAATGCATCAATAACAGAAGATAATTTTGAGCAATATCAGTCAGAAGTATATGATTCAATTATAGAAGGATTTAAAAAAGCGATAGCAAGTGTAGATAAGGAAAAAACAAAAGATGTAATATTTTTTGTTTCTATTGCAGATAGTGATAATACTGAAATTATGGAAAATTATTCTGCTGAGCAATTGAATTCATATGATAAATTTCTTACGTTCAAAAATAGATTTCAAAGCAAGCCGTAGCCCGTACGAAACCTCCAATCCCGACGTAAGTGTGCGCGGTACGCACGTAGCTTCTGTTTTTCAGACGACCTCACTATCCTCTTTAAGGTCGTCTGAAATATGGGTTCTTTAACAATCTCGTTACCAGTCAGTTACAATATGTAGTTTCTCGAGGAGCATTATAATATTATGGAAATTAAAAAAGAGTCTAACGACTATATTATTAAATTAAACAACCAAGAAGTCTTAGTTTTTTTTGAATGGCTTGTTAAGTTCGTTGAAAATAATGTAATTATTGATGAAGCTGAACAAAAAATACTATATGACTTGGAATGCTTATTAGAATCCACATTAGAAGAACCTTTTATGGAGAAATATAAAGATCTAATACATATAGCTAAAAAATCTATTATCAATAATTAGCAAGCTGTAGATTGAGACGAGCTTCAACAAATTGGTTAAGGCGGAAATCTTCAAAAAAGACGGTACAAAAGAAATTTGGGCCTACACCTACGATGCCTTGGAATGAAGGATAGGCAAAGGCTGTCTGAAAGATGGAGAAGTTTCAGGAATGTCATTCCCGCATGATTTAAGCGGGAGCTGCCAGAAAACCCACTACTTCCACTGCGATCAAGTCGGTATACCGCGCGAGATGACCGACATCCACGGCAATCTGGTTTGGTTCGGCAACTACACCGGCTGGAGCCGGCTGAGAGAGGACGAGCGGGTTTACAAGGTTGCGAATCAGCCGTTCAGACGGCAAAATCAGTATGCCGACCGTGAGACGGGGCTGCATTACAACTTCTTCAGGTATTACGAGCCTGATGCGGGGCAGTTTGTGAATCAGGATCCGATTGGGTTGTTGGGTAGCGAGCATTTATATGCTTTTGGACTGAATACGAATACGAAGGCATGGGTGAACCCATTAGGCCTTGCTTCAAAAACAACTACAAAAATGCAACCATATAGATTTTCGGATGTTAGCGTAAAAGGAACTCATGTTAATATTTTTGTAGGAAATAAAAAAGTAACAGAAGCCCTTTTAACCTTAGATGATAAACGAGGATTAGTATGGAAACGTTTTAGTGATATGAAAAGTACTACTTCAAAAGAATCGAAAGCTGCTGATAAATTAATTTCTGAACTGAAAGATAACTCACAAATTATGTCATTAGCAAAAGATCAGCTTAAAAAGGCTCTGACTAATTTTGAAGGTGATTTAAATGATTCAAAAAGTACACTAGGTAAAAGGATATAGCTAAAAGAAGAATTGAAAAATTTAGGAAAATGCCAGAAAAATGTTAATGAGGTAATTATGGATATCACATCATTCTTAAAAACAGGTAGATTTAAAGATTTGTCTGTAGGTATGTCATATAGTAATTTTCAAAAGTTGAAACAATTCAAACATTCATCTAAATGGTTATACGATGACGATAATATAGAAAGTGGTTTTTTTCTATTTTTTTGGAAGGGATTAGAAATTGGTTTTTAGGGATGAAGTTATTTATTTACTATCAATAGATCCTTATTTTTAAAGGTGTAACTATTGCTAAAAAAATATAAAAATTAATAGGAAATTAACTATTGAAAAAGTTTGTAAAATATTTGTTTTTTTGGCCGATATTAAATGGAAATTTGTATCAAGGGAAGAGTGGGAACATGAGTGTGAGATAAAAACAGAGGGAGGAGTTTCTATTATTTTCACATTTGAATTAGATGGTGTAAGAATCTCTAAATTTTCAGTCTCATAAAAATAAACGTAATTAAGTCGAGCCTTCCCCGTAAGGTCCCCTTTTTTCAAATACAAAAAAAGCTAAATTCTAAATCTTTCAACTATTTAGACGTTTTATGTTGCTCATTAATTTATGCAAAACCAACAACAAGTCGTAGCCAGTATGAAACCTCAAAGACGTAAAGTGTGTGCGGTACGCGCGCACGTGGTTTCGCCTATCGAAACCCTATCAACGAAGACGGAGAAATCGCCAACAAGCCCACTACTTCTACTGCAACCAAGTCGGTATACCGCGCGAGATGATCGACATCCACGGCAATCTCTTATGGTACGGTGAATACACCGCCTGGGGCCGTCTGAAAAAGGACGATCGGGTTTACAAGAATGCGCATCAGCCGTTCCGACTTCAAAACCAGTATTATGATGAAGAGACGAGACTGCATTACAACCTGTATAAGGAGACCTTAAAACTATGAATATAGACTTTAATAAAATTGCTGAATTTTGTGTTACAAAAAATCAGAAAAAGAAGATTTCTATCCTTCAAAAGAAATTTTCTTTTAATAATTCCAAGAGTAGAGAAGCACTTACTGACTTAGTTAGTAGTTTATTTGTCAATAAGATATATGAACCTTTCAAAATCATTATTCCTGCTATTTTGCAAGTGAAATTTGAAGAGGATTTTGAAATATGGGGAGATGTAGAATATATACTTGGTCTTTTAAATGAGTCTCCTATTATTTCTAGTGCTCAGAAAAAGCAATCTTTTGAATTACTAAAGTCTGTAACCGAGTATAAAAGCCAAAAAGGTGCTCAAGAAGGATTAGATAATTATTTTGCACGACACCTATCGCTATATTTTGTTGAAGAAGGAATGGAAAATGTGAAGGAAGCAATTGAAGATGATGATCTTGAACTTGAATACTTTATGAGGTTAGGACTATTATCTTCTGCTTCTGTTGTTAAAATTATCTGCAACTCTACTAATGATTTATTAGAAAAACAAATGAACGAAATTATTTTGAAACAAATTCAAGCATTACATGAAGAAAAATTGTTGAAATATAGTTAAAAACCAGCAAGCCGTAGCCCCACACAGACCTTCAATTCTGATGTGGGGCGTGCGCTACGTACGTACTCGGTTTCGCCTATCGAAACCCCATCAACGAAGACGGAGAAATCGGCCAACAAGCCCACTACTTCTACTGCAACCAAGTCGGTATCCCAAGAGAGATGACCGATGATGAAGGCAAACTAGTTTGGGGATTAGTACGGCTAGGGAAAACTGAAGAGCGAGACTAACATAACAGGAACGGCTCACCCACCCTTCCGATTGGAAAACATCCTTGTCCGCACTGGCATGTGGCTACTGCCAAAATGGATAGAAATATTATTCAAAAAAGAAATAATGGGAATGGTATATTTTCTTGGAAGTCCTACAAAGATAATGCAACCGTACAACATAGGAAATAGTATCATGTCAACTTTAGAAGATAAAAATCTTTACTTTAAAAACAGAATAATTTAGTGAAAAAAATGAAAGAAATTCATTTTTTTAAATCATTTAATTTCAGATTCTGAAAAAAATTATTCCATATCCACTCTCATGTGAAATAATAAATCGTAGTTTTACCCCCTATAGAAATATAGAATTATTAAAAAGAAAATTTTTAGTTTATCAATAAAAAAATGAAATATTAAATTTTTTTGCACCAGAGGAAAATGATATTATATATGTATACTTTTATGGTGGAATAAATGATTCAGCTAAAACACCAATAGAATTATTCCCCTTGTTTATTATTAAAAAGAAAGAATATTAGCGATTGGCTAGAATTAATAAACAAACCTAATTTTTTTATTGTTTAAAAATTCTTTAGTAATAAAATAGATAAAGTTATCGATATATCTCTACTCGACAATGGGGAAGATGTGTTATCTATTTCTATTGGAGTGAATGCTTAACTATTTTAAAAAAATAAATAAACTATTCCAGCAGAAGCAATCCTTGGCTTTGTATAACTTAAAGGTGGTTAGCATGAAAGAATTATTAGAAAAAAACTTGAAAAATAATAGTTTTATTTATAAGGTCAGAATGGATCTTGAATTCGATGTAAAAGACTATCAAGAATTATTAGAAATTTTAAAATGAAATAAAGCATTATACTCATAATCATAATCTAATTGAAAAAAGACTAGCATCTCTTTTATATGAAATACCGAAATTAACACATATTTGGTATCTCAATTTAAAAGACGATCCAAATAAAAATACATCTTCTATTGTTAATCAACTTGAAGATGCATGGATAGAGTTAGATTCAATAATTGGAGAAGAAATTCTTGGTCAAGGACAATAAACTCCTCTTAACAAACACTAGTCATAGGTTAGGTCGTGTTCCATCAAATATCAAGAGTATCTGAAATCAATTTTCAGACGACCTCGAAGAAGAAACAGGGTTACATTACAACTTCTTCGGGTATTGTGATCCGGATGCCGGTCGGTTTGTAAATCAGTATCCGATTGGGTTGTTGGGCGGGGATAATCTATATCAGTGTACGCCGAATTCCATTGGGTGGATTGATACTTTAGATTTAGCACGTAGAGGAACTTACAGAGGAGAGAGGGAGACATAAAGGAGGAGAAACTAATCACTCTCCAGCTTGGGGAGCATATAAAGATTTACCAAATAGACCATCTTATGGTTCTGCACCTGCGTATCATATGGATAAATCAGATCATAGAGGCATGTCAAGTACAGGGAGTTCAACTACTGCTCGTCGTTGGAGAGCGCAACAAAGACAATTTATCCTTTAAGGTCGATGGGATTTGGCTATGGAGATGGATATTATTGAGACTAAGAGGAAATTTATAGATAAATATGATAAGAGATTGAGAAGGATGGTGCGAGAAGCTGTTGGACAGAAGTTAATCACTAAATATCAAGCATCTAAACTAAGAAAGGTCATTGGAAAATGCAAGTGAATGAAGTTAAAATTATTCCTTTTAAAGGCATAGATTTAGGTAATCGTTTTTTTCAGCTTGGAAATACGATGGAGCAAATTATTGCTAAATATGGAGAGGCAGCAAAGGTTACAGAAGATAGCATTCTTAAAATTACTTCTGAATATAGAGATGCCTGCACATTAGAATATAAAAATAATAAATTAGTTAGCATTATTTGTAGTAAACATCTGAATCCAATATTTGATAATTTAAATCTTTTTGAGCCTGATAATATTAAAAAATTAAAAGAAGAATATGATTGCATTGATGGAAAAGCATATATTACATTTCCCACTTTAGGTATTTCCATAGGTGGCATGTCCAAAAAAAGGATACCTGAAGGTAGAGTTGTTATAGTCTTCGTAAAAGAGGAGATAGATACTTATGAATTTTTTGCTAATGAGGATTGAGAAGCTGTTGCTCGCGTAAATCCAAGCCTTAGCTTATATGGAACTCTTTTAGGGTATATACAGAACATAGGTATGCGATTCCTGCTCTCCAGATGATCGGTTCTATATCAACTTTCGATTTCAATTATCTTTAACAATAAAGAGCTAGCAAGCCATAGCCCACATGAAACCTCAAATTCCGCCGTGGCGTGTGTGCGGTATGCACGTACGCGGTTTCGCCTATCAAAACTCCATCAACTAGAATTAAAGGAGAGTACCCAGCATGTCCTAGTTGTAAAGGTGTCATGAAAAAACAGTCGCCAGGACAATTTATGAAGCTCTGGGGACTAAACTATGGGAAACAGGAAAAAGTAAAAAAAGAACTCGTAAAGCACCTCGTCCAACTGAGAAAAGACGACAAAAATCTCCTCCTGGAAAATGTTAAGAAACAATGTGATAAGGAATTATTTATGGAAATCATTTCAAAAAACACATATTACAATATAGAAGATGGTATTCTTACCATTGCATTTGCAGATAGTAAAAAACCTAATCCTAATAATTACTTAATCTTGCAAAGAGAAGTTGACGACTTAGAATACTATTATTATGAAATAAACAGCCAGCAATATTCAGGAATAGGTGGCTTCAAAAAGGTAGAAATTTATTCTGATAAATTAGTTATTTATTTTCAAGAAAAAAACAAAAAAATTTATCAAAAATAGTATTGAAAAATCTAATTATTACTTATCAACCTGATAAAAGATTAAATGAATATATTGAGTATATTTTTGGAGAATCCGATTGTGAGGTTGTAGTATGCTAATTAAAAATAAATCTATGTGGAACCCAGTAGTAATTTCATTTGATGAGTCCGATGATGAAGGTTTGTCATATATCTACTTTGATTTGGGAAATTTTCATTATTTCACCCTAACCTTCAATCAAGATGAAGATGATCAAATATACTTTGAATTCAATGAACAAACGTTTTCAATTGAAAGTAATAACGTTACTTATGATTTAAAAGGTAATATCTTATCATTCGATTTTGGCGAAGATATTCAGAAATCTTTGAAAATCGAGAAACATATTGATATTGAAATAAATATAGACACTGATATGGTTTCATTTAGGAAAACACTAGAAAATATTTTTTTAGCAAAAAACAGAATATAATTTGTATAGGTAAGCAAGCTGTAGCCTGAACAAAAACTTTTAGTCCTAAGGAGTATTTTATGAAAATCAAAGAATTAATTGAAAAATTAGAACAAAAAAGTAGCCATCAATTTGTGAAAGCAGTATCAAAACCAGAATTTGCTTTTTCTTTGCCAAAAGATTTAGAATTCTTTTATGAAAATTATGAATATGCCATTCTCAATATTGATACTTCTTGTGAGATAAGAATCAGTTCACTTTCAGAATTGCAACCAACAAACCAAATTCTATATCCAGCTGATGATGTTATTTGGGAGGAATTGGCAGATGATATCAGTAATGATTGGTTCATGATTGCATCTTCTCAAGAGCTTAGTCAATATATCAGTATAGACTTAAACAAAAAAAGATTTGGTTTTTGTTATGATAGTTTTATAGAAACTCATGCTACACCTGATGAGTCTCCCATTATTGCTAAATCATTTACAGAACTACTGGAGAAATTGGTTTCCAATGAAAAAGAATGGTTTTGGTTAGATTCCTCTTTTCAAAGCTATGGTGATGCTTATGAAGATGAATGAGTAAGTTGTAGCCCTTATGAAACTCTCGATCACAACAAAGAGTACGTTTGGAGGCACGTAAGTAGTTTCTAAATTTCAACCCTAGGAAGGATTTAATCCACGATTAAAAATTTAAAAATTAATGACGGTAAAGCTACTGCTTTAATATCTTTATCGCCTAGTGATATGCAACCGTATGATATACCCATTTTTATTGATGATGAATCAGGAGATATACAAAGAGAAAGCCAAATTTATCCAATTCTTGATAGGGTAGGGAGCTTTTTTAAACGAATAAACATTGATGATTTAATAAGAGACATTTCAATAGAGATTAATCAAGCTTGTTATGAGCAAAGTGATTATGAACCAACAGAATTAGATAATAAAGAATTAGCAAATGATTTAAAAATTGTCAATATTACAGCATATTTTGATGATTTAGTATTTATATACTATTCTGGTTCGTTTCTTCCTGATATGGAAATATCTGCTCAAATAACTTATGAAGGTGAATTAGAAAACTTGGAAATATATGATCAATAGCAAGCCGTAGCCCGCATGAAACCTCAAATCCTGACGTAGGGCATTACGGTACACACGAACACTTGGCACAAGTCCGCGACTTGACAACCGCAGAAGGCGAAAACCGCCAACAAACCCACTACTTCCACTGCTACCAAATCTGCATACCGCGTGAGATGACCGACATCCACGACAATCTTTTATGGTACGGCGAATACACTGCCTGGGGCAGATGAGGTTATAAATAATTTACATCTCAGCAATAAGAATCATTTAAATGATGCAGAACGTAAACTAATGAGGGAAGCGAGAAACAGAGGAGCAAAAATTGAATCAATAGGAGCTACTAGACCAATGTGCGGTAGATGTCAAAAAGGCGCAAGAAGTATGGAAATTTTGCGAAGAGTAATTACGGCTTTAAAAAGATAGGAATTAAATATGAAACCTCAAGAATTAACTAATGAAATTTTATTAGAAAGTATTTTGGATTGCACTGATTTTGTATCAAATGAAGTTCCTAATCTATACAAATCGGTAAAAGAATCTCTGCCTAAAAGCGATGAAATATTTTTTATGAATTTTGTTGAAGATGAAAACAAAGAGGATAATTATTATGGATATGTCTATGATAAAAAAATACAGTAATGTATGAATATTCTTTTCAAGATAGTAAGCTATTGAAAAATAGTAAATTGTCCCTTATTGAAAAGGATGTTAGTAAGTTAACTACAAAAGATATTCTTGAGTTGCCTGCACTCAATTTATTGTAGCAAGCCGTAGCCCGCATGAAACCTCAAATTCTGACGTAGGGCAGCACGCAGTTTCTGTTTTTCAGACGATCTCTGCAATGAAATAAATTTAAAATTAAATTTTCAATAATTGAGAAAGGACGATTAAAATGCTTGATTCAGATACAAAAAATATGATTTCTGTATGGATAGGAACATCAAATAAGACGTTAGATGAATTTAATAAATACACTGAAGGAATGGAAGATTCAGATTCTCAATGTCCAGCATTTGCAGATTTTGGGGTTTCATTTATTGATTCAGACTTTTTTGTAGCTTTTCGTACCAAAAAAGGAGAGATTGTTCCAATTGAAATTTTAGCTGAAGAAATTGGTACGCATTCGAAAAAAGCCACAGAAGAAATTATAAGAGCATCTAAAGAAAAAGGTGTGAATGAAGGGAATTCTTTGTATTATTATGCAAACGCTACCTTTAAACCCGATGATCCAGAAAAACTTTATAATGACTTAAAATTTATAGGAACGTTTAAAGATCCTAGAAAAAAGTTTCGTTAAATTGGTTGCCTAGCCAGCTGTAGCTTGCATAAATTTTTAAATTCACAAGTATGGTGCGCACGTCAAAGCACGCACGCGGTTTCTGTTTTTCAGACGACCTCAATACTTTCTTTGAGGTCGTCCGAAGCATTTGCTCTTTAACAATCTCATTACCATTAGCAATGACATTCTATCAAGAGGTTGTTTTCCTTGATAGCTGAGGAACTAATTGACATAGACAAATACAGGAAAGGATATATATTATGTTGATAATATCAAATAATTCGTTAAATGGGATTGTATTGGGTCAAAAAAAGGCTGATTTTGATAATGTTACTTTAAATGATCCTAGTTATTCATTAGAGTTTGATAGAAAGCATAAGATACAATCTGATTCTAAATTAATTACTGTATCATCCTCTGGAAGTTGCAATGAATTCAGTTTAGATGGAAAAAAATTATTAACTTCTTCAATTTAGAAAAAAATTTTTTTAGAAGAAGAGGATCCTTTAATAGAAATTTCTGATGAAGAAGATTATTTTTTTATGTTTTTTTCCACAATATAATTTACTTTTTGTATGTTGACCCTAAGGAAAAAAATTATTCTTGCAGGTATTAATTTACGATGAAAGTATAAGAGACTTATATGAAAATACAGGTAAAAAAATACTCAGACTTTCAAAAAAGTAAACTTAAAGATCCAACCTCAGTTTATGATAAATTAATATTTATTCCTTATAAGGCTATAGGTGATTTTGAATTTAATTGTTCTCTAACAGATATTATAAAAAAATATGAGATATCAGAAAAATGTTATTTCAAAAAGCAAAAAAATATCATAGAGATAAATAATTTTGTACTGAGGTTTGATAATGAAAAGTTAACTGAGGTTACAATTTTTCATGATAAAGCGGTAAGGCTTGCAATATACTATAATGAAATTGAGATATCATCAGAAAAAGGGCTTACTGAGCTATTAAGTCAATATGATGTTATTGAGAGAACGAAATCTAAATATCTTTTCAAAGAATTAGGTCTAGTTGTGGACAAGGATCTGTCTGAATTTCGTTTTTTTGAACAATCATTATTAAACTTTTGGGCAAATTTGCATAGACCTATTACTAGCTGGTAATCACAAGCCATAAGCAAACTGTAGCTCTAATAGTACTTCCAACTCCGATATAAGCGCACGTACGCGGTTTCGCCTATCGAAATCACATCAACGAAAGCCACCAACAAACCCACTACTTCCACTGCGACCGAAATCGGCATCCCGAGAGAAACGACAGATGATTAAGGCCTGTATTACAACTTCTTCAGGTATTACGAGCCTGATGTGGGTCAGTTTGTGAATCAGGATCCTATTGGGTTGTTGGGTGGGGAGAATTTGTATTGGTTTGCACCTAATACAACGAAATGGAATGATCCATTAGGACTAATGAACAAATGTGATAATTGTTCAAAAACTGGAGTAGACATAAACCTTGTGCAAAGGAAACCAGTAACATTAGTTGCTTGTCAAACAGGAAAAGGGGACAATTCATTTGCTCAAAAATTGGCTAATGAATTAAAAGCACCTATACGTGGTGCAACAGAAAATGTTAGTGCAGTTACAGGAGAGGTTTTAAATGGAGGTAAATATGTTACATTTAAGCCATAAAATCCTTAAATTTATTTTTTTAAAGTATTTTTCTAACGTCTTATAATAACTCATACAGTAAGGATAGAGACATGAAATCTAATGCCAACATTTCAATAAATGACAGTATGTATATTTCTAAAACTGATCTGGAAAAGTTAAAAATTGATGCTTCCTCTGGCAATAGTCAAGCAGCATCAAAATTAGCTAATTATTTTGCTTTTTATGAATTTAACAATGATAAATTTATATTTTGGTTAATTCGATCAGCCGAATTAGGTAATACTCAAGCACAATATGATTTGGCCTATATATTCTTTGATCATTACCAAGACAGTAAAGACAAAAACAAATTAAACGAAGCGGAAAAATGGGCTCTACTTGCTCAAAAAAATGGGATGTCTATTACTAACCTACTCACTGATATACATCGAGAGATTGATATTGCTCAAGGAGGATTAAGAAACTAAAGCTCTAAGAAAACAATTAAGAAAAGAAACCAAGAAATTTCTTAGAAAATTGAAAAAAGCAGGTAAGAAATGCCCTTAAATTTTTAGGAGAATTTAAATGAAAAAAAAAAATGGATACGTTAATTTTAACTTTTTAGATAGTAAACCCAATATAAATAGTATATTAGTTGGACTAGATTTAGACTACTCAAATAAAGTGATAGCGCCAGATGGTCATGAGTTAGCATTGATTGCTTTTATGCCAATTGAAAATTTATTGACTATTGCACCTCAATTTAAAACAGATTTTCAGGATAAGGAATATAAAGATAAAGTAATTTACGTTTTTTCTTATTATGACAAAGAAGATTATTTTCTTGACTACATTACTGAAATTGACGATGCTATTCAAGGATACACGAAAGTTATCATCGGAGATAAAAATCAGTTCAAGTTTAACCTAGATAAATTTTATCCAATTAATCCTATTGAGAATTCAGATGAAATGAGTTTTTTAGGAGGACAACCTGAATATTTACAACAAGAGAGTGATGATTTTCTAGAAAAATATATTTTCATAGGTCAAATCTTAGGAATGGATCTACCTGAAAAAGTAAATGAAATTTTTTATCTAACTGAGAACATAGGATATATTTTTATAAATCGAGATCTATCTGGTGGATTATTCTTCGTACAAACGACTTAAACAAAACTAAAAAGGATTGAATTATGAATGAAAGTATCGAAACAGTATTAAATAGTTTTCTGATGGAAATGTATAAATGGGAAGACAATGCTAATAAGCATATCGATGCAGGCACAGATATTCCTGATGAGATATTGAAACAAACACTAAAGGAAATATACAATAAATACCTAACAGATAAATCAAGAAAAATGGGAAAGTTAGAATGTATGACTGTTAACTACCCTCCAACATTCAATCCAAATAACGAGAAAATCATTGAAATAGAAGAAAAAGGTAGCTCTATAACTGTAAAAAGTGATGTGCTTTACGCTGGAATGGAAGTACAAAGACTTTATAAATTCAAAAAACAGGCAGGTCTCTGGAAATTAGATAGTGTAAAAGAATTTGATAGTTATGATGGGAAATGGCATTCTATACATATCTAAATTCAAGTAATTAGCAAACTGTAGCCAGCATGAAACCTCCAATTCCGACGTAAAGTGTGTGCGGTACGCGCAAATCCTTGGAACAGGTACACAACTGGACCAACGAAGACGAGGAAAGCGGCCAACAAGCCCACTACTTCCACTGCGACCATAATCTCACCAGCCACCGCTTACTACGACCACTTCGGCAACCTCATCCACCGCGAACTGGCAGACGGCGAAGTGCAGAACTATTTTAACTTCTAAAGGCAAAGTTGTTAATGTAAATGGAAGAGATATAACATTTATTTTATTGAGGTATAAAAAATGAAGAAAAAAATATTAAATAGCTTTTGCTCATATTTGGAAGCTAACCATATTTCATTTAAAAAACACGATTGTATTATTTCACTTTTTTTAATGACATTTCTTTTTGGAAAAAAATTAATTTCCAATTTAAAAAAAGGTAAGCATGTAAAAAAATTGGGGCATTATGCTCATTTTCTATCGTTCCTTATATAAATGAGAAAAAAATATTCTAGACCAAAAAAATTTATAGAATTAAGTACAACTATCCCAAAAATTTTTATCCTGAAATAAACGATATTTTTTTGATGAGAATGACACACCAAGTAATTTTAAAGTACATGGTTCAGAACTTGGAAAAATTTGATTCTATTTTTTTAAAGATTTTTGGCATTATCTCTTTATATCCAGAAACATCCGAAAATGAAATAAATGAGATAATTATTGCCATATTCGATAATTATGTATTACCAATGAAAAAAATTATTACTTTTGGAAGTAATTTAGCAATAGAGGATATTTTAAAAAAATCCTTCCTCATATAAATACCCACTATCTACAATTTTACTAATAAGTCATTTACACAACTTGGAAATTAATAATTTCGTATACATAAAAAATCCTAGAAAATTATCTGACTCAAAGGATATATCTAAAATTTTAGATTTATTATTCGCACATAAAAAAAATATTGAGATCCGCAATGATAACAATAGTAAAAATGACCAACAAATAGAACTAGATTGAATTAGCAAGCCGTAGCCAGCATGAATCCTCCAATCCCGACGTAAAGTGTGTTCGGTACGCGCAAATCCTTGGAACAGGTACACAACTGGACCAACGAAGACGGGGAAAGCTGCCAACAAGCCCACTACTTCCACTGCGACCCAATCGGCATCCCAAGAGAGATGACAGATAAGGAAGGCAACCAGGTTTGGTTCGGGGATTATTACGGCTGGGACAAACTGAAGAACGAAACCAACATAACAGCAAACAGAAACGACAAAAAAGGAAAAACTATGCGTGTACGTCCTTCCTGTAGCCACGTATTAAAAAATCTTGGAATTCGCGACGGTAACGGAGGTTAAAATGACTAAAGTAAATAGACCTGATGTTATAGCAGGACGAAAATTAACCGATACATTTGATATTGATGCCATGAATTATCATGACATTCAGATAATTACGCATGATTTTATCAAAAACGTACTTTTATCTAGTCCTTGTATTCATAATCAAATACCTGATACTTTAATAGAATTAGCAGAAAATACATGTAGTAAAATTCTATTGAATTTATCCAATGTCTTATCAAATGATGAATTGAAGAAGGAGCGCATAAGAGTTTGGAAAATTTATGATTCACAAACATCATCACATGAAAGAAACTTTACTCAACTTATACTAGGAGGGTTATCAGATGAAGAACAATTCACTGATGCACTTGATAACTACGCTACAGTATCCGATATACTACTTCCCACCTTCTTTAATGTATATAAATTATGCGGAGAGAAACTTTGTAAAAAATATCTAGAATTTCTATTGAATCATCCTATTTTAAAGAAATATCGTGTTGAACATATTTGAACCAAAAGTTGGATATAATGATTGAATTTCCCCAAGCAAGCCACAGCCCGCATGAAACCTTCAGTCCCGATGTAGCGTGTGTGCGGTATGCACGAATCCTTGGCACAGGTACGCAACTGGATCAACGAAGACGGAGAAAGCCGCCGTCAAACCCACTACTTCCACTGCGACTAAATCGGCATCCAAAGAGAGATGAGACTCCGACAGAATGGGGAATAATTCATTCATCCCCAAAAGAAGCTCTTATTGTTCCTGCATTGCCTGATATAACATAAATTCTATATTTTATTGGAGAAATTAATTATGAAAAAACAAGAAATTATTTTAAGTATGCAAAGGGCTTTTCTTGGAGCAATTTGTAACAAAGTCAGACTTATTGCATTTGATATGACTGAAGAATTATTTGCTCTTTATGTATATATTGATTCACCACTGACAGATGATGAGTATGAAGCAATAGATAGTGCAGTTACAGATGTATTGGCTGATTTTCCAAATTTTCTATATGAAAAAAATATATATTATTGAAAAATAATAATAATATTCTTTCTTTAAATATATATAAAGGATGTTTTTTTATGAGATTTGAAAAATCAATTTGATTAAATAACACGTTGTAAAAAACAGCTTCTTTGGGAACTCCATTTTCACGAAATGCCACTGCGTCAGATGCAGATTTGTTAATTAAGGAAAGTGTTCCTGCAAATGTTGCCAAACCTTAAAAATGTAGAAAGTAAGACATGGAAAAAAACAATCTAATTTTTATTAATTAAAAAAATCAAATGTCAGATAAACAAAAAAATGAAAAATGCTTTTACATTTAAATACACTTTTACTAAACTCTATAGAAAAATCCTAGTATAGATAATGATTGTTTCATAGAATTATTTAGCTATTATTCTAACCTATCCCAAGGAGAAGTAAGTGAACTATTTAATTTACTACAATCTTTAACCAAAAATGAAATCAATATAATTCATGATTTTTTAGAATATATTTCCAAGTTTATCAAAGACTTAGGACTATGTTGTGAATTTGAAAAAAATTTCTTATGGAGGTAAAATATATACGAGAACGAAATTGTCTAGAGGAAAAAATTAGGCCTACTTTTCCAGTTTTCAAAGTTGCTAAAAATAACATCATAAGTTTTGATGATAGTGACGACTCTTATATATTTTCTATAACGCAACTATCTACTAAAAACTTGGATTGAGATAACATACGATGATTTTCTCTCAATACTTGAATCACTAGAGTGGCAAGCTTATACTAATAAGGCTATATTATATTTTACTCCTTGCTGTTTAAAATATATTTTTTCTAATTTATCTAAATTTTATTTATATGGTTATGTTGTTGACTTTTTATATATTGCCCTAAGAAACCAAAGTACGATATTTAACACTAATCAAATCAACTTAATTATTGATTTTTTTTAAAAATTAATCCAAAAATTTTAACCAGGAAATTAGTGTTGAAACACAAAAAAAGAATAACAAGTACGATTAAACTTTATTTATAACTTCCCAGTCGCAAAGGGGTATAGAGCCGTAACTATTATTCCGACCAAGAACCGATTTGGTCGCTAGGGAGTTTTAACCTTCGTCAACTTGCATCGAATACGCATTGAACATTCTACAAAATTAAGAGAAACACAGGCTTCAAATGATGAAATTCTTAAAGCGGATTTAGAGTTTTATTTAAAACAACCTGGTTTAAAAATTGTATTCAGCCTACTTTTAAAGTAAAATATTCTTGTATACGATGATAATGATAAAAATATGTTTAGAGTTATTTATAAATCGAGTGAATTCAAAAGGAATGGTTGACATATCTGACTCGAGAGGATATTCTTTTTTCAAAGACAAAGACATAAATATTTGCCATGAAAATATTCGTTATTTGGAAGAATAAATGTATGATTCTATAAAGAATATTACTAACGTTTAACTGAAGCAAGTGCGAATTGTTACATCAAGATCCTACAGTAGGTAACAAGGTTATTTAAGGTAATTAAAATGAAAAAAACTATTTTTTTAAATCTAGAAGTAATTGATGGTTATCCTCCAGTATCTATGGAAAGCGTTTGGGCAGAAGCGACTGAAGAAGGCTATTTTTAAAATAAATAATATTCCTTTTTATAGCAAAGAAATCTCTTTTTGGTGATATTGTTAGCGTCATACAAAAAGGAAGAAAATTACTTATTATATGATAAAACTATCATTCATAGTAAAAAAATAGTACATTGCGGATTGTTTTTCTTTAATGAACATCAAAAATTTAAAGATAAAAATATTAACGAAACTAAAAGATCTTGGATGTGAGTCTGAAGCATTTAATGTAAATTTCTATGCAATAAACATACCAATTCAAGTAGATATAGAAGAAATATATATTTTCTTAGATGAGTTTGTGGAAACTGACGATTTAGATTATGACACAGGTTATTTGGCACAATAATTTGTGCAAGTTATAACTTGCGTAATATCGCAATATGTAAAATTCTAGCATTGTTTACGTAATAGGAATTTTAAGACTATGTGACGAGAGCCATCTGTTACAGGAGACCCAATATGAAAAAAACTGATTATTTTTGGTTTAAAGAATGTCCTATATGTGATGGACAAGGAAGATTAATTATTAAAAAAAACATTAACTTTAATAAGTTATTTTTTTCTGTTGAGATGAGTGTATGAGTTGCTGGGAAATGAAAATGTCTGGTTGGGTTACTCCTACTTCGTTAGCTAAGGAAATTAATAAATTAAATGGTAAATAAATTATGAAATCAATTTTAAGTTTAATTTTATCTCTAATAGTATCCTCTTCTTCTAATTTACCTTATGTTTCACATTATTCTTATGATTTTCAACATGGCTGGTTAAATATAGTTGTATCGGAATATAATAGTCAAAAAAACTTGCGGAGATATAAGGATCAGTAATAATGAGTTACAATATAAGCTTTTTTGTGGGAAAGAAAATGGAAAAGGAATGATCCCGTTAAGTAAAATAAAATTCAAATATGAGAAAGATATTTTTTCTGCCCAAAGTATTAAAAGTGGAAAAAGATTTTTTTCAATTAAATGTACGCAAGAGCAATACAGATATATAGAAAAGTATCTTAAGAAATAAAACGGCAAAAAGACAATTAAATTCTGTACAAATATAGAATTTGTAATAATCTGAAGCAAGCCGTAGACCGTATGAAACTTCTTCAGCTACTATGAGCCTGATGCTTGGAGGTTTGCGAATCAGGATCCAATTGGGTTGTGGGGTGGAAGCAATTTTTATCAATTTGCACCGAACATGCAGGGGTGGATTGACCCATTGGGACTTATAACCTCTTCAGAGGCAAATAAGGTGCAAAAGCATTGGGATACACGAAAATAAATGAGATATCGCATGGACGACCCGTTTTTAAGAAAACGAAAACTGCTCCATCGGGATGTCCTAAATTTATCACTCCCGATGTAGATAGTCATAATGGAGGCGTTTGGAAAGGTGCTGATTCAGCTAAGGCATTGGGTAGTAAGCAAACACGCTCAGGTACATATGATGCAGCACTTAAACGAATTGGAGATTAAAATGAAGTTCTCTTATAGAATCACAAAATACCATAAATACTCAAACGAAGATAAAAAGATATTATGTACCTCGCCTGAAGAATGGACGAGTTTTTCTGATGTGGGAAAAGGGATAGTCTCTCTTAATGAATACACAAAAATTGAATCTGAATATATCTGTCTTATATTAAAAAAATTTGTAAATTGCATAAGATCAAATCTCTAAAAAAATAAAAAGAACTAGATAATTTCAATCACTTAAAAACAATATAGTAACAATCAGAAAATAACCAATGAAGAAGATTTGATTAAGTTATTAAAACTTATCTTGAGAGAAAAAAATTTGGTGTAAATTATGTTCCAGAAATTGTGAGTTCCATTTTGGCTATGATTATTACTTATATTGCATATGTAATAAGGATTTATACTGTTTTTTTCAATACTTCATCAACAACTCTTAATATTGAAAAAAATATATCTCCATATATAAAGTACAAACAAATTACGAGAATTAAACCATTTTAAAAACCAAATTATTAATTAACAAAAGATATGGATCGAAAAAGAAAAATATAACTCCAAACACTTTAGAAATACAAAAAAATGATGAAATTGAAGGTACTTTTTGCTATGAATTATTTGAAAATTCATTTTTTTGATGAAAAAGCTATGCCAAGAGCTAATAGCTGAATTACCTAATATTAATAGAACTGTAAGCTCTACACAGATCATAAAATGGATTATTTCCAGCGTAGATACTTGTTTCACTAGCCATCATGATGATAATGATCTATATAAAATAAAAAATTATTCAAAAAAAAATAGAAGCTAAATGGAAAGAGTATCGACAAATATTAGAAAAATATACTTAATAAAAAACTATTTGCTTTTACTCTACTTAACTAGCAAGCTGTAGTCTGCACAAAACCTCCAATCCCGACGTAAAGTATGTGCGGTACGCACGAACCCTTGGCACAGGTCCACAACCGGACCAACGAAGAGGACCATTAATTCAAACATCTCAAGTACAAGCCATATTCAATAAAGTTGGTCAATTAGTTTCAATTCGAGGGAAATTTAAATGAATAAAAAGTATAAAGTCAGTCCTGAATATATCAGACTTTTTCTTGGACTATTACACGAAGGTATAGATAGCAAACTTGAAGACTTATCAGGCCTGAATTTGGTTAATCAAGATAGCGTAAAGAGATTAGTCAAAGAATATCTGTACCCCGAGTATCAAAATTTTACAATATCAACCCAATTCAGAATTAAAGAAAGTTTGAGATTTGGATTAAATTTCTGGACAGAAGAACGACTACATGATCAATTTCCTAGTACCGACGCAGCCTTTGAAATACCTCAACAAATGACCGCAAAAGAACTTTATAAGCAAATTTGGGATGATATGTTTAATAATGAAGATATCACTATTTCTGATATAACAAATTATCAGGAATCGAACCAAAATTAGCAATCCGTAGCCCGTACGAAACCTCCAATCCCGACGTAAAGTGTGCGTGGTACACACGCACGCGGCTTCTGCTTCTCAGACAGCCTCGAAGAGGAACTCGGATTCGTTTGGGACGGCAGCCATTTACCGCAAGAAATCCAACCGGACGGCAGATATATCTATATCAACACCGACCAAGACAGCTACGGACCGCTGGCACAGGTACACAACTGGACCAACGAAGAAGGCGAAAGCGGCCAACAAACCCACTACTTCCACTGCGACCAAATCGGCATCCTAAGAGAGATGACCGACATCCACGGCAATCTCTTGTGGTTCGGCGGATACACCGCATGGAAAAATCACTATAAATGTAAAAGTCATCTAACATAATGGAGATAAATATGCCCTTCCTAAAAATTTCCTATAGAGATTATCCAAAAGAAGGATTGTTCAAAAACCTTTATCGTGAAAATATCTATAAAATAGAGGAATTTAAAGATGAATTTAAGTATTATGAATATACCCCAATAGAGAAAATTATTATTGATGAACATAATTTAGTACCATTCATCTTTTTTTCACCAGAAGGAATAAATTATTTAATGCCTAAAAATTATTGATAGCATCAGCAATGGCATTAGAAATGATGATATCCCAGTAAATATAGAAGAATTTATTATAAATATACCTACCGCCGAAAAACATCATTCATGCTTTAAATCTCTTAAAAAAAGATGAGCTTATAATTCTAAAAAAGTATTTAGAAAAAATATTATTTGAGGATTCATCAAATTTGATACAGCAAATAGGTGAACATTATTTATTCAGAAGTATTGAACATCTCGAAAAGTTAATAAATAATTCCTAAATCTACTTATTATTTTGTTAATCGGAATACATAAGCCAAGGTTTCTAGAAAAGTAGGCATAGGTTGGTTAAATATCTAACAATCTTGCAAGGTCGTCTGAAATACATTTTCAGGCAACCTGAAACAGAAGGAGCAAACCCTCTTGGACAACAACTTGCTAATGAATTAAATACTACAGTTAAAGCACCAAATGAATTTCTTTGGTTATCAAGTAACGGGAAATCAACACCTTTAATATCATGTAAACAACATCCAGAAAGAAATAAGAAAATGACTAACTTCATATCAACGGGTAGTACTTATTGGATTTCAGATGAAGAAATTCATATTCTCGAAGAAAACGCCACTAATGGAGATAAAAACTCGGCATTCAAATTATATCAGTATCATATGTTTGTATCTTTAGATCAGGATTTAGAATTTAAATGGATAGAGATCGCGGCAGAAAATGGACATCCAATTGCCCAATCCAATTTAGCTGATTTATTTTTTACACAAGGCAATAAAGAAAAAGCCATATTTTGGGCTAAAAAGGCACATAGAAATGGTGCCAAACTACCAGAAGAATTAAAAATATTAATAAATATCAATTAATGAATAAGTTTGTGCAGATTATCGTTACAAACCTATAACTTCTGGAGGAGGAGTAAGAAATTGGACACAAATCATTTTGACTACTTCTTGTCTTGCGAAGAAAATAATATTTAAGCAAAATTCAAAAATCATATTTATAGATAGCACATACCGCCCTTCTACTTGCAAAACCAGAACGCTGACTATGAAACATGGAGCATTACAACTTCTTCAGGTATTACGAACCTGATGTGGGTCAATTTGTAAATCAGAATCCGATTAGGTCGTTATTTATTTGAAATATTCCCTGTTACCAAAAGTAGCCTCGCAGTCAAACCAAAATGAAACCACATGACTAATATTGCTCAATTTAAAGTGAAACCAGGAACAACTATTATTGAAGAAAAAGCTACATCTCAAGGTTTGGGGTTGCCTGGTGGACAAACACAAAAATATATTAATGACTTAGAAAGGTTAATAAGACAATGAATCAGGAGCAATTTATAAAAAAGATTAATTTAGTTTTAGTCGAAATTGATAAAATGATTAATAATTGTGATGAATATAGTTATACAAATAAACAGCAGTTGATTTCTATAAAAAATGAACTATATGACATGATTAATTATCTAAATTCAGAAAGTATTTTTCAACAAAAAAAAGGAAAAGAATTTTTATTGTCTCGGATAGTAATTGATTCTTGGCCATTTAATAATGAGGTTGGTAAACTCCTTGTAGAATTAGAAGAAGATTTTAATTCTTTGACTATAAAAATGCCTAAGTTAAAAATTTTGAATGAAACTCCTTTAGAATTTCAAGAAAAAAATTTTTTTGACGAATGGGAAGTCAGTTATCTTGATTTGATGGAAGTTAATCAAGGTTCTCCCCTAGTTGGAAGTCTGTCCATTAACGGTCAAGTTATTACTCAAGAACAGGGTTTTGGTGGGCCTTTGTTGTATTTCAATAGAAAAATATATATTCCTGTTTTCATTAGACGATTTTGGGTTGTTGGATTTAGGCTTGCAATATTAAATTTAGATGATTTATCAATTGAGTATATTGGAGGTATCGAAGACTTGGTTTATCTGAAAGAGATAAAAGATAATAGAATTTATTTCTATACAGACATATATAAAAAGCACAGAAAAAGAATTTAACTTTATATGAACAAAAAAATAACTCAAGAATATGCTGTAAACATCATAGCCAAAAGGACTTTCATATTAATTAAATTTAAAGAATTTATTAAAAAAATTATTGGATTAGTATTCTAATTTCATGGATTTGTTTTTTTGGTTATGGATGGCTTATTATGGGGATAACACGATAGTTAAGTTGGTCGTGTTTCCGATCATCTCTTTCTTTCTAGTTATTTTATTTCATTTAGAATTAGAAAGAAAAAATATTAAATATCTATCCATAATTCAAATGTTAATTGGGATGTTGCTGGGATTAGCTATACAAATCAAAAGTGAGAGTTTTATGCTCCGTGAAGGATTGATATTCGGAGGAATTTGGGGATTAACAACACCCTTTTGGGTAAAAATATTTTTATTTTTAAGAAAAAAGATAGGAAATTATGTATAACAAAGCATAAAATAGGGTAGTTACCAACAAACCCACAACTTCCACTGCGACCAAAATCGGCTTCCCGAAAGAGATTGCCGATAAGAACTACAATCTGGTTTGGTTCGCCAACTACACCGTCTGGAGCCGACTGAAAGAGGAAACCAAGGTAACGGATAGTGCATATCACCCCTTCCGATTGCAAAACCAGTATTATGATTCTGAAACAGGGTTGCATTACAACTTCTTCAGGTATTATAAGCCTGATGCGGGGCGGTTTGTAAACCAGGAGCCTATTGGATTGATGGGTGGAGAGAATCTTTATTGGTTTGCGCCTAATGGGCAAGATTGGCTAGATCCTTTAGGTTTGGATAAATGATGTGAAAATTGCAAAGTTAAAACAGAACCAAACACAGCATTTTTTGGGTCAGGTAGAACAGATGGTATTGGTGGACAACATATTGCTGCCGATATTGCCAAATCTAATGGAGGAACAACATCAGAAATGTTAATTGAAGCTAGAAAAATTATCATGCCTACGTGGGATCAAAATTACCAAGCAAGCATTAAAGCATGGGAAGATATTTCATCAGAGTATGCAACATGCGCTTCTGATACTGTAACAGGCGTTATTGGCAAAGATATGCGACCAGGAAATATATGGGAAAATAGAGAATTACCCGCTTTGAAGAACAATCCTAATATAGATCCTAAAACAAAGATTTCAACTGTTATATTTCAAAGGTAATTACTATGGATGATTTCGTAATTGAAAAAATTTCAAGAGGTATGTTAATTGTTTCTTTAAATGGACATGAAATTTCATTTGAAGGAGAAATGTTCTTTCCAAATAATGAGTTTCACTTTTCCCTATATGCGAAAACAGCAAAATTTACTAAGACCAACCAAATTTTAAGCAAGGAAGAGTTAGATAATATTTTAGAACATTTAAAAAAAGAATTTATTTTAAAAAATAGAGTATTAGACATAATTTTCTAAATTTAATTATCAACTGTAAAGTAGCCCAAGCAAGCCGTAGACCACATGAAACTTCCGGTTGGCACCCTTGTTGATAGGTATGGTTATCCAGGAGGAACTTTTGTGTCTCCAGTAGGAACACCATACCCTATGAGAGCCTTACCTCCTGGTTCTAATCAAAAGCCTTATACCATATATAAGGTACTGAAACCAATTGACAATGTAGCTGCAAGTAAAATTATGCCGTGGTTCGGAGAGATTGGATTAGGGATACAGTATGAATTGCCAAAATCTGTTAAATCATATATAGAAGCTGGGTATTTAGAAGAGGTGAAAATAGGAAATGTTAAAAAATTAATGAATTGAATTCATATCTTAAAAAGTAAAGGAGTACCTGAGGATAGTTACTCAATCAATGAAATAAATGATGAATCATTATGTATTATTGAAGAAAATAAAAAATGGCATATATTCTATTCTGAAAGAGGATTAAGAACCGAAGAATATTGTTACCAAGATGAACATTTGGCAATTCTATATTTTATAAATCGGTTATCAAGAATGTTAAAATTTTCTTTTGAATGAAAAAAGTAAACCGTCAACAAACCCACTACTTCCACTGCGACCAAATCGGCGTCCCAAGAGAGATGATTAATGGAGAAGGCAATCTGGTTTGGTTTGGGAATTATTATGGTTGCGGTAAACCGAAGAGTGAAACCAACATATCCGGAACTGCTCACCCACCCTTCCACCTGCAAAACCATTATTGCGACCTTGAAACTGAGTTGCATTACAACTTCTTCAGGTATTGTGATCCGGATGCCGGTCGGTTTGTGAATCAGGACCCGATTGGGTTAGAAGGTGGGGAGGAAATCTATACTGCTCCGCTTCATCGGCCGCGACGGGGGAGGGAGAGGCAACGGTGGTGCTTTGGATTTGAAGGGTTTAAATCCACCGGGGCGAAAGTTGGTGTGTATTAACAATGGAGTAGATACATAAAGATAGCATCAATCTTGGTTTTAAATATAGGGAGTTAAGAAACAAAATGCTACAGATAGTTATTGATAATTTGGAAGCTTTAAAATTAGATTATTCTCGTTTTAGTGTACAAAAGAATTATTTTAATAGTGAGATGATTTCTATTACTTTAATATGTTCTTTACCCGATAAGATTGGAGAGCTTACCATTTGGAATGATTTGAGTATGGTGAAGGAGTGGATTGATTATGAGACAGAAAAGATAATTTGTTTAGAAAGAAAGGAATTTGATACTTTAGAAAATTTAATAAATGATTTATATCTATTTATTGAGGAATGTTGTTAAATAAACTAGATCTGCCCATATGGGACATAATCCTGAAGATGTTGTGGATTATTGGAATAGAAGAAGAAAATTTTTGGTGAAAAATCGCCTGAAGTCAGGTCATGGATGAGGGATTCAAATAGCTATCGGCTTGAAAAAGGTGCAGGGAAAGGGGGAAATTGCTCCCGTGGCGCACAAAATCGAAGTAGATATGATAGGGATAAACCAATTGGACCTAGACCGAAATCTGATTATGGTCATAATTGACATAGAAAATTTACATTTAATATCGTTTAACTTTATTGAGGAGGTGTATGCTATGAATTTAGATGCAGTTAACCCAGAATTAGAATCAAAAATTAATGATTTAGTTTGTGAAGCTTATAATAAATCTTTTTTGGAACAAGAAAAATTACTAAAAGAAGCATTTGAGCTAATACCCAAGCCAGTAACTCAATGGGCGCATCCAACTACAATGGTTGCGATTGCCTTATTCGACTTATATTATAAAAATCAGAAATATGAACAGGCTGAAGAATGGCTGATTATTGCTTTAAGTGTTGCTGATTTAGGAACAACTAATGCAGGAACATACCTATTAGGCGGTATTTTTTATTATGATATTGAAAAATATGATGATGCTTATAAATATTTCGATATTGCTTATAATGATGCCGGGTATTATCCATTTAGCATAGAAGACAAAAAATATTGGCAATTTTATAAGCAACGTAAAGAAGAATTAAATCCTAAGAAAAAAAATAAAAAGTAAGATTCGATATTTTCATTCGACCTCACTATCTTCTTTGAGGGGGGTCTGGGACGGTAGGTATACCTATCTCTAGACCGTTACCGACAGCTACGAACTCCTGGCACTGGTACACAACTGGACCGACGAAGACGGAGAAATCGGCCAACAAGCCCACTACTTCTACTGAAATCAAGTCAGTATACCGCGCGAGAAGACCGACATCCACGGCAATCTCTTATGGTACGGCGAATACACCGCTTGATGTCGTCTGAAAAACGAGACGAACGTAACGGGAATTGCGCACCAACTCTTCCGATTTCAAAACCAGTACGCCGACCGTGAGACGGGGCTACACTATAACTTCTTCAGGTATTAAGAGCCTGATGCGGGTCGGTTTGTGAATCAGGATCCGATTGGGTTGTTGGGCGGGGAGAATTTGTATCAGTTTGCTCCGAATGCGCAGGAATGGCTCGATGTTTGGGGACTGTGCCCGGCCAACAAAAATAAACCAAATAAACCTAAACCGCTGTTAAAGAATTTATTCAAACGTTGGAAAAGAGGCGAGCGTATTGTTTACCATTACCTAACGGTGATATGCCATCTTGGGATGTTATTAGGTCAAGATACTGGAAAAATAGGTATTTAGCCTCGAAAAGTACAGGAGAATTTTCTCCTGCAAATATGAGTAGAATAAAAAGAGGATGTGCTCCTTTAAATGCAAATGGAAATCCCATGGAGTTGCATCATCATGTGCCACAACGCTTATACCGTGCGGATAGGCATAGTCCTTTTTATTTGAGAAAAGTAACTAGAAAACGACATGCAGCGCTTGACCCTTATAGGAATCTAGGAGATTAGCTATGAAAGCAATAGAAATTTTAAAGAATTTTGTGGAAGAAAAATTATCAACTGAAGAATTGGAAATGGCGTTGTATTCCAATCAAGAATTAATTTCCCTGTTGGAAAATACTAAAGCTAAACCTTATATGAATAGTAACTCCACTTATGAATATTTAATTAATCAGGATTTGACATCTCTTGATTCAAAGTTAAATTTGATGGATATTTTCAGAGAAATTTTAGATTACAAGCATATCCCGTACTCTTCGAATTCAACAACAGAAAAAAAATTTGATTTGATTTTGGAGGCTATTCCTAACTGGATACCAGCTGATATGGGTTATTTAAATTCCTTGTATGATAAGTATAAACCTAAGACAGCAACCACTTTAAAAAAGATTATTAAGGAACATTTCATTTGTATGGATAAATATCCCAAATGGTTACAGGAGCCTGATTGGCCTATCGTTGATAATATTCCCGCAATGTTTCTAGGGCAGTTAGATATAACGAAGTTGAAGCATGATACTACTTATCTATACATTTTTTGGGATAAAAAATTAGACAGATATATAGAAATAATACAGTCTCTATAAATGGGAAAACCGTAGCAGGCTGTAGCCTGCATGAAACTTCTAGCAAGCCTTAGCGTGTACAAAACCTCCAGTCCTGACGTAGGGGGTATGCACGCACGCGGTTTTTCAATTTTCAGACGACCTCTACCAAATTGCCGCCCCCGACAGCGGCGCACGGCTGCTGTTTGCCAAAGTCGATTCTGGCAAACAGCGATTTAACCGCCGTTTATGGACGTGAAGGCAAAAAACTAGCGGTTTCGCCTACCGCAACCATATCATGGTCGATTACAGGCACAAGCGCGACAGCGTGTACGAGATTTACAAGAAAGGTTAAAAAAACGTTTGAGTAAGTCCATATCTGTTGGAGGATGTTCATCTACCAACTTACCGAAACGATTAGATTAGGAGTATATTATGAAAAAATTACTAGTATGGGGATATGCCCTACAAAGCATGGATAAAGCGGGAAAAATGGGGTTACCACGTGTAGGCAGTGGTGTTCTAGGTATATCAGAGAAGTTTAACCCTAAAAAAACACATCCTGATTTTGACTTTCCATGGAGTTGGTTCGTAAAGGGACAAGAAATTCCTCCAATGCCTGAACAGGTGTATGTATGCTTGAAAAAAGCCCGAGGTGTTACTTTTGATTTTCTTCCATATAATGATTTCTTTATCATGTCAGCGCGTTTTTTGGAATTTATTAAAAAATACGGGTTTGATCATGATTTTGGTATGAGCAAGGTAATTATTGTCAATACAAAAGGCGAGCTATTGACGAATGAAATCTATTATTTGGTAAGAATAGTTGATTGGGAAATTCAGGATGAAATTGTCTACCCAGATTTAGCATTAGATGAAGATAATTTTTCACTGGAGGCATATACTAATTCAGATAAGGATATTTTATTGTCTACCAATTATAATTATTCAGGAACATTCATGGTGTCAGAAAATTTAAAAGAAAAAATATTGGAAAACTTTTCTTTGCCTTTTCTTTATACTCTGAAAGAGTGGAAGGAATTAAATAATTCAGACTTTTTTTGGGATTAATATAAATCAAAGAAGTGTTGGATATACTTTTTCCATCCCAACATCTACTTCCTCTCCCGTGGGAGAAGACTGGGGAGAGGGCAAAACGACCGCCCCGATTTCAGACGACCTTGAAGATGAAATCCACTTCGTTTGGGACGGTAGCCACCTCTTGCAAGAAGTCTACCTGGACGGCAGATATACCTATATCTACACCAATCCCGACAGCTACGAATCCTTGGCACAGGTACACAACTGGACCAATGAAGAAGGCGAAAGCCACCAGCAAACCCACTACTTCCACTGCGACCAAATCGGCATCCTGAGGGAGATAACGGACATACACGGCAATCTCTTATGGTACGGCGAATACACCGCTTAGGGTCGTCTGAAAAAAACCAAGGTAACGTATAGCGCATACCAACCGTTCCGCCTGCAAAACCGATATGCCGATGCTGCATTACAACTTCTTCAGGTATTAAGAGCCTGATGTGGGGCAATTTGTGAATCAGGATCCAATTGGGTTACTTGGAGATGAGAATTTTTATCCATTCTAGCCCAATGTGCAGGAATGGATCGACCCTAAAGGCTTGGCAGTTTTTGCAATACCTCTTAATTGATTGCGTTAGGTAAAGCTACGCTTGTAACTTTAGGTATAGGTATTATTTATGAAAAATGGAAAAAAGCTCTTGATACAGTAATGGTGGCAGCAAATGGAAATTAAGTCGATACTGGGGTTGCTAATCAAGTTTATGAAAAAATAAATGAGTATTTTCAAAGTACATGAAAAAAACAGATAAATGTGACAAATTAAAAGCAAGAAATGATAATTTCCAAAGAGGAAAAATAAAACGTAAACCTACAAAAGTTTCTATGCTTGCAGTCCGGTTACATAAACTGTTAAGAAGGAAATAATATGTTTTTTTAAAAAAACTACCAAATAGACAAAAATTTTAAATATTTCTCCATAACTCTTTTTAGTACGAAATGACATTCATAGTTATTTAAATATAAGCAATTGGTTTCAGGAGAATATAATTTTAATTAATGAATTATATCTAAATAAATTTAATTTAAGACTAGATGATATTGATATAAATTTTGGAAAAATATCATTTTAGTTCAATAGAAAAATGCTTTAAATAAAAATTAAACAACAAAATTTATCATTCTTTCAAGCACAAACGAAAAAAATAGATAGGATTTTTAATTATATACGATAATCCCTTTTTTTGAATCAGGAAGAGTTAAATTACAATAATACATATGAAGCAAGATTTGTAATTATGTGTCCATATGAATATAAGGAGGTATTATTGGATTTCATTACTAAAAAAATATTGATCTTGATAACTGGGATTATGGTTATGGCATGAGTCTACTAGAAAGCCAAACGCTTGAAGGCTCTCAGATTAAATCTACAATATTTTCAAGCAGAAATATACCATTACTCTCAGAAAAAAATATGGAATGAAATGCTTTTGACAAAGGATTCATTAGCTGAAAAAAAGGTTTCATTAAAGATATTTACGAATTTAATATTCTAAATCATAAGCAAGCTGAAAAATATTAATTTAAAAAAAGTTTTTTTTAAAAAGAGGGATTGGAAGTTATTCTATACAAAATGAAAAATATATTTGGAAATTAAATTTTACTGAAATTAATTTAGTAAAACGTTTAATTAGTACAAACCCCTTCCTGCTTTCAATGACAAAAGATAAATCATGACAATAAGCTTGGAGATTTCGTCATTCTCGGTATTTGAAAGATAGGTGTAACAGGAAAAAATAACATGGTAAATGATAGAATTTCAAATTTTGACGCTTTTTTTAGAATGTAAAGATCTATCAATCAATGACTTATTGGAGAAACTACTACATTCTAATAGTATTATTCAATATGAAGCAGCAAAAAAAGACTACAATTTTTTTCAGTATAAAGAGATTATTGATATAATCAGAAATATTCTCTTAACAAGTCGATATAGTAAACATAGAGAAATTGCAAATTTTTATCTTGGGACAAATGCAAGAAAAAAACTTAGCACCACAGAACTGAAAGAGATTTTTCTCCATATTAATTCACTCTATTCAAAAATGACAAAAAGTATTAAAGTAAAAATCATCTGCAATATCTTCCTTAGGACATCTATTTAGAAAAATATAATCTAGGAGAAGAAGAATTTCGTACTGTGGAAAAATAATATTAGTTCTATTTGGAATATGAATAGATATTCTATAATTATTTCTATTGCATTTAGTTCCGCATATTTCCCAAAAAAAGAAATTATATAAAAAGAATATCTAATAAAAAAATTTAAACAGCAAACATCACAAAAATTATCTCATGGATATTATATGGATTGAAAGAAAAAAACAATATAAATCAGAATCAATTGAAAAATTTACTAATACATAAACTAAGCCAATTTGGTGAAAAAAATCCTACATTTACAATGAAATTATTGCATTTTTTTAATTTCAATTAATTCTAAAAAAAGTTATCCCTTATGTTAAAAGGACACTATTCACTCAAAGTAAAATTGATGATGAAATTTATACTGAACTTAAAAATAATCTGTCAGATGAATTTGCGGAATTGAGAAAAAAATTATTAGAAAAATTTAAATAGTTTCTTGATGTCCGCCTCAACCGCAAGCCTGCCTTCGTCTTCAAAGCCAGTAAGATCAACCGTACTACCGGCGACGAATCCGCCCTGCCCGGCCGCAAAGAGGTGTTGTCGCGTACCGTCAGCAAACCCACTACTTCTACTGCGACCAAATCGGCATCCTGAGGGAGATAACGGACATTCACAGCAATCTCTTATGATACGGCGAATACACCGCTTGGGGGTCGTCTGAAAAAGGATGAGCAGTTTTTATAAGGATGCACATCCCAAGAGGCTCTTATAAAAAATTCGTCTCAAGGATAACTATAACATCCATCTAATACAAAAATTGCCTTATATTCTTCTTGTTGTTGAGGATATTGATACCTCTAAAACTGGAATTATTAACCTCTTTCATGACTTACTTGATCCTGATAAAAAGTATCTGATTTATCGTGATTTTATCAAAACATATCGTAATATGACTCCGATTGAAAAAATTGAATTTTTCAAAAAAAAGAGCGTCGAGGAAATCGCAGCAAAAAAGTAAGCTGTGGTATACTATTTAGCGGTGAGGTAACGCTATGAGAAAAACACTTTTTGGTTGGATGCTTGCATTTTCTGCATTACGCTTTCTTGATCGCTCAGTGCGACAGTCAACTTAAGTACTACGACGTCTATTGAAAAAACTTAGTTCTGTCATCAAACAGAACTTTTTTTCTTGTTTATAATCTATATCTAGTATATAATTAATCTATATCGTATAGATTGGAGATATATCATGGCTATAACTTTATCGAAACAATACAATTTTAAACTGAATGAAGCCACTATGGAACAAGCTCGAAATATTATCAAGGAAAAGGGAATGACAATGACAGATGCTATTTCTTTATTTATTGAGCAAATAGTTCTGGAGCAAGATTTGCCTATTAAGACGGCCGAAGATCTACATAGAGAACAGTTGATTGAAGAATTACAAGCCCAATCTGAGCGTGCCTTGAGAGAATACGAGGCAGGCGAAGGAATTTCCCTAGACGATATGAGGGTACGTTATGGCTTATAAAGTGATTGCTTCAAAAGAGGTCGAGGAAGCTATCGACAATATACACAACTATATAGCTACGGTACTTCTATCCCCTCAATCCGCCAAAAATACTGTGGCTAAAATCTTAGACAGCTTAACAAGTTTAGAAACCTTTCCTGAAGCAGGTTTTGACGCTGATGAGAAAATCGGAGTAAAGATTAACAGCAAGTATCCCACACGAGGAAAAATTATAGACCAATATGTTTTGCTTTACTTCATTGACCAAAAACAAAATACTGTTTTTTTATCTCACCTATTCCACACTAAAAGTGACTACGTCACTTTGTTACAAAAAGACAATAAAAAAAGCCCAAATACTTGAGACAACTTTCTTAATGTTATAAGCTCCGAAACCTTAATTTTTGGTACCTTTTTGGTACCGTCTTGGTTTAACAATACGGTATATATATAATATCTTACAGCTATATCCCCTTTAGAAACGTTGTTTTAATAAAGATTTAAACACTATAAATTATATCTTTGTAAAATACGGTTTAAAATTGGAGCAAGTAAAAGGAAAAAGTAACTGATTGGAATGATTGGAACTATTTTGCTTTTGACAGGAGCTTTAAAAATGTCACAACCACTTAAAAAAAATACTCAATATAATGATTTGACTGTTAGATACTATTTAGGAATGACTTTTCCTAAGTATAATCATCCTGCAAAATTGTATGATGAAATCAATTTAGATAAGGTAGACAATATCCGAAAAAGCAAAGAGACTATATCTTATTATATTGGGTTTTTATAAAGATGGTAAATTAATTAAATTTGGGAAATATAGTAATGATAATAAAGTAATGGATTTTGTTTTATGAATATGATGAGAGGGGAAATCTAATCAAAATTTATAAAAATAACATTGAGGTAAGAAAACCGCTCCAAAAGAAAAGGGAGAAGAAAAAAACTGGTGCTTGTTAAATTGTTAAAGGAGGTTGTTATGCTTAGTTTTTATGATTGCAATAAAAAAATTTATCTGAAAATGATTTCAATGAAGTTGAAAAAAAATTAGAACTATCTTTTCCAGCTTCATTCAAGTCACATTACTTCAAATGGAATGGAGGTACTCCCAATCTTTCTTGTTTTGTCAATGATAATATCGATTATGACTATATTGAAATTCGCGACTTCATTCCAATGAAATATTCTAAGCAGTTTGAGGATGATCCAGATTTTACATTAGAAGGAAGAGCTATAAATGAATGGGAACTTAATGAGTTACCTAAAAATCTGATTCCTTTTGCTTTTGATTGGGGAGGAAATTACCTCTGTTTAGAAAAAAATAGTTGGCAAATTATTTATTATGTACGGGATGTATGGAGCGAAAATATATCAAGAGAAGCTAATTTTAAAAAAAATTCAATTATTATTGCGAAATCATTTGAGGAGTTTTTAAATTGTTTAGAAGAAAATCCTGATGATTGATAAACTGGCGTAGCGTCGTGTATATATAGTAAGTGTAACAAGCCATAGCTCGCATGAAACCTTCAATCTCGAAGTGGGATGGGCGCGCATGGATTAGCTATACTCCTGATGGAAGTGGAAAAACTACTACTTATGGCACATGGGTATACAATCCAACAAGGAAAGGTAATGGATTATTTACCAATCTTGAGCAAGATAAAGGGGCATATGCAACTCGTTCAATGCACCTTGACGATGTAGCAGAAAAACGACTAATAAACAAAAATTATGAATATAAAAAGAAAGGAGAAGATACTTAGACCCTAGGCAGACCTTGTTCTAGCTTTGCTAGAGATGCATGGAACGCGAGAACTAAAGAAGACCTTAACTCTAATAGAGTTGGTGGGTTAGGCCCCATCAGCAATTCTACCACTCTTAAAGAATCTATCATAAAAGCTAATGAAGGAATAACAAATGCAACAACTGCTTTACGTAGAAAAAATAGTATTGTCTCCTTTGGTTCAAGTGGTAGATCTTCAGGTTCTTCATCATCAAATTCACCAGGAAGTTCATTATGAAAATTAAAGCAATTATCCCTTTTCTTATGAGTATAATATCATCTGGTTGTTCGTTAACTAATAATGAAATTGATATTAATGACATTTGGAATTTTAAAATTACTATTACTGAAGCTCAAGAAAACAGAGAAGCTCATTTGACAGGTTTAATTGGTAATAGTGCAATGGAAATATCAAGTATGGAAACTACTATTTACAATGACAATGAATTAAATATTATTTTATTTCAGAAACTAACAGGATCAAAATATTCTGGGAAATTAGACACAAGCATTATTATTGGTAAAAATATTAGCAAAGTTACTTTTGGCTCAACAAGGAGAATCATATGGTATAACTAGCCCAGACGGAATCAAACTCCAATAACCCCTGTAAAATGTAAAAGAGAATGGGACAAAAGTCCTGGCCTCTCAATTGTCTTTGGATTGTCGATCAAGACGCAGGCTTGGGTTAATCTATGGGGATTACCAATCGTCAAGGAGCTAAAGGTAATCCTGCAATGAGACTTACAAAAGATCTACATAGAGCGGTTCATGATGCAAAAGCTCGGCTAAGGGCTACAAAAGGAATGGAAGAAAGGATTATTTAAAACGTGGTAAAAACGAAATTAGAATTATGTATAGATCAATGCAGGAGGTCTTAGTTGAAAATAAAAAAGATATTACACAAAATCAACTAAGACAAATGCGCAAACAGGCAATAAAATTTGCTAAAAAAATAAATGCTATTGAGGAAATTTAAATGTCAAAATTACTTTTTACTTCTTCTAAAACGCCACATAGTATTGGCTATATTGGAGGAGGAGCCGAACATATTCCGTTAGAATTATGGCCTAAAGTTCCAAATTCTGATACCTATCAAACACATCTGTTTACTCTTTATTCTGACTTTTTACCTGAAAATGTATTCCCTCGCAGAAATTATTATATCTCTGTTTTTATTTCTATAGAGGAGCATGCACTGGGAGGAGTAAAAGACTCTATTTCATCCAAATATACTGTTAATTGTCAGGATGATTTAATTTTACTTAATGATGGTTTTAGTTGTGCTGTTATTTATGAAAGAGAACAAGATATCGGCAAGCAAGATTTAGGAAGTATTTCTTTGGAAAGAAAATTTTTTGAAAGACTTGATGAAGTTGATAAAGAAGCAGATGCGAAATACAATGAAAATGAACATTTATTCTTTGAAGATAATGGAATGGGATTGGATGTATCCAAAATTTTTGGCAATCCTTATTTTGAACAAGATATAATATATCCTTCTCCTAAGTTTAATTTTTGCTTGCAATTATTAGAAGAAGATATAGATAAAAAATTACATATTTTTCAGAATGGTATTGGTTATTTTTATTATGACCAAAATGTTAAGAAGAAACTTCTATCTGGAAGTCAAGCAGGTATTTTCTTTATTCAAAATACTTAATCATTAATATAAAACCTTCAGTCCCGATGTAGGGTATGTGCAGTTCGTACGCAAGCGGTTTTTGCTTTTCAGACGACCTTTGTTGTATTGCATTCAACCACAGCTACACCTACGATGCACTGGGCAACCTGATCTACCGCCAGCTGCCTAATGTCGAAACCAGTACTACCAATACGATTTCGAAAATCAACTCGTCCGCGCCGAAATCAAAAAGCCGCCAACAAATCTACTACTTCCACTGCGACCAAATCGGCATCCTGAGGGAGATAACGGACATCCACGGCAATCTCTTATGGTACGGCAACTACACCGGCTGGGGTGGTCTGAAATATTTCTTCCCTAACAATCTAAGCCAAAACCGCCTACGAATACGGTCAGGACGGTCATACTCAAAAAATACAAGAACGTAAAAACAGATTAAACAATCTAAAAAAGAGCATAAAGAAAATTGCGTCACGAGTATTAAATAAAATCCAGATATTAAATTTATCAACTTAGAACTATAGGTATTGTTAATGGAAAAAGAATTATTATGTATTTTAAAAAAATATGAAACGCATCCTGATTTTTTGGGTGACACTATTGAAGATGTAAATCAAGTAGGTGGTATGGATGATACAGTTTTACATATTGCAGCCAGAAATAATTCTTTAAATGATGCTCTTGTATTTCTTCAAAATGGGGCATTGATCGATCTTAAAGGAGACTTAGGATATACCCCCCTACATTATGCATGCATGTTTGGAAATATCGAAATGGTGAAATTACTCCTTGATAATGGATCTGATAAAAAAATATACAAAAATGAATTTGGGGAAAAATGCCGTTAGAATTGCAATTAACTCATCCAGCGAAAATAAAGAGAAGATAGTAAAACTATTAAATAATTCTAAAATACGTAAATAAAAAATAGATTATAAATCAATCTTGGTGGGCTATAGCATGCATGCCCCCCTAATCTTAACAATATGGTATTGAAAGAAATATCTTTCTATCAAAAAAATTTATGGAGGATACTTTTGTGTTCAAATTAAAATTACTTCCCGAGGATTTTTTTAATATATGTATTAAGCGTAAAGTGGAAATTAAAAAGTTAGATAAACTTCCCAAGTTAGATAATAACTATTTGTTATTTATTACTAAATATCAGGAGGTAGAGATAATACCTGATATTTGTCTTTTTTTAATTATGAAGAGGCTTTTAAATGAAAAATAGATACTTAGAGAGTCATTATCCCGAAATATCAAGGTGTTTTTGGAGTATTGGACAAGCAGGACAGGGAGATGGATGGTTTTTAAATAAAATAGATAATACCATTTTTCATTATAATCATGATGCTGGAGAGTATACCAGATCTGGATTTACAAATTTAGGGATAGATTTCTCACAATTTATCCAGTTGGCTTTCTTATACAGAGATTTAGAACACCTATTAGATGAAGGAGAGACACTTACGGATAATGTAAAAGCTGAGTTTATAAATTCAGTAAATAGTATAAGTAACAATTTGTTTAATGTTTATCAATTTAAGTATTTCTAATTGGAATATTCAATAGATTTATTAAGCAAGCCCTAACCCGTATGAAACTTTCAGTCCCTACGTATCATTTAAGTGGAGAACTGAAAGGGAGGTACCCTCATGACGTGTCCTTTAATATGTTTGGATTACCTGATTTTAGTCGTTATTCAGTGAAAAACGTTAATATTGGTAAACCTGTTAGTGATTACTAAGATTTTAAGAAGGCAAATATATTGGCTTTTGGAAAAAATAATCCTTTCGGTGCAAAGGCTCCTCCAGCGTTTGTATGGCATCATGATACAGGAGGGATGATGAGACTACTGCCTGAAGACATACATAACTCTGTGAAACATACAGGCAGTGCGGACCAACATCAAACACGGAAGAGAAAAAGAAAAGGGAAGTGTTAAATAAATTAACCAAGTTAGTAATAGGAGTGATTTAAAGTGAATATTAAATTTAAAAAATTTGGTTTGAGCCCAGATGACATACAACAGATGAAAAATTATGGAATTTTGCCAGATAAGAGGACTTTACAAAGTCTAAGTAAAGCATATAATTCAATCAACCCTAGCATCGAAGATATTATTGAATTTCAAGATAAATTAGGTTTTAAAGTTGATACAGATTATGTTGATTTTTTACTTAGAAATAATGGAGGGATTCCATCAAAGGTTAGAATAAAAAGGTAATAAGATAGTTATTGATCATTTTTTGTCTTTTAAGTCTGATTATAAACTTAATTCGATTATTGATATATATTCCGATTTTCAGCAATATGGATTACCAATTGCAAAAACTCCTTCTGGAGATAGTATTATTTTGTCCTCAGATGGGAAAGTTCGTTTTTTTAATCATAATATCGACTCTATTGATGAAGAGGTCGGTGTAGTTGCAGAAAGTTTTTTAGAATTGCTTGAAAAATTATATTAGCAATCTATGCCCTGTATAAAGCAAGCCGTAGCCTGCATCAAATTTTTAAGTAGAAAGGATTTAAATAATGGACCTGCCAAAACAAGCAATTGATTCAATTGTTAAATTATCAGCTAAAGAAAGATTGAATTATTCTATTAAAACTATATCCGGTATTGAAACTTTATACCTACTAGATGGAAAGGATGACTGGATATGTTTGCAAGATGATGAAGGAAAAGAATATCTAATAATCTTTCCAGAATCTGAGTTTGCGGAGTTAGCTCTCAAATGGAATCCTCAAGCATTGAGAATAGATGAAATAGAACTAGAGAACTTCTTAGAAGATACCGTTCCTTTAATGTCTGAAAGTAATATTAGATTAGCTATTTTTCCTATAGATGAAAAAACAGAAACTATTATTTTGGATCCAATTGAATTTGCTAAGATGATCAATGATTATTTTTATGAGTGGTTTGGTGAAGAATTTGATTTACCTTATTTATTAGGAGGTTAACAATGGGTTTACATAAAAAAGCAATAAATGCAATTCTTAATTTGTCCAGTCAAGAACGTTATGAGCATACTTTAAAAAGGATAACTGACTCTGGAGTTTTATATGTTTTAGCAGACAAAGACGGAGATTGGATATTATGGGGAGATGAGAAAAATTCATCTCTAGCCATATGGCCTGAATTAGAATTCGCAAGAATTATGGCAAATTCTGAGGATAAGAATTCTGATATTTATGAAATTGAGATAGAAGAATTTTTAGAGGATGGGATACCATGGTTGATAGAAAATAATATAGGTATAGCTGTCTTTCCGATTCCTAATAATCCTGAAACTATTGATATGAAGGCTATTCAGTTTGCTGCCTCAGTCAATAAAATATTAGATGAAAGTTATGATGAGGCCTTAGATTTGCCTTATCTTTAAACGAATGGTCAATTCGAAATCCAACCAAACCGTAAGGTCGTCTGAAAGAGGAAACCAAGGTAACGGATAGGGCATACCAGCCCTTTCGCCTGCAAAACCAATACGCCGACCGTGAGACGGGGCTGCACTACAACTTCTTTATGTATTACGAGCCTGAGGTGGGTCGGTTTGTGAATCAGGATCCGATTGGGTTGGAAGGTGGAGAGAATTTATATGCTTTTGCGCCGAATACTCAAACTTGGATAGATCCCAGTGGAAATATAGCTTTTATACCGATTCTAATTGCGATGTGAGTGGTTACACTTTCAGGTGCTGCATAGGAAAAGCTGCAAAATTATATATTGGCAAGTGTCAAGCAAAACATTTCTTTAAAGGGACAAGATACACAGAAAAAGTTAAAAACAGGCTTCATCAGGAGATTATCATAGTTGCCCTAAGGTTGTTGATAGTTTTTCAAGATATGGTAAAGTATCAAAAATTAAAGGTGATGATGGAATAACACGACAGAAACTAGAAATACCTGGAAGATATAAAGGAAAAGAAGGGGTTTTTGAATATATAAAAGAGTCAAATGGCAACATTAATCATCGATTATTTAAACCTAATAAATAACCACTGGAGTATGTTTATGAATAAATTAATTAGCATTTATATTAATAATGGAGTCAGTTTATTTGAACAAGGAGAAAAATACTGTAATTATACCTATAGAATTATCTAATGATATTATAGATATTTTTAGAAAAATTTAAATTTTTTTATTTTTAGGAGGAGATTTATATAAAAAAAATAATAATAAATTTGAACATACCTATGATAATTGGTATTACGAAGGAAATATTCAAAGTGATAGTATTATAAATACTAGAGAATATCTAGATAACTTTAAAAATAATCAAAATTTATATGTATCATTTGTTTTCAAATAAAACTGTCAGCAAGCAGAGATTGAATTGAGCTCCTGCTTAAAGTGTCTGAAACAAAACCAACCGTACCAACCGCGACAAACTAGTCATGCCCAGCCACAAAAGCATACTTTCCCACACTGCCACCAAACCTGCCAGATCGCTGATGCATTCCTCCTCGGCTAGTATGGAGCCGCAGCTTTTATTCCGACTAATACGGGATAGGCTGGCTCGGCGAATGCTGGAGCGTGCCGGGCTGTCCGCACATCATCCGCAATGTGGCCGGATTGATATCGAAAAAAGACGTAACATAGAAAGGTGCTAATATGGAAAAATATGAAGAAAAAGTAAAAAAGGAATTAGACAATTTAACAAATACACAAAGATTACTTTTTGGAGCATGTTGCATCGATAGGATTTTACATTTCATAGAAGATTTTGATAAGTTTTTAGAAGAAAATCATATTAAAAGAGTAACTAAAGAACCATATTTTTCCTTATGTACTGAGTTGCTAGATAGAATGTTTTTTTATATTAGTATAAACAAAGAAATTTCTCCTGATAAGATTAAAAAAACGTTGAATATATTAAATGAAATTATTCCTGACACAGAGGATTTTTTTCAGATAACGTAGCTCTATTTACACAAAAATTCTATGATAGGATTATCATATCTATATGATTTCGTAAATAAAAAAATGAATTAATTTTTTTATTATAAATTGTAGTGATAAAGTAATTGAAACAATTGATATTATGTATTACGAAACAGGTTATGAACAGCTTGATATGTATTATGAAGAAGAATATAAAATACAATTTAATTGTATTGAAATGATAAAAACAGGGACAGATATAGCCAGATTACGTAAATATAATCAATTAACTAGAGTGAATAACAAGCCGTAACCTGCGTACTGGGCTGCCAACGCGTTATCCGCGATGCGTCGGATTGGCCTATATCTACAATCAGGGTCGTTTGTTCCCTTTGCCGGAAGTGGATGAAGATGATGAGGAACCGGTATTGTTTGAGAGCGAAGAGATTTGGTTCAGCAAAAATCCGGATGGGCATTACGTCATTGCTTCGCTGGACGGTTCGATAGCGCTTCGCTTTGCGCGTTTGTGGTCGCGGAAGACGGTTCTGATGTGGGTCGATTTGTGAATCAGGATTCTATCTTACTATTAGGTGGGAGCAATTGGTATAGTTTTGCTTCTAATACAAATGCTTGGTTTGATCCATTAGGTTTGAAGAAAAAACGGAATAAGAAGCCTAGAAGAATTATTCCATATGATGACATTATTGATGATGTTGATAAGTGGTCACTGGTTCCTGTTAGTCAAAGACAAAAATGTTTGATTAAAGATAAACTACCTAGTGCAAAACAAAGAAGCGTCCGACAAAATAGCATGATGCGTAGAGCTTTTTCTCGAAGACAAAAAAGCTTAATACGAGAGTGGGGACGTGAAACAGGGCATACATTGCCTGTAGGAGATACTCCTCATCATATATTTCCACTTTTCAAATACATGGTGGAATCTCACTCCTATGAAATGCTCTCATACTGGAGCTATACACGGTACTGGGTCTGCCCTACGAAAACATTTGCATATAGCACCCCAACAGGAATAATTAACTAGATTGTTCCTAGATAATAGATATAAAAATTGAATGTAGGATATTAATTTATGGATAATTTCAAAAAGATTCTTGTAGATATACAAGATTTAATCAAATCTAGTAATGGAAGCTTAATTAATTATGGAAATTCAAATTTTATTTTTTTAAAAAAAGATATGATGTTTCTTTAGATGAGATAAATGACTTTGAAAAAAATATAAAGTCACATTCCCTAGAATATATAGAGAATTTCTTCTAACAGTAGGATCTTGTACTTTGTTTCAAGATGAGTTACTACCTGGATTCGATTTTTTAGCTCCTAACGAGCTTTATGATTGGTCACAACAAGTTTTTGAAGGAACTGATTGTAATTTATTCCCTAATATCTTAATTACTATTTCCATTCCAAGAACTGGCGAGCAAGCTGGTTTCCTTCTTACAAAAAGAAAAATGAAAAATTTTGGTGTTTTTTTCCTGATATTCCTCCTGAAGAGTGGGAAGAGGATACTGAATTTGAAAAAAATTTGAAGACTGGCTAGAAAAACTTGATGAAAGAAAAACTAAAGGAAATTTAAAAAATTCTGAACAACCAATTTTAAAAATATTTATTATTTAGCAAATCTAACAAAAATAACACCATGCCGTCTGAAAACACTATCCTAAACCTTTTCAGACGGTCTTTCTCGTTCTTGAACAATTCAACTTCTCACTAACGTTTACGACCGCACCTACAACCAGATATTGCCTATCGTAAAGATGGCCGACTAGAATAATCAAAAACAATCCTGCAAGAACACTTGCAGGATTTTCTTTTATAGTAGACCTTCTAAAAGACCCTTCATAAAGTTTTCAGAATTGAATTCCCCGATATCATCGATTTTTTCACCAAAACCAATCAATTTAACAGGGATATTGAGTTCTTCACGGATAGCCAAAACAACACCACCTCGGGCAGTTCCATCAATCTTAGTCAATACAATCCCTGAAACAGGAGTAATTTTTGAAAACTCTTTAGCTTGTACGAGAGCGTTTTGCCCTGTTGAAGCATCCAGAGCTAGGAAGGTTTCATGAGGGGCTTCTGGTACAACACGTTTGATGATGCGACCAATTTTTTCCAACTCAGCCATCAAGTTTTCTTTGTTTTGCAAACGACCGGCTGTGTCAATCATCAAAATATCAATACCTTCTGCTACTGCTCGCTCCATCCCATCAAAGACAACGCTGGCTGGATCGGCTTTCTCAGGACCAGTTACAACAGGAACATCTACACGACGACCCCATTCTGCTAACTGAGCAACCGCACCAGCACGGAAGGTATCAGCAGCAACCAGCATGACTTTCTTGCCAGCTTGTTTGTAACGGTGTGCCAATTTTCCGATAGAAGTTGTTTTCCCGACACCATTGACACCTACAAAGAGCATGACTGTCAAACCATCTTGGAAGTTGATGCTTTCATTGTATTGTCCGTCTTTTTCGTAGAGCTCAACCAATTTCTCAATGATGACACGACGGAGGGCATCTGGTTTCTTAGCATTCTCAAGCTTGGCCTCATAACGCAATTCTTCTGTTAAATTAGATGCTACCTGAACACCAACGTCACTCATGATCAGTAGCTCTTCAAGTTCTTCGAAAAACTCTTCATCAACTGAGCGGAAATTAGCAAAGAAGGCATTCAAACGAGCACCAAATCCTGTACGAGTTTTCTTGAGACTGCGGTCATATTTTTCCTGTACAGTCTCTTGAACTTGAGGAATTTCTTCTATTGCTAAATCTGTTTCTACTTCTACAGCGGTATCTGATTCTATTTCTTCTGATTGAACTTGAGCAGCTTCTTCCTCGTCATTATCACTTGAAGGTACATCTTCAACTTGAGTCGATGCTAGTTGAGAACTTTCATAGAATGGTGATTCAGGTTCTTCTGTACCAAACTCTGCTTCCTCCTGAGTACTATCATCAGTTTTTGCAACTTCTGTTGACTCTTCCTGACAACAATGGCACTCAGTTTTCTCTTCAAACTGAGTCTCTTCTTCCTGAGGGGCGGTTTCTGCTTCAACTGTTTCTAGAGTAGTTTCTGCTACTGGCTCTTCCAAGTCACTAGCTTCTTCAGGGTAAATTTCCTCAACTTCTGAACGTTGATCGATTTCCTCAGTATTTTTCACTTCAACTTCTTCAGTTCCAAGTGCTTCAACTTCCTCGCTAGGTTCTGTCAGATCCAAGTTTTCCAAAGCTTCTTTTACGACTTCTTCGATTTTCGGTTCTTCTTTTCTCCCAAATAAACGATCAAATAATCCCATTCTTTAGTTCTCCTTCAGTACATATTTTTCAATGGCCCAGGCAACAGCTTCCTCGTCATTGGTCATAGGGGTTACTACATTTGCAACTTCCTTGACCTCAGGCACAGCATTTTGCATAGCAACACCGAGTCCTGCCCATTCAATCATGGAAAGGTCATTGGCCTCATCTCCACAAGCCATCACTTGACTTTGGTCAATTCCTAGATGGTCGATCAATTTAGCTAATCCAGTAGCCTTATGAACGTTCTTTGGTGACCATTCCAAAAGCATGTCGCGAGATTTAAAAATTTCATAATTGTTAAACAAGTCTGGTGAAATATTAGCAATTGCGGCATCCAGTGGTTCTTGGGCAAAAGCGGTCACACACTTGTTGTAGGTCATCTGACTAGACAAATCTCCAAAGTCAATTGGAACAAAAGTCAGAGCAGGATTAAATTTAGCATACAGACTCTCTTGATCTGATTGGATTTGGTAAACTGTACCTTCTGAAATGGCGTCTAAGGGAATGCCTAGTTTTTCAGTTTCCTCGTAAATACGTGTCACATCATCAATAGAGAATACTGTCTTATCGAGGATTTCACCCGTATTTTTCTGAACCAATCCACCATTAAAGGTGATAGTATACTCGTCATCATGGCCGTCTGTTCCAAGCTCTTTGAGGAAGAAATCCATAGCCTTGAGAGGACGTCCAGTTGTCAGTACTACTTTGACTCCCTGATCACGCGCAGCCTTTAAAGTTGCCTTAGTACGATCAGTCAATTTCTTGTCTGTCGTCAGCAAAGTCCCATCTAAGTCTAGGGCAATTAATTTAATATCTGCCATTACAATCCCTCCATATAAGCAATAACTGATTGCTCTTTGTGATGTCCGATAACTGTTTCAGCTAGTTCTAAAATCTCTGGACGAGCATTTTCAGGTGCTACCGGGTGCCCTACAACTTGCATCATGTGCAGGTCATTAAGATTGTCACCGAAGGCCATCACTTGGTCCATATCCAGATTTAACTTCTTAGCCAATTCGACAATAGCAACTCCCTTGTCAACATGGTCTAAAACGATGTCAATGGATTCAAAGCCTGTCGTCATAGCCTTAACACCAGGCACATGTTCATTGACCCAAGCTTCACCAGCTTCTACTGTCTCTTCTGTAAAGTTAGTTGTGAATTTAAAAATTTCATCGGTAATATCTTCAAGACTGGCTACTTTTTTGATATTTTCATTGTAATGATGGCTAAACATAAGATAGATTTCATCTACTGTATCTAAGACATAGCAAGCCTCTTTACCAGTCAAGAGCATCTTCTTCTCATCAAAATAAGGTGAAGTCTTTAGCTTTTCAAATGTTGATAGGTAAAAATCTCTAGGCATGGTCGCTTCATAAAGGTCTTGTCCATGAAAACGAACCAGACTACCATTTTCGGCAATAAAAATAATCTCATCTTTAACATCCGCAAAATGCTTTTCTAAAGACAAAAGACCTCGGCCAGAAGCTACAGCAAAATAAATCCCTTTTTCTTTATAGGAATGGAGCAGCTTTTTTAAACGCTCCATATCAAATTGGCCAGCTTCATCCAGAAAAGTCCCGTCCATATCAGTTGCGACTAGTTTAATCATAAATACTTCTACTCTCCAGTTATAAATCTACCTTCTATTATACCATAGAAAAAGCAAAAAAAGACGTGATGAATTGACACGTCTTTGTCTTCTATAAATCAATCCGTAGGGTCATTTTAAGGTCAGGCTGATTTGCTTATACTCTTCGAAAATCAAATTCAAACCGCATTAACGTCGCCTTGCCGTACTCAAGTACAGCCTGCAGCTAGTTTCCTAGTTTGCTCTTTGATTTTCATTGAGTATTACTTTCTTTTATATCCAACCTCTCAACGCTTTTCTGCCAAAGTTCTTGATTGAATTCTATTTTGATAATTAATCAGCTATTGCGGAAAATTATCAATCTTTGGCTGACACACATTTGTCACAATCAAAAGTATCATATAGTTCTTGACATATAATCTAGCATATGAAAAAATACTTGTTGGAGGTTGATAATATGACTGAAAAAATCAAAAACTGGGTTAATATTTGCGTTTTGAAAAATCAAGAAATTTTATTACTTAATAGACAGCACGATAATTTTTCTGGCTGGATTCCACCAGGGGGAAAAGTAGAATTCCCTGAAAGTTTTTTTGAAGCTGCATTACGGGAACTTAAGGAAGAGACTGGACTCACTGCATTAAATCTTGAATTAAAGGGAATTTCAGGCTTTACTAATTCAATTGGTAATGAGAGATTTGTCTTCTATGACTTTTTATGTACTCAGTTTACTGGTGAACTAAGCACATCCGACGAAGGTGAGCCAAAATGGTGGAATCTAAAAGAAATCGATAAAATACCAATGCAAGATGAAATAAGAAAAAGGCTACCGCTTTATTTAAGAAAAGGAAGCTTTGAAAGTATTAACTATTGGGATGATAATAAGAAATGCATTAGTGAAAACAAAACAATTTCTATTTGACTAATATTCTCTACGGTATAATAAAATGCAAAAATCTCAATCCATTAATAATTTTTGTATTCTTTAGTACCCAACACAATCTGTCTTTAATGACATATAGTTTAGAGTTTTACAAAATAAGGGTATCTAATAACAATCATCTACTCTGACAACTTTTCCTTGTATCTATAGATAGCTAAAAAGCCTTGGAAATAGCTTATTCCAAGGCTTTCTCTATATTAGAGAGTCAGTCGTTATTAAAAATATAAGCCCTTATCCACACTTTCCTGAATCAAGTCTTCTGTCAGTTTCCATAATTCTTCAGATTCACTTTTTATGAATTTTTTCTTTTCTAATACCATGTCTGCACTGATATTATCAGGGTTATAATTTAATTCAGATACTTCCAAGTGATTTATCAGCGGTACCAATGCGTCGATAACTCTTGCAAATCTTGCCTCAGCACTCTGCCCTTTTTCAAATTCTAGCCACGAATTTTTCATATTCAAATATTTCTCTTCTGGAAGGATGCTCATTGTTTTTTCTATAGATTCTAGCTCTCTATCATGAGAGTGGACCCTTTTTTTATCGTCAAAAACCCAAGTATCTCCAGCATAAATCTCACCTAGATCATGAATCAGTAACATAGAAATGACTTTTTCCATTTTCAACTTTTTAGGATAATAATCTTGAAGAACAATTGCAGCTATGGCACCCTGCCAAGAATGCTCGGCACTATTTTCAAATCTTCCATCAAGAGTTCTATTAAATCTTCTTACTGCCTTTAATTTCTCTATTTCTTTAATAAAATCAACTGAATGTTTCAAATCACTCATTGCTATTCCTACCTTATTCTAAATTACAAATATATTAGCAAAAATTAATCTTTACATCATTAATTTCCCGTATTTGCAAAAAATAACGCCTAATCCATATGAGATTAGACGCCTGATAAAACTAGTTTTTCCAAAAATATGCTATTGGAATTCCATCTTTCCTATTATCTATCAATTCCAAGTCTTTTTATCCATATTTGGTAACGAAAGTCCAAAACGGATGATACAAATACGAATCACAAATCCAACAATCGAAAGAATAATGAATACACTAATTCTTGGAAAATGAAGGACAAATGCCAGCCAGTAATAAATAACTCCAATTACGAAAGATAAAAGGGCATAGATGTCTTCTTTTAGAACACTTGGGACTTCATTGATCAAAAGATCTCGGATGATACCCCCACCTGCTCCCGTTAAACAGGCCAAAATCCCTGCAGACATCAAGTTCAATTTACTATCAGCTAAGGCTGTCGCTCCAATCAAGGAAAAGATGATTAACCCAATCGAATCAAAGATGAGATAGGCTTCTCTCAGCCACTTATAGAATTTTTTTTCTTGACTTGCATTGGCTTGTTTGGATGTCACAAAGACATACATGATAACCGCTACAAGGATAGAGACATAAATCGGGCTAGGATCAGCAAGAGAGGAGGGGAAACGACTGATAATAGAATCTCTCAAAATCCCTCCGCCTACTGCTGTCACAATTGCCAATAAACTAATGCCAAAAATATCCAATCGTTTCCCAAAACCTTTGATGGCTCCTGATGCAGCGAAGGCTATTGTCCCAATATAATTACAAATCATTAGGAATAGATCGAAATCCATATAAACTCCTCAAATTATCTATATTATCCTTCTGACTTCTCGAAGGTCTTTATACATGCTTTAGCTTGAACCTTTGTAACAAGAACTAACTAAGTATCCATATTCTCTATATCTTTTAGTTTAACAGAAACAATCTTAGAGACACCAGATTCTTGCATCGTTACTCCATAGATAGAGTCTGCTGCTGCCATGGTACCCTTACGGTGTGTAACGACAATAAACTGGCTATCCTTGTCAAATCGGTTGAGATAATCTCCAAAACGTTTAACGTTAGCCTCATCAAGTGCGGCCTCTACCTCATCCAAAATAACAAATGGAATGGTCTTGACACGAATGATGGAGAAAAGAAGAGCCAAAGCTGATAGGGCTTTTTCTCCACCACTCATGAGGTTGAGAGATTGGATTTTCTTACCTGGTGGTTGAACAGAGATTTCAACACCTGCTGTCAATAGATCTCCCTCAGTCAGGATTAGGTCCGCTTGACCACCACCAAACATTTGCTTGAAGGTCACTTTAAAGGACTCACGGATGGCTTCAAAGGTTGATTTGAATCGTTCCTTCACCTCATCATTCATCTCTGTAATGGTTTCAAGAAGAAGATTTTTAGCTGAAAGAATGTCATCACGCTGACTATTCAAGAATTCCAAGCGTTCATGAACTTCGTCAAACTGTTCAATGGCATCCAGATTGACTGGACCAAGTGAACGGATAGATTTTTCCAAATCCTTGACCTCTTGTTCAGCCATAGCTAAATCTTCTAATTGATTGGCTTGTTCTAAGGCTTCCGTATAGCTAATCTGATATTCTTCAGTCAGTTGGCTTTGAAGATAACGAAGGCGATCTGCAATTTTCTCTTTGGTCGCTTCCGCTCGTGTTTGCTTACGAATCCATTCTTCATTTTGTTGACGAGCTTGTTCTAAATGACTGGCAATATCATCCAATTGACCTTCAATATCGTCCAGTTCAAACTGCTTACGAATGAGCCCTTGTTGAATGTCTTCCTTCTGACTCTTAGCTTCTGTTTCCTGCTTGGTCAACAGTTCCGTGTCAACCTTTTCAAGATTATCTACCTTTTCTTGCAAAAGACGCTCAATTTCTTCTTGCTCCATATCAAGGTATTCAAGCTCTTTGTTAATCCGCTCAATATCTGCAACTTCATAACGTTTGTCCTAACATTTCTGTCTTGTGGAGACGTGCTTGAGAAAGCTTGTCCTGCAAGCTTTGATAACGTTCCTGAATAGCATTTTTATTGGACTTGATTTCTTCAATTTCTGATTCTAGCTTTTGCTTTTCAGTAGCAATGAGTGAAAGACGCTCTTGGCATTTTTCTTTTTCAGCTTGCCAATCTCCACCTCTTAGATTGTTTAATTCTTTTTCTTGAAGTTCTAAAAGTGTTTCGAGTTCTTCGACTTGTTGGCAAGTTTGTTGATACGCCAGATACAAGCCTTGCTCCTCTATACGAGCTTGCTCTCCTTGAGATTTAATGGCCTCCAAAGTTTGAGCGAGGCTAGCCAAGGATTCTTGAAGTGATTTCAGATTTTCTTCTTCCTGACCAAGAATCTTCTCTTCCTGAGCAATTTCTTTTTGCAATTGCTCCAATTCAGGCTTGATGAAAATACTGTTATTTTGACGATTGGCACCACCAGCATAAGAACCACCTGTGCGCAATTCTGTACCATCGAGGGTTACCATCCGAACTTGATAACGCACCTTACGAGCCGCATCACGCGCATGCTCCACTGTATCAAAGATAGCTGTGGTAGCAAGTAAGTTTTTAAATATTGCTTCATGCTTGGCATCAAAAGAAACCAATTCATCTGCCATCCCAAGAAAGCCTGGACTTGAGGCAATCACATCTTGATTCTGACTAGAAATGCTACGAGCCTTGATAGTCGTCAGAGGCAGGAAGGTAGCACGACCAGCTCGGTTTCTTTTTAGAAAATCAATAGCCTTGGTAGCTGCCTGTTCATCTTCAACGATGATATGTTGACTACTTGCACCGAGGGCAATTTCGAGGGCTGTCTGATAACGAACATCAAAGGTTAAATGTTCACTGACCGCTCCGACAATACCACCCAAACGATTTTTTTCTTGTAGAACACTCTTAACACCCGCATAGAAATTACTATGGTTTTTAAGGATGTTTTCCAGACTTTGAGCCTTAGCTTGTTTGCTTTTCAGACTATCCAAGCGATCGAAGAGTTGATTTTGCTGACTTTGATAAGCCTGCTTTTGTTCTTCTTCTTCTTTGGCACTGGTTTGATAGTCAGCGAGCAAGTTCTGTACTTCTTCTTTAGCAGACTTTAGGGCAAGCTCTTGGTCAGCAGCCTTAGACTTGGCAGAAGCTAATTGTTCCTTCAAGGATGCTAATTGTTCTTCTTGCTTTTGAGTCTGTTGGCGACTATTTTCAAGGTCATTTTCAATTCGTGTCAATTGGTTAGAGACATCCGCTTCTTCCTGCAAGAAAGCAACAAAGCGCTCACGCAGTTGCTCAATCATCTGATCAGGATCATCAGAAAATGCTACTAACTCAGCTTCTAAACGATTGAGCTTTTTCGTATTGAGAGCTAGATTTGCTTCTAACTGACTGAGATTTGCTTCTTTTTCTTCCTTCTCTTGAATAAGAGCATTTCTCTTTTCATCCAAACTAGCTAAACGAGCTTGAGCCTCTTGTTGATTGAGAGCAACCTGCTCTGTCTCCAGTTTAGACAAGGCCAATTTCCGTTCTAAATCACTGATTAGAGCAGTCAAATCCATCAAGCTAGTTTGATCTTTAGCCATCTCTGCTTGCAAATCTTGTCTCTGCTTCTTGAGAGATTGATTTTCAAGTTCTAGTGACTCGCGTTTTTGATAATAACTAGTCAACAGTTCTTGGACTTGGTTTAATTCTTCTTCTGTTAGATCCAATTCAGCCTTATTGGCTTGAATTTGTGCAACTAAAACATCTAAATAGATGCCTTTACGCTGACTGTCCAAGTCTATAAATTTACGAGCTGTTGCTGCTTGCTTTTCTAAGGGCTTGATTTGATTGTCTAACTCATAGATGATATCTTCCAAGCGGTCTAAATTATCTTGAGTTTGTTGCAGTTTACTTTCAGTTTCTTTGCGACGAGTTTTATATTTTAAAACTCCGGCAGCTTCTTCAAAAATAGCGCGACGTTCTTCAGGCTTAGAGTTAAAGATTTCTTCAACCTTCCCTTGGGATATGATGGAGAAGGAATCACGTCCAAGTCCAGTATCTAAGAAGAGGTCATGAATATCACGAAGACGAACTTTTTTGCCGTCAATCTTGTACTCACTATCTCCGCTCCGATAGATATGGCGCTCCACCTTGATTTCCTGTCCTGCATCCTTGATAAAGCCATCTTGATTATCCAGAGTAACAGTAACAGATGCATAATTTAAAGGTTTCCGACTTTCTGTCCCTGCAAAGATAACATCAGGCATCTTCCCACCACGAAGACTTTTGACACTGGATTCCCCAAGAGCCCAGCGTAAACTTTCTGTGATGTTAGATTTTCCAGAGCCATTGGGTCCTACAACCGCTGTTACTCCTTGGTCAAACAACCTTGGTTTTGTCAGCAAAGGACTTGAACCCCTGAATCTCAATTTCCTTTAAATACATGAATCCAGTCCTTCCTCAACTGCATTTTTAGCGGCTTCTTGTTCGGCCAATTTTTTAGATCGTCCTTGACCCCTACCTAAACTTTGACCCTCGACAAGGACTTCAACCTCAAACATCTTATCATGGGCAGGACCATTTTCCGAAATCACTTGATAACGAATATCGACATCACCATTGACTTGGAGTAATTCTTGGAGGTGAGTCTTGTAGTCTTTAATCATCTCAAAATCACCAGCCTCAACTTTCGGAATCATGACCTGGTAGATAAACTCTTTTACCGTAAGTAAATCCTTATCTAAAAGCAGGGCACCCAAAAAGGCTTCGAAAGCATCTCCCAAGATGGTATCTCGATTACGGCCTCCAGATTTTTCCTCTCCCTTACCTAGCTTGATAAACTGGTCAAACTGGCAGTCACGGGCAAAACCAGCCAAACTTTCTTCACGAACAATCATGGCACGGAGTTTAGACAGGTCACCTTCTGGTTTTTTAGGATATTTTTGGTACAGATATTCTGAAATCAATAATTGCAGAACAGCGTCTCCTAAAAATTCCAAGCGTTCATTGTGTGAAATTTTTAAGAGGCGGTGCTCATTGGCGTAACTAGTGTGAGTAAAAGCAGTTTCAAGTAATTGTTTATCTGAAAAAACAAGCCCAAAACGTTGCTCTAACACTGATTCTAATGCTTTCATGTTAACCTCTTTCTAAATCATTATAATCCTATCCATTATATCAAAAAAAGACCTTATCGTCAGAAAATAAAAGTTAAAACAACTTTTTCTCACTTGTGTTTAAAATCAATCCATTACTAGCAGTTCAAGCTATTTTTTGGTATAATAAATCTTATGGAAATTGAAAAAACCAATCGAATGAATGCTCTGTTTGAATTTTATGCAGCCCTTTTGACTGATAAACAAATGAACTATATCGAACTCTACTATGCAGACGACTATAGTTTAGCTGAAATCGCTGAAGAATTCGGTGTCAGTCGCCAGGCCGTTTATGATAATATCAAACGAACGGAAAAGATTCTGGAAGACTATGAGATGAAGCTTCATATGTACTCTGACTACATTGTCCGCAGTCAGATTTTTGATCAGATCATTGAGCGCTATCCAGAAGATGCTTTTCTCCAAGAGCAAGTTGAGATTTTAACAAGTATTGACAATCGGGAGTAATCATGGGCAGTCTAGTTATTTATCAAGGAATACCTTGCAAACTATTAGCCGCAGAGGAATCATTTCCTTCTCGACTACAGATTATCTCGCCCAATGATATCTCCAAAGCTATGCAAATAGGTTTTAGCTGTTGGGGATATCCAAATGAAATCATGAAAGAAGTCACACCCGAAGAACTAGAGTGTTTGCAACATTTCGGACGATTTCCACTGAATTGAATAAATAGGAGAAAAATATGGCATTTGAAAATTTAACAGAACGTTTGCAGAACGTCTTTAAAAATCTACGTAAAAAAGGAAAAATCACAGAGAGTGATATCCAAGAAGCAACCAAGGAAATTCGTCTGGCTCTTTTAGAAGCCGACGTTGCTTTGCCAGTGGTTAAGGACTTTATCAAAAAAATTCGTGAACGTGCGGTCGGTCATGAAGTCATTGACACCCTCAATCCAGCTCAACAAATCATCAAGATTGTTAATGAGGAATTAACAGAAATTCTTGGTTCTGATACAGCTGAGATTATCAAGTCTCCCAAGATTCCTACAATCATCATGATGGTTGGTTTGCAGGGTGCTGGTAAAACAACCTTTGCAGGAAAATTAGCAAACAAGCTCAAAAAAGAGGAAAATGCTCGTCCTTTAATGATTGCGGCCGACATCTATCGTCCTGCTGCGATTGACCAGCTGAAAACGCTGGGACAACAAATTGATGTTCCTGTCTTTGCTCTTGGAACTGAAGTTCCTGCAGTTGAGATTGTTCGCCAAGGTTTGGAGCAAGCTAAAACTAACCATAATGACTATGTATTGATTGATACAGCTGGTCGTTTACAAATCGACGAACTTCTCATGAATGAGCTCCGTGACGTTAAAGCTCTAGCTCAACCAAATGAAATTCTTCTTGTCATCGATGCCATGATCGGTCAGGAAGCCGCTAACGTTGCGCGTGAATTTAACGCACAATTAGAAGTTACGGGTGTCATCCTTACTAAGATTGACGGGGATACTCGTGGTGGTGCTGCCCTTTCTGTTCGTCACATCACAGGAAAACCAATCAAATTCACTGGTACTGGTGAAAAGATTACTGATATTGAAACCTTCCACCCTGATCGTATGGCCAGCCGTATTCTCGGTATGGGAGATATGCTGACTCTGATTGAGAAAGCTTCCCAAGAATACGATGAACAAAAAGCCCTTGAAATGGCTGAAAAGATGCGTGAAAACACCTTTGATTTCAACGATTTCATCGATCAGTTGGATCAGGTGCAAAATATGGGTCCAATGGAAGATTTGCTCAAGATGATTCCTGGTATGGCCAACAATCCTGCCCTTCAAAATGTGAAGGTGGATGAAAAACAAATCGCTCGCAAACGTGCCATCGTCTCATCTATGACTCCTGAAGAACGTGAAAATCCAGATTTGCTCACTCCAAGCCGCCGTCGTCGTATCGCTGCCGGTTCTGGGAATACCTTTATCGAAGTCAACAAGTTCATCAAAGACTTTAACCAAGCCAAACAACTCATGCAAGGTGTCATGTCTGGGGACATGAACAAGATGATGAAACAAATGGGCATCAACCCTAACAATCTTCCCAAAAATATGCCTGGTGGCATGGATATGTCAGCCCTTGAAGGAATGATGGGACAAGGTGGTATGCCTGATATGAGCCAGATGCTCGGCGGAGGACTCAAGGGTAAAATTGGTGAATTCGCCATGAAACAATCCATGAAACGCATGGCCAATAAAATGAAAAAAGCTAAGAAAAAACGCAAATAAAAGGAAGAGGTAGAAATAGATGAATAAACAAAAAATAAACAAAATCGTTGGTTCGATCGGTGCCTTTATTGGTATTATCGTTTTCATTGCTTACATTCCACAAATTATTGCTAATTTACAGGGAACCAAGGCCCAACCTTTCCAACCCTTGTCAGCAGCTATATCTTGCTTGATTTGGGTCATATATGGTTGGACAAAGGAACCTAAAAAAGACTGGATTTTGATTATTCCGAATTCGGCAGGTGTCATCCTAGGTGGATTGACTTTCCTAACATCACTTTAATAGAAATCGAACAACGACTGAACTCTACTGGTTCGGTCTTTTTTTTGTGTATCACTTTAAACAACCAAAAGATAATTGCGATCGGATTTTGCATAAAAGAGAGTGGGATAGAAATCGATCATTCGTTAGAATTCGATTTCGTCGTCCCACCTCCGCACAGTCGAGTAGGGCTGTAAAAGCTGATGAAATCAGCCTAGTAGAGCCCACTCAATCACTGCGTCTTGCTCGACAATCCAGAGACAATTGAGAGGCTAGGACTTTTGTCCCAGCCTCTTTTTTTAGTTGTTATTTCTAAGTCTCTCCAAAGTCTCTTTGAAGATAGCTGGAATATCAGAAGTAAATTCCATAGTTTCCCCTGTTCTTGGATGGGTAAATCCAAGCGTCTTGGCATGGAGAAATTGTCCATGTCCCTTTAGAGTTTTACGAGGACCATAAACTTCATCACCAGCTACAGGATGACCAATATAAGCCATGTGCACACGGATTTGATGAGTTCGTCCAGTCTCCAGTTGCAACTCTAATAAAGTATAGTCACCGAAACGTTCTAAAACTTGGAAGCGTGTCACTGCTGGTTTTCCTTTTGCAGTCACAGCTTGTTTCTTGCGGTCTTTTTCGCTACGTCCAATTGGCGCCTCAATAACTCCACGGTCGTTGGGAAGATTCCCATGAACAATGGCCCAATATTTCCGAAGAGATTTCTTGTCTTTCAATTCTTGAGCGAGCGCCATATGAGCATCATCGTTTTTTGCAATCATCAAGAGACCTGATGTATCCTTATCGATACGGTGGACAATCCCTGGACGCAATACACCATTAATACCAGATAGGTCTTTGATGTGATACATCAGGGCATTAACCAAGGTACCACTGGTGTGACCAGCGCTTGGATGAACAACCATACCCTGAGGTTTGTTAACTACTGCTACTTCCTCATCTTGGTAAATGATTTCTAACGGAATATCCTCAGCTGCATACTCCAGAACCTCTGGTTCAGGAACTTGATAGGTGATGACATCCCCCTCTTGGACTGTATACTTGGCTTTCTTAACCTGGCCGTTGACCAAGACTTGACCTGACTTGATTTGTTCATTGGCGAGACTACGAGACAATTCTGTCAGATCTGACAAAGCCTTATCTAAACGTACCCCGCCTCTTTCAATTTTAATTTCCATTCATTTCCTCTTTTAGCATTGCAAGCAATAACACAACGACCCCTACTGTCAGATAACTATCAGCTACATTGAATATGGCAAAATTGACAAAGTCTAAGTGAAACATATCCACGACAAATCCTTGGCTAATGCGATCAATGAAGTTTCCCAGACCACCTGCAATAATCAGAACCAATCCAAAGACTGTCCAGAGGGAATCCTCTATATGCTTATGCAAATACCAGATAGCCCCTGCCATAACTACTAAAGTAATCACCGCAAAAAACCACTGTTGATCTTGAAGCATAGAAAAAGCTGCTCCCCTATTTTGCAGATAGGTTAAACTAACTAGATTTGGGATCCATGATTTGATTTCACCAAGAGCAATATTCTGAACGACATAAGCCTTTACCAATTGATCTAACACAATCAAGGCTGCTATAATTCCTGCTACTATTCCTCTTTTTTTCATGCTTTCCTCTTCTGATCAAAATACTCTTGCATGACCTCTACAAATAAAGTCCCTGCTTGACTCAAGTCTACTTCCTCACGTTTGACATAAACCATGCGATTGTTGAGATTATCATTTAATGGAATAACGGTGATCCCGTTAACGCTATCGCTATCTAAGAATCCAGAACCAGTCGCATAAGCATTTGTTCTTTCAAGAATCCCATTTAAAGTAGCGCGGTCTGTTACGTTAAACATCTGAGAGCTGGCACTTGTATCCACAAAGTTTTCTGAATAATAGAGATATTCATCCTTCTCTTGTGTGAAACGAACTGTTGGCAAATCAATTAAATCTTCCATGACCAACTCTTTTTTCTTAGCTAAGGGGTGACCTTCACGTAGATAAATATGTGTTTGGAAAGGGATCAACTCAATCACTTCAAGACCTAATTTTTCAATCCGCTGCATGATACCCTTTTGGTTTTGATTGTTGAGGTAAATAATCCCAATCTCACTATGACCTTGGGCTACTTCATCCAAAATCTGAACAGTTGTAGATTCAAAAATACGGAAATTTTTATAGTCTGGGTACCGTTGAGAAAAAGTTGTGATAGTCGGTGGCAAGAAATCATAGTGCTGGCTAGCTATTGAAAACTCATCCTTTTCCTCTTCAGGATTGGCATACTGGTTCTGGAAAATATCAAATCCTTTAACCAACTCTTGGGCCTTTTCATAAAATTCCATACCTCGACGTGTAAGGAAGGTACCTGAACTAGTTCTACGGAAAATCTTGAATCCTAACTCTTTCTCCAGATCTCTTACAGAAATAGATAGACTGGGTTGGCTAACGTACATTTTCTCAGCCGCTTCACGAAAAGTACCACTATTTGCAATAGCAACAACATAACGTAATTGTTGAATATTCATGACTTCTCCTTCGTTTTCTATCCTTTCATTATACCATAAATCAAGTCTATCCAACAAAGGAAAATTATGTGTCCTAGACTTCTTAGCAAAGTAAACAAAAAACACCTTTAAAGCTAGACCCAAAATCCAACTAAAAAGGGGTGTTATCAAATGCGATTATTTAGCTGCTGCGTAAAGCTCGTCTACTTTATTCCAGTTAATAACTGAGAAGAAAGCTTTGATGTAGTCAGGACGAACGTTACGGTATTTCACGTAGTAGGCATGTTCCCAAACGTCCAAGCCCAAGATTGGTTTTTTACCTTCTGAGATTGGTGTGTCTTGGTTTGCTGTTGAAGTCACTTCAAGCTTACCTTCTTTGTTAACAACCAACCATGCCCATCCAGAACCGAAACGTGTTGTTGCTGCCGCAGTAAATGCTGCTTGGAATTCTTCGAATGAACCAAATGTTGCATCAATTGCAGCTGCAAGTTCTGCTGAAGGAGCTGTTTTTTCTGGAGTCATCAATTCCCAGAAAAGAGCATGGTTCAAGTGTCCACCACCGTTGTTAATAAGCGCTTGACGGATATCAGCTGGGATAGATTCTACGTCAGCAAGCAATGCTTCAAGGTCTTCACCAATTTCAGGGTGTTTTTCAAGAGCTGCGTTTGCGTTGTTGACATATGCTTGGTGGTGTTTGTCATGGTGCAAATGCATTGTTTCAGCATCGATGTATGGTTCCAATGCGTCGTATGCGTATGGAAGTTCTGGTAAGATAATGGCCATCTGTAATACCTCTTTTTCTTTCTATATAAAGATGATAACGCAATCATCCTATTTTTCAAGTAATTTGCTCAATTTGACTGACTTGCAATCTGTAATAAGGCCCTCTCAAACAGGTAACCTTTCTCGTAAACACCTGTCTTAATTTGGTAATCAGCTTGGATAAGATAACGAATAGAATTCTGTAGAAAATCCAGGGATAGTCTTCGAGAATCTCGAAGGGCAAACTTGATTTGGTAAGGATTGGGATTACGACCAAGGTAGTTCCCTAAACTGCTGACCATCTGGGACTCTGTCTGACCTGACTCTTGTAAAATTTTCACTTGTGTATAGAGTCTGAACTGCCCCAGCATAATGGCAATCAGTTTAATCTCATCTTCTCCCTGCAAGGTCAAATCTTTTACCAAATCTCGCGCCTGATCAATCTTTTTAGCGAGGATAAGCTGGGTTAAGTCAAAGATATTATCTTGCAAGGTTTTTGGGATAGCTTGAACAATGTCCTCTTCAGTGATGTTACTGTCAGCCTTGTATGACAGCAAAAAGATAAGGTTTTTTTGGATTTCGCTAAATTGAAAACCTGACTTGATGAGTAGATGGTCAAAAGATTTCTCAGCGAAAGTAAGCCCTTGTCTTTGACTCCACTTTTGAAAATATGCTCGTAATTCCTGCTCTTTGGGCTCAATCGCTTCAAAAACTTTGGCATCCCTTTTCAAAAGCTTAACCAACCGTCTCTTACTGTCTAACTTACCTTCTGCAAAAATCACTAATTTGCTGGTAGGCGATGGATTTCCCAAGTATTCTTCAAATGCCTTGAGTTCATCATCAGTTAGATAGCGTTTTTTGGCTGTCGTTATATCCACAAAATGATCAAGAATTACAATCTTTTCATCTGCAAAGAAAGGAAGACTAAGGAGTTCCAACTCAATATCCTTGTAGGTTGCTTCTTTCATGTCAAAGTGAGCAAAATTCAAATCAGCTGAATCATAGCCAATTTGTTTCAATACTTGACTCTTCATGACTTCAAATTGCCCCAAATCATCCCCAGTAAATACCGTTAAGACTGGTAAGTTCTTCATGGTCAAGCCTTGACTCTCTTCAATGGCTAGCATCTTTTCTCCTTTCTTTTTAGTTTATACTCTTCAAAAATTAAATTCAAACCACGTCAGCTTCGTCTTGCTGTACTCAAGTACAGACTGCGACTCGCTTCCTAGTTTGCTCTTTGATTTTCATTGAGTATTAGCTCTATTTAATCAATATAATTCAATTTTCCACGGAAATCCTCTAGGCTTTCGTAACCTTTTTTCGCCATAATTTCTTTGAGTTCCTTGGTAATACGCTCAAAAGCATCTACTCCTTCTTTATGAAGGGTAGTTCCTACTTGCACCATGCTGGCACCACATAGGATATGTTCAAAGGCATCGCGTCCTGTTAATACTCCACCTGTTCCGATGATTTGAATTTGAGGATTTAAGCGTTGATAAAAGGCATGGACATTAGCAAGGGCTGTTGGTTTGATGTATTCTCCACCAATCCCACCAAAACCATTCTTAGGACGAATCACGACAGACTCGTCTTCTATATAAAGACCATTTCCGATAGAGTTAACACAGTTGACAAACTTGAGTGGGTATTTGTTAAAAATCGCTGCTGCCTGATCGAAGTGAACAATATCAAAGTAAGGTGGGAGCTTGATCCCTAGAGGTTTTGTGAAATATTCAAAGACTTCTGACAAAATACGGTCTGTTGTTTCAAAATCATAGGCAATCTGAGGCTTACCTGGAACATTTGGGCATGAAAGATTCAGTTCTGTCAGACCGCGGAAATCACTTTCTTGAACCTTTTTCAAGATGGTATGAGTTTCCTCTGGAGACATTCCGACTAAAGATAGGAAGAAAGTACGGTTAGGTTCTTTTTCTTGCAATTCCAGTAGATAGTTCAAGTAATATTCTAAACCATTATTTGGCAGACCCATAGAGTTAATAGAACCAAGTGGAACATCTTGATAGCGTGGTTCAGGATTCCCCTGGCGAAATTCCAAGGTTGCTGTCTTAGTGACAAAGGTTCCCGCTGCCGAGTTTTTTACACCTTCTAATTCCTCAATTGTCATACAGGCAACACCTGCCGCATTCATCAAGCAATTGTCAAATTCAAAACCAGCAATCTGTGTTTTAGTTGATACCATGATTCTGTTCCTCCGGATTCCATTTTATGTCTATTATTATACCATACTTTGACTTTTGCTTTTAAATAAAACCATTTCCATAGAAAAGGTTCGTTTTTTGGCAAGTTCTGAATAAGTTGTTTCAAATTGAAAGAATTTTTAGAAAATTTGTGTTTTTTTCTTTACACTGAAAAAATTTTCTGCTATAATGACTCATGTAATAAAATATAACAACAAAAAGGAGAACGATATGACATCTGCTAAAGAATATATCCAAAGCGTGTTTGAAACTGTAAAAGCTCGTAACGGGCATGAGGCTGAATTTCTCCAGGCGGTTGAAGAATTCTTCAGCACTTTGGAGCCTGTTTTTGAAAAACACCCTGAGTATATTGAAGAAAATATCTTGGCACGTATCACTGAGCCAGAGCGCGTCATTTCTTTCCGTGTTCCTTGGGTTGACCGTGATGGAAAAGTTCAAGTTAACCGTGGTTACCGTGTTCAATTTAACTCAGCTGTTGGACCATATAAAGGCGGACTTCGTTTCCACCCAACTGTAAACCAAGGGATCTTGAAATTCCTCGGATTCGAACAAATCTTTAAAAACGTCTTGACTGGACTTCCTATCGGTGGAGGTAAAGGTGGATCAGACTTCGATCCTAAAGGTAAAACAGATGCTGAAGTGATGCGCTTCTGCCAAAGCTTCATGACTGAATTGCAAAAATATATCGGACCATCTCTTGACGTACCTGCTGGTGATATCGGTGTCGGTGGACGTGAGATTGGTTACCTTTACGGACAATACAAACGCCTTAACCAATTTGATGCTGGTGTCTTGACTGGTAAACCTCTTGGATTTGGTGGTAGCTTGATTCGTCCAGAAGCAACTGGTTACGGTTTGGTTTACTACACTGAAGAAATGCTCAAAGCTAACGGTAACAGCTTTGCTGGTAAGAAAGTTGTGATTTCAGGTTCTGGTAACGTAGCTCAATACGCTCTTCAAAAAGCAACTGAACTTGGTGCAACCGTTATCTCTGTATCTGACTCAAATGGTTATGTCATTGATGAAAATGGTATCGACTTTGACCTTTTGTCAGATGTTAAAAACAACCGTCGTGCTCGTTTAACTGAGTACGCTGCAGAAAAACCAACTGCTACTTACTACGAAGGTTCTGTATGGACTTACACCGGAAACTACGATATCGCTCTTCCATGTGCGACTCAAACGAGATCAACGGTGAAGCTGCGAAACGCTTGGTTGCTCAAGGAGTTATCTGTGTATCTGAAGGTGCTAACATGCCTAGCGATCTGGAAGCTATCAAAGTCTACAAGGAAAATGGAATCCTATACGGTCCTGCCAAAGCTGCCAATGCTGGTGGTGTTGCTGTATCAGCTCTTGAAATGAGTCAAAACAGTCTTCGTCTTTCATGGACACGTGAAGAAGTTGATGGTCGTTTGAAAGACATCATGACAAATATCTTCAACACTGCTAAAACAACTGCAGAAGCTTACGGTCTTGGTACTGACTACCTTGCAGGTGCAAACATTGCAGCCTTTGAAAATGTAGCAAATGCTATGATTGCCCAAGGTATTGTTTAAGATAAAATATGTTTAATCTCCAATCGCTCCGATTGGGGATTTTTGTGTTGATTTAAAAGTAAACTAGGTAAAAACTCAATTTGAAGATGAAATTAAGTAAATCTTTTCATTATAAAACGCATATTATCAAGATTTTTGAACACCTAATAATACGCGTTTTTCTTACTTTAAAGACTTTTTGTACAGCCTCTTTATCGTTACTAGCACTGAAGCACTATCTAACTTTCACCATGCATAGTTAGGTTCAGCACATGTCAGCATGGCTTCAAATAATTCTTCTGGTGTTACTTTCTTTAAGCCACCATAAATTGGATCCTGTTTAGTATAAGATGGATCGATATAGTATAGATAAGCAATATCAGAACCATCTTCAGACAATTGGTAACCAATACCGATAACATTATGTTCACCGTAACTACCTGGATAAATCTTTGCACAGTCGAATGTATAGTACATTGGATATCCATCTGCTATATTTTGTTTCAAACGTTTTTTAAACAGATGCATTTGTTTAGAGTTTACATCAGATGTTGTTACGGTTTCTAATCGATAGCCAGCTTGACTATCTTGTGGTGTAACATAACCAAATAAATGGTAATTTAAAATCTGAATAGCATTTACATTATGAGTTCCAAATGTCTCATCCGTTTGCATTTCTTTTGCCAATAACTCTTGAGAAACTGTAATACCTTGACTAGAAAGTATCATGCTTACAGTTGTAGGAGCACACATATTCCAAGAATGTTGAACTTGTGGAGAGACATTGAGCATTACTTTCTCTCCTACATTAGACTGGTCTGCTGGTTTATCAATTGTTTCTCGTATAATAGGTGTATTTACTTTGGGAGTGGACTCTTCATCTGACTTACTTTGTTCAATATCTTCTATTTTTTGAGAAGATTCTTCTTGTGGCTTTTGGATAATTTTAGACTCATCGTCAAAATTTTTCCTTAAACTACTCTCTGTTGTTTTTTCTATTGTTTTAGAACTTTTAGCGTCCCCCTTCATCTTATCATCTTTGTATCCTGGATTTTCTTTGCGTAGAAAGAGCAAAGCAATACAAGTTAAAATTATAGAGAATAAAACTATAATACTCCAAATTATCTTACTGTTCATAAGCTACGTCTTCCTTTCTAATTTTTAAATTCAAAATTCTTTTTCTTGAATTCTCTTTAGAAAAACTCTAACTTTAACAACATTTTTGTTTCCTTTCCTCACCCTTTTAAATAATAAATACGAAACAGGAAAAAGATACACATATGCAGAAAAAAAGCTACTTCCTTTGCCAAGCTTACTACTAATTTTATCATGTAATCGTTTACATTTTGATTGTACTATTTTTCTTTTCTAAAATCAATTCATTTAAGTTCACCCTACAGATTTTAAAGGAGTTGATAATCATAAGATACTTATTAAATCCCCCTTCAACATTTTCATGAGTTTCAAGAGTCTTCTAACACACTATATTTGCAGATCACTCTACAATAAAACTACACTTTAAGTAACAAAAAGACCTATTCGAGTGGATAGGTCTTTACTTTCTTACAATTTACCTGCTACGGCATCCAACAATTCTTGGATTTTCGCTTGGTTGCTTCCTCCTGCCATGGCCATGTCTGGTTTTCCACCACCACGTCCATCAACGATTGGAGCTAATTCTTTGATCACATTACCTGCGTGTACCTCTTTTGTCTTGCTGGCTACAAGGACATTCACCTTGTCACCGATTGCTGCGACAAGAACAAGCACATCCGAATAATCTTTTTGCTTCCAGTTATCCGCAAAGGTACGAAGGGCACCTGCATCTGATACAGAAACTTGGCTAGCAATGTAACGGTGTCCGTTTGCTTCTTGAACATTCTTGAAGACATCGCCAGCTGCTGCTGCTGCTGCTTTTTCCTTCAATTCTGCATTTTCTTTTTGTAATTGACGGAGTTGTTCTTGAAGTCCTTCAACTTTATGAGGAACTTCCTTGAGTTGAGGAGCTTTCAAGGTTGCTGCTACTGCTTTCAGTGCATCTTCTTGTTCACGATAAGCTTCAAAGGCTTCCTTACCAGTCACTGCCAAGATACGACGAGTTCCTGATCCGATACCTTCTTCTTTGACAATCTTGAAGAGACCGATTTCAGAAGTATTGCCAACGTGGGTACCACCACAAAGCTCTACTGAGTAGTCACCGATAGTGACAACTCGAACTTCCTTACCGTATTTCTCACCAAAGAGGGCCATAGCTCCCATTTCTTTAGCTGTGTCAATATCAGTCTCAACTGTTTCCACTGCGATAGCTTCCCAGATCTTCTCATTGACTTGTTGCTCAATAGCACGCAATTCTTCTGGTGTCACGGCTTGGAAGTGGGTGAAGTCAAAGCGGAGGAATTCTACTTCATTAAGTGAACCTGCTTGAGTTGCATGGTGGCCAAGGATATTGTGAAGAGCCGCATGGAGCAAGTGAGTTGCTGTGTGGTTCTTCATGACACGGTGACGACGATTGCTATCGATGGCCAACGTGTATTCTTGGTTCAAAGCAAGAGGAGCAAGAACATCAACGGTGTGCAATGCTTGTCCGTTTGGTGCTTTTTGAACGTCTGTTACAGTCGCTACAACATTTCCTGAAGCATCCAAGATTTGACCGTGGTCCGCAACTTGTCCACCCATTTCAGCGTAGAATGGTGTTTCTGCAAAGATAAGTGAAGCAGTTCCTTCTGATACAGCTTTCTACTTCAGCATTGTCCGCTACGATAGCCACCAACTTAGAAGACAATTGGCTAGCATTGTAGTTGAAGACACTCTCAACAGTAATGTTTTGAAGGGTTTCGTTCTGCATACCCATAGATCCACCTTTGACAGCAGATGCACGCGCACGTTCTTGTTGTTCCTTCATGGCTGCTTCGAAACCTTCACGGTCTACAGTCATTCCTGCTTCTTCAGCGATTTCTTCTGTCAACTCTACTGGGAATCCGTATGTATCATAGAGTTTAAAGACATCTTGACCAGCGATGACAGATTGACCTTTTTCTTTCAAGTCTGCTACGATAGCCTTGGGCAAAGTGTTGACCTGAGTGAAGGGTACGAGCAAATGACTCTTCTTCGCTCTTAACGATTTTCTCAATAAAGTCACGTTTTTCAAGAACTTCTGGGTAGTAGCTTTCCATGATTTTTCCAACAGTTGGAACGAGTTTGTAAAGGAAAGGCTCATTGATACCCAATTTTTGACCATGCATAGAGGCACGGCGGAGAAGACGACGGAGGACATAACCACGACCTTCATTTCCAGGAAGGGCACCATCACCGATAGCAAATGAAAGAGAACGGATGTGGTCAGCGATAACTTTAAAGCTCATGTTGTCGCCATCTTGGTCATAAACCTTACCAGACAATTTCTCCACTTCGCGAATGATCGGCATGAAGAGGTCTGTTTCAAAGTTTGTCTTAGCACCTTGGATAACAGCTACCAAACGCTCCAAACCAGCGCCCGTATCAATGTTCTTGTGTGGCAATTCTTTGTACTCGCTACGAGGAACAGCTGGGTCTGCGTTAAATTGTGACAATACGATGTTCCAGATTTCGATATAACGGTCGTTTTCGATATCTTCTGCAAGTAAACGAAGACCGATATTTTCTGGATCAAAAGCTTCTCCACGGTCAAAGAAGATTTCTGTATCTGGTCCAGAAGGTCCCGCACCGATTTCCCAGAAGTTGTCTTCGATTGGAATCAAGTGGCTTGGATCCACTCCTACTTCAATCCAACGATTGTAAGAATCTTTATCGTCTGGATAGTAAGTCATGTAGAGTTTGTCTTTCGGGAAGTCAAACCATTCTGGGCTTGTCAAAAGCTCATAAGCCCATGTAATAGCTTCGTCACGGAAGTAGTCCCCGATTGAGAAGTTCCCCAACATTTCAAACATAGTATGGTGACGAGCAGTTTTCCCTACGTTTTCAATATCGTTGGTACGGATGGCTTTTTGCGCATTGGTAATCCGTGGGTTTTCAGGAATGATGGTTCCGTCAAAGTATTTTTTAAGAGTAGCAACCCCTGAGTTGATCCACAAAAGTGTTGGATCGTTTACTGGAACCAAGCTAACGGATGGTTCTACTGAGTGGCCTTTTGTAGCCCAGAAATCAAGCCACATTTGGCGGACTTGTGCACTAGATAATTGTTTCATTTGTATCTCCTTTTTACTAATTTGATTGGCTTTCTAGCATTTCCACATAGTCGATAGCGACACAGAGGGAAATGACTAGGTCTGCATAAGATTCGTCATAGACTGTCACGGTATAAGTCGAGGTTAAATGGAACAGTTCCTTAGCAATCTCCGCAATCACTTGATCACGATCATCGAGGAGTTTAAAGTTTAAATCCCAGACGTTTCCTTCAATGCGAAGACCAAGATTGTCAAATTCATACTTATCCTTCCAGAAAGTCAACCTCTTACGGATATAAAAACGATCTCCGTTACTCAGTTGAATTTCAAAACGTGGTAGGAAAGTTAAGACTTCTTTGCTAATCTCACTGATCTGTTCACCCGCTACATCATAGATGGTAAAAGTTTTAGGAATCTTAAAAAATGAACCTTCAACCTGATAGGCGACATTGCCCATTTCATCCTTGATATCAAAACGTTCACCACCTAGGCGAAATTTTTGTTTGACAAGAAATGTTCTCATAAGTACCTCCAAAAATAAAAGACAAATCCATATCACGAAGGGCGAAAAACCGCGGTACCACCTTCATTCAATGAACTTGTCATTCTTTCGTTCTTATGCAATTGTTAAATTGAGTAGCATGATTTTCTATCTTAGATGGCTCGCAGCACCGCCATTTCTCTGGACTAAGATGGAGAGAAAATCAATTCTCAACTTTCTTATTATATCGTTTTTTTAAGTCTGCGTCAACTGGAAATGATTCTAACCAATAGCATATGTTAGCCATAAGTTATCTTTATAAATTAACCTCTCAATTTATCTAGATCTACTTTGTGATGTTTGATGAGTTTTAGGCTTATAAATTGAAATTTTAACTCGTGTACGTTTCAAATCAACTTCCTCTCCTACTTTCGGACTTTGATCTACTACAGTCCCCTCCGAGGTACCTTCAGGAGCAGTTGAAACTTCTACTATTTCAATATTAGCTTCTTTAATACCAACAATTTGGATTAAATTAATTTTGGTAAACTCTAAACTTGAACCTGCATAATTTGGCATTGTAGCGCTAGTTCGCTCTTTTGCAACAGTCAAAATAATATTTGATGCATCATTCAAATCATATAAAGTTCCCTCCGACAAACTCTGACGTAAAATTGTACCGGGAGAATATTCATCACTTTCTTCTTCCTCAACTTTTATATGATCCTCAGTAATTTTTCTACTCTTCAATTCAGCTATAACATCCGAGGATTTTTGACCAATGTAGTTTCCAATATATACTTTTGTAGCCTGTGGTCTAGAAGAGGCAGAACTTGTAGATGAAGTTTGTTTATCTTTAGATTTATTTCCACCAAGAGAAGCTTGCTTTGTAGAACTTGTGGAGGTTGTTGAACTAGTGGATGTTGTTGAACTAGACTGTTGAGTTGAATGATTATTACTGTTATGAGTATGAGATGATTTAGACTTGGTCATACCTATGAAAAAAGTTCCAATAATGACTAATAAAAGTAAGCTTATAGCTATTCCGAAGAACCACTTTATTCTACTTATTTTCTGTCTACGACGCTCTAATAATTCACTCTGTTCTCTTTCTTCCTGTTGTTTTAACAGAAATTGCTCCGCAGCCAAACGTTTTCTTTCTTTCTCTCTCTCTTTCTCAAGTAAATACTCATCATATTCAGCTTCTGCTTCTGCTAGAAGTATCTGAATTCTTCCCCTCTCATCTTCTGATTGAGTTTTAGCCCATAGTTTTTTTAAATCAAATATATTATCTTTATATTGTTGCTCAATACGTAATTCTAACTCTCTTTGATGTCGAGATTCCTCATTCCATTGCCTCTGACGTTCTAACTCATTTCTCTCTTTTAATGTTTCTTGTTGTTCTCGAGCAAGACGATTTTGTTCATCTAGTGCTGCCTGTTGCTTTTGGTTAGAAAACTGCTGTTCCCATCTCTGCTGTTCCAACAAGCTATTCTGTCTTTTTAGCTCTTGATTCAATTCTTCTTCTCGACGAGCTTTTTCCCAATCATTCAAATTATTCATAGCCTCTCCTAATTTGCATTATAACCGTGTTCTTTAGATTTTAATACTTTCTTCCAATATCGTTCACGTTGGAGTGCTTTTTGTTTTCCAACTTCATTCTTTGGAAAAATCTCTAATAAACTATATTGGAAATACTTTTTAATATAACTTATTCCATATTTTTCGACTATTTCATACAATCTTTTATTTGGATAACGGTTCTCTTCCATTTCGGATTTATCATAGCCTTCACTTAAGTATGTAGACCATCTTCCATAAACTCCATTATCTCCATAAGCAGAACCAACATAGAGCTTTCCTGTCTTAGCATCAGTAATAACATAGACACCATAAACAGCTGAAAGATTTTGTCTCCAAGAACTATTTGCCCAATTTTTCTTTAATTCTTGATAAGAAAATGAGATATTTTCATAACCTGGAAATTGAGATGTTTGATTAAAATAGGAGATACTGCTTACAGATTCTACTACAACTGATTCAATTATTTTAGGATTGACATAAAACCATGATTGGCCTGTGTTGGTATGATTGACCAAAAACTTTTTCTATAAACTTATCATACTCTTTTTAATCGTTTAGCTAAAAGCAAACTTGACATGATGATTCTATAGGTCACTTTCTTTATCTGACTATTCGTTTCTTTTTATAAGATAGAGCATCAAACAAAAAAAGCCATTTATGGTACTCTACTTCTATAAATTGAAACTGAATTTCATTTCTACGATTTCGACTTTTTTTATCTGAACCATTACTTAAAAATCCAAGGCAAAAAAATCTTCAGATCCACTGATATAATCATCAACAAAACTGTAATCATCCCAATTCTTGTTAAATCGTAACTTAATACGATACGCTTTATACTCCGATTGTGACAATAACTCATCAAATCTAAAAATATCCTTCAAATATATCTTTTCATTCATATTGTATTTCTCTTTTATTTATATGGAGAATTTTTGCATAATCTATCTCCTATATCATTATACAGAAGGTATTAATAACGGTCAAGAGCTTAAATATTTTTTTAAAAAAATTTCTGGAAATTATATTCTATAAAAAACATTTACTACATCTCTGATGACTTTTTCAGGATATATTTTTTCTTACTGCTATCACTCTTTTTTTATCCCAACTTTTTATCCCACATTTTCGAATTGCTAAAGATAGCTACGAAAAATATTTTGCAAATATAAAGAACCCTATCACCAAATGTATGGAATCAGTTGTTAGATATTGCCGATCCAAGCCATCCTTTAAATGGAATAGTATAATTGTTTGGTCAACAATCAAAAAGGTTGGCCAGTAACTTTTTTTGAAAAAAGTAGACATTTTCATGATTTGTTACCGCTTTCTATTATGATAAGATTAGTATACTACTAGGAAATAAAATAAGCAAATAGGATAGTAAAAATAAACAGTTATACAAATTACGATCTATTCAAAAAACGAACCAGATTTACTGATTCATTTTTATTTTATATACTTCTACTTCCGATACATCTTAAACTGTAGGAAGAGGTCACTGTAGATTCCTGTCCATTTATGGTCAAATTTTTCATAAACTTCTAGGTGTTTCATTGTATCTGCATCGGGATAGAAGGACTTGTCCTCTTTTATCTCCTCTGGGAGCATTTCCTTAGCTGCATTGTTTGGTGTTGAATAACCGACATACTCTGCATTTTTTAGAGCATTTTCAGGATTCAACATAAAATTGATAAAGGCATAGGCTGCATCCTGGTTCTTGACAGTTTTAGGAATAACCATGTTGTCAAACCAGAGGTTACTTGCTTCTGTCGGCACAACATATTTGAGGTTAGGATTCTTTTCCAACATCTGGCTAGCTTCTCCTGAGAAGGTCACACCGATGGCTGCATTATTCTGAATCATGTATCCCTTCATCTCATCGGCTACAATTGCCTTGATATTAGGAGTTAGCTCATACAGTTTATCAACCGTTTGTGATAGTTGTTGAGGATCTTTTGAGTTAAGGCTATAGCCTAGTGAGTTAAGACCTAAACCAAGCACTTCACGCGCCCCATCAAAGAGCATGATAGAGTTTTTGTACTCTGGTTTCCAGAGGTCGTCCCAATGTTCAGGTGCTTCCTCTACCATGGTTTCATTGTAGACAATTCCTAAAGTCCCCCAGAAGTAAGGGATAGAGAATTTATTGCCTGGGTCAAAGGACTGGTTGAGAAATTCTGGACCAATATTCTCAATTCCCTCAATCTTACTATAATCGAGTGGAACCAAGAGGTCTTCATCCTTCATCTTATTGATCATGTACTCACTTGGGATGGCAATATCATAGGTTGTGCCCCCCTGCTTGATTTTGGTGTACATGGCTTCATTAGAGTCAAAGGTTTCGTACTGAACTTGAATTCCCGTTTCTTCTGTAAATTTCTCCAGAAGTTCAGGATCGATATAGTCTCCCCAGTTGTAGATAACCAGTTTTTGACTATCACGACTATTGATTTTACTATCCAAATGGTAGGAAATTCCCCACAAGACAAGGATAATCGCTAAAATTCCTGCTAAAAATGAATAGAGTCGTTTCATGCCTGCTCCTCCTTCTCACGTGAAATGAAGTAATACCCTACAACCAGGATAATACTGAAGAGAAAGACCAAAGCTGAAAGAGCATTGATTTCTAGAGAAATTCCCTTACGAGCTCGAGAGTAGATCTCAACTGACAAGGTTGAAAAACCATTTCCCGTTACAAAGAAGGTCACAGCAAAGTCATCTAAGGAATAGGTGAATGCCATGAAGTATCCTGCAATGATAGACGGCGTTAGGTAAGGAAGCATAATTTCCTTGAACATCTGGAACTGACTAGCTCCAAGGTCATAGGCTGCATGAATCATATCCCCATTCATCTCTTTCAAACGAGGAAGAACCATGAGCACTACAATTGGAATTGAAAAAGCCACATGACTAGACAGAACTGTCAAAAATCCAAGTGAAAACTTGAGTTGGGTAAAGAGAATCAAGAAGCTAGCACCAATCATAACGTCTGGTGCAACCATCAAAATGTTATTGAGGGATAGGAAGGCTTCTTGATATTTTTTACGTGATTGGTAGATGTAGATAGCACCGAAAGTCCCAATAACAGTCGCAATCAGGGCTGATAGGAAGGCTAGTAAAAAGGTCTGAACCAAGATGAGCATGAGTCTTCCATCTCCAAACATGGTTTCAAAGTGAGACAAACTAAAGCCTGTAAAGCTATTCATATCATCCCCGGCATTGAAGGCATATCCGATCAGGTAAAAGATTGGCAAATAAAGGACGATAAAGACAAAGGCTAGGTAAAGATTTGATAATTTTTTCATCGTTCTCTCCTTTCCTTAGTCACCCACATAGTGATAAACATAGTCAGGATAAGAACAACACCGATAGTTGAACCCATACCATAGTTGTCGTTGGTCAAGAAGTTCTGCTCGATGGCAGTCCCCAAAGTAATCACTCGGTTCCCCCCAATCAAACGCGTCAGCATGAAGAGACTCAAACTTGGGATAAAGACAGATTGGACTCCGCTTCGCACTCCATTCATAGAAAGGGGGGAAGATGACATGACGGAAGGTTTCCCACTTAGTTGCACCGAGGTCATAGCTGGCATTGATGAGATTGTTATCCATATCATCCAAAACATTGAAGATGGGCAAAATCATAAATGGAAGCTCGATATAGCTTGCGACAAAGATAAATGAGAAATCTGTAAATAGCAACTGCTGAGAACCAATTCCGATAAATTCTAGGAATTGATTAATAGAGCCATTTTGACCAAAAATTCCGATAAAGGCATAAGCCTTAAGGAGAAGGTTGATCCAAGTTGGTAGGATAATCAGCATGAGCCAGAGTTGACGGTGTTTAAGACGAGTCAAAAAGAGGGCTGTTGGATAGCTAATCAAGAGTGTCACTAGAGTCACAAGACCTGCATAGAGAACAGAGTTGAAACTCATTTTAAGATAGGTCAAGTTTTGTGACGCAAAGTAGGATTTATAGTTTTCTAAACTGAACTGGCCTTCGATGTTGAAAAAGGATTGACCAAAAATCAAGACTAAGGGTGCCAATACAAAGAGTGCAATCCAAAGCATATAGGGCACTACAAAGAGTTTAGAGGTTGTTTTCTTCATCTCTTTCCTCCTCAATAGCGTTAATCAAACCTGCTTCTTGCTCTTCGATTTCTACGTATTCTTCGATACGAGCATCGAACTCTTCTTCTGTCTCATTGAGACGCATGATGTGGATATCTTCTGGTTCAAATCCAGACCAATTTCCTCACCCACGATGGCCTTACGAGTCGAGTGAATCATCCATTCGTTGCCGAGTTCATCATAGGCGATAATCTCATAGTGAACCCCACGGAAAAGCTGAGTATCAACCTTAACTTGAAGTTTTCCTTCTTCTGGAAGGGTAATGCGCAAGTCCTCTGGGCGAATCACGACTTCGACTGGCTCATTTGGCTTCATCCCACCGTCAACCGCCTCAAATCGTTTGCCATTGAACTCGACCAAGTAGTCCTCAATCATGGTACCTGGTAGAATATTTGATTCCCCGATGAAGGTTGCTACAAAGTGGTTGATGGGCTCATCGTAGATATCCACTGGTGTACCAGACTGAACAATCTCACCGTCATTCATAACGAAAATCCAGTCACTCATGGCCAGGGCTTCTTCCTGATCGTGGGTAACAAAAACAAAGGTGATGCCCAAGCGTTGTTGCAATTCACGGAGTTCGTATTGCATGTCTGTCCGCAACTTCAAGTCAAGTGCTGACAAGGGCTCATCCAAGAGCACCACACGAGGTTGGTTGATGATAGCACGGGCAATAGCCACACGCTGGCGTTGCCCTCCAGATAGTTTACGGATAGAACGTTTTTCAAATCCTTCTAGCTGAACCATCTTGAGAACTTCTAAAACACGTTGCTCGATTTCTTTTTTATCGACCTTACGCAATCGCAATGGAAAGGCAACATTTTCAAAGACATTCATATGCGGGAACAAGGCGTAAGATTGGAAAACAGTGTGAACATCACGTTTATTGGTCGGGATATCATTGATACGAACACCATCTAGCAAAATATCACCCGTCGTTGCATCCAGCAAACCGGCGATAATATTGAGAATAGTTGATTTCCCTGAACCAGATGCTCCTAAAAGAGTATAGAACTTTCCTTCTTCCAACTCAAAGTTAATATCCTTGAGAACCTTTGTATTACTGTCTTCAAAAACTTTAGAAACGTTTCTGAATTCGATAATTGGTTTTTTCAATTGTCATATATTCCTTCTTTTTCATAATTTAACAGATAAGGGCTCTGTCAGGCCACCACAGACTTTTGCAGGAGCTGTTCACCCCTGCATTAATTTTCTATAAACAAAGGATTAGCTCCCATTTCTGATATGAATGAATGGGAGCTTGGTTCTTTTTATTTTATAGTTTCTCACCCAAGATACGAACCTCTCGCTCAAGGGTAACACCAGAATGTTCTCTAACTTTTTCAATGACAGACTCAATTAAGTCTTCATAATCTCTAGCAGTTCCATCAGCTACATTTATCATAAAGCCTGCATGTTTTTCTGAGACTTCGATACCACCGATACGGTAGCCCTTCAGACCAGCTTCTGCAATCAATTGCCCTGCAAAATGCCCGACTGGACGTTTAAAGACAGAACCACATGATGGATACTCCAAAGGTTGTTTGAGTTCCCGAAGGTGGGTCAAGCGATCCATTTCTTGTTTGATTGTCTCATAATTCCCAGGAGAAAGTGCAAACTTAGCAGATAGGACAACTGCTCCAGATGCTTGAATAGCTGAATGACGGTAACCAAAGGCTAAATCTTTGACTGATAAAGTCTCGATTTCACCATCCTTGGTTAAGATCTGACAAGACTGGAGAACATGAGCAATCTCACCACCATAAGCGCCAGCATTCATAAAGACAGCACCACCGACGCTTCCTGGAATACCACAAGCAAACTCAAAACCAGTCAAACTATGACGTAGGGCAATACGAGTGGTTTCAATCAAGTTAGCCCCTGCTTCTGCTTCAATGGTATAACCATCGACTGAAATATTATTGAGTTTATCACACAAGATAACAAATCCACGGATACCACCATCACGAACGATGATGTTGCTGGCATTTCCCAGTACCATCCAAGGGATATTTTCTTGATTGGCAAACTTAACCACTCGAGCCATCTCGTAGCGATTTCGTGGAAAAACCAAATAGTCTGCCTTTCCACCTACTTTTGTATAGGCATAAGATTTTAGAGGCTCATCGAAACGAATATCGATTCCCACTAAGGTTTCATTTATTTTATCTAATACAGTCATTTTGCTCTTCCTTTTATAAAATACATTCTATTATACCATTTTTAGGAGCATTTTTCGATGAATAGGTTATATTTTTAAAAAGCTCACAGAAAAAAGAGGCTAAGCCTCTTTGATATTAGTCTTTTTTCCAAAAAATTGATTTGGTAAGAAATGCAAAAAGTATCACTTCTACTGCCAGCAAACCTTCTACTATTAGAGGATTAGAAATCCAGCCAACTTGCGATAGGGCAGGAGCCAAATCAAATAAAGCATGTAAAGCGTAGGCCGCTAGTAGATAGATCCATTTCTTTGACGAACCGCTTGATAAACCCAAACAGTTAAGCCAACTTGGATTATCAAAGCGAAGATTCGCTCTAGTCCCAAAAGGTAAATCTGCCATACTGCTAGATTGTTAATAGTAGCTAGCGTGCTTTCCGGTAAGAGTTGCATAATGCTTGGATTTTGAGATTCTACTGCTGAAAAGAGGATGAAGAGATTAAGTAGACTTACAATTCCTATATAAATCAACTCTAAACCACCATGCCCTAGACCATAAGCAAGAGCATCTGAATCTTCCAAGGTTCTTTTCTTCTCCAACCATTTAAAAAAGATAAGTCGAGCTGTCTCTTCAAACAAAGCAGCCATACAGATGCCATAAATCACATAGAGAAGGGGATTTTCAGTCATGAGTGGAATTGTCCCATCCTTTTGAGGATGGAGAACCAAGAGATGAACGATTTTCTCCAAGACTTGAGAGGAGGCAAAAAACGCAACTGCCCCAAGGCCAAAAACTGCAAAATTAATCTTATATTTCTTTCTTGCATACCAAACTGCTACTATGAGGAAGGTAAACAAGGCAAGCATCGTTATTATTACATGAATTTTCATAGTTTACTCCTTTTATTCTGCCTGTTCAATATCTTTTTTCATTTCATCTACATTGAACTTAGCAAAGAGATACTGACGATCCTGAACAGGGAAGCGTTGATCCAACTGGTCAACAGCTCCCACTTCTACAATCCCTTCCTTGATGACGAAGTCCATAACGTGGCCCCCAAAAGTTAGATCATCTGAGATAAAGTGTAAATGGTAGCCTGCAACACTGACACCATGGAAAATCTCAGGTGTCCAGAAACCAACGATGGTTCCTGAAACATTGTCGCAGCTATATTCAGGCTGATGAGTCGCAACCTCAGCAAACTTCGTTTCGCTTGTAGATTTTGGTATCATACGAACATGCATGTGTTTAAAATCACCATGAATCTTGATAGAGCGGAAAAGATTTTCTCCATCATAGTAGGATTCAATACGTTTTTCTAGTTCCTGATCAGTCATTTCAAAACGCTGGCGGAAAATAACTTCTGCCTGATGGGGCACAACTGCTGCATAGGGAATCAAGGCATCTGGTGAAACTTCGACAATTTCAGGTTTCTCACCTGAACCCTTAGCTTGATAGGCTTTACCATCCAAGACAATCAATTCTCCATCGATAGAATCCAGGGTCCCTAGACCTAAATCTCCATGTTCAAGCAACTCACCAACGGTCATGGTCCCGCCGTATAGTCCTGCCATCAAAGCTCCCAAGGTATTGTATTGGAATAATTTAACTGGTTCTTGCACCTTTATCGTCTCACTCTTCTTTGAAATTTTACTTACTAAGTATATCACATTTCTTCTTAGAATTGAACGTTGAAAAGCCTTTTAACATTGCCAAACGTCTAAAAAAAGGGTACAATGTAACAAAATCAGGAGAGGGATGGAATGAAGCAAGAAAGCAAGTACGAACAAATTGTTCACTATCTAAAAAATGAGATAGAATCAGGAAGATTTTCAACAGGAAGTCGTCTGCCATCTATCCGAAAACTCAGTCAAGATTTCCAATGCAGTAAAGATACAGTGCAGCGTGCACTTTTGGAACTCCGATATGATAAATACATCTACTCCAAACCTCAAAGTGGTTATTATGTTTTGGAGCAACAAACCAGTCATGAAGACCTAATTATCTCAGTCAACGATGAACACGTAGCTGCTTATGATGATTTTCGTCTTTGCGTCAATGAAAGCTTGATTGGGCGAGAAATTATCTCTACAACTACTATGAACACCAAGAGGGCTTAGAAGAATTACGCCAGTCTGTCCAGACATTGCTCTTTGATCAAGCCATTTATAGTAAAGCAGACCAGTTGGTCATGACTTCTGGGACCCAGCAGGCACTTTTTATTCTTTCTCAGATTGATTTTCCAAGTCAAGCTCAGGAAATACTGGTCGAACAACCAACCTATCATCGGATGAATCAACTGCTGCTAGCTCAAAATCTTCCTTATCAAACGATTGAACGTCGAGTAGACGGCATTGACCTAAACGAACTTGAGGAACACTTTAAAAGCGGAAAGATTAAGTTTTTCTATACCATTCCTCGTTTCCACTATCCTCTGGGACATTCTTATTCTGAGGAAGAAAAAATTGCCATCCTCGACTTGGCTGCCAAATATCAGATTTATATCGTTGAGGATGACTACCTGGGTGACTTGGATCCTAAAATGGGACAAAGCTTTCATTATTTAGACCAACATGATTTAGTCATCTATATCAAGTCCTTTTCTACGAGTCTATTTCCTGCCCTCCGGATTACTGCCCTTCTGCTTCCAAATACTATCAAGGAAGCTTTTGTGACCTATAAAAACATTCTCGACTATGATAACAACCTCATTATGCAAAAGGCTTTATCACTCTATATTGATAGTCAACTCTTTAATAAAAACAGACTAGCAAGATTGGCACTACAAGAGAAAAGTCAAGAGCACATCCAACAGCTCTTACAAAGGTATCCCATTTCCCTACCGAACTATCCACTTCATGATGGACTTTTACTTGATCTCAGGAACTATCCTAAGATTGCTAGTCTCAAACATAGTTCATTAAATCTAGACTTTTTCGAATCATCCTACATAGGAACTTGTCCTTATCACTTTGCAAAAGTTCCCCTAGAAAATATTGAAACAACATTAAGCTATTTAAAAACAGAGAGTGGGACAGAAATCGGTAATTCGTTAGAATTCGATTTCGCTGTCCCACCTCCGCGCAGTTGAGTAATACTCAATGAAAATCAAAGAGCAAACTAGGAAGCTAGCCGCAAGCTGTACTTGAGTACGGTAAGGCGACGCTGACGTGGTTTGAATTTGATTTTCGAAGAGTATAAGGCTGTAAAAGCTGATGAAATCAGCGTAGTAGAGCCCACTCAACCACTGCGTCTTGCTCGATAATCCAAAGACAAGAAGAGGCTAGGACTTTTGTCCCAGCCTCTGTTATTTTTTTATTGTTCTACTTCTGTTAGCTTAGCAGCTTTTTCAAGATAAGTTTGGTAAGTTCCATCAGCTTTCAATTTTTGGATAACCTTATCAACCACTTCCTTCAAATCTGAGTTACCTTTTTTGATAGCTACAGCATTTGCTTCGCCCTCTTTCATAGTCAAGTTTACTGTAGCTACTGCCAAATCTGAGTTCTTAGCAGCATAGCTTAGAGCAACTGGTTCATCCATATGAACAGCATCAACTTTACCAGATTGGAGCTCGTTTACTGCTTCTCCCATATTTGTCAAAGAAGTCAACTGTGCCTTTGGAAGTTGCTCTTTGACCATAGATTCTGGAACAGATCCTTTTTGAGCCGCAATATTAGCACTTGCTAAAGAATCTAAATCCTTGTATTTTTCAAGGTCGGATTTTCTAACAAGGAAGCTAATTTTATTTTCATAGTAAGGAATTGAGAAATCAAAGACTTCTTGTCTTTCTTCAGTTGCACTGATTCCCGCAATGGCCAGGTCGGCCTTACCTGTCTGAAGACTAGTCAAAACATTATCAAAACTCATGCTTGAAATTTCCAATTTTACTCCAAGTTCATTAGCAATTGCTTGCGCCATGTCAATATCAGCACCTACGACTTGGTTCTTACCATCTACAAGTGCTTGAAACTCAAACGGAGCATAGTCTGGACTAGTTGCGACCACTAATTTTCCTTTTTGCTTGATGGCCTCCACTGCAGACTGTGAGCTTGAGTTAGACGTTTGGCAAGCTGCTAAAAAGAAGCTAACAAGAAAACTACATAAGACAAATATCCATTTTTTAAATTTCATAAATAAACAACCTCTCTGTTATTTTTTTGTATAATTATAACTCCAGAAACCTCGTTTGTCAAGCATATTCTAAATTTTTATGAAATATTTTCAATTTTTGTTTCAAAAAAGGAGCTTTTACTTACTAACAAGCTCCTTAATTTGCATAATTAATCAATCCTACAATTCTACAATCTTACCTGTTTCAAAGTAAACAACCCATTCACAGATATTCTTTGCATAGTCACCGATGCGTTCCAAATAAGAAATAACTTGGAAATAATCACGACCTGTGATAATAGCTTCAGGATGTTTCTTGATTTCTTCTGTAGCTAGGTCTCGAATGTTATCAAAGTAATGGTTGATATTTTCATCCATAGTTGCAACTTCATAGGCTTGATCCACAGAACCATTCAAATAAAGTTCTAAAGCGGCTTCAACAAAATTTTTTACTTCGCGACCCATTTTTTTAATTTCTTCTTCAACTGCAGGGATGCGTTGCTCACCCTTCATACGAATAGTTGCCTTTGCGATAGAAACTGCATGGTCTCCCATACGTTCTAAGTCTGAAACAGCTTTTAGAACTGTTAATACTGTACGTAAATCTTGCGAAACTGGCTGTTGTAGCGCAATCATTTCAAATGATTTCTTTTCAAGTTTCACTTCGTATTCGTTTACTTCTGCATCTTCCTCGATGACTTCTTTAGCCATGTCACGGTCATGCGTTACAAAAGCACGTACGGTACGATTGATTTGGGAAAGAACTTCTTGTCCCATAGCATAAAACTGATTATGCAATTTCTCTAAATCTTCTTCAAATTGAGATCGTAACATCTTCTCACTCCTTATCCAAATTTACCTGAAATGTAGTCCTCTGTTTCCTTATGTTGTGGATAGAGGAACATTTCCTTAGTATCATTAAATTCAATCAAATCTCCATTGAGGAAAAAGCCTGTCTTATCAGAGATTCGAGATGCTTGCTGCATGGAACGAGTAACCAATAGCATGGTGTACTTGTCCTTCAGACTATATAGGGTTTCTTCAATTTTTCCAGCTGAGATAGGGTCCAAGGCTGAGGTTGGCTCATCCAAGAGAATAATCTTTGGACTGGTTGCCAAAACACGGGCTACACAAACACGTTGTTGCTGTCCTCCTGAAAGACCAATTGCAGAATCATGCAAACGGTCCTTGACCTCATCCCAGATAGAAGCACGAGTTAAGGCTTTTTCTACAGCTTCATCCAAACGTTCTTATCTTTCTCTCCATTAATTCGGAGACCATAAACAACATTTTCATAAATGGACATTGGGAAAGGATTGGGTTGTTGGAAAACCATCCCGATTTCCTTACGTAATTCAACCGTATCTGTACGTGGACTATAAATATTGTGACCATTGTAGACCACTGAACCAGTAGTTGTCACCTCTGGATTAAGGTCCCCCATTCGGTTAATAGCCTTGAGCAGAGTTGACTTCCCTGACCCTGACGGTCCTATAAGTGCTGTAATTTCCTTGGGTTGGAAAGATAAGGAAACACTATTCAAGGCCTTCTTTTTATTGTAATAGACTGACAGGTCTGATACCTGTAAAATCGGTTCTGTCATACTGTTCCCTTTCTAACCAAAATGTCCAGTTACATAGTCATTGGTAGACTGTAGCTTAGCATTTTGGAAAATATTTGAAGTCTTATCATACTCAATCAAATCACCCAAGTAGAAAAATCCAGTGTAGTCACTTGCACGCGCAGCCTGTTGCATACTATGGGTCACGATGATGATAGTAAAGTCCTTCTTCAACTCCAGCATGGTTTCTTCAAGCTGAGCTGTCGCAATCGGATCCAAGGCTGAGGCAGGCTCATCCATCAAGAGAATGTCTGGTTTTACAGAGATAGCACGAGCAATACAGAGACGTTGCTGCTGACCACCCGAAAGCGTCAAGGCTGACTTATGAAGGTCATCTTTGACCTGATCCCAGAGGGCAGCCTGACGAAGAGAGGTTTCTACAATTTCATCAAGAACCTTCTTGTCCTTAACGCCTGCACGTTCGTGTGCAAAGGTGATGTTACGGTAGATTGACTTAGCAAATGGGTTTGGACGTTGGAAACCATTCCGATATGTTTACGCATTTCATAGACATTGATCTCAGGACGGTTGATGTCAATACCTCGATAGAGAATTTGTCCAGTTACCTTAGCTATATCAATGGTATCATTCATACGGTTGAGACTGCGTAGGTAGGTTGATTTCCCTGATCCTGATGGACCAATCAAGGCTGTAATTTTATTTTTTTCGAATTGCATATCCACGCCCTTGATGGATTCATTCTTACCGTAGTAAACATGTAAATCCTTCGTAGAGAGGGCCACTTTTTCTTCTGGAAAAGTAATGATATGCCTTTCATCCCAATTATATTTTGACATGGCTTCTCCTTTAGGCTGCAGTTAATTTCTTATGTAGATAGCTTCCGAGTTTACGTGCTCCAAAGTTAAAGATCAAAATAAAGATGAGGAGCACTGCTGCAGAACCCGCTGAAACTAGAGTTCCATCAGGAATGGTTCCTTCACTGTTGACTTTCCAGATATGTACAGCCAAGGTTTCTGCTTGACGGAAGATTGAGATTGGACTGGTTACACTGAGAACATTCCAGTTAGACCAATCAAGAGCTGGTGCAGATTGACCTGCTGTATAGATAAGAGCAGCAGCTTCACCAAAGATACGACCTGATGCAAGCACAATTCCAGTTACAATGCCGGGAAGAGCTTCAGGTATAACGACATGAAGGACTGTTTCCCAACGAGAGAGTCCAAGCGCCAAACCAGCTTCACGTTGCGTATGGTGAACGTGTTTCAAACTGTCTTCAACATTACGAGTCATCTGTGGAAGATTGAAGACCGTTAAAGCCAAGGCACCAGAAATAATGGAAAATCCATACTCAAACTGGACTACAAAAATGAGGTAACCAAAGAGGCCCACAACGACTGATGGTAGAGATGACAAAATTTCAATACAGGTACGAACAAAATTAGTCACACGACCTTTTTTAGCATACTCTGCTAGGAAAATTCCAGCACCCATTGATAGAGGCACAGAGATAAATAAGGTAATCACTAAAAGGAAAAAGGAATTATAAAGCTGAATTCCAATACCACCACCTGCTTGATAAGAGGATGATTTTCCTGTCAAGAAGGCCCAAGAAACATGTGGCAAACCTCGAACCAAGATATAAAGAATCAAGGAAGCAAGAATGGTCACAATGATTCCTGCGATGGTGTAGAGGACAGCTGTAGCAAGTTTATCTAATTTCTTAGCGTGCATAGTTTTTCTTTCCTCTCTCTTTTGTAATCAATTTAATGACACTGTTAAAGGCCAGGCTCATCAAGAGCAATACTAGGGCCAGTGACCAAAGAACGTTATTATCAACAGTTCCCATAACGGTATTTCCGATTCCCATGGTCAATACAGAAGTCAAAGTAGCAGCTGGTGTCGTTAATGAAGTTGGGATAACTGCTGAGTTACCAACGACCATCTGAATCGCAAGAGCCTCACCAAAAGCACGCGCCATCCCGAAAACTACTGCCGTAAAAATACCTGAGCGAGCCGCCTTCAAGGTTACGCGCCAGATAGTTTGCCAGCGGGTTGCTCCCATAGCTAAACTAGCTTCACGGTAGTGACGAGGCACTGCACGTAGGCTATCTGTGGTCATGAAGGTAACAGTTGGTAAAATCATGACAAAGAGAACGAAAATCCCTGACAAAATCCCAAAACCAGTTCCACCAAAGACACTACGTACAAATGGTACGACGACTTGCAAACCGATAAATCCATAAACTACTGAAGGAATCCCAACTAGAAGTTCAATAGCTGGTTGCAAAATCTTTGCCCCTTTTGGTGATACTTCTGTCATAAAGACAGCTGCACCAATTGCAAATGGTGTTGCAATCAGAGCCGATAAGATGGTAACAATAAAGGAACCCAAAATCATTGGTAGGGCACCAAATTGTTTCCCAGATGGATTCCAAGTCTGTCCAAATAGAAAATCAAAAATGTTGACTCCATTGACAAAGAAGGTCGATAAGCCTTTCTGGGCTACGAAAATCAAAATCATAGCAACGATGATGACAATCAAAGAAAGGCAGGCAAAGGTTAGTCCTTTTCCTAATTTCTCAAGACGAGAGTTCTTTGACGGAGAGAGCAATTTTTTAGATAATTCTTCTTGATTCATTATTGACTCCCTTCTAGCACTGTCACAGTTCCTGCAGCATCTTTTTCAACTTTCATTTCCTTGATAGAAATATAGCCCATGCCTTTAACGATTCCATTCTGAGCTTCATCTGAAAGGACATAGTTTAAGAATTCTGCAACTAATTCTTTTGGCTCACCAAGAGTATACATGTGTTCATAAGACCACAAAGGCCAATTGTTAGTTGTAACGTTTTCTGAGATTGGCTCATAACCATTGAGTTTGATAGTCCCAACAGAATCATCAACATAGGCAAAGGCTAGGTAGGAAATGGCACCCGGTGTTTGAGAAACAATTGATTTAACCATTCCGTTTGAATCTTGCTCCTGACTTTGCATTGCTGATTGACCATTCATGATCACACTGTCAAAAGTAGCACGAGAACCTGAACTAGCTGCTCGGTTGATAATAGAAATTGCTAAATCCTTACCACCAACTTCTTTCCAGTTGGTAATTTCACCAGTAAAGATTTGTCGGAGTTGTTCTGTCGTAAGGTTATCGACATCTACTTCTTTGTTAATGATAACAGCTATACCGGCAACAGCTACCTTGTGGTCAACTAAGGCAGAGGCATCAATACCATCTTTTTCCTCCGCAAATACATCCGAGTTTCCGACATCTACTGCTCCTGACTGAACTTGAGACAGACCTGTACCAGAACCTCCACCTTGAACGTTAACTGTTTTACCAATGTTGGCAGATGCAAACTCATCTGCTGCAGCCTCAACTAAAGGTTGGAGGGCAGTTGACCCAACAGCCGTCATTGATTCCCCACGATCAATCCAACTTGCACATCCTGCCAGGGAACCAGCAAGTAAAAAAGTCGCAAGAAAGAGGGTGAGTTTTTTAAATTTTTTCACTATTTGTCTCCTTGAAAATAATGATGAATAGCTTGGAATTTCGCTCTATTTTTCTAATGTTTTATGCAAAAAATCCATACTTCCACTATAACATAGAATACTGATTTTGACTAGTTTTTTACCTTAAACCTCAAGCCCTTAGGGAAATAATTCTTCAAGGTATTTCCGGTCACTTTTGCAAAACCCAGACCATTCCCACCAACTAAAACTTGATACCATCCATTTGACAGAGTTTCAGACAACTGAACTGTTTCACCAGCTACGTAATTAAAGAAGTCTTCTTGATGAATTTCAATTGATTGTTTTACTTGACTTGACTTCAAGGCTAAGCCAAGTGCAAAACTTGGTTCAAAACGTTTTTTCTTAAAGGTTCCAAGATGAAGTCCATTTCGTGCAATTCTTAGTTTTCCTAAATCTGGTAGGTCTTCAGGTAAGAGATACAATTGGTCACCAAAAACCTGTAGGACTCCAGCCAGTTTTTCTTTAAGATGTTTCTTCTCAAAATCTTGCCATAAACTCAACTGTTCACGATTAAGATTAGTCTTAGAAGGCTTAAACTTTCCTGACTTGTTTTGTCCCTTAAATTGAAAATGGGCAACAAACTGGCCTTCTCCCTTAAAACGATGTGGGTACATCCGAGCTGTCTCAGGAAAATCAATCCCAGGAGCCATACCGTTGATATGTTGGATTGGAATCAGTTCAAAATCATAACTAGCCAGTAACCATTTGACGATTTCCTCATTTTCTTCTGGAGCCCAAGTACAAGTAGAATAGATAAGTCGACCGCCATCAGCCAACATGGTGACCGCATCTTCTAAAATCTCACGTTGTAGGTTAGCACACTGGCTTGGATATGCTTCACTCCAATAGTCCATGGCATCAGGTTGCTTACGGAACATTCCTTCTCCTGAGCATGGCGCATCTAAAACAATCAGTTCAAAATATCCCTTAAACACTTTAGCCAAACGATCGGCAGATTCATTAGTCACCACTACATTAGTCGCACCAAAGCGTTCCATATTTTCAACCAAGATTTTCGCTCGTTTGCTTGAAATTTCGTTAGAAACTAAAATTCCCTCACCAGCTAGATAAGCTGCCAGCTGAGTTGATTTCCCACCTGGCGCCGCTGCTAGATCTAAAACCTTCATGCTTGGTTTTGGCTGGGCTACTTGTGCAACCATTTGTGCAGCAGGTTCTTGTGAATAAACCAAGCCAGTTGCATGCTCAGGTGATTTTCCAGAAACCTTGCCATAGTAGCCCCAGGGTGTATTTGGAATAGCATCTGAAAAAGAAACTTGGCTTTCTTTTAAGGGATTAATGCGAAAGGCAGAAACTGCCTCATCATCAAAAGAGGCAAGAAAAGCTCTTGCCTCATCTCCCAATATTGCTTCATATTTTTTTACAAATCCTTCTGGAAATTGCATGTAAGTTTATTTCCTTTCATAGATATAGGATTGGATTTCTGCCAACTTGTCCGTTGGAACCATCATAATTTGTTGTCTTGTCTGAAAATCCACCGGATCTCCCGTTAAGGTTACAATCTGATAACCTAAACTTTCTCCAATGATGCTAGCTGCAGCATAATCCCAAGGTTGGAGATAGCTGATATAGGTCAATAGCTGACCAGATAATATTTTTGAAAAACTAATGGCAGCACTTCCATATATTCGTACGCCAAGTGAAGCATTAGCCAATTCTGCTACACCCCAAGCGTTTGTTTCCAACATACCAGCATTACCAGCCACCAAAAATTCTCTCAACGGTTTCTTTAAATGGTGGTAAAAGTTCGTCATTACAACAAGGCGGGAAGTCTCCTCCACCATGGTAGCAATCACCCTTCATAACATCATAGATAATACCAAACTTACCAACACCATCCTCAAAATAGGCCAGCATAACAGCAAAATCTTCACCTTGTGCGACAAAGTTGTTGGTACCATCAATGGGATCAATAACCCAAACAGATCCATGTCCAACTGAAGCACGCAGGCAGCCTTCTTCCGCACAAAATTGGTCATCAGGATAACGCGAACGAATCTTATCAACCAAAAAATTCTGAACTTCCTTGTCCAAACGAGTCACCAAGTCTGTAGGGGATGATTTTCTCTCAATATGCAAATCTTCCTGCATGTGGGCTAGAATATAGTTTCCAGCTTCCTTGACAATTTCTTTGGCAAATGTAAATTTATTTTCCAAGCGAAATCTTCCCTTCCCTTTGTTCTTTGGCCAATTGGACAGCTCGATAGAAGGAATAACCACTCGCAGTTTCAAATTCACGGCCCAAGCGTTTTTCTTCACTCTTACTTGGAACAACTGCTTTGAATTTCTTATAGGAATCTAGTAGTTTTTTTGCTTCAATCCTAGTCTCATAGGCTGCTTCAACATCATTAAAAAAAGAAAGCACTGAAGCAAGTTCTTCAGTGCTCCACGACAAATCTAGTGGGTAACTATACTGTTTATTCATCTAATTAATACCAGCTCTCAATGTAGCTTCTTTCAGTTCTTGTTTACGGTAACTACGAGGGAGAAAAGCACGAATCTCATCTTCATTAAAACCGATTTGCATTCGCTTTGCATCAATAATAATCGGACGACGTAAAAGACTCGGATACTGCTCAATTAAATGAAGCAACTCCGATACTGAGATACTCTCTACATCAATATTCAATTTTTGAAAAATCTTTGAACGAGTCGAGATGATGTCATCAGTACCATTTTCGGTCAAGGAAAGAATGTGTTGCAGTTCTTTTCTCGTTAAAGGACTGGTCATAATATTATGCTCTTGGAAGGGCACTTTATGATGCTCAAGCCAGGCCTTTGCTTTACGACATGATGTACAACTCGGTGATAAAAATAGTGTAATCATGCTTTCCTCTTCTTTACATACTTTTCTAACTCTATTATACAAAAAAATAAAGCGCTTGACTAGTTATTTCCGTAAAAAAAACTACTTTTTCAAGAAAATAGGTTTTTGCTAAAGTTCAAGTTTGCCAGCAAGAAGTCTTATCTGGACAATAAGAGCTTTCATTTAACTAAACAGCTTCAAGACACTTATCAAATGAAATCGAGGACTAACTATAAGCTAATTGAACCATCTAACTTTTAGGAGGCTTGGGTGGCTAACTTCATTATAGAACTTTCATTCTTGCCCTAGTTCCTCTACCAATTTGTTAAAAATATCTACAAATAAGCTTATTTTATCAAAAGGCAATCGACCAGAAATCGATACAGCATGTCTGGATTTTCTATTCCTAGCCCACAAGACTTCAATAATTCAGTAGGTTGGAAAAAGTTGTGTATAGAATAAATTAAAGTTTCATCATAAGAGATTAGAGGGTTTAAAAAAACAATATAAAAATTCAATTGACTGCCAAATCAAAGGTATATTGATCATTAAAAAAACGAGGTCGGGATCTTTTGTCCCAACCTCTTTATTCTGATAAGTGCCTCTCAA